>ERZ772893.735-NODE-735-length-38903-cov-20.454386_pt1 | contig 38903 bp, 28 predicted proteins | sample MGYA00511482_ERZ772893 | MGnify/ENA primary metagenome ERZ772893 (study PRJEB29015, sample SAMEA2737687) | human gut metagenome | biome: human gut; feature: human-associated habitat; material: faeces | place: China | collected 2012 ... | reverse complement strand
TCAGAACGTCGTGAGACAGTTCGGTCCCTATCTGTCGTGGGCGCAGGATATTTGAAAGGCGCTGTCCCTAGTACGAGAGGACCGGGATGGACGAACCTCTGGTGCACCAGTTGTCACGCCAGTGGCACAGCTGGGCAGCTATGTTCGGATCGGATAAACGCTGAAAGCATCTAAGCGTGAAGCCGGCCTTAAGATAAGATATCCCACTGAGATAATCAGGTAAGACCCCTTGAAGACTACAAGGTTGATAGGCACAATGTGTAAGTGGCGTGAGTCATTGAGCAAGCGTGTACTAATAGGTCGAGGGCTTGACCCCATTTTCGATTGATACTTCATTTGCTGAAAGCAGTTCGATATTCAGTTTTGAAGGTATATGCCTTCTAAGAAAGAGAAGCTGACGAAGGTCAGGAATGGCCGGTGTCGATGACGGTGAGGAACCACCTGTTCCCATTCCGAACACAGAAGTTAAGCTCACTTGTGCCGAAGATAGTTGGCTGGAAACGGCCTGTGAAAATAGGTAGATGCCGGCTTCTCTTTTTTATTATGGCCCGTTGGTCAAGCGGTTAAGACAGCGGCCTCTCACGCCGTTAACGTGGGTTCGATTCCCGCACGGGTCACCAGGAAAAGCACCATAGCGTAAGCTAAGGTGCTTTTTTGTATGTCTAAAACCACTCGCTAGGCGAGTGGTTCGATAAAGATTATATCGATGAGTAATGAAACTCAAACGAAGAATTTTGGAATAGTACCAGTGGGGCAATTCCAGACTGGGTTATTGGCGTATCGCCGGTAGTCCTGTATTAAAAGGTTCCATTGCAAACGAAAGACTCGCAGAAGCAGGATATTTTAGTATCCTCAGGCGCTACTACGAGTCCTTGCACTTATACGGTTGAACCGCCGTGCACCGTTCGGTACGCACGGTGGTGTGAGAGGTCGGCTCTTTAGTTAAGAGAGCCTCCTACGCGATTCTTTTAGGTGAAAAAGCAAACAAACAGAGCACTTCATTCAAATGCATATAGCGGCTATTTATTTCATACAGAGACAAATAGCGGCACAGAACAGATATAATAAAAGAAGCTATAAAAAGCAGGTATTCACGTGGAGGACGATATCGTTTCTACATGAACACCTGCTTTTTTATTTATTATTTACTGGTGAAACAAATAGTGGTAGCCAAGTATTCATCACTGACCCAGCCATAAATCCCACTGTAATATACAACAACCCAGTCAGGCACATTGCTGCTATAGCCGCATTCCCATACGATGATACCGTAGGGGATATTATCCATTTTTTCATAATTTGTACCGGGACCTTTACGCATAACCAGCCCATGATCAGCAGTGGTGTAGGTACAAAGGCTATCAATTCGGCTAAGCATTACATCTGGTGCAACGCATCCATCCGGCAGAATAATGTCGGCATTGTTTTCGGTATAATCCTGTACTTGCAGCAACCCCCAAAGGCCATTCTGTTTTGCACATACGCAGCCATCGCGCGCGGGGGCTAAATCTTCATATTGCCCAGCGGAAATTATCTCATTGCCGTAAACATCCAGAACTAGCTTTTGTCCGGATTGATTTTTCACAACTACCATGCCAGATAAGTCTGCGTAAGGATATTCAACCGTTCCGTTCATGATGGTATAGCTGTGGCAACAGCTTCACTGGTCGGGGAAAGAGCAGCGGAGGAAGCAGGTTTATTTTCTGGCGCTGCAGCACAAGCAGTAAGCATTATTGCGGTGATAACACTGGTGGAAAATGAGAATAACTTCCTTTTCATGGCTTTTCACTCCTTACGTAAATGATTTTTCGGTAAGATGAACAAGTAATATGCGAAAGTGAATTCATAAACCCTATGAGATCTTATTTTATCAAAAATATCTGCTAATGGGAATAGCTAACAATTCTACATGGATAAATTTGGATAGTATGACAAAGATTGCAGAACTGGAGTGAAAGTCCGAATTATGGGATGAGTGATCTGCTATAATAAAAGAAACAAGGAGCTGATTACCATGTTACTCGGTCATACCAAACAAATCAATGGCGTCTGGAAAATACAATCCCTAAAACAACACAGTGAAAACGTGGCCGAGTACTGCGCACGGGCGTGCCAGCCGCTGGGACTTGAAAACTTGGGCCGTCTTACAGGCTGGCTCCATGACGCTGGGAAATCTCATAGCAACGTGCAAAAACATCTGAGAGACCAAACAAACGAAAAAATCAATCACTCCAGCGCCGGAATGCGGTGGCTATGGGAAAATTATGGCGGAGAAACAGCTTCACCACCTTCTCGCTTGACTGCGCAAATGGCAGCATTGGCAATCGGATCCCATCACTCTGAACGTATGGATGTTTTCGACCTGGGTGGAGTAGAACCCTGGAAAAAACATATGTATTCAGAGCAGGCTCAAGAGCTATATGAAGAAAGCTGCCGGGCCTTTTTTGCGGATTGCATAAGTGAAACAGAGATACGGCAAATGTTTGCCAAAGCTGCGCAGGAGGTAGAATGTCTTGTGCGGAAAATCCGAAAGCAGGAAGGAAAGAAGCCGCGGCTTTGTATCTATCAGGTCATGTTGGGGTTGGCACACAGATTTTTGTTTGCAGCCCTGATCGATGCAGACTGGTTGGATTCAGGCAACTATTATAATCAAGAAGGATGCCTTCCCCCGGAGCAGCTTCCGCCATGGAATCTGATAGAAAGCAATGTTGAAACATTCCTGAACAATTTGCAGCCCCGACATAAAATAGATACCTTGCGTGCAGAAATTTCGGAGCAATGCAAGACAGCAGGCGAATGTGCAAAGCCGGGCATTTACCGCTTGTATGTGCCAACAGGCGGAGGAAAAACATTTTCCGGGCTGCGATATTGTGTGCATGCGGCCAAAAAACTTTCGGCCCGGCATATTTTCTATGTTGCACCGTTCCGGTCGATTATCGGACAGAATGTACAGGAGTTCAAAAAGGCATTAGGCGGCAGTGAATATCTGTTGGAGCACCATACGGATGCGGTACTGGATACAGAGAACCCCGAAATTCTCCGCCAGCTGGAACGCTGGCAGGAAGCGCCGGTGATATGTACAACTATGGTACAGATGCTGCAAACCCTGTTTTGCAGCAGGCGGCAGAATGTGCGCCGCATGGCAGCACTGGCAAATTCTATCTTGGTGTTTGACGAAATACAGTCCCTGCCCATTTGCCATACATACTTGTTCAACCAGGCGGCAAATTTCTTGGCGTACTATTTGGGGTGCGTTGTTGTTTTGTGTACGGCAACACAGCCAGCGCTAAGCGAAGTAGCAAACCCCTTGCGGTTTGCATCGCCGGTGGACCTGGTCCCGGATTACCAGCTGCGCTTTGCGCAGTTCCGAAGGACAAAGATTGAAGTGCCCGAAACAGGAAATGGATTTCAGGCAGGAGAACTCGCAGAATTTGTACGGAGCAAGCAAGACGAGAATGGCAGCATTTTGATCATCTTGAATACCCGTTCGGCGGTCGAAAAGGTGTTTGAGGCTTTGAAACAATGCCAGCCGGAACATACACAACTTTACTGCCTGACCACGCACCTGTGTGCAAAGCACCGTGCAGATGTTATCGCAGAAGTTAAGCAAAAATTAAACACCTTACACGGTCAGGAACGTTTGATCTGTGTAAGCAGTCAGCTGATAGAAGCAGGCGTGGATGTAAGCTTTGATTGCGTCATTCGAAGTATGGCAGCGCTGCCCAGTGTGGCCCAGGCTTCCGGCCGATGCAACCGCAATGCGGAAAGGAAATGCCGCACGGTGTATCTTGTTAAAACCTACAATCTGGAAAATCTGGATCGACTTCCGGAACTGCGCAACGGCAGGGAAGCCACACGGCACCTGCTGCAGCAATTACAAAGGGATGCGGACCTGTTAGAGCCGGAAAGTATTTTGAGGTACTACCAGCTTTATTATGCAGAGTCCCAACAACAGGAACGGATGGGCGATCCGGTTGAATTAAAGGGGTACATTCCCCCAAAAACAGTGAATTTGTTTGACCTTTTGTCAGATAATCAGGAAAGTGTGCTAGCCTGGAAAGAGACAACAGGAAAACAAAAGTTCCCCAATTACTTGCTCCGGCAGGCGTTTGCCACGGCAGAAAGGAATTTCCATGCTTTGGAGGACATTACAACGCCGGTGGTGGTTCCCTATGGGGAAGATGGCGCGGATATGGCAACAAGACTTTCGTCCAGTAAACCGCTTACCCCCAAAATGCTGCGGGACGCACAACGCTTTACCGTTGGTATTACAACAAATGAAAAAATACGCCTGGCAGATCAAGGCGCACTGTACACAGTAAAAGAAGGGGCAGTGACAATTCTTAACAAGGAATATTACGATGACGAAAAGGGAATTCAGACAAGCCCCGGATTTATGCCGATACAATTTGCATAACAAGGAGGGTTAAACTTTGCAATACGAAAATTCAATATCCATGCAGGTATATGGGCGTTATGCACTGTTCAGCGACCCAATTACCCGCGTAGGCGGCGAAAAATTCAGCTATCCGGTGCCCACCTACCAGGCATTGAAGGGCATTTATGAAAGCTGCTATTGGAAACCAACGTTCACCTGGGTAATTGATGAACTGCGCGTGATGAACCCGATTGAAAGACAATCCAAAGGCATCCGTCCCATTATGTATAACAATGGAAAAAACGATCTTTCCATCTATACGTACCTTTCCGATGTTTGCTACCAGGTGCGGGCACATTTTGAATGGAACGAACATCGCCCAGACCTGGAAAAAGACCGCAATGAAAACAAACATTACGCTATTGCAAAGCGTATGTTGGAACGCGGCGGCAGAAGAGATATCTTTTTGGGAACACGCGAATGCCAGGGGTATATTGAACCCTGCATTTTTGGCCTGGGAAAAGGGCATTATGATGATGTTTCATCCCTGGACCTAGGCCTAATGGAGCACGGCATTACCTATGCGGACGAAAACGGGAAAGGCGTGATGCAGGAACGCTTTTGGCACCCGGTAATGCAGAACGGAAAAATCTGTTTTTGCCGCCCGGAAGAATGCGAAATTGTGCGCGATATCCACCCGCAAAAGATGAAGACCTTTACGCTGGGTGAAACAGTCAGCGACTGCGATGATTTGTACAGGGAGGTGATACAGGAATGAGCTGGCTTAGCTATTGCTATAAAACCTACCAGAATAGCGTGTCAGAAATTGGAAAGCAGCAGCCTGGGAAAGTTCCACTACTGCCGGTGGCTCACACGACGCAGCAGGTCAACATTGAAGTGGAGCTGGACAAGGACGGAAACTTTCAGTATGCAGGCTTGCTGGCACAAGATCAAAGGACAACGATCATTCCTTGCACAGAGGAATCTTCGGCGCGGACATCCGGCATGGTGCCGCACCCGCTAGTGGATAAACTGCAATATATTGCGGCAGATTATCCCACTTTTGGTGGTAGTAAAGAATCCGGATGGCCGCTTTACCACAAGCAGTTACAAGCGTGGTGTACATCTCCTTATGCCCACCCGGCTGTGTGTACAGTCCTGCACTACCTGGAAAAAGAATGCCTGATCGCAGACCTGGTCAAGGCAAATATTTTGTTTATAGATGAAAATGGAACTCTGCCAACAAAATGGCAGGGAAACAAAGAAGACAAGCCCCCTATTTTGGATACGTTGACCGGTAGTGACCAGACGGAATCTTTTGTCCGGTTCCGCGTTGACAATGTTGATTTGTCGCGTGATACAACAGTCCGAGAAAGCTTTATCCGCTTTTATGAAACACAGTTAAAAGATATTGACTATTGCACAGTTCAGGGAATCAAAATGCCGGTTTCTACATTAAGCCCGTATAAGATCCGCAACCCAGGTGACCGTGCAAAGCTGATATCCAGCAATGACAATACGAATTATACTTACCGCGGGCGCTTTGCGGATGCAGCGCAGGCACTTTCGATTGGTTATGAAACAACCCAAAAGGCACACAGCGCCTTGCGATGGTTGGTCAGCAAGCAAGGGGTAAATACAGGGGACCAGACTGTACTTGTTTGGGGAACACAGAACGAAGCAGTACCCAATGTGCTGGGGGATACTCTCGATATTGCCCAGGAATATAATCCACTAGCAGGCGATGATTGGGACGATTTTGAGGAAGATACAGAAAGGTTGCCTGCGGATACCCAAGAAGAAATTGCACGGCAGTTTAACCGGGCCATTCTGGGGTATCAGCACCAGTTGAAGGACAATTCCCAAACGGCGGTCATGATTTTGGATTCTGCTACACCTGGCCGGTTGTCCATCCGGTACTATCAGGAACTGCAGGGCTCTAAGTTGCTTGCCAATATAAAGGATTGGCACGATACGTTCCAATGGCAGCTGGAATACCGCAGTGTAGAGGAGCCGACGGAACTGGGCAAAAAGCCCAAGATCAAGAAAGTTGTCTTTGTTGGTGCGCCTGCCCCGGCGGACATTGCAAAAGCAGCCTATGGCGAAAAAGTGGATGCAAAGCTGAAACAAGCGACAATCGAACGACTGATTCCCTGTATTACCAATGGGGAGCGCTTCCCGCGGGATTTGATGATCAGCGCGGTAGATCGGGCAACAAATAGCATTGGCCTGGATTATTGGGAACAACAAAAAACACAAAACATTGCCTGCGCCCTTGTGCGTGGGTACTATCATAGAAATAAGAAGGTGGATTATCCGATGAATGTTGATGAAACCATTAAAGACCGAAACTATTTGTTTGGGAGAATTTTAGCCTGTGCAGAACAGATTGAAAGACGGGCGTTGATTCAGCTAGGAAAGGAGAACGAAAAACGTTTGACAAATGCAGAGCGTTTAAGAACCGCGTTTGCTCTGCACCCGGCAGCAACAACACTTCTTTTGGATAAAAAATTAAATCCGTACCTGAACAGAATGAAAAACCGTAACGGAATGGATAGCCAAAGGTATGCGATGATGCAAGAATTATTACATAAGATTGGCACAGAAAACTTTACGAACAAAAGACTTGGTGAACTGTATCTGGTTGGCTATGCCGACCAGATGATGGACTTTAAGGCCGAAAATGCAGAATATAAAGCGAAAGCAAAAAAGCAGGAGGAATAAAAGATGGCTGTGCTGCAGAATAAAATCGACTTTGCACTTGTGATTGCTGTAAACCATGCGAACCCGAACGGTGACCCGCTGAACGGAAACCGCCCGCGCGAAACGTATGAGGGACTGGGTGAAATTTCGGATGTGTGCCTGAAACGCAAGATCCGCAACCGCATGATGGACCTTGGCCAGAATGTGTTTGTCCAGTCAGACGACCGCTGCAATGATGGCTTCAAAAGCCTGAAAGACCGTGCAGACGGCTGCCCAGCAGTGAAAAAGGCTGAAAAAGATAAAGATGCTTATGCAAAGGCTGCCTGTGAAACCTGGCTGGATGTGCGCAGCTTTGGCCAGGTGTTTGCCTTTAAGGGGAAAGAATCCAAGGGCGATGGTGTTTCCGTTGGCGTGCGCGGCCCGGTATCTATTCATCCGGCTTTCAGCGTGGACCCGATTGATGTCGATGATATCCAGATCACAAAGAGCGTGAACGGTACGACTGGCGAAAAGAAGTCAAGCGATACCATGGGTATGAAGCACCGTGTGGCTTTTGGCGTGTACACAACCTTTGGCAGCATTAACTGCCAGCTGGCAGAAAAGACCGGCTTTACAGATGAAGATGCAGAAATCATCAAAGAAACGCTGCGCACACTGTTTGAAAACGATATTTCCTCTGCCCGCCCGGATGGCAGTATGGAGGTGGTTCGCCTGTATTGGTGGCGTCATAACTGCAAAAACGGACAGTATTCCTCGGCAAAGGTCCATCGCTGTCTGCATGTGGAGCTGAAAGAAAGTGTGGCACAAGCACACCGGGTGGAAGATTATAATATTACTTGCGATACCCTGAACGGATTGACACCGGAAGTGTATGATGAATACTGATGACTATCTGCAAATGTCTGGCATCCAGCACTTTGCATTCTGCCGCCGCCAATGGGCACTTGCGTACTTGGAACAACAATGGTCCGAAAACCAACGCACCGCCGAAGGCCGCCTGCAGCATACCCGCTGCCATGATGTTACCCTGACGGAAAAACGCGGCGATTTGCTGATCGCCCGCGGTATGAGGGGCGTCAGCCACCGCTTAAAACTGACCGGCGACTGCGATGTGGTAGAGTTTCACAAGGATCCAAACGGCGTGTCATTGCAGGGCCGCCGCGGCCTGTGGCAGCCCATGCCCGTGGAATATAAGCATGGCCGCAGCAAGGTAAACGATGCCGACCGTTTGCAGCTCTGCGCACAGGCCATGGCGCTGGAAGAAATGCTGGTGTGCGAGGTGCCGGAAGGGGAAATCTTTTATGAAGAAACCCGGCAGCGGGAACATGTTTCCCTGACACCGGAACTGCGCAGCATCGCGCAGACCATGGCGGATGAGATGAACCGCCTGTTTGCGCGCGGCTATACCCCAAAAAGCAAACCCGGCAAGCATTGCAATGCCTGCTCACTGAAAGAGCTTTGCCTGCCGGCGCTGTATCAGCAGGCAGACCCGGCGGCGTATCTGCGGGAGCATATTGAGGAGGGCGCGCCATGAGAAAGCTGCTCAACACCCTGTTTGTCATCAATGAGGACGCTTACCTGACATTGGATGGCGAAAACCTTGTTGTTACCCGCAATAAGCAGGAAACCCACCGCTATGCCCTGCATACGCTGGAAGGCATCGTCTGCTTTACTTACGCAGGTGCCAGCCCCGCTTTGATGGGAGCTTGTGCCCGGCGGGGCATTGACCTTTGCTTTTTTGACCCGTATGGCAGATTTCAGGCCCGCACCGTGGGGGAAGAACGCGGCAATGTGCTGCTGCGTCAGACGCAGTACCGCGTGTCGGATGACCCGGCCCAGAGCTGTCGCTATGCCCGGAGCTTTATCCTTGGTAAAGTGTATAACGCACGCTGGGTGCTGGAACGCGCAACCCGCGATCATTCCCAGCGTGTCCCGGTCGAAAAACTGAAACGCACCTCCACCCAGCTGGCCGCCGCGCTGCCGCTGATACAGACCAGCGATGATCCGGAACAGCTGCGCGGCCTGGAAGGCGAGGCAGCCCAGCGCTACTTTGACTGCCTGAATGACCTGATTCTGCAGCAAAAGCAGGATTTTGTGTTTGAGGGCCGCAGCCGCCGTCCACCGCTGGACAATGTGAATGCGCTGCTTTCGTTTGCCTACAGCATGCTGGCGCGGGAGTGTGCATCCGCCTTGACCGCTGTGGGCCTGGACCCTTATGTTGGCTTTATGCACCGCCCGCGCCCCGGCCGCAAAAGTCTGGCACTTGACCTGATGGAAGAACTGCGGGCGGTTTATGCAGACCGGCTGGTCATCAGCTGCATCAATCAAAAGATCATCACGGCAAAACACCTGCAAAAACAGGAAAATGGTGCCGTACTGCTGACGGATGATGGCCGCAAAGCTTTCCTGACCGCATGGCAGAACAAAAAGAAGGAAGAGATCACCCATCCGTTTTTGAAAGAAAAACTGCCCTGGGGGCTGGTGCCCTATGTTCAGGCGCTTTTGCTGGCCCGTGCTCTGCGCGGCGACCTGGAAGTGTACCCACCGTTTTTCTGGAAGTGAGGTGCCGTTATGTTGGTGCTTGTAACCTATGATGTCAACACCGAAACAGCCGACGGTCGTCGCAGGCTGCGCAAAGTAGCAAAAGTCTGTGTAGACTACGGCCAGCGGGTGCAAAACTCCGTATTTGAGTGCCTGCTGGATGCCGCGCAATACACGATGTTCAAAGCAAAATTGACCGAACTGATCGATTCGGAATCGGACAGCCTGCGCTTTTATCAACTGGGAAACCATTACAAAAGCAAAGTCGAGCATGTGGGTCTGCACCCGGATTTTGATCAGGATGGAATCTTGTTTGCTTAGTGCGAGGGGAAGGCAATCATAAAATTCCCGGTTCCTTCGCACCAGAAAATATGGAAAAAACAGGGGCAGAAAGGGTAAAATACAGCCTTGCCTGTCAGCATGAAGATGCAATCTCCATAAAATTTGTTTCATATGCGCAAAAGTGCCCCACTGTTTTGTGCACTTTTGCTGTCGCTCTCCGCAAGGAGAGCGTGGATAGAAATGTCGCGTCAGGCTGTGCCCCGTCTGCCAATGGCGGTCGCTCTCCGCAAGGAGAGCGTGGATAGAAATTTGAACAGAACATGGTACAAGGCGGACGGTACGCCGGTCGCTCTCCGCAAGGAGAGCGTGGATAGAAATATCTGCCGGTTGAGTTACGCCAACGGCTGCTACAGCGTCGCTCTCCGCAAGGAGAGCGTGGATAGAAATATCTGCCGGTTGAGTTACGCCAACGGCTGCTACAGTCGCTCTCCGCAAGGAGAGCGTGGATAGAAATTGGGATGATGATGGCCGTGGTGGTGGCGATTTCGCCAGGTCGCTCTCCGCAAGGAGAGCGTGGATAGAAATAAAAGGAACTGAACGACTTGAAAGGCAAGGGCGATGTCGCTCTCCGCAAGGAGAGCGTGGATAGAAATGGTATCAGTCACGGCTTGCGCGGTAGCCATCTTCTGGTCGCTCTCCGCAAGGAGAGCGTGGATAGAAATTGGAGTGACATAGCTGCATCGGGGGATTTTTCCGTGTCGCTCTCCGCAAGGAGAGCGTGGATAGAAATTCCTTGTCGCCGGTCTGCAAGCTGAAACCGCCGGTCGCTCTCCGCAAGGAGAGCGTGGATAGAAATTGTCGCGCCAGGCTGTGCCCCATCTGCCAATGGCGGTCGCTCTCCGCAAGGAGAGCGTGGATAGAAATAACATATGGGCGTTGTGTCTTACGTATTGTATCAGTGTCGCTCTCCGCAAGGAGAGCGTGGATAGAAATAAGTGCACTAGATGGCGAGAGCGCCGCCGGTGCTGGTCGCTCTCCGCAAGGAGAGCGTGGATAGAAATCATTTTGCGTGGGTGAAGCCGTTCCATCTATTTTGGTCGCTCTCCGCAAGGAGAGCGTGGATAGAAATCTGCAAGCTGGTTCATGAGTGTCCACGCATAAGCGGTCGCTCTCCGCAAGGAGAGCGTGGATAGAAATTCTTGCTGAACGGGTCTCCGTATTCAAACGGTTGCGTCGCTCTCCGCAAGGAGAGCGTGGATAGAAATAGCGGGCGTAGCCTTGTAATGTGGGACACGGTAGGTCGCTCTCCGCAAGGAGAGCGTGGATAGAAATGATTGGCAGGCGGCGTATGACAAGGGCATCCGCCAGTCGCTCTCCGCAAGGAGAGCGTGGATAGAAATGTGATTCCCGCCATAGCTTAAATACCTCCGCTAAGTCGCTCTCCGCAAGGAGAGCGTGGATAGAAATGTATCCAAGCTCAATATTTTGTACGGTAGTCGGGTCGCTCTCCGCAAGGAGAGCGTGGATAGAAATGGTGGAAAGCTGAGGACAAGGCAGCATTTGAAGCGTCGCTCTCCGCAAGGAGAGCGTGGATAGAAATGTCTCAGCGAGGAGTTTGCGGCGGAGGAGTGCCGGGTCGCTCTCCGCAAGGAGAGCGTGGATAGAAATATGCTGGTGTAATATTTGCTGCCGTTAGCGTGCGGTCGCTCTCCGCAAGGAGAGCGTGGATAGAAATTCCAACCAGTTCCGCCGCGATGTGCCCGCCCTGTGTCGCTCTCCGCAAGGAGAGCGTGGATAGAAATACGGCAGGCGGCTGGCCTATACGCTGGCCCTGCCGTCGCTCTCCGCAAGGAGAGCGTGGATAGAAATGATTTCCAGATCCATGTCCCGCCAAACACCGGCTGTCGCTCTCCGCAAGGAGAGCGTGGATAGAAATAGGCGGCATGAGGACGGCAGCCTCCGCTTGGATAGTCGCTCTCCGCAAGGAGAGCGTGGATAGAAATCATTTTGCGTGGGTGAAGCCGTTCCATCTATTTTGGTCGCTCTCCGCAAGGAGAGCGTGGATAGAAATCTGCAAGCTGGTTCATGAGTGTCCACGCATAAGCGGTCGCTCTCCGCAAGGAGAGCGTGGATAGAAATAACTGCCGCAGTTCCTCCAGCTGTTCACGGACGCGGTCGCTCTCCGCAAGGAGAGCGTGGATAGAAATGACCGGGGCGCAGCTTTATGTAGGCGTCTATGGTGTCGCTCTCCGCAAGGAGAGCGTGGATAGAAATATGACCGCATACGCCAGCAACGCCGTGCCGGATGGTCGCTCTCCGCAAGGAGAGCGTGGATAGAAATGCGGCTTATTGTACGGCAAAACCCGGTACAGAACGTCGCTCTCCGCAAGGAGAGCGTGGATAGAAATTTTCACTGCATCACTCCTCAACATACTCGGCCTTATGTCGCTCTCCGCAAGGAGAGCGTGGATAGAAATGACTTCCGAATGAGCCGCAGCGATTATGATGACGTCGCTCTCCGCAAGGAGAGCGTGGATAGAAATTTTCAGCATGGCGGTTTGTGCCTTGAGGTAAAACGTCGCTCTCCGCAAGGAGAGCGTGGATAGAAATACCGGGTTCATGGCTGCCAGTTTGCTGCTGGCGGTGGTCGCTCTCCGCAAGGAGAGCGTGGATAGAAATCATAAAGAATCTCCTTTCCGCAAGGGTTCAATGGTCGCTCTCCGCAAGGAGAGCGTGGATAGAAATATGAATTCCTTTTCAAATCGTGCATCAATCCTGCAGTCGCTCTCCGCAAGGAGAGCGTGGATAGAAATACTTTAGAATGGCAACAGCAAGCGCCACAAGCGGTCGCTCTCCGCAAGGAGAGCGTGGATAGAAATTTGTGTGGGAGGCCCGCAAGCAGGCCGGGCTGACGGTCGCTCTCCGCAAGGAGAGCGTGGATAGAAATTACGAGATCACCCACGGCGCAAAGAACGACAAGACGTCGCTCTCCGCAAGGAGAGCGTGGATAGAAATCCGGCCCCTGCCGTGCAGGGCGTTATCGCCGGGGTCGCTCTCCGCAAGGAGAGCATGGAATGTTTCGCTTTCTGACTGTTCAGGGTGGTTTTGTTCATGCGGATATCCGCTTTAATTTTAAAAATTGCTATGCTATAGTAAAAAACTCTCGCATAAAATAATATAAAAATATTATATTATCTACTTGACAAGGTACCCCGGCGGGGTATATAGTGAATATACCCCGCCGGGGTACCTTGCATGTGATGGGAGGGTAACATAATGCAGGAAAACGAAAAGAAGGAACCGTGTTGCTGCTGTGCACACAAAACAAAGCATCGCAGTGAAGAAGAGTATAAAAGCCTGGTCCACAGACTGAACCGGATCGAAGGGCAGATTCGGGGCATCCGTGGGATGGTGGAAAACGAAGTGTATTGTCCGGATATTCTGGTGCAGTCGGCGGCGGTAACGGCGGCGATGAACGCGTTCAACCGTGAGCTGCTGGCAAACCATATCCGCACCTGTGTGGCGGATGATATCCGTGCCGGGAATGACGAAGTTGTGGATGAGCTGCTGAAAACGCTGCAGAAACTGATGAAATAAGCATTGCCTGCACAAAATAGCAGAAGCAGAACATGAAATAAATGCACGAGTGTTTGAGCCAGCAAAAATGCCATGCCAGTGCCCAGTACGATTGTTTTTCTGTTCACAAACATCGGTAAAAGTTTGTGTAACATTACCAGAGCCATGAATAAATGCCAGTCATTCCCTGTGAGAGGGTGTGGATAGAAATGCCGCATCGGCCTTGGTTGCCCCCAACGTATCGCTCTCCGCAAGGAGAGTGTGGATAGAAATGGTAATCTCAATAATACGTCGAATTGCAGGCTAGCCGCTCACCAAAAGGGGAGTGAGGATAGAAACAACTCAAACATCAACAACCCGTGTTCAAACACCAAAGCGAAAACCACTCACCAATCATCACACAGGAATTATAGAATCACTACCGCAAAAGAGAGGAAACAGGAGGAAAGAAGTGGAACAATATAACGTAACCGGGATGAGCTGCGCCGCGTGCAGTGCCCGGGTGGAAAAAGCCGTCAGCAAAGTGCCGGGCGTAACATCCTGCTCGGTCAGCCTGCTGACCAACTCAATGGGGGTGGAGGGCACCGCCGCTCCGGCAGATATTGTGGCCGCAGTGGAAGCCGCAGGCTATGGCGCAAGCCCTAAAAACGCTGCCGCCCAGTCCGCCGCGCCGTCAGCAGATGCCTTAAAAGATACCGAGACCCCGCGCCTCAAACGCCGCCTGATTGCCTCGCTGATCTTCTGGGTGGTGCTGATGTACTTTTCCATGGGGCACATGCTATGGAACTGGCCGCTGCCGGGCTTTATGCAGGGCAACCATGTGGCAATGGGTATTTTACAGATGCTGCTCACCATTATCATCATGGTCATCAACCAAAAGTTCTTTATCAGCGGCTTTAAGGCGCTGTGGAACCGTGCCCCCAATATGGATACCCTGGTATCCCTTGGCGCTACCGCGGCCTTTGGCTACAGCACTTACGCTCTGTTTGCCATGACGGTGGCCCAGGTGCAGGGGAATGCCATGGCCGTGATGGGCTATATGGAGGAGTTTTATTTTGAATCCGCCGCAACCATCCTGACCCTGATCACGGTGGGCAAAACGTTGGAAGCCCGCTCCAAGGGCAAGACCACCGATGCCCTGAAAGGCCTGATGAACCTGGCCCCCAAAACCGCAACGATGCTGCGCAATGGGGCGGAAGTTACCGTTCCCATCGAACAGGTGCAGCAGGGCGATGTGTTTGTGGTGCGTCCCGGCGAGAATATCCCCGTTGACGGCGTGGTGCTGGAAGGCAGCAGCGCGGTGAATGAATCGGCCCTGACCGGTGAGAGCATCCCGGTGGATAAGGCTGAAGGCGACAGTGTGAGCGCCGCAACCCTGAACCAATCCGGCTTTTTGCGCTGCCGTGCCACCCGCGTGGGTCAGGATACCACGCTGGCTCAGATCATCCAGATGGTCAGCGATGCCGCAGCCACCAAGGCACCCATTGCCAAAATTGCAGACCGCGTCTCCGGTGTGTTTGTGCCGGTGGTGATCACGCTGGCCGTTATCACCACCATCGTGTGGCTGCTGGCAGGGCAGACGGTCGGTTTTGCCTTGGCCCGCGGTATTTCAGTGCTGGTCATCAGCTGCCCCTGCGCGCTGGGCCTGGCAACGCCGGTTGCCATTATGGTTGGCAATGGTGTGGGCGCTAAAAACGGCATTCTCTTCAAAACTGCGGTTTCGCTGGAGCAGACCGGTAAAACCGAGATCGTTGCCCTGGATAAAACTGGCACCATCACCAGCGGCGAGCCGCGCGTGACGGATATCCTGCCCGCAGACGGTGTGACGGAGCAGGTACTGATGAGCCTTGCCGCTGCCTTGGAGCAGAAGAGTGAACACCCGCTGGCCCGCGCTGTGCTGCAAAAGGCACAGGAGGATAACCTGCCCCCCGCCGAGGTGGCAGATTTCCAGGCTCTGCCCGGCAACGGCCTGACGGCTGTGCTGAACGGCAGTACCCTGTACGGCGGCAATGCCAAGCTGATGCAGACCCTTGGCGTGGCGGTGCCTCAAAAGATGGCATCCAGCGCCGAAGCACTGGCCGCCCAGGGCAAGACCCCGCTGTTCTTTGCCAAGGATGGCACCATGCAGGGCGTTATCGCGGTGGCGGACGTCATCAAGGAGGACAGCCCGCAGGCTGTGCGTGAACTGCAGGGCATGGGCATCCGTGTTGTGATGCTGACCGGCGATAACGAGCGCACTGCCAAAGCCATTGGTGCACAGGCCGGTGTGGACGAAGTGATTGCCGGTGTGCTGCCCGATGGCAAGGAAGCTGTGATCCGCAGCCTGAAAAACAAGGGCCGCGTGGCCATGGTGGGCGATGGCATCAACGATGCACCGGCCCTGACCCGCGCGGATGTCGGTATTGCCATTGGCGCCGGTACGGATGTTGCGATTGACGCCGCTGACGTTGTGCTGATGAAGAGCCGCCTGAGCGATGTGCCCGCCGCCATCCGCCTGAGCCGCGCTACTCTGCACAATATCCACGAAAACCTGTTCTGGGCCTTTGCCTACAATGTGTTGGGCATCCCCCTGGCGGCAGGTGTCTTTATCCCGCTGCTGCACTGGCAGATGAACCCGATGTACGGCGCTGCGGCCATGAGCCTGTCCAGCTTCTGCGTGGTTTCCAACGCACTGCGGCTGAACCTGTTCGATATTCGCAGCACCAAACATGACCATAAACGCAAAGCACACAAAACAAGCAAAAAGGAGAACACGACCATGAATAAGACCATTAAAATTGAAGGCATGATGTGCGGCCATTGCGAAGCAACCGTGAAAAAGGCACTGGAAGCGCTGGACGGTGTTTCCGCCGCCGAAGTAAGCCACACCGCCGGTACCGCTGTTGTAACGCTGGATAAGCCGGTGGATGACACTGTGCTGAAAAAAGCCGTTGAGGACAAAGATTATACCGTGACCGGCATTGAATAATCCCGGCTCAAAAGCAAAGGAATAAGCATGAAAGCGCCCGCACGCTGCCTTGCAGCAGGCGGGCACTTTTTTGTTGTGGCCCCGCGGTAAAGCAGAAAAGCTGAAAAAACATTTTGATAAGCATTCTAATATTATTTGCAAAAATCATAACAGAAGTATAACAAAACAATATGATTTGGCCAGTTGCACTTGCGCTATAGTGGATAATATTATACAATCTACATAAAAGATGGGGGCGCCCGTCTTACCCAGCCAACACGAGGGGGCAACACAGATGTATATCAATTTTGGTTCCATCAACAGCCGCCAGGCTGCGGACGGCAGCTGTACTGCACCGCTTACAGTGGACTCCTGCGGAACATGCCGATTGAAAAAGCACGCCAGCCTGCCAACTATTACGCGGTATGATGAAAATGCGTATCAGCTGTTTTATATCGCTGCGGGCAAGGCGCACTTCTGGTTTGATGATGCCGAGCATGTGGTAACAGCGGGTCATATGGTGCTGTACCGCCCGCAGGAAGAGCGCCGCTATATCTACTATCTTGAGGACCACCCGGAGGTGTTCTGGGTCTATTTTTCCGGCAGCGAGGCCGCTGCAGTGCTGCAGGCGCATGAGATTCCGCTGGATGGCCATGTGTTTTACAGCGGCATTATGCCGGAGTACAAAAATACTTTCCGCCGCATGATCCAGGAATTGCAGCTCTGCCAGTACGCCTATCGGGATTATACGGCCGGGCTGTTCCAGATGATGCTGGTGCTGGTCAGCCGCCAGCGGCAGGAACGGCGGTCGATCAACGGCACCACGCGGGAGCAGATCGAAGCCGCAGCCGCCTATTTTAACGAGAATTATACTGCCCGCATCAATGTGGATGAATACGCCGAGTCCCTGCACATGAGCACGGCATGGTTCATCCGTAGCTTCAAACAGTATGTGGGCTTGTCGCCCGCACGGTATATCCAGTCGCTGCGTATCGTCAATGCACAGCGCTTGCTGGAACGCACCAAATACAGCATCGGTGAAGTTTCCGAGATCGTCGGGTATGATAACCCGCTGTATTTCAGCCGTGTGTTCAAAAAGGAAACCGGGCTTTCCCCCGCGCAGTACCGCAAAGCGGAGCGGGCAGGCGAACAGCCGTCCGACCCGCAGGAAGAGGACGCCTGCACCCCCAATATCGACAAAAACCGCAATTCATAGTATAATACCCCCATACACTTTGGTATGGGGGCTTTTTATGTTTGCAGCAGCAATTTGTGTCAGCATCCTGTTGGGGGTGCTGGTTTGGGCACTGCCGGGGCGGCTGTGCGACCGCAGGGCAACCCATGCGGATGTGCTGGCCGGGCCGGGCATTGTGCTGGCAGTGTGGATCATCGCAGCATGTGTGTTTGCCCAGCCGGGGCTGGCGCAGGGGTTTGATCTGTTCCGCCTGCTGGCCATCAATGGGGCGGCACTGTGGGCCTGCGGCACTGTGTTGTTACTCCGCCTGCGCAGCGGGCGGCGGTACCGCACACTTTGGACGGTTGCTGCGCTGCTGATTGCCGCCATCGGCCTGGAAGTATTCGTGGGCAACGCACCCTATTTTGCAACCCACGGCTACCAGCCCGTTGACCTGCGCGCCTATTTGCAGGATGCCCCGGCGGATGGAGAGCCGATTGCTTTGAACGATGAGCACAGTACCCTTACCTTTACCGGCATCCATCAGCCGCTGTATAACGTTGCGCTGGATGGCGTTGTCTACCAGTATGACGGCAACTATCCGCAGGATCAGAACCCGCTGTTTATCCTGTGGGTGTCCGGTACCGACGAAGCCAGCACCGCCCCGCGCCAGAGCTGGCAGTGGCAGGCGGCCCCGCGAGCGGCACGCAGCCTGGTGCGCACGCTGGATTTTTCCGGCGCGGTGGATACCCTGACCCTGCAAGCGGAGGGCTATAGCGGAGAGTACCGCAGTTATGACCTGAACTATACCGTGCAGGCGGTTCTGGCCAATGTACCCCGCCCGATGGATTTCTCGCTGCTGCGGCTGGCAGTGGTGTATCTGGCACTGCTGGCCTTGTGGGGGCTGCGCCCCGGCGCTGCCGCGTGGCACGAAGCCTACCTGACCCACCGCGCCAAATACCGCCCGGCGGTGCTGGTGCTGGGCTGCATGCTCTGCCTGCTGGCCGCAGCGGCCCCCTTTGCCGATGCCCGCAACTCCGGCGTGGCGACCTCGTTTTATAATGTCGAAAACTGGGACGGCGAAAGCCGCATCACCTTCACCCAGCATATCAGCGATTGGCAGAATGATTCCGCTGCGCAGTACGGCGCTCTGGCCCACAGCCTGCTGAATGGCCGCCTGGATCTGCAGCGCGACCCGCCCGCCGCCATGGCGGAGATGCAGAACCCTTACGATACCGCCGCCCGTCAGAGCGCGGCCCCGGATGCTTTGTGGGATGTTGCTTATTATCAGGGGCGGTACTATGTTTACTTTGGCATTGTGCCGTGCCTGCTGTTCCAGCTGCCGTTTGAGCTGCTGACCAGCGTACCGGACCTGCCGCCCAGCTTGGCCATGATCGTGATGGCCTGGCTGCTGATTTTGGCAGTGTTTGGTTTGGTGCGGCAGGCTGCGCAGCGCTGGTTCCCGTCCGCCTCAGCGGCGGCCTGCCTGCTGGCTGCGGCGGGCATTGCGGGCGGTAGCCAGGTGTACTACCTGCTGCTGCGCCCCTCGGTGTATGAATACGCCATCCTGTGCGGCGCGGCATTTGTGCTGCTGGCCCTGTGGCAGTGGCTGTGCGCCGCCAACACCCCGGTGCAGTACCATGGCAAAATCATGCTGCACATGGCGCTTGGCAGCCTGTGCATGGCGCTGGTGGCGGGATGCCGCCCCCAGATGGAGCTGTTTGCCGTGCTCTGCCTGCCGATCTTCTGGCCGCAGTATATCCGGCAAAAACGCTTGCGCAGCAAGCAGGGAATAACCGAAGCCATCGCCTTTGTTCTGCCGGTTATTCTGGTAGCCCTGGGGCTGATGGCCTACAATGCCGCGCGGTTCGGCTCGCCGTTTGATTTTGGTGCCAATTACAACCTGACCAGCAACGATATGACCCACCGCGGCTTCCGCATTGGGCGGCTGGCCCCGGCGTTGTTCACCTATTTCCTGTCCCTGCCGGTGGTGCAGGCGGTGTTCCCCTACCTGGCGGGTACCAAAATGCAGACAAACTTTATGGGTATGACCATTACCGAAGTATTTTACGGCGGTGCCCTGGTCAGCCTGCCGCTGCTGTGGGCCTTTGCGGCCCTGCCTTTGCTGCGCCGCCGTATGGCAAGGCAGAAAGACCTGCGCGCCATGGTGCTGCTGCCCGTGCTGCTGGCTGTTATTCTGGCCGCGTTGGACTGCCAGATGGCCGGTGTGCTCTACCGCTATCTCAGCGACTATTTAACCCCGCTGCTGTTCGCCGCCGCATTGGTCTGGCTGTGGGCCGAAAGCGCCCTTGCCCCGCGTGTGCAGGCCGCCGCATCGGGCAGCATCCTGCATACCGTGCAGCACATGCTGCAGGGGGCGATGCTGGCAGCTGTTGCCGTGGGGATCTGTTACAGCTTCTGTGTCTACTTTGCTGCGGAACCGGGCCTTCTGGGCCAGAATCCCGCGCTGTACCAGAATGTCAGCCGTCTGGTGCAGTTCTGGCTGTAAAATCAGGGCGAAAACAAAATTCAGCAAAATTCAAATTAGATAAAATAAAAGCATATGCCCCATGTCAGCCGGGAAAATCCGGCCAGTCAGGAGAGCATGTGCTTTTTATTTTTATATGGGCATTCTGTATGGATCGTTTTCGGATGGAATAAATATAAAAATGGAATAAATATAAAAAATCCTGCAAACAGGATAGCAGCCCCGTTTGCAGGCCATTCAGCTCAAAATTTAATAGGTGATGATCACGCCCTGGTCCTGTGCGTAAAAGCTGCACAGACCGCTGCAGGGCACAATATCCACCCGTGCATCCGGCCATTTGGCGTGGATGCCGTGTTCTAACAGGTTGGCGGCGTTCTGGTTGTTGCACTCGCTGATCAGCACCGGGCGCACACCATCGTAACCGTCCTCGTCCATTTGTTCCAAAATCTTGGCAAGCACCCGCGCTTCGCCGCGCGTCTTAAAGAAAAAGTCGATTGTGCCATCTTCGGTGCGGCGGCCCAAAACGCGCATGTTCAGCCGCCCGGCAATAAAGCCCACCACGCGGCTGACCCGCCCGGCTTTGGCAAGGTTATCAAAGCTGGCCAGAGCAAACATAATGTGCCCTTTCTGTGCCCAGTTGGCCAGTTCAATGCAGATGGTATCAAAGTTGGTTCCTATCCGGATCAGCTTGTTGGCCAGCTCTGCTGCACCGGCCAGCGCGCCGGAACAGCTCAGGGTATCCAACACAAAAATCTGCTTTTCGGGGTGTTCTTCCAGCACCATCTCCCGCGCGGCCAGCGCGGCGTTGTAGCTGCCCGAAAGATTATGGCTGATGGTCAGCGCAATGCTTTTGTCCGCCATCAAAAACAGCTCAGCCCATTCTTCCGGGCTGGGGCAGGCGGTGGTGCTGGCGCCGTTATAATCCGTCATGGCCTGCAGCATGGCTTTGGTGTTCAGGGTGGGCAAGTCCACAAACTCGCGCTCGCCAACGCGAATCTTGAATGGAACCAATGCAAACTGAACCCCCGGTGCAGTGTCCGGCAGGGTACGGATCTCACAAGAAGAGTCCGATGCGATCATCCATTCCATAAAAAGTCCTCCTGTAACGCAGGCAAAAAGCTGCGCAATCAGCCGGAACAATCCGGCATTTTTTTGGCGCGCTCGTGGCCGCCGTGCCGCGGCGGGGCCAACCCCCAGGCCGCGGATACTGTTTTCTAATTCTATTATACGGGCCGCCCAACAAAGCGTCAAGCAAGAAAAAACAGCAAGTGTAAAAATTAGCGCCTTTTCCCGGCGGGCTATTGCGCCAATGTCTGCAGCGGGGTATAATATCTATGGCAATACCGCATAATTCTAAGTGCCGATACGGCGAGCGAGGTGCGGCAGATGCTAGGCCAAAAGCGCAGATAATACTGGATGTCTTATCGAGCATTTTGGCAACGCAGATGCCGTGCCGCAGCCGTCGGAGCGGTGCTTAAGCCGTAAGGCGGGAATTGTGCGGTGTTACCCTATATCTGTTGCTTTTGCCCTCCGGCGCGCCGGGGCTGCTGATAAAAGGAGAAAATAACCCTATGGCTGATTATTACCACTACCGCCAAAAGATAGAAAAACAGCGCCGCCGCCGCAACGCGGTAGTTGCCCTGATGGTGGTGCTGATCATACTGTGTGCAGCTGCAGGCTTTTTCTGGATGTCCCGCCACAATCAGCAGGCGAACACCCCCCAGGCGGAGCCTACCATGCCCACAGCGGAAACTGCTGCCACGGCAACCCCGGAGCAGCCCGAACCCACCGCTCAAACGCCGGGTAACCCCCAGCGCCTGCTTCCCGCCGTGGATAACGCCGCGTGGGATACAGCCACCCCGGTGGAACAGACCATAGATCTGGAGTACCTGAACACCGATTCCCGCATGGCCGCCCTGCCTGCCCTTGGCACCGTGGAGCGCAGCCACTTTGACACTGTTACTTTTTTGGGCGACAGCATTACCGAGGGCATGGAGTGTTATGCCACCGGCTACCAGAACGCCCATGTGCGCGCCTACCGTGGCGCCGGTCCGGAAAGCGTTGTCTATAATACCACCGTCAAGGACCACATCCGCAATGTGCAGGAACCGGCCTTTGACGCCGTGGTGGAGACCCAGCCCGATGCGCTGTATATCCTGTTCGGCACCAACACCCTGGTCAACGGCAGCGAGGACACCGCCACCAAGTTCATCACCTATTATGAAAAAATGATCGACATGTTCTACGAAAGCCTGCCGAACGTACCGATCTATGTGCAGTCCATCCCCGGCGTTCAGGAATGGGTCAAGGATTCCAAGCCCGGCTTGCAGAATGACCGCATCAAGCTGGTCAACAACCTGCTGGCCAACATGGCGCTGCGCAAGGGCTGCTACTTTGTCAATATTGCCGAAGCCCTGAATCAGCCCGATGGCAGCCAGATTGACGAATACGAAGCCGATGGCATCCACATGCAGCCGGTAGGCTATACCGCCTGGTGCAACTACCTGGCAACCCATACGGCATGGGATCGCCGCAACACCTATGCGGGCGAAAATCCGCTCTATATCCTGGGCAGCTGATGCCGCCCGCGCCTTTATGCGGCATCAACAACATAAGCACAACAAATGCACTGCCAACCCCCGTTTTGCTGCGGGGCAAGGCAGTGCATTTTGTTCTATTTGCATAAAAAACGGCGGGATATTTCGCGGTATTAAATCGTTTTTTGTCTAGTTTAACAAGGATTCCTGCAAATGTGTGTCAATTTTACACAAATCGACCCAGTAACTTACGAAAATTTTAGCGCTTTATTACAGAAATCTCTTGAAATTCCGCTGCAAAACAGGTAATATAAATATAGCAAAAACAAATTGGGTGCAGTTTATGCCGGAACAGGCAGCAGGAACAGGAATTTGTGCTGTTCTTTGTATCATCGGCGCATAGCCTGCCTCAATCAGAGGTGTTTCCGGAAACCTGGGAACATGATCAAAGGGGCGGCACGGTCGGTGGTAAACCGGCGCGGTGCATGCCAAAAGGGGAGATTACAAGGTGAAACAAACACAGTCAGCGGCGAAGCCTTCCGATTTGCCAGTTTACCTGTTCCATCAGGGCAATAACTTTGAAGCCTACCGCTACTTTGGCAGCCACCTGGAAGAGCAGGATGGCCAGCCCGGCGCGGTGTTCCGCGTGTGGGCACCGCACGCCAAAGCAGTTTCCGTTGTGGGCGATTTCAACAGCTGGGTGCCCACCAGCCATCCGATGGAAAAGGTGTCAGACGGCATTTGGGAGTTGTTCATTCCCGGCATCAAAATCTATGATGTTTATAAATACTGCATTACAACCCCGGCGGATGAGCTGGTGTACAAGGCTGACCCGTATGCGTTCCATGCCGAAACCCGCCCGTCCAACGGCAGCAAAGTTTTTGATATTTCCGGCTTTGACTGGCACGATGCCGCGTGGGAAGATGCGCAGAAGAAAAATGATGTGATCAACGGCCCGATGAGCATCTACGAGCTGCATGCCGGCAGCTGGAAAATGAAGGAGGACGGTGTCCCCTATAATTATTCCGAACTGGCGGATCAGCTTGTGCCTTATATTAAAGATATGGGCTATACCCATGTGGAGCTGCTGCCCATTACGGAATATCCGTTTGATGGCAGCTGGGGCTATCAGGTCAGCGGTTACTTTGCCCCCACCAGCCGTTACGGTACCCCGCACGACTTTATGGAGTTTGTGGATAAGCTGCATGCGGCCGGTATCGGCGTGATCCTGGACTGGGTGCCCGCCCACTTCCCCAAGGATGCTTACGGCCTGTACATGTTTGACGGCGCCCCCTGCTATGAGGACCCCAACCCCCGCCGCGGTGAGCATAAAGAGTGGGGCACCATGGTGTTCAACTTTGGTATGCCGGAAGTGGAAAGCTTCCTGGTATCCAGTGCGCTGTTCTGGATCGAACAGTACCATGTGGACGGCCTGCGTGTGGACGCAGTGGCCAGCATGTTGTATCTCGATTACAACCGCCGCGATGGCGAGTGGGAACAAAACGTAAAGGGCGGCAAGGAAAACCTGGAAGCCATTGCGTTCCTGCAAAAGTGCAATACGGCTATTCTGGGCCGCCACCCGCATAAAATGATGATTGCCGAAGAATCCACCGCATGGCCGCTGGTTACCAAACCGGCAGCCGATGGCGGCCTTGGCTTCAACTTCAAATGGAACATGGGCTGGATGAACGATATGCTCAGCTACATGAAGACTGACCCGCTGTTCCGTGCCGGCAACCATAACAAAGTTACGTTCAGCTTCTTCTATGCGTTCAGTGAAAACTTTGTCCTGCCCATCAGCCACGATGAAGTTGTGCACGGCAAGTGCAGCCTGATCAATAAGATGCCTGGTGATTACGAAGCAAAGTTCGCCAACCTGCGCACCTTCTATGGCTATATGATGGCCCATCCGGGCAAAAAACTGCTGTTCATGGGCCAGGAATTCGGCCAGTTCATTGAATGGGACGAGAAAAAGCAGCTGGATTGGATGCTTCTTGGCTATGATAAGCACCATGAACTGCAAACCTATGTCAAGGATCTGAACCACTTCTACCGTGAGACCGCCTCTCTCTGGCAGGTCGATTACAGCTGGGAAGGGTTCCAGTGGATCGTGCCGGATGATAACAAACAGAGCGTGATCGCGTTCCTGCGCCGGGACGCCAAGGGCAAGATGCTCCTGGTTGTCTGCAACTTTAACCCCGTCCTGCGCGAAAGCTACTCGATGGGCGTGCCCAATCCCGGTACATACAAAGAGCTGATCAACTCGGATGACGTCAAGTATGGCGGTACCGGTGTCAAAAATGGCAGCGTAAAGAGCGTCAAGGGCCCGATGCATGGCTTTGACCAGCATATTGAGGTAACCCTGCCGCCGCTGTCCACCATCTATTTCAGCGTTCCCGCTGCCCGCAAAAAGGCAGGAAAGCCCGCCAAGGCAGAAACTGCCGAAGCAGCCAAACCCGAAAGGGCAGCCAAGCCTGCGGCCACCAAAACTGCCGCCCCCAAAAAGCGCACAGCCAAACCCGTGGCAACAAAACCGGCTGCTAAAAAGCCCAGAGCGGCAAAAACAACCAAGCCCAAAACACCGGTAACGGAATCGTAAACGTCTGGTGTGTAAGGGCGGTACCGGCGGCAGCCCGCAGCCGGTGCGGCCCGTGGAGATAAACAAGTTTAAGGGGAGAACAATTATGGCAAAAGAAATGATCGCAATGATCCTGGCTGGCGGCCAGGGTTCGCGCCTCTACGCGCTGACCCAGAAGCTGGCTAAGCCGGCGGTTCCGTTCGGCGGTAAGTACCGTATCATCGACTTTCCGCTGTCTAACTGTGTCAACTCTGATATTGACACCGTTGGCATCCTGACCCAGTATCAGCCGCTGGTCCTGAATGAATACATCGGCAACGGCCAGCCGTGGGACCTTGACCGCCTGCATGGCGGCGTCCATGTGCTGCCGCCCTACCAGCAGGCCACCGGCTCTGACTGGTACAAGGGCACTGCCAACGCAATTTACCAGAACATTTCCTTCATTGACCGTTATGACCCGCAGTACGTCATCATCCTGTCCGGCGACCAGATCTGCAAGCAGGATTACGCTGATTTCCTGCGCTTCCACAAAGAGAAGAACGCCGAGTTCTCGGTTGCCGTTATGGAAGTGCCTTGGAGCGAAGCCCCGCGCTTTGGTCTGATGGTTACGGACGAGAATGACCGCATCAGCGAATTCCAGGAAAAGCCGAAGAACCCCAAGAGCAACCTGGCTTCCATGGGCATTTATATCTTCAACTGGGATATCCTGAAAAAGTACCTCACCGAGGACGAAAACGATCCCAACAGTGAGAACGACTTCGGCAAGAATGTCATTCCCGCACTGCTGCGTGATAACCGCCGCATGTACGCTTACCGTTTCAGCGGCTATTGGAAGGATGTCGGAACCATCTCCAGCCTGTGGCAGGCCAACATGGAGGTTCTGGATCCGACCCATTCCGGCATCAACCTGTTTGATGAAAACTGGAAGATCTACTCCCGCAACTCCGGCCGCCCCTGCCAGCGCATTGGTACGGACGCTGATATCGTGAACTCGATGATCACCGAAGGCTGCCAGGTTGACGGCACCGTTAAAAACTCCATCCTGTTCCCCGGCGTTGTGGTCGAAAAGGGCGCCACTGTTGAAGCAGCCGTTGTTATGGGCGGCACTGTCATCAAGGCTGGCGCAAAGGTCGAACACTGCATCGTGGCCGAAAATGTCACCATCGAAGAGGGTGCTACCGTGGGCAAAATGCCGGAAAGCGGCCTGAATATTACCGAACCCGGCGATGTTGCAACGGTTGGCTCCGGTGTCAAGATCGGCAAGGGCGCAACGGTTGGCCCCAAGGCAATGATTTCCAATGATGTAAAGGATGGTGAGGAACAATGGTAAGCAGCAACGCAAACGCACTGGGCGTCATTTTTGCAAACTCTTATGATAACCTTGTCCCCGAACTGGTAGCGGAGCGCACAATGGCCTCCATCCCGTTCGCAGGGCGTTACCGCATGATCGACTTTGTTCTGTCCAACATGGCAAACGCCGGTGTGGATAATGTTTCGGTCATCGTCCGTAAAAACTATCATTCCCTGATGGACCACCTGGGCGCAGGCCGTGAATGGGACCTGACCCGCAAGCGCGGAGGTCTGAACATTGTTCCGCCTTTTGCAGAGCGCAGCATCAAGCTGTACAGCGGCCGTGTGGATGCACTGGCCAGCGTTCTGAACTGGCTGATAGACCAGAAAGAGCGCTATGTGATCCTGTCTGACAGCAACATTGCCATGAACTTCGACTTTAACAAGCTGATCGAAGCTCATGTCAAGTCCGGCGCAGACGTTACCATGGTATACAACCGCGGCGAAATCCCCGATGGCGCCCGCACCGATAACTACACCATCCGCATTGATAATGGCCGTGTGGCTGAGCTGCTTTCCAACGATTATCGTCCCGGCGTCCAGAATCTGTCCATGAACCTGTACATCATCGAGCGCGAAAGCCTGATCCAGCTTGTCCGCGATGCATCTGTGCGCGGTCTGGTCTATTTTGAGCGCGATATCCTGGCCCGCAACCTGAACCTGCTGAATATTCAGGCTTATGAGTTTGACGGCTATGTGGCCCGCATCAGCGATATGAAGAGCTACTTTGACGAGAACATGCGCCTGCTGCAGGCTGGCAATGTCGATAAGCTCTTTAACGAAGGCAACCCCATCTACACCAAGATTCGTGACGACAACCCCACCCGTTACCTGGAAGGCAGCAAGGTCAAGAACAGCCTGCTGGCTGACGGCTGTGTGGTGGAAGGCACCGTTGAAAACAGTGTGCTGTTCCGTGGCTGCCAGATCAAGAAGGGTGCTGTTGTGCGCAACTGTGTGCTGATGCAGGATACCGTTGTGGAGGAGAACAGCTCCGTTGAGTATGTGGTTACCGACAAGAATGTCCACATCACGGCAGATAAAAAGCTGATCGGCACGGATTCTTTCCCGGTGTTTGTTGCCAAAAGGCACACGGTGTAACCTGATTACGCCCTGAACTTTCCCGCCAACTCTCCCCGGCGGGTAGTTTGCAGGAAAGGGCGGGGGAGTGAACACGCTTCTCCGCTCTTTCCTTATTTTATCATAACAGCCTGCCCGGCAGGCGTTGCAAACAGCCGCTCCAGCGGCTCTGCAAGGAGGTACCCATGAAAATTCTCTATGCAGCCAGCGAGGCTGCACCGTATGCAAAATCCGGTGGTCTGGCCGATGTTGCCGGTGCATTGCCCAAGGCTCTGGTTCATGACGGCATTGACTGCCGCGTTATCATGCCCCTGTACGGCGATCTCAAGTTCAAGGATACGCTGACCTATGTTACCAATTTCAGCGTGCCCGTGGGCTGGCGTAGCCAGTACTGCGGCCTGTTCAAGGCCGAGCATGACGGCGTGACGTTCTACTTTATCGACAACGAATATTACTTTAAGCGCAGCGGCCTGTATGGCTTCTATGATGACGGCGAGCGTTTTGCTTTCTTCTCCCGCGCCATTCTGGAAACCCTGTTCTATACCGACTTTGAGCCGGATATCATCAACTGCAACGACTGGCAGACCGCTCTTACCCCGGTTTACCTCAACCTGTACTACCGCCACCTGGACAAGTTCAACCACATCAAGACAGTATTCACCATCCATAACATTGCCTACCAGGGCAAGTATGGCATGGATATCCTGGAGGATACCTGCGGCATTGGCGCACGCGATGCCCACATTGTGGAGTATGATGGTTGCGCCAACTTTATGAAAGGCGCAATCGAGACTGCTGATAAGGTCACCACCGTCAGCCCTACCTATGCACAGGAGATCCTGGACCCGTGGTTCAGCCATGGTCTGGACGGCCTGCTGCGCCAGAAGCAGTATAAGCTGTGCGGTATCCTGAACGGTATTGACGTGGATGTTTTCAACCCCGCCACCGACCCGGATATCCCGCAGAACTATGATGCCAACACGGTTCAGCAGGGCAAGCCCGTCTGCAAAGCAGCTTTGCAGGATGAGTTCGGCCTGAACAAGGATGGCAGCCCGGTCATGGCCATGGTCACCCGTCTGGTTGGTCACAAGGGCGTTGACCTGGTGCGCAGCATTGCCGAAGGTCTGCTGCAGCAGGGCATTGAGCTGGTGATCCTCGGCTCCGGCGAAGCCCAGTACGAGAACTTCTTCAACGAGCTGTGCGCCCGCAACCCCGGCCGAGTTGGCGTGTACATTGGCTTTAACGCCAAGCTGGCCCAGCGCATTTATGCCGGTGCCGATATCTTCCTGATGCCGTCCCGCTCCGAACCCTGCGGCCTGGCTCAGATGGTATCCTGCCGTTATGGCACCATCCCCGTTGTGCGTGAGACCGGCGGCCTGCGCGACTCCATCCACGACTCCGGCGATGGCTATGGCAATGGCTTTACCTTTGCCAATTACAACGCCCACGAGCTGTACGAAGCCTGCTGGCGTGCCAAGGAAGGCTACTGGAACAAGGAAGGCTGGCCCGTGCTGGTCAAGCGTGCCATGGAATGTGATTTCAGCTGGTCCAACTCCGCCAAGAGCTATGAGGGCCTGTACAATGAGGTCGTGAACCTCTGGTAAGTCTTTGGGAAGCTGTTTCCTAATGAGTTAAAATCAAATCCCGCTGTGTGCAGCCTGAAAAGCCGCATACAGCGGGATTTTTGTTCCATTAGGATTGGTCCGGTGAAAAGGAAAACGGAAAGAATAGATACGCCCGTGCGGCAGCATAGCAGCGTGACAGGGGAGACGAACCGAATGTTTCCAGAACGCAGCACAGGAATTTCGAAAAAGCCAGCCATCCGGAAATAAAGAAATTTCGGATTTTTTGCCACAATTTGCCGAACATGTGTTACAATAGTACCGGAATTTTTGCCGTGGCATTAAGGAGAATCCCATGCCCGCGGTCAATCGGGAAAGGAAACATAACAGCAATCCTATGGGGAAAAGAAAACATTGGTATTTACCGTGCATCGCCCCGGCACTGGCCGCGCTTTTGCTGGCAGGCTGCGGCGCAACGGTGGATTTGAATGAACAGGCCACAGCCGAAACCGCCATGGCCGTGCAATGGGTGCCCAATGGCAGCGTTTATACTACTGCGGCGGAAGAGCTGGAATACTGGTCCACAGCCCAAAAGCTGGAATCCGCCCTTGCCGCCACGCGGGAAACAGCCCCCAGCGTAGACTTGAACGAGCTGCTGGATGAATTCTGCGCCGCGCAGCCGGGCAGCTTTTCGCTTTACCTGCAAAATCCGGCAACGGGGGAAAGCTATACTTATAACACGGATGCCCTGTATTACCCCGCCAGCCTGCTCAAGCTGCCCTATGCGTTCTGGCTGTGCGGCCAGGCCGATGCCGGAACACTGGACCTGGAAGATGAACTGCCCAACCAGTTCCGCGGCCGTTTGTCTGATACGGCGCTGCAAGCCTATAACGATGCCGAGACTATCCCGGCCAAAGCCGCCATGCGTGCTATGATCGCCCACAGCGATAACAACGCCGTCACCCTGTTGACCACCCACTGGCCAGCCAATGAATCCAGCGGCTTCCAGCAGTTCCTGGCGGATTACGGCTTTGCCTATGCCGCAACCTGCGGCCTTACCCCGCAAACCGGCATTATCGGTATGGCTTCCACTGGCGAGTTTGCCAACATTGTGTCCGCGGTGTATGATTATCTGGATTCAGGCAGCGCCGCCGCAGCCTACCTGAAAACCTGTATGCTGGCCGCCGACCATGATATTTTGTATGTGCCGGATGGCGTGCCTGCCGCCAAAAAGTATGGCAGCTGGGATTACGCATATCACGATGTTGCCATTGTGTATGCCAAGCATCCCTACTGGATTGTTTGCATGACAGACCAGGGAGATGAAAATGTAGACTTCCCCGAAGAACCCACCCAGGCCATGCAGACCCTTGGCCAGCTGGTGTATGAATACTGGAACCCATAAACCACGCCAGCGCCGTTTCAAGAAAGGAGCCGACCTTTGCCAAACAAGAAAACTGCCGCCCAGCGCCAACCCTATGTGGACGCTATGAAAGGCTTTGGCATCCTGTGCGTTGTCATTGGCCATTTTATCGAGTATCACCGTGGTACCGCGCCGGGCATCAACGCGTTGTTTACCTGCATTTACCTGTTCCATATGGCAATTTTTTGCACAGCCAGCGGCCTGGTGGCTAAGTTCAGCCTGCGCAAGCTGGTCACGCAGCAGCTATGGCTCTACCTTATCAGCCAGGCGGGCATCACGGCGTTCCGTGCGGCTGCCCTGAAAGATAACATTGTGGATCAGGGCGGCTGGCTGCAAAATGTACTGCTGCCATGGCGGCACATGTGGTATCTGTACGCCCTCATGTTCTGGATGCTCACCGTGCCTTTGCTGCGCGCCATCCAGCGGCGCGGCCTGCTGGCCAGCACCGTAGGGATGACCGCGGCCATTGCCATAGGCCTGTTGGGCGGCTGTGTCAACTGGCCGTTTGATCTGGGCCGTGTGTTTTCCTTTTTCCCGTTCTTTGCGTTCGGTGTGCTGTTTGCAGAGCCGTTCCGCAGCTGGCAAAAGCGCTGGTATGCCTGGGGCCCGCTGGCGGCGGCCATCGTGGTGTTTTATACCGTAACCGTCCAGCGCATCGTCACCGCCGAAACCCCGGTGTATGAGGGAGCCCGCATCTTCCAGTCCGACGCCTATGCGGTGGGCGGCTACCTGATGCAGGATCGCGCAGTGTTCTACCTGCTGGGCTTTGGCACCGTGCTGGCCATCACCCCCATTCTGGGGCTCATCAAGCCGCTTGCCAGCCTGGGCCAGCGAACCCTGCCCATCTACATCCTGCACATGCCGCTGTACGCGCTTCTGGTTCAACTTGGCTGTTACGAAGCCTGTGCTTCCCACGGTCTGCCTGCCGTTATTACCTGGCTGTGCTTTATCATCCCCGCGGTGGTGGCCCTGTGCGCCAGCGCCCCGGTGTGTGCCATCCTGAACGGCATTGCAAACATCTGGTACAAAACGCTCCCGGCTCTCTTTTCCCGCCGTGGATAAAGCGTTCGCAGATGCGTTTATCCAACCGCAATAAAACAAATAAAAGAGCAAAAAAATAAACCAGGCGTGCCCTGCAAAGCAATCGACTTTGCAAAACACGCCTGGCTTTATTTTATAAAATCACTTTCAGGGCCAACGTGAAAGAATCAGCCCTCCGCCAGGAATCACTGCTCGTCCTTGTGATCCAACAGCTTTTCCATGGTGTGCCAGCCCAGCACTGCGCACTTTACGCGGGCCGGCATGTGGGAGATATCCTGCAGCGCACCGGCTTCTTCCAACTTTTCAATGTCGGCATCGGTAGCTTCGCCCTTAATCATCTTCAAAAAGGTCTCGGCCAGGTCTTTGGCTTCATCCACGCTGCGGCCAATGATCATGTCCAGCATGATATCTGCCGAAGCCTGGGAGATCGCGCAGCCGTCACCAACAAAGCTGCCGTCCTCAATCTTGCCGTTTTCTACTTTCAGCTGCAAAATAATGTCATCGCCGCAGCTGGGGTTCACACCCTCCAGCGTCATGTTGGCGCCGGGCAGCGGCTTTTTATGGGCGGGGTAGAGGTTGTGGTCGGTCAGCACCTCATTATAAAACGTACTACTCGGCATAACCCATTTCCTTTCTTACGCCGCCCAGCGCCGCCAGAAAGCGGTCAATGTCAGCGGTGGTGTTATAAAATGCAAGGCTGGCGCGTGCGCAGGAACGCACACTCAGATAAGCCAGCAGCGGCTGTGCACAGTGGTGCCCGGCACGCACGTCCACATGGCAGCTGTCCAGAATGGTGGCAATGTCGTGCGGGTGTACGCCATCCACCGTAAAGCTCAAAATGCCGCAGTGCTTGTCCGGGTCATCACTGCCCAGAATATTCACACCGGGGATCTTCTTCATGCCCTCATAGGCATAGCGGGTCAGGGCCTGCTCCTGGGCGTGGACATTTTCCAGCCCAATGGATTCCAGATAATCAATCGCTGCAGCCAGCGCAACCGCGCCGCCTGCATTCACGGTGCCGGCCTCAAATTTGTGGGGCAGCTCGGCATACACAGCGCCATCGCGGGTAACGGAATCGATCATCTCGCCGCCGGTCAAAAACGGCGGCATGGCATCCAGCAGCTTCTCCTTGCCATACAAAACGCCAATACCCATGGGGGCCATCAGCTTGTGGCCGGAGAATGCGACAAAGTCAGCATCCAGTGCCTGCACATCCACTTTCATGTGGGGGGCACTCTGGGCGGCATCGACCAGCACAACACCGCCGTTGCGGTGTACCAGCTCGATCACTTTCTCTACCGAGTTTACGCAGCCTAGCACGTTGGAAACATGGCCAATGGCGGCCAGCTTTACCTTGGGGCCGATGACGGCTTCCAGCTCTTCATCCGGCAGGCTGCCGTCTTTTTCACATTCCAGGTAAACCAGCTTGGCACCGGTCTGGCGGGCAACCATCTGCCACGGCAGCATGTTGCTGTGGTGCTCCATGATGGTGATGACGATCTCATCCCCGGCATGGATGTTGTTCAGCGCATAGCTGTAAGCAACCAGATTGATGCTTTCGGTGGTGTTGCGGGTAAAGATGATCTCGGCATCACTGCGTGCATTCAGGAACTTGCGTACCCGCTCGCGGGCGGCCTCGTAACGGTCAGTCGCCTCCACGCCCAGTTCATACAGGCCGCGCAGGGGGTTGGCGTTGGCCTGCTCGTAAAATTTTTTCTCTGCCTGCAAAACGCTGGCCGGGCGCTGCGCGGTGGCGGCGCTGTCCAGATAGGCGATGTCCTGCTGCATCAGCAGGGGAAAGTCCTTTTTATAATCCACAAAATCAAAGCTCATCGGTGTGCGCCTCCATGAATTTGTGTGCTTCTTCCGCCAGTGCCTCCGGCAGCAGGTCAACTACGGCCTCAATGCGGGCGCGGGCCAGCAGGCTGCGGGCAGCCTCTTCAGGAATGCCGCGGCTGGCGAGGTAGAACAGCATCTTTTCGTCCAGGCGGCCGATGGTTGCGCCGTGGTTGCCTTCCACATCCTCTTCGCCGCACAAAATCAGCGGAATGGTCTGGTTGACCACGCCGTCGCCCAGCAGCAGAACGTTCTCCTGCTCCTGGCCCTTGGCGCCGGAACCGCCGGGCAGCAGGTCAATGCTGCCGCGGAACAGCTTGAATGCCTTACCGGCCAGTACGCCGGTGGAATCCATCTCGCAGGTGGTCTTTTTGCCGCGGTGGCGGGCTACATAGTTCATGTCCAGGCGCTGTTCGCCCTGGCCCAGGTAGCCGATCCTGGCGGTAAAGTTGCTGCCTTTGCCGATCAGATCGGCGGCAGCACCGGCATACAGCTTGCCGGAACCCAGTTCCAGCTTGGTCAGCTCAAAGCTTGCGCCGTCTGCGCAGGTGGTGCCGATATCACTCAGGCAGGTAAAGCCATTATCCAGTACCTGCACCATCGAAAGCTTGACCACAGCGCCAGCCTCGGCCTTGATCTTGATCTGCAAAGCGGCCAGGCCCTCGCCAGCGGTCTCATTGCGCAGGATCACAGCCACCTGCATGGTGCTGCCAGCCTTGGCTTCCAGGTACAGCCGGTCCCCGGCGGGGGTGCCGGGCTGGTAGGTATAGGTGATAACCGCGGGGGCATCCATCACTTCGTTTTCGCCCAGGGTCAGGTACTCTGCTGGGCTGTTGGCCAGAAAACGGTCAACATCGGTGCCCATGCCGGTCTCCATGGCCCAGTCCTGTGCGGCGCTGCTGCGGGCCAGCTGTGCGGTCTGTACAAAGCTGGGGGCGGCACCCACGGCGGGGGCGTTTGCTTCCAGCCGGGCTGCATTCATTTTCAGCCAGTTCCACGTCAGAGCGGGAAGCCGGTTGACGGTCATTGTTTCATTTGCCATACTCCCAACTCCTTTGCTCACCCAATGCTGCCCTTCATCTCAAGGCGGATCAGGTTGTTCATTTCCATTGCGTATTCCAGCGGCAGCTCCTTGGAAACATTATCCGCAAAGCCGCTCACGATCATGGCGCGGGCTTCCTCTTCGGGGATACCGCGGCTCATCAGGTAGAACACGGCGTCATCACTGATGCGGCCAATGCGGGCTTCGTGGCCCACGTCAGCATCGGGAGTGCGCACATCCATGGCGGGGATCGTGTCCGAACGGGAGATGGTATCCAGCATCAAAGACTGGCAGGAAACCGCAGCCTTGCTGTTCTTGGCATCCTTGTTAATGACCACCGCGCTGCGGAAGGTGCTGATACCGCCGTCCTTGGAGATGGACTTGGTGTTGATATAGCTGGAAGTATCCGCGCCGGTATGAACAACCTTGGCGCCGGTATCCAGGTTCTGGCCATGACCGGCGAAGGTTATGCCGGTGAACTCCATGCGGGAGCCCTTGCCCTTCAGGATGGTCATGGGGTACAGGTAAGAGGTGTGGGAGCCAAAAGAACCGGAAACCCATTCCATCACGCCGCCCTCTTCCACAATGGCGCGCTTGGTGTTCAGGTTGTACATGTTCTTGGACCAGTTCTCAATGGTGGAATACCGCAGCTTGGCGTTCTTGCCCACAAACAGCTCCACGCAGCCGGCGTGCAGGTTGGCCACATTGTACTTGGGGGCAGAGCAGCCCTCGATGAAATGCAGCGAAGCACCCTCGTCCACAATAATCAGCGTGTGCTCAAACTGGCCAGCGCCGGGGGCGTTCAGGCGGAAATAGGACTGCAGGGGAATCTCCACATGCACATGCGGCGGAACATACACAAAAGAACCGCCAGACCATACCGCGCCGTGCAGGGCGGCAAATTTGTGATCCGTGGGGGGAACCAGGTGCATGAAATGGGTGCGGATCATCTCGGCATAAGGGCCGTGCATGGCACTTTCCAGGTCGGTGTAAATAACACCCTGCTCCGCAACCTCTTTTTTCACGTTGTGATATACCAGCTCGGAGTCATACTGTGCGCCGACACCGGCCAGGCTGTCGCGCTCGGCCTGGGGGATACCCAGCTTTTCAAAGGTATCCTTGATGTCGGTGGGAACTTCGCTCCACTTGGCGCTCATTTTGGTGTTGGGGCGCACATAGGTGATGATATCATCCATGTTCAGCTCATCAATCGGCGGGCCCCACTCCGGGATACCGGTCTTATTATAGATCTCCAGCGATTTCAAGCGCAGCTCCAACATCCAGTCGGGGTCGTTCTTCTCACGGGAAATCTGCTCTACAATGTCGGGGGTCAGGCCAGCGTCTACCTTGTAGGCGTCTTTTTCCTCATAGCGGAAATCATACAGGCTGCGGTTAATGTCCTCAACCTGCGATTTTTCGCGTTTTGCTTCGTTTACTTCTGCCATATAATTCTCAGGCCTCCGCCATCTTTTCAAAGCGCTCGTAGCCGTTCACATTGATCTCTTCCACCAGGCTGCCATCGCCGTTTGCAGCAATCTTGCCGTTGACCAGCACGTGGGTGTAATCAACAGACAGCGCATCCAGAATGCGGGTGCTGTGGGTGATGATCAGCAAAGCGCCGTTGTGGTCTTTCTGGTATTCTTCCACACCTTTGGAAACCAGGCGCACTGCGTCAACGTCCAAGCCGGAGTCCGTCTCGTCCAGAATGGCGAGGGAGGGCTTGAGCATCATCAGCTGCAAAATCTCGGCCTTTTTCTTTTCGCCGCCGGAAAAACCAACGTTCAGGCTGCGCTCTGCGTAAGAAGCATCCATCTGCAAAATGTCCATGCAGCGGGCCAGCTCTTTCTTGAAGTCATAGTAACGCACATGGCCGACCTTCTGCTGCAATGCGCTGCGGATAAAGCCTTCCAGCGTCAGGCCGGGAACTTCCAGCGGCTCCTGGAAAGAAAGGAACATGCCGGCCTTGGCGCGCTTATCGGTGGATTCATGGGTGATATCCTCGCCCTTGAACAGGATCTGGCCGCCGGTCACGGTATATTTGGGGGCACCCATCAAAACATAGCCCAGGGTGGATTTGCCTGCGCCGTTGGGACCCATCAGCACATGGGTTTCGCCCTTGTTGATGGTAAGATCCACGCCGTGCAACAGCTGTTTGTCTTCCACGCGTGCGGCCAGACCGGTTACGTTCAAAACTTGCTCTGCCATAAAAACTGCCTCCTGCTCGCTTTATAATAAGGTGAGCGTTTGTATTTCAAAAAGCCGCAGGCAAACCCGCAGCTTGGTTCGGCGTCCGGTGCAGCCATCCGTTTGCAGCGCAAAGCAGGCAGGCGGCGGTGTGCTGGGCACCTTTGTTATTTTCATATCCTATAAAAACTCTAGGATTAACGGTGCTTATTATATTCCAACAATTTCTTTGCGTCAAGGGCAAACCGCAAAAACTGGTACAAACCCTGCAATTTTGCACCAAAAATGGACGAATCGGGCGATTTTTGGCGTCCGGTGACCACAGAAATGGCAGTTAGGCATAACAAATGCGAGCCGGCCCCGCCCACCGCTTTCCAATCAGTGTTGGCCGTGGCTGCAGCGGTTATGCAAAGGGGAAACCCACAAAAAAGAAGAGCCTTACCGAAAAATCCGGTAAGGCTCAGCCAGTGCCGCCGACCGGGATCGAACCGGTACGATGTTTCCACCGAGGGATTTTAAGTCCCTTGCGTCTGCCAGTTCCGCCACGGCGGCTAACTGTATGGTATTGTAGCGCAAAACGGGGAAATTGTCAATCCGCAAAGCCCTGCCGCCCAGAGTGTAAAAAAGCGAATGGTTTATTTGCGGCGAACGGCAAAGCAGCTCGCTTCATGTGGCAGTGTACCCGTTATTTTATATGTGATGTGTTTTTGTATCCGCCCACATCACACATCTTTCATATCGTGCGGTGCGCCGCCGCCGACACGGGGAATCGTGCAATGCCGCAGGTAATGCAGGAACATCAGAGAAGAGATGCTCCAGGTCAGAGGGTATGCCCAGAAGATGACCCCGATATCATGGATAAAGTGCAGCGTTACCGTAATGTAAGTAATGCGCAATGCGCACCAGACCGCCAGCATAACGGCCATGGGCACAATGGGGCGGCCCAATCCGCGCAGGATGCCGGCGCAGCAGTGGCTGAACGCAAGCAAAAAGTAAAACAGCGCAATGGTGTGTGCCTGCCGCACGCCAAAGGCGACTACATCGGCCTCGCTGCTGAACGCACCAATCAGCCAAGGCGCCAGCAGGTAAACCGCAACGCCGACGCACTCGGCCAGCGTAATCGAACAAATCACGCCAAAACGCATACCCTTGTGCACGCGGTCAGGTTTGCCCGCACCCACATTCTGGCTGACAAAAGTGGCCAGTGCCATCGAAAAGCAGGTGACCGGCAGGAAAGCAAAACCTTCCACCTTGCTGTAAGAGCCGCACCCGGCCATGGCCAGTGCGCCAAACGAGTTGATGTTTGCCTGCACAATAACATTTGCCAGCGAGATGACCGAGTTCTGGATGCCGGAAGGCAGGCCCTGCAAAATAACGCCGTGCAGCATGGGGCCGTCAAACCGAACCTTGCGCCAGCTCACAGCCCAGGCTTCCTTGCTGCGCATCAGCTTGGAGAATGCCAGAATGGCACTGACTGACTGGGAGATAATCGTGGCAAATGCGGCCGCAGCCACGCCGTACCCCAGTACGCCGATAAACAGTAGGTCCAGCACAATGTTAATGAGCGATGCTGTAATCAGGTACTTCATAGGGCTGCGGCTGTTGCCGACCGATTGCAGAATGCTGGCACCTACATTGTACATGATCACTGCAATGGAACCCAAAAAATAGGTGCGGAAGTAGGCGACCGAGTTGCCGATAACATCCTCCGGCGTGCCCATCCAGTGCAGGATCTGCGGGGTCAAAATCACGCCCACAACCGTCAGCACCGCCCCGGCGGCCAGGCCCAGCGCCACCGTGGTGTGGATGACTTTTTCCAGGCTCTCCCAGTCCTTTGCGCCAAAGTAGCGGGCAATCAGCACACCGGCACCCAGCGCTACGCCGTTCACAAAGCCGGTCAAGAGGAAAATCAGGCTGCTGGAAGAACCAACTGCCGCCAGCGCCTCGCCGCCCAAAAAGTTGCCCACAATCAGCGAGTCTGCCGCGTTGTACAGCTGCTGGAACAAATTGCTGATAAAAATAGGGATCGCAAACAGCAGCATGCCGCGCGCTACACTGCCTTCGGTCAGGGAATTGCTCTTGTTTTGTTGTGCCATCTTGTTTTGTTACGCTCCTAAATCTATGTTTTCTTATGGCAACACCGCACAATTCCCGCCTTGCGGCTTAAGCACCGCTCCGGCGGCT
>ERZ772893.728-NODE-728-length-39295-cov-5.386137_pt1 | contig 39295 bp, 38 predicted proteins | sample MGYA00511482_ERZ772893 | MGnify/ENA primary metagenome ERZ772893 (study PRJEB29015, sample SAMEA2737687) | human gut metagenome | biome: human gut; feature: human-associated habitat; material: faeces | place: China | collected 2012 ... | reverse complement strand
AAGTACTTTTTATTTTTGAATATTTTTAGTTCGATTGATTTTTTTAATAACAATACTAAATAAAAAACTTACGAACCTTGATTGGCTCGTAAGTTACTTTTTGGAGCGAATAAACAACAAGTTACGAACTAAATTCTCTTTCTAAAAAATATTATATAGTAATTCCTATATTTTTACAAAGAAGTATGGGAATTTTTTGTACTTTATTGTATAATCTCTTATATAAATTTCTTGGAGGTAATGCCAATGTTAAAAGAGGTAAAAATTGAACTTACTAATAGATGTTTTAGAAATTGTAAGCATTGCTCAAGTAGTGCAACTAATAGCTCTAATAATGTAAAAGAATTAGATTTTGAAGATGTAAAAAAAATTATATATGAAGCAAAAGATATGAATGTAGAAACAATAGTATTTACTGGTGGGGAACCTTTAATGTATGAAAGACTGCCAGAGTTAATAAAAGTGACTTCAAAATCAGGTATGAATTCAACACTATATACTTTTGCTTATAGAAATGAAAAAAACTTAAATAAATATAGAGAATTATTACATAATGGTTTAAATAAAATTATATATTCTTTAGCTGATACTTTATCAGATGAACAAGATTTATCTACATATTCTCATACTGAATTTTTTGATAAAGTTTTTAAAGATTATAATGCAAAATTAGGATTTCATTATACAGTTTCAAAAGACTCTATTCCTAAAATGAATGACACTGTAACTAGTACTTTAAATTTATTTAATGATAAATCTTATTTTGATAAAGTTAGTTTGCTTAGATTTGTTCCTCATGGCAAAGGAATAACAGAAATGGATTTAACTAAACAAGAATTATTGATGATAAAAGAGTTATATGTAAGTCTTAGAAATAATGGAAAAATAAGATTAGGCAGTCCATGGAATATTCTAGGTGTTGAAAATAGTCCTTGTATTATTGCTGATGAAATTGTGATTATTGGATTTGATGGTATTGCATATCCTTGTGATTCTATAAAGTATTTTACCAAACTTGGTATCAGTGGAAATATAAAAGAAAATACTCTTGAAGAAATGTATAATTCATCCTATTTTTCAAATATTAGAAAGTTAAATACTAATAATTCTTGTTCTACTTGTAAAGATTATAAAATATGTAAAAGTGGTTGTATTGGTCAAAAAATAATAGCAAATTATATCGAAGATAAAGATAAAGTAAAAGTATTAAAAAAATGTATAAATTCAAGAGATCCAAAATGTATGAGGTAAATATGAAAAAAAGACAAGAAGTTTATGATTTATATTGGTATTTTGCTTGTGAAAGACAAAATATTTTTATAAAAAAATTAAATGGCGAACCTGCTCCATGGACTAATGATAAAATCTTACAAGAATATAAGTTTTGCAATAGTTATAGAGTTAATGATAGAGTTAGCCAGTATTTATTAAAAAATGTAATTTATAATGGTAAAAGTTATACTGACGAGGATATGTTATTTAGAATACTAATATTTAAACTATTTAACAAAGAATCAACTTGGGAATTATTATTAAATAATTTTGAAGATATTACCTTAAAGACTTTTGATGTTAAAGCTTATTCAAAAACATTAGAAAGTGCGATATCAAATGGAACTAAAATTTATAATGATGCTTATATTAGTTGTGCTAATAAAGCATTTGGTTATGATAGAAAACATGCTAACCATTTAGCACTTTTAAATAAAATGTTTAATGAAGATAAAATGCAAAGTAAAATTGTTAAATGTAAAACTATGGAACAAGCATTTAATATAATTAAAAGTTATCCATTAATAGGTAATTTTATGGCTTATCAATTAGTAACTGATATTAATTATAGTGAAGTGGTAAATTGGAAAGAAGATGAATTTACAGTAGCAGGGCCTGGTTCATTAAGAGGAATAAAAAAGTGTTTTATTGATAAAGGTAAAATGAGTAACGAGGATATAATTAGGTATATGTATGAACATCAAGACGAAGAGTTTAAAAGACTTAATTTAGATTTTAAAAAAATTGGTAATAGACCATTACAACTTATTGATTGTCAAAATATATTTTGTGAATTAGATAAATATTGTAGACAAGCATTACCTGATTTAAAATCAAATAGAACTAAAATCAAAAAACATTATGTACCCAAAAAAGAAAGAATAGAATATATTTATCCCAAAAAATGGAAGATATAGAACACAGGAATGAGAAAATGTATGAATACTAATTACAACTTATTAAAAAATAAAGAAATAATTGCAATTTTAGATGGAGATTTTCAAATTAAACATTCCAGACTATCATGCTAGATTAGCATTAAATTCTTCTATTATGGCTGAATTTATTCTTTCTGTATCTCAAAATTCAAGGTAATATTTTTAAAATAAAGGGTATGGGAGTTCCCATATACGAATTTGTACGGGAGTACAAATTCAGTGCTGGCTAGACATAGATTTTATTCCCATATTCAAAAAATAAAAAAAGAGGATTAAATTATTTTGATAATTTTTTCTTCTTTTTTTATATTATTTATTATAAAAAAACTTACGAACTTTTCAGTCCGTAAGTTGATTTCAAATGGAGCAGGTAGCGGGAATCGAACCCGCATAGCCAGCTTGGAAGGCTGGAATTCTGCCATTGAACTACACCTGCATTTCCTAACGACATTTATTATTATAACTGCTGTATTAATATTTGTCAATAGTATTTTTAAATTTTTTTAAAATTTTTATCAAGAGGAGTCGAAGCCTTCCAACTCCTCTTTTTATTTTTATGCTCTTGGATGAGCTTTTTTATATTCATTTTTTATTCCAACGTCTTGGAATTGTCTATATACTTGTGTTGATGATATATCTGAATGTCCAAGCATTGTTTGGATTGCTTTTAGCTCAGCACCATTTTGTAATAGATGTGTTGCAAAAGAATGTCTTAACACGTGTGGTGTTATGTCTTTTTCTATGTGTGCTTGTTCTTTGTAATATTTAACTATTTTCCAGAATCCTTGTCTTGTTAGTCTTGTTCCACTGATGTTTACAAATAATGCTGGTTCTTCTTCATCTCTGATTAGATATGGTCTTGAGTCTTCCATATATTCTTTTAATGCTTTTAATGACATTGAACCTAAAGGAATGTTTCTTGATTTGTTTCTACCTTTACAAACAACATATCCTTCGTCTAATTTTACATCGTCTATGTTTAGAGAAATCATCTCTGTAACTCTCATACCTGTAGCATATGCGAATTCAAGCATTGCTTTGTCTCTTGTTCCTTTTAAATCAACATCCTTTGGTTGGTCTAATAATAGTTCAACTTCTTTTGATGTTAATATGTTTGGAACTCTTTTATTTATTTTAGGTGATTCAATTTTTGATGTTGGATCTTTTTTGATTTTTTTAGTTCTTATTAGATATTGATAAAAAGATCTTATTGAAGCTAAGCTTCTTGAAATTGTAGACTCTTTTTTATTTTCTTCTCTTAGATATTCCATGTAATCTGTTATAGTTTCTTCTGTTACTTTTAAGTAGTTTATCTTGTTTTCACTAACATATTTTTCGTATTGTTCTATATCTCTTCTGTATGATTGAAGTGTGTTTTCTGATAATTTTTTGTCATCTTTAAGAAAACTTAAAAAAAGTTTAACCTGCTTTTCCATTTGAACTCCCCTATCTTTTTTTATATGTCTGTTGCAAATAATTTATTTACATAACTTATTATAGTTATATCAAAATATTTGCTAATTGTAAATAGCTTTTAACAAAATTCTACAAAATATTTTATTTTTTTCTTTGCTTTTACTTACCTAGCAATATTTTATTAACATCGTTGTTAATCCACCTGAAATATATGCTTCTACAAATGATGATATTATTAATATTATGAATATAAATATCGAAAATATTGTATGTTTTAATATCTGTATTTTTATATTTTCTCTTCTTCTATCTGCCATTATTAGTTTATATAATTTTATTCCACTCACTGATAGCGCAAGTATTGCTGGTATGTATATTATGCTCTGAAATAGCATCGTGGAAATTATAAATATCAAGCCTTTTCCCGTGCCCAGTGTTGCTATTATTGAAGATATTGTGTACCCAATGCTGTAACCTTTATATCCTATCACTACGTATATTAACGGAAATCCTATCACAGTTGAGCCTAAGAACCATAAGATTATTGTGATATATAAATTGTTTAAAATGGACTTCATTAATAATTTGCTTCTTGAAATTTGATAATTTTCTTTTACTGATTCCACAAAGTTATTTAAGTAGCTACTTATTTGTAAACTTTGTGCCTCTTTTGCATTGTTTACAAATATTACTCCTAATATAATTCCTATAAAAAATATTACAAGCAAAATCAAGTAGCTTCTCGCATTTTCCATAATACTTTCTAATATTATATTCTTGATTTTGCTTTCTTTATTTTTTCTATAGTTTCTCTTCACGGCTTTCCTCCTAAGATTATGTTTTATACATAATGTCTATTCAATAATCTTAGAAATTAGAACTACCTTTTTATTCTTTTGCAACTTTTCCGTATGTTCCTCCACCGCCAGCTTGCAATTTCATTTTTCCTTCTCTTGCAAGTATTATCTCTTTTGCTACTTTTTCTCCCACCACTGCTTCTAAATCGTCTTGTGAAAGTTTATGTAGTATTGTCATTTCTGTTCCGAATTTATCTAATAGTTTATCTATTGTTTTTGCGCCAAGCCCTGGTATGAAAGTTAATGGTACTTGATATATGTAAGGTGGTCTGTTCGCTGGACTCTTGCTTTCTTTTTTGTCTTTGATTAGTTCTATTCTATCAAATACTCCAAAAGTTACTTTTTGGCTACCACATTTTGGACATACACTGACTGGTTCTTTTGTTTCTATTACTTGATTGCATTCGTCACAAAATGTTCTATGGTATTTTCCCAATCTTGGATCTAACCCATAGTTGCATAATACTTTTCTTCCGTCTTCACCTTTTAAAGCTTTTACTACTTCTTTAAAACTGATATCTTCAACTAGCATCTTGTTGTATTCTCTTGCAATTTTAGGTAACGAATGTGCATCTGAATTTGTTACAAATGTTTTATCTTCTAGTTCACTAATTGTATCTGCAAGCATTGTATCTGCACTTAATCCTAGTTCTATTGCAAATATTTTATCAAACTTTTCTTTGAATATATATTTCATTTTGTCTACGCAGTTGCCATAGTAGCTTTTGAATGGTGTAAAACAGTGTGCTGGAATTAATATTCCATTATACTTTTCCACTATGTCTATAAGTTCATAACCTGATACGTTTGATCTCTGCGTACTTAATGTTATATTTTTTATATGTGTGCTCATTTCTCTTGAGAATGCTTTTATATCTTCTAAATGCGGGAAGAAGCATACGTTATGTGCTGCTCCGCATTTTCCGTTTCTGCTTACTTCTGACGTTTCTACTTCGCTTCCTAGCAATATACAGACTTTATCTTTATATATTATTCCACCATCTTTTATTTCATAAGCCTCTCCTGTTTTTAAAAAGTTTTCTATATCTTCTATAACATAAGGCGATGCACAATCTATTATTCCAACTATGTTTATTCCTTTTCTGTCAGCGCATTCTCTTGCTATGTTTGCAAAATTAAGGCTTCTTGCTGCTGTTATTTTTATTGGTTTTCCACTTTCGCTTCTTCCTATGTGTACGTGTAAATCTGCAAATACCTCTTCCATTTTTTACTACATTCCTTTCTATATACAAATTTATAGTTCTACTATTAATATCTTTTTACAAGTTCTCACTTTATAAAAAGACACTAATAGTAGAACTTAATATTACTTATTCTCTTCCCATCCAGTCTTCATAAAATCTGCCTGAGTTTCTCACTGATACTGTTCCTTCTTTTGTTGTTTCTTGTTGGCCTACTGTTGTCGTTCTTTCTTGACTGCTTGCAATTCTAGATGGATCTACTAAATTTATTAGTTCAATTCCGTTTGCTCTTCCGTTTAGAATGTTATATACAGGCTCTGCTTTTCTAATTTGCTCTGCCAAATATTTATCTCTTGTCTCATAATTTACTTCATTAATATTAAACTGATTTGCTTCATTTTTTGCAGCTGTTATTATTCCAGTTGTTCCTGGTATTATAACATCATTTTCGTTTCCTAAACTCATACTTTAATTGCCTCCATTCTGTTTACAAAGTCCTTAAAAACTTCTAAGTATCTATTATCTTTTCCTTTTAAGTTTCTAAATTCTAATAATACTAAAGCTTCATCAACTTTAAATCCAATTCTCTCCGGTCTATCTAAAAGCATACCTCCAAATTGGTCTATTAATTCCAGAACGTCTGCCTCTGGCTCTCTTGGTTCAGAACCACTATATCTATTTATTTGTTCACATATTCTACAAAATCTTTCATCAAATCCTAATGTTCTTAAATATTCTGCTCCCTCTTTTGCATAAGTTTTTATTTTGCTCATGTCTGTAAAGTTTTCTACTTTTTTGCAGTTACATAGCAAACATGCTGTGATTAGCATATTTGAGTCAAAACCTAAATCTGTATTATCTAAAAACAACTTTAATAACTCTGTTTTAAAAACAACAGAATTGTCAAAAAAGATGTTACCTCTTTTGTTTAAATAATACATTATTTCCATTTTCTTTATCCAATTTTTTTCAGATAAAATGTAATCTGCAAAAGTTTGGTTGTCCATAAATTTCCCTCCAATGGATTTCTTTGGTACTTTAAGAAGATTATATGATATAATCTTCTTTTTTTCAATATTTTATCTAAAATGTAATATCATTGTAATATTATTGTAATTTTGGTAATATTTTCCTAATCTCTTCTTTTAGCTCCTCTTCCTTGCAGTTTTTCACAATGTAATCACAGTTGTTTGAAAAAAACTTGTCGTCTTTTTGGTTGCTAAGTCTTGCTAATGCTTGCTTTTCTTCAATGTTGTCTCTTTTGCATATTCTTTCTATTTTTTGTTTTTTATCCGCAATTACCCCTATTGTAATATCACAAATTTCATTCAATTTTGTTTCAAATAGCAATGGAACATCTAATAAGACCAACTTGTTTTTTGATTCTTTAACTTGCTTTTTGATTTCATCTACTACATATTTTTGCGTCAATTTATCTATTTTTTCTTTTTGTTTTTTGTCCGAAAATATTATGTCTGCCAGTTTTTTTCTATTTAATTTACCGTTTTCTAGTATTTCCTCTCCAAATGTCTTTGTTATTTTGCGCAAATATTCAGTATCTTGTTGAGTTAGCTCTTTTGCAATTTGGTCCGCATCTATAATCTGAGCATTATAATTTTGTTGTATTATTCCAGCAACGGTTGATTTTCCACTTCCCGATGTTCCTGTGATTCCGACTACTGTCATAGTTTTTCCTCTTTCTAAATTAGTTTGTTATAATCATATTATTTGTAAAATCTAAGTTTGCTTTTGAATCTCCTATATAACCTAATGTATATACATCTGTTGCAAATATATCTTTTTCTAGCATTTCTGCCAATACTTTATTTTTGTTTTGATTTTGATTCATATATTTTTTTAATGATGTTATTATATTTAGTTTTGGATTTCTTCTTGATATTTCTGATAAAAGTGATTTTCCTTTTTGTGTAAATCCTAATACTCTTACGTATGGTACAACTTTTCTTGAATTTTCCATTAGCTTCTTATCTATTCCCAATAGCGCATATAGTAAAATTCTTTGAATTCTTGTTTGAGTATATCTCTTTGATTTTATATTTGATATCAAATCCTTCAAATTATTAGCTTCGTTTGCTGCATTTTTTATTGCAAATTGTAGTCCTTCCGACACATCTGGCAAATCTGCAATTTCTTCTACTGTCATTTTTCTTAAAGCGTATATGATTTCTTTTTCATATTTAGCTAAGCTTAATACCATTCCGCCTTTTCTTGATTCTTGTCCTATTATTGTATAGCTACTTCTTGGTATTACTTTTCTTAAATTTGCATACTCTCCGTCTTGCAACAATTTTCTAATTGCTGTCGCACTTGCAAAGTCATCCACAATTTTGTTGTCATTATAATATACTTTTTTTCTTTTTATCATTATCGGTTCTAATTTACTCTTTTGAATTTTTAGTGCTTTTAGGTATTCTATTGCAAGTATATTATTGGGACTACTTAATGTATTTGCATATCTTTTTATGTCGTTTAAATACATCATTAAAGCATTTTCTCTTGCAGCAGGATATGATATTCCCTTCTTCAATTCGTGCGATAATATGTTAGTATAGGCTTTTGGCTCTTCATATAGCACATTTGCAATGTTATTCAAGGTTGCAAAATCATTCGCTTCTGCTCCAAAGGAAATTGCATTTACTACTTTTAGATTATCTAATATTTTTACAGCTCCACTTGCAAAGTTCTCTGCACTCGAGATACTGTATACTGTTGGCAATTCTATAACAAGATCTGCTCCTCCGCAAATTGCCATATATGCTTTTGCCCATTTATTTACAATGGAAGTATCTCCCCTTTGTGTAAAATTTCCAGATATGACTGCTACACAATATTCAGCTCCTGTTATTTCTTTTGTTGCTTGCAAATGATAATAGTGTCCATTATGAAATGGATTATACTCTGCTACAACTCCAATTACTCTACTCACACCTAAGCACCTCCTTTTTTGTATTTTTTTCTTGCACTTGTATGTGTTTATTGGTATAATATCATAAAATCAAATTATTTACAATGATTTTTTTAAAGAGAGGAATTTTATTATGGAAGAAATTACTATTTATACTGATGGTGCTTGTTCTGGCAATCCTGGTCCTGGTGGTTGGGGTGCAATTTTGATGTTCGGAGATACTAAAAAAGAAATCTCTGGAGGTCTTGATAATACCACTAACAACGTTATGGAATTAACTGCTGTTATTGAATCTTTAAAAATTCTAAAACGTCCTTGCAAGGTAGATTTGTACAGTGACAGCGCTTATGTAGTTAATGCTTTTTTACAAAAATGGATTTATGGTTGGATCAAAAAGAATTGGAAAACTGCCGGAAATGATCCTGTAAAAAATAAAGAACTTTGGCAAGAACTATATGGTCTTACCAAAATTCATGATGTTACTTTTCATAAAGTTAAAGGTCATGCTGACAATGAATTTAATAATAGATGTGACGAGCTTGCAAGAATGGAGAGGGATAAGTTTTAAAGTTTTTTACTATTCCTCTTCTTCATTGCCATCTTCTGTTTCATCATATTCAAACTCGTAAGTTTCTAGTGGCTTACGATATTTTAAATTTTTCTTTGGCTTTGCTGGCTGTTGTTTCTTTTTATCTTCTTCTATTTTTTTTTCTTCCAGTTTTCTTGCTTCTATTTTTTCTTCTTTCCTATTTTGCATTTGCTTATTAAATATCGTGTTCAATTTATCTATCGTCTCTGGTACGTAGTCTAATAGTCTATCTAAACAAGAACTATGGTCCACTGGCAATAATTTTACTGTGTCTGGTTGTACTACTAAAAAAGCCATTGGAATTATACTAACTCCCGCACCAGCTCCTCCGCCAAACGGTAACCTATATTGCACTTGTTCTTCTTTGTCTCTTTTTGTGTATTCGTCTAAGGTTTCTCCTCTAAATTCGCTACCACCTGCTGCAAATCCAAAACCAACTTTTGATATTGGTATTATGACTGTATTATTCGATGCTTGAATTGGATCTCCTATTATTGTATCTACATCAATCATGTCTTTTATGCTATTCATAGCTGTATTCATAAGATTTTCTATTGGATGTTCTCCCATATAATCACTTCTTTCTTTTTAGTATATAGATAATATGTACCATTTTTGCATTTTTTATACAGGTTGAACATTTATTTTTAGCTTTTCTTTTGTTTTTTTCATTCCATATATGTCTTTCAAAACTTTTATTATCTTTGTACTGATTCTTATGTTTGCTTGTACACTATACATATTTATAGGATTATATATAGGTTTGATTTGGTAAAATATATCTTGCTCTAAGTTTACTTTTTTATCTACAACGTGTGGCAATATATTTGATATTATTATTGATATTATTGCTACTAAATAAGATGTGGCAATGTAATTTTTAGTTGCAACAAAAATCCTTGTATCTAATTTTTCTATTTTTATTTTTGTCTCTTTAAATTGATGTCTTATATCTTTATCTTTAAAAAACACTTTCACGTCTTCTATTGCTTGGCGTTGTAAATCTTTATTAGTTATATTTTTCTTATATTGTTTTTCATTCATTTTTGCATATATTGTTGCTAATTTTGTTTTTGTTATTTTTATGCCTAACCAATGAAAATTTCCTATCTTTAAAGATACCTTTATTTGAATTTTCTCATTGTTTCTTTTTTTATTTATATTGCTCATTTGAAGATTTTTTATATCTAATTCCAATTCTGATATGCTTATTAAAAAAGCCAGATTTAATATTGTTAAAATTATTGATATTACAATGTAAAAAACTAACACCATTCTTCTCCTTTGGTGTTAGTTTTCCCATTTTTTGCTAATTTATACTTTTGCCCAAAACCAGTTTAAGCTGTCATCTATACTCTTTCTTTTTTCTATCTTTGCTTGGATATCGTCTACCCATAAGTAAGATATAAAAGATAAGAATATAAATCCAAAGTCAACTGCTATACTTCTTGCTATTGCATGATATACTTCTTTGCTTATGTTTGGTATAAGCATTAATTCCATAGCATGGCATACTAGTATTATTAAAAATGCAAATAGCATTATAGCTGGTAATGCACTCTTGTGTAGTTCTTTTCCCAAGAATATTATTAGTCCAAAAAGTATTACAGCTAATAGTACAGTAATTATATTTGTGAAATTAATGAATGGCATTTGTTTTTCCTCCTTTATTTTAACTTTTGTTCTATTAATTTTGCCAAAGCTTCCGCCTTAGCTTTAATATAACCTTGATCCTCGCCTTCTATCATAACTCTTACTAGTGGTTCTGTTCCAGAAGGTCTTATAAGAACTCTTCCATTTCCAGAGAATTCTTTCTCTAATTTTTCTATCTCTGCTTTTATCTCTGCATCTTTCTCATAATCATATTTTTTATCTGCAGAAACTTTTGCATTTATTAAAACTTGTGGATATATTTTTATTATATCACATAATTTTGAAATTTGAAGTCCTTTTTCTAATATTATTTTCACTAACATTAATGATGTTAATATTCCATCTCCTGTTGGATTATAGTCAAGCATTATAATATGCCCAGATTGCTCTCCTCCTAGATTGTTGCCATTTGCAAGCATGTTTTCAAGAACATATCTGTCTCCAACTTTGGTTGTTTCAAAGTTTATATTGTTTTCTTGTGCAAATTTTCTTAGCCCTAGATTACTCATAACTGTTGCAACTAGTGTATCGTTTTTTAGTTTGTTTTTTTCTTTTAGATAGTTTGATATTACTGCCATTATGCAGTCTCCATCAACTAATTCTCCCTTTTCGTTAACCGCTAAACATCTGTCTCCGTCCCCATCATATGCAATTCCTAAATTGCATTTGTTTTCTACAACAAATTTTTGCAATCCTTGCATATGAGTAGATCCACAGTTATCATTTATATTTATTCCATTTGGTTCATTATTTATTATATAATGTTTTATTCCTAGTTTAGTAAATACTTTGTCTGCTATTTGATATGTTGCTCCATTTGCGGTATCTAATGCTACTACAAAGTTTTCTTTATCTAAGTTTTCTAACTCTTCTTCGAAATTTTTTCTGAAGAAGTATACATATTCCTCTAATAAATCTTCTCTGTTTTCAGCAACTCCTATTTTGTCATTTATTGCTGTTAGTTCATCTAATTTTCCAGAATCCATTACTTCTTCTATTTCTTCTTCTAGAGTATCTGGAATTTTCATTCCCTTGTTGCTAAAATATTTTATTCCATTGAATTCATATGTGTTGTGTGATGCCGATATTACCACGCTTGCATCTGCTTTATATCTTTTTGTTAGATATGCAACTCCTGGTGTTGGAATCACCCCCAGTTGTTTTACATTTGCTCCATAGCTTAGGAATCCAGCTGTCATCGCAGCTTCTATTAAAGTACCAGATATTCTGGTATCTCTTCCTATAAAAATTGTTGGTGTGTGGTTTGTATGTTTTGATAAGACATACGCTCCTGCTTTTGCTACTTTGTACACTAACTCTGGTGTTAGTTCGCTGTTTGCAATTCTTCTGATTCCATCTGTTCCAAAGTATTTTCTCATTGCACATAACTTCCTATCCTTTTTATTTTAATCTTTTTATATTATATATTTAATTATATGTAAAAAGCAATAGTTTTTACCCTAATATATTTATTTCTTTTTCTACACATTGCAATGCTTCTAATATGATTTTGTCCATATCGTAATATTTGTACATTCCTAGCCTTCCACCAAATATTACTTTATTATCTTTGTTTGCTAATTCAGCATACCTATGGTAAAGTTCGTTGTTTTTATCATTGTTTATAGGGTAATATGCTTCTTTCTCTTTGTTCCAATTATCTGGATATTCTCTAGTTATTATTGTTTTTAGTACTGTATCTTCTTTTCCTAAACTTTTAGCATATTCAAAATGTTTATGTTCAATTATTCTAGTATATGGAACTTCATACTCTGTATAGTTTACAACTGCATTTCCTTGGTAGTTTTGTATATCAAGTTCTTCTTCTTCAAATCTTAGGCTTCTATATTCAAGTTCTCCAAATTGATAATTATAATATTTATCTATTGGTCCTGTAAATATTATCTTTTCTGCTATTTCATTTAGTTCTTGTTTATGCTCAAAATAGTCATAGTTTAATTTTACTTCTATACCGTCAAGCATTTTTTCTATTATTTGAGTATATCCTCCAATTGGAATTCCTTGATATTTGTCGTTAAAATAATTGTTATCATATATAAATCGAACTGGTAAGCGTTTGATGATAAAACTTGGTAGCTCTGTGCATTTTCTTCCCCATTGTTTTTCGGTGTATCCTTTTACAAGTTTTTCATATATAGTTTTTCCAACTAATGAAATTGCTTGTTCTTCTAGGTTTTTAGGTTCTATTATTCCCGCTTCTTTCTTTTCTTGTTCGATTTTTTCTTTTGCTTCTTCCGGTGTTACAACTCCCCACAACTTATTAAATGTATTCATATTAAATGGCATATTATAAAGCTCATTTTTGTAGCGTGCTATTGGAGAATTTGTGTATCTATTAAATTCTGCAAATTGATTTATGTACTCCCAAGCTTCTTTATTGCTTGTGTGGAAAATGTGTGCTCCATATTTATGCACATTAATACCTTCTTTGTTTTCTGTATAGATATTTCCAGCTATATGTGAGCGTTTGTCTATTACTAATACTTTCTTTCCTTTTTTATTTGCCTCACAAGCAAATATTGAGCCAAATAGACCTGTTCCTACAATTAAATAATCATATTTCATAATATTTTTCCTCCTAGTAAATATATTATATTTTTACAATTATGGTACTAATTTTTTTATTATTGGTATCTTTTTTAATACAAAAACAATTCCTAAACTTATTAGATAAACAACTAAAATTCCAATTGTTCTATATGTCCAAGCATATTCATTCCAACCAAATATCTGTGTTACATAATTCTTAACTAACATATGTATTAAATATATGCCAAAACTACATCCAGAGATATTTTTCAGCCACTCTCTAATCTTACAACTTTTTATTTTCGTATCTAAATTTAGGTTCTTAATAAATATAAAAACAGCACAAGAAAGCAATATACAATGCCATGAAAAATATCCCCAACTTAACTTAATAACATCACCTGCATTTTTACTTAATATAAATGTTGTAATATATCTATAAACTAATCCTATACATGCTCCAATATAGATTCCTATCCTTTGTTTTTTACTCAATTCCTCTGTCGATAATAAATACCCCAAAATTACATATATCAAATACCCATTAATTCTTATTGCAAAAGCTTCGTTCCAGTAAATTTCAAACATACCTAATATATTGGGTATTAAACCATTAAAGATAAAGTATAAAACAACTATAAACCATAATGTCTTTCTATATTCTTTCTTTGTTAATAATGATATCAATGGCATTGTAAGATATACACCTAATATTTCAAACATAAAATAATATATAGACTGTTCTTTATTGCTAAAGAAAGCATTTAACCAATCTTTTATTCCATTATATTCACTAAGATTTAGTTTTCCTGTGGCAATTAACCAAGCGAACATAAATATAGCCCAGAATATAAAAGGAACAAGAACCTTTATAAATCTTTTTCTAAAAAAAGTCTTAGTATCATATTTTTCCCTATAATTCATTAATGTAGCACCAGATATCATCATAAAGACTGGTACAGCCCAATACATTATACATTCAATAATCAAACTAGTATTCCATGCTCTAATAGTTGGATTTAGATGTACAATACCATTCATATGTAATGCTACAACAGCAATTATTGCTAATATGTTTAGGGCATCAAAATATACAACTCTATTACTTTTGATGTTTAATTTTTTCTCCATTTTTCCCCCTTATTTATAGTTCCTTTGTATTTTGTTAATGTTTTATTTTCTTTAAAATCCCATAAACAAATTCATCTTTTAAAGCAATCATACATGCTCCGTATGTCATCACTCCTGCAAATACTTGTATAATCAGTATTGCCGAACCTTTTATTTTTATATATCCTAATAGGCTACATATTATAAACATTATAACGCTAGATATTAAGTAGTTTTTAGATAGTTTTATTATTTTCAGTAAATTAAAGTCTTTTCTAACAAAATATGCCTGAACTGCTGTTACGCTGAATTCTGCAACTACTGTGCCTATAGAAGCTCCTATTGCTCCAAACCTTCTTATTAATAATAAGTTCATAAAAAAGTTTACAACGGCTCCTATAACAACAGAAATAGTAAATTCTCTTTGTCTTTTAGTTGGTAGTAAGTATTGCGTACCTGTAACATTGCTTAATCCTATTAGTAAAATTATAGGACTACTTACATTCATAAGTATAGAAACTTTCTCATATCCTGGTCCAAAGAATATTGGTACAAAAGCCTTTGATACAGCTATAACTCCAAATATCATTGGAAATGCTAGCAAGAATACTATATTAAATGATTTTTGCATATATTCATTGACTTTCTTTTTATCTCCACTCGCAAAAGTATTTGCCACTCTTGGGAGCATTACTGTTCCTAAAGATGTAATAATAGCCAAGATTACTTTTATAATTTTTTGGCTTTGATCATAAAAACCTACTTCTGATTTATCAGTAATAATTGTTCCTATCATTGTTCTATCCAACACTGTATATACTTGCACTGCTATTTGTGGCACAAATAATCCTAATGTCGGTCTAATATGTCTTGCTATATGCAAGTCCCTTAATTTTACTTTATCTAAATATTTTGGTAGATATAACCATAGCGATCCATTTCCTATCAATATTGATAATACATAAATCCAGAAATATATGTATAAATCTGCCTGACATTTAACTAAACAAAATATTAATATTACGCTAATGATCTTTACAATTATATTTCTTGAAACTGTTTTTTTGAATTCTTCCATTCCTTGAAAGAACCAGCTTATGTCAATACAATTTCCTAGTAGTTCTAATAAGAGAATTTTATAATATATTTGATATTGTGAACCATTTACAAACGTAGCATAAAATATAATCATTGATATTAACATTGTTACTGTTCTAAATATTATAATTTCCCAAAATGTTGTTGAGTATTTCTTTTTATTGTCTTGATTGTATGCTATTTCTCTTTGCCCATATAAAGCGACTCCAAGAGATCCAAATAATATAAAATATGCAGATATTGATAATGTATAGCTGTATATACCAATACTCTCAGCACCAAGTACTCTTGATATATATGGTGTTGTTATTAGTGGTAAAATTAATATTAATATTTGATAAGTTAAGTTATAAATATAATTTTTAGTTATTGATTTTTTCATTATGTTTTACTTTCTATTCAATTTCTCTATATATTTTTTTGATAATTGATTATATAACATATATCTGCTATATAATAAAACTTTACATTTCTTTGACTTTTTATATATATTATATATATCTTTACTTTTTTCTCTTAATTGTTTATTAAAATCAACTATTTTTTTCTTATTTTCATCAGATTGTTCAAAAGTAAGTAAAGTACCTAACTGAACATCTGCCATGTTAGCAATTGACTTACATACATATTTTTTTGTTCCATATTTTAGGTTGTCTATGTTTTGTACATAAAACTCAACTAACCTATCTAGAACCTGTTTATGCATTGCTATATTCTTCTGCATACTTGGTATGCTTACACTTTGTTGGCTTTGCGCAATTCTATATACATATATATTTATATCAATATATTTAACTGTATTTACATATAACATTGGTAAAAGTAGATATTCCATATCAGTATAGAATCCTTTGTCCAGTCTAATATTATAATCTTTTAATATTTGTGTTTTATATGTAACATTATGCATTTGTATATTTAATTTCGAACCAATATCTTCCATCTTGAATATCTCATTCTCTGGAATTTTTGTTTTAACTGTTTCTATAATTTTTTCTTGCTTGTTATCATATATTTCATAATTGGTCAAAATCATATCTGCATCTGTTTTTTTTAGTTCTTCAATGAGTCTTTTTAAATTGTCCGTCTCTACCCAATCATCACCATCTACCATTTTAAAATATTTTCCAGTTGCATTACTTATCCCACTATTGACCGTTGAACCTGGTCCTTGGTTTTTTTGCTTTATTAGTTTTATAGTATCAGGATATTTGTCTGCATATTCCTTTATAATATCAGCAGTTTTATCTTTTGAGCCATCATCAGTTACTATTACTTCTATATCATCTCTTACTTCTGAATTTATAAATGATTCAATATTTTGTCTTATCATATTTTCTATATTGTAAGCAGCAACACTAACTGACAATATCTTATTCTTAACGCTTTTTTCCATTTTTAATATTTCTTCCTTCCCACGGTTTTGAATATTAATGCAGCTTATTAAAAGAGCAGTAAATATCATATATGGAATTAAGACCTGTACATCATAAAAGGCATTTCCAACAAATCCCTCAATCAAAATGTATAGTTGATAAGTCAAATATATTGATATATATTTTTCATCCTCATCTGATGCTTTTATTGTTATTCCCCTATACATTGCATATAATATTAATCCTAATATTATTCCAGTACCTACAATTCCTATCTCACATAACATTTGCAAATATATATTATGCGCATCCATATAATCTCTTTCTTTTAAAGCCATACTTGTATTATATAAATACTTATATGTTCCCCATCCACTTCCAAACAATTTATTTTGTTTGTAATTTTCTATAGCTAATTCATACATTGGTCTTCTCGATGCTAAAAGGTCTTTCTTCTCTATCGATTCTATAGTTCTAGTTATCGGTCCAGAAATCTCTGGAATAAATATTGATAAAATTCCAATAAAAGTTACCGTTATTATGCTTCCTAATAATATTTTTTTTGCTTGTTTCTTTAAACTTCCTCTATTAATAATACCATATATAACTATAATCGATAAAAGTCCACCAAAAATCTGAGTTCTTTTCCCAGTTAGTAGCAGAGCTAATAATGTTATAATCATAAAGAATATATTAAATAAACTTTTTTTTCTATTTTGTCTGCAGTCTATCTTTAAATAAAATACTTCTATAATGGCACCGATTAATAAATATGCTGCATTTGTACTATAATGTTGAGTTAGTCCAGCTATTTGATTATGTTCAAATTGATACATTAGTTCCTTATTAAAATTCGAGAATAATGGCATTATTGCATTTAAATAAAATTGTGGAAATAAAAACGAAATAATAGTTGCTATTACATGTTCCATTACAAACATTAACATTACATTTAACGCAATTTTATACCATTTTTTTGATGAAGCAAGTATACATACAAGAATAATTGAATATATTGTAAAAAAAGGCATACCAAAATGTAGATTAAAAATATCGCCATTTCTTACTATAATTATCATACCTAACACGAATAAAGTTGCTATTGCTGTGCTAGAAATATATCGTATACTTTTCTTAATTTCATAAAAATGTTCTATAAATATAATTAATAAACTAATTACCATTAGAATAAATAGTATAAAATCATTTTTATACACATAGTCTTTTAACGAAATATTAAATGAATAAAAGAAAATCACAAAGAAAGACACATACATAAATATATTGTAGTGTTCTTGCATAAAGTTTATCATTTTTTTGATTACTATGTTCATTAAAAACCCCTTCTAATTTTCATATATTTTTTCTAATATTTTCGCTGATTCAATCGCATTATATCCTTTTTTTTCAATCAACGCAATTTCATTTATATTTCTTTTTGCTTCCTTATACTTTAATATTTCTTTTGCCCAATCAACAGCACCTTTATTTAATTCAATCTTTTCTAATAAATCTGTCACTTTGGCCTCATCAGGAATATTTTCGGAGCAAATAGTATGCAATCCTGCTGCTTGAGATTCTATCGCTGCAATCCCTAATCCTTCATATAAAGAAGGAAAGACAAATATATCCATTGCCTGTAATATTTTATTTACATCACTCCTATCACTAAGCAATATAACATTGTTTTCTAAGCCTTTTTCTTTTATTTTTTCGTTAATTCTTTCTTTTAGTTCTCCATTTCCAACAATTATAAGTTTTGCATCAATCTCTGTCTTCAATATTTCTTCCAAAATATCTAATAAGAACATTTGATTCTTCTCAACTCCCATTCTCCCTACATTTCCCATAACAAAAGACTTCTCACATTTTAAAAGTTTTCTATACTCATTTCTTGTTTCTTCACTATATTGAAATTTTTTCAGTTGAATCCCATTTTTTATAACTTTATACTCTTTTTGCTCACATATACTTTTAGGAAATTTACATTCAGCTGCAATCGAAGAGCAAGCCAGATATTCATCAGTATTATATATGAAAAGAATTTCACAGAATTTCTTTAGTATCTTTGTCTTCATATTTATTTTAGATGCACAATGCGAATGGACAATAACTTTTTTTACACCACTTTTTTTTGCTATTCTAGCGCCAGAAGCAAGCATTATGGTACTTCCAGAGTTTATATGTACTACATCATATTTATTAGTATCTAAAAATTTTTTTAATTCTCTCATAAAATACAGTTTTCTTAATTTAGAATTAAATCTCTTATTTCTAACAATTACTTTGCCACCGTAACTTTCAATCTTCTTTTTTGTATTTACGTTTTCACAATAATACGGAGTAAATAAATCAAATTGAAGTCTCTTTTTGTCAATGCATTCATACATGTTCATAACAAAGCTCTCTTCCCCACCATTTGCAATCGGCTCTCCAAATATCTGTAATATCTTCATATTGCATTTCTCCTTATTTTACATACTCAATCTTTGGATTAAACTTTTTTCCCTCTTTTACTGCTTCATTTATCATCTTAATTCTGTACTTTTTATCTTTTTTATCTGATTTTAAAATTCTAATTTTGTGTATTATTAGACGAATATATAATAAAATCCAACCTTTTATTCCTTCTCCCCTATACAATACCACATCATTTCTATACAAAAATTTAAATCTTTCTAATCTGTCATCAACCGTTGCAATACTTGCTCCCACATTTTGATTAGATTTATGTGTCACTATACTAGTTGATATATAATAGCATTTATACTTTCTTGATATTCTCCTTGTATATTCCCAGTCATCTGTCCATATGAAAAATTCTTTTATTGGAAGCCCCATTTCCTCAACAATTGATTTTTTTATAAATAGCGAAACGAAAGAGGCCATTGCAATATTTTGCATATTTGTATCAAAATCTTTAAGCCACTTTGAAAATTTTCTTTTTTGAATATTCATCTTGCATATTGAATTATCTTTCCATAATACTTTGCTTGATAAAAATCCATATTTTCCTTCCAATTGCTTGTCTGCATTTATAAGCTCTGTTAACGAATTTTTATGTACAATACAGTCGTCATCCATTAGCCATATAAAGTCACATCCCATTTTATATGCCTCTTTAATTCCAAAATTAAAGCCTCCGGCTCCACCTAAGTTGCTTCCTGTGTTTACATAGTGTATTCTCTCGTTTTGTATTCCTAACACATATTCTTTTGTTGCGTCAGTACTAGCATTATCTACAATTAATATCTCACAACTTTTATAGTTCTGATTTATAAGTGCATTTATACATTCTTTAAGCAGTTCTTTTCTGTTATATGTAACAACAACTGCAATAACTTTCTTTTCTTGTTCTTTTTCCATTTTAAAAACTCTTTCCATATTTCTTTCCAGTAAATTTTGCCATTAAAAAACTGGTTCCTTTTTTTATCCAATTTACTCTCTGCATATCAATAACTTTTATTTCTTCATATTTTATTTGATTTTTGTTAATCCAAACATCTAGCAAAAGTTCTGATATTCTTCCATAAAATCTAGCGTGAAAGCTGTCATATTGGCTTGCATCTGTTCTTTTTTCAAGTTCGAATAATATGTCAAAAAGCCAAGTACAATATTCGTTTAGTATTTCTTTTTTCATTATGAACATATTAAACATATGTGCTGATGTTCTTTTATGAAGTTTGTCAAATTCTTCTATATATTCTGGATATTTTTCTTCTATTATTTTTCTTGTTTCATCTAGTGGTTCTACATACATTGTGTGAGCATAGTGTGAATATAAATTTTCTATGTAATATTTTCTTTTCTTAGGTAGTATGACATTAACATTTTGTAATTTTTCTTCTAATTCTTGTTGATTTACTATTATTTTAAATTTTTCTTGTTCTTTTTTAGGTACTTTTTTTGCTACCGTAAAATATCTTCTATAATGTACTAGTCCAATATATTCGGCATCTAAGTTTTTCCACGCCCAATATAATCCAGTTAATTCGCAAAAGTATGGATTCTTAGAAGATATATTGTCTTCAGTGTTATCTTGAACATATTCTTCAATTTTTTTCTTTTCTTCTGCTCCCACTTGTATTGGTATATATATTGAATCTTTTGGCATTTGGTATTTTTTGTGTGTAGCAACTATTATGTTTATTTTATTCACCCTGTTTTCTCCTTTATTAGAATCTATGTCTAAAACATTAATTTTTAATTATGTATTTATCCTTATACTGCTCCTTCTTTTTTGAATACTGTTATAAATGTTTTGAAGAATATTTTTGTATCTAACCATAATGAACAATTTTCTACATAATAAAGTTCCATAAGCATTCTTTCTTCATATGTAGTATTGCTTCTTCCGTTTACTTGCCAATAGCCTGTAAGTCCTGGTGTTACACTTAAGAATTTGTCTTTGTTTACCCCATATTCTTCTACTTCTTCTGATATTACTGGTCTTGGCCCAACAAAACTCATTTCTCCTTTTAAAATATTTATCATCTGAGGAAGTTCATCAAGGCTAGTTTTTCTTAGGAAGTTACCTAGTTTTGTTATTCTTGGATCTTTTTGTAGTTTATGTGTTTTTTCAAATTCGTTTTTTGCATCTTCATTGTTGTCTAAATATTCTTTTAGTTTTTTATCTGCATTTATACACATTGATCTAAATTTGTATAGTCTAAATATTTTTCCATTTTTACCATATCTTAGTTGTTTGTAAAATAGTGGTCCTTGGTCTTCTTTTAATATCTTTCTGGCTATATATACTAATATTATTGTTGGTATAAGTAGTATTATTCCGATTATTGCTCCTATGATGTCTATGGCTCTTTTGGTAATTTTGTATAAGACTTTTTTGTTTGTTTTTATTTCTTTTTCAACTTTGTCTACTCCTGTTGGATAGTCAAATAATATGTCTTCGTTTATGTCGATTGCAAAATTCCCATTTATGTTCATTGTTGTTTTTTCTGCTACTCCATTTGCCTTAGCCAATCTTTTCATCCCCTTTATTTTCTTTTATTCTGTATATCCCGTCTTTTTTATTATTGCATCATTCATTTCTTTTACTGTTTCAGAAACTTTGTAATCTTCTTGTCCAAATAGTTCTTTGTGTAGTCTTATTACATTGCTTTCTAGTGTTACTGGTACTCCATACCATGCTGTTGTTGTTATTCCTTTTACGTTGTATGGCCAGCCTAAGCTTTCTATTATGTCGAATGATAATGCACTTGGTATTAGTGCTATTATATCGTTGTTTTCTATGTTTTTGCTTACTCTTGGCAATATTTCGTCTGCAAGTTTGTTTAGTTGTCCTATGCTAAGTGTTTTTGCTTTTTTTGCCATTGCAGTTACTACTGTTCTCATTCTTTCTGTTCTTTTGTAGTCTCCTCCTGCCGTGTATCTAATCCTTGAATATGCTACTGCTTGTACTCCGTCTACTGTTTGTCTGCCTGCTTTTGATAGATGCGATGATTTTATTCCTGAGCTTTGCGATGTTGCATCTATGTAGTCGTTTATGTATTTTAATTCTTCGCTTGTTATGTCTATTTCTACTCCATTTAATGCATTTACTGCCGCTATAACTGCATCGAAGTTAACTGTTACATATTCTGTTATGTTTAGGTCTAATGCTTCGTTTAAGGATTTAAGTGTGTTTTGTGCTCCACCATATGAATATGCATGCGTTATTTTGTCTAGTTTTTTGTTTCCGTTTTCTGTTACGTACACATATGTGTCTCTATATACTGATAGAAGTTTTACTTCTTTTGTTTTTTCATTGATACTTGCTATGATTATGCAATCGCTTCTATTTCCTGTTCCATAATCATCAGCTCGACTGTCTATTCCAAGTAACGCAATGTTTCTATACCCTTTTAATGAGTCCTTTGCTTCTTCGCTTATTCCTATTGCTGTTTTGTCGATGTATTCTGTTTTCATTTTGCTTAATTTGTTATGTACAAATGAGTATCCTGCAATCGCAATTCCTAATATAATTACTATTATTACTATAAGAACTCTTAAAAAGATTTTTAGTCCTTTATTTTTCTTTTTTATTTTGTATTCGGCTCTTTCTAATTTTCTTTCATATGCTCCGTATTTATATTCTTCTTCGTTTATATTTTGCGCTTTGTCGTCTTTCATTCTTTTAGCTTTCATGATGTTTCTCCTTCGCATTTTTTCACTTTATAACTATATCATTATTTTACATTATAAGCAAGTTTTTTTGCAGAATTTTGTCGAATAAAATATTATTATTTTATTTATGTTTCTTGCAATATTTGGAAATATTGAGTTTCGCTACTGATATCAAAAAAATAAAAGAACTTGAATTTGTTTTCAAGTTCTTTTATCCTAATATATTTATTTCTTTTTCTAGTTGTTTTATGAAGTATTGTTTGTTTGATTTTATCGGCTTTGGCTCTAGTTCTTTTGCTTGTTTAATTGCTTCGTCTAGCTTGTCGAAGTCTTTTAAGGCTACTAGATAGCCTTTTTTTGAAAAGTTTTCTAGTATTTGAAGTTGATGGTCATTTACATGTTCTCCATATTCTTTTAGTCTTGCTGCAGCTATTACTTTTTTTCCTTTTTCTAAAGCTGTTAATATTGTTCCAACTCCTGCATGGCATATTATGATGTCTGCTTTTTCTATATATTCTTCGAATTGTTCTACTGGCATGTAGTCAATTATTTGCATGTTGCTTGATTCAAATTTTGTGCTTCCAGCCTGTACTATTATTTTTTCCTTTTTGCTAACTTTCTTTTCGTCTATTGCTTTTTGTACGGCTTCTAAAAGTCTTGGAAATTTTTTATCTTGCGTTCCTAATATTACGAATATCATTTAATATAGCCACCCCCAACATACTGATTTTGGATATATTTTGTGCATTTCTTCCCATTGTACTACAAATGTGTCTGCTATTGGGTACACTAGTTTTCCTGCTACTGTTCCGCTTGTTCTGTTTGCAAATGTTTCTATAAATATGACTTTGCTTCCAAATATTTTGGCTATATAGCACATTGGAACTGCTGTATGTGTTCCTGTTGTTACTATTACTTCTGGTTGATATTTGAAGAAGTAATATAAACTTATAAAGCTGTTTGCTATAAATTTAAAAATGTAGCTTATTGGATATTTTTTTGTTCCATATATTAAGAAGCTCATTTTGTCTCTATATTTCTTTTTTAGGCTTTTATCTACTTTTGTGTTTTCTGTTACTATGTGATAATCATATTTTTTGAACAGTGTTTTTAGTTGCATTAACTCATTTAGGTGTCCACCTGTACTTGCTATAAATAGTACTTTTCTTTTTGGTTCATCCTGACTATTTTCTTCTGCTAATTTTTTCGGTTTGTTTGCCTTTTTCTTTTTTATTTGAACACAAATTAATGCTATTGTCAGTACTATTAAAACTCCTAACATTGCTCCCACTGTATCTAAACATACATCCGCAAATTCTCCGCTTCTTCCCGGTACTAGCCTTTGGTGTAATTCATCACTGCAAGCAAATACAAATGCAAACATTGTGCTAAAATCAAATTTGTAGACTCTTTGCCATTTAAATGTTTCGCATGTGCACATTGTTAAGAATCCGAGTAGCATATACACACTAAAATGTGCAACTTTTCTAATAACTGGATTTATTATTTCTATTGTTCTATCATTGCATTCTAGGCCTAATATTTTTAATACAATTTCTGTAAATTGTCTGCTTGTACCAGCCGAAACGCCTCCGTCTTGACTAGAAAAGCTAAATATTTTACAGCATAGCACTATTATGCAAATTATTAATATATATCTAATTACATGTTTTAAAATATTTTTGTTCATTAATCAACCTCTTACATTTTTTCTGGAACTTGTATTCCTAGTAGATTTAGTCCTTTTTCTAGAACTGTTTTTACCATGTATGTTATGTATAGTCTTGCATTTTGTAGTTCTTTGTCTTCTGTAATTATATGACAATTATTGTAAAAACTGCTGAAGTTTTGAGCTAAGTCTATTAAGTATCTTGCTAGTATTGATGGCTCTTCTTTTTCTGTCACGCTTTTTAATATGTTGTTAAAGTTGTATAATTGATTAATTATTTTTTGAGAATCTATGTCATTCATTTTTTCTATGTTTACATCTTTTATATCTGGCTGATACCCTGCTTTTTCTAGTACGCTTTTTGCCCTCACTGTTGTGTATTGAACATAAGGTCCTGTTTCTCCGTTAAAGTTTAACATTGTATCCCAGTCAAATAATTCATCTTTTATTCTACTATTTGCTAAATCGTTAAATATAACTGCTCCAATTCCTACTTTTTTTGCAATTTCTTCTTTGTTTTCTAAGTTAGGATTTTTGTTTTCTATTACTTTTCTGCTTTTTTCTATTGCTTCGTTTAATAGGTCTTCTAGTTTTATTATTTTTCCTTCCCTTGTTGACATTTTTCCATCTTTTGATAGAACCATACCAAATGGTACATGTACAAGTCCATTTGTATATTTAGGTGCTAGTCCTAAATATTTTGCTGTTTCAAATACTTGTTTAAAGTGTAATATTTGCTCATAAGATGTTACATATATAGCTTTGTCAAAGTCGTAAGTTTCTGCCCTATATTTTATCGCTGCTAAGTCCCTAGTTGCATACGTTGTTGATCCATTTGATTTAATTATTAGGCATGGTGGCATTTCTTCTCCTAATTTTACAACTTTTGCTCCTTCTGATTCTTCTAGTTTTCCTGCTTTTTCTAGTATATTTATTATTTCTGGCATCTTGTCTGAGTAAAATGCTTCTCCATTAAGAGAATCAAACTTTATTCCTAATACGTCATATACTTTGTTAAATTCTTTTAGGCTTAAGTCTCTAAATTTTTTCCATAGTGTAGTGCAGTATTCGTCCCCATCTTCTAATTTTTTGAAATTGTTTCTACATTCTTCTAATACGCTTTCATCTTCTTTACAAAGATTGTTTATTCTTATATATATTTTTGTTAATTCGTCTATTGGATTGTTTTCAATGTCGTATTCTGTTCCCCAACGTTTATATCCTTCTATTAGCTTTCCAAATTGTGTTCCATAATCTCCTAAGTGGTTTATTCCTGTAACATTGTAGCCTAAAAATTTATATATATTGTATAATGCTTGCCCTATAACTGTTGAACGTAGATGTCCTATATGAAATGGTTTTGCTATGTTTGGTGCCGAGTAGTCTATAACTATGTTTTGTACTTTTTCAAGTTTTCCAGCTCCAAAATGTTGCTTTTCTTTTTCGAATTCTTCTACTACTTCTTTTGCAATATAGTTTTTATTTAATTTAAAATTTAAAAATCCATTTACTGCATTTACTTCTGATATTTCTTTATTGTTTTCTAATCCTTGTTCTATTTTTTGTTTTATTTCTTCTGCAATTGCTACTGGAGATTTTTTTAGTTCTTTTGCCAAGCTAAAACAAGGGAACGCATAGTCTCCGTTTGAAGCGTCTTTTGGCACTCCTATATTGCTTAATATTTGTTCTGATTTTATATCTGTTGCCTTTTCTATTTCTTCTGCTATTATTTGCTTAAAATCTTTCATTTATTTAATTCCTTTCTTTTTTAATCTCCAAGGCAAATTCCAACATCTCTTGCAGTTTTTACTAAATCATCATCCATTTTTATTTTTCTTAAATTGCTTAATGGTGTGTTTCCTGATACTGCTCCTATTTCTTTATTTTGACCTACTACGTCTTCTAATGTTGCATAATCTAACTTTCCATTTTTTATAACTGCTATTGTTCCGAATTTTCCTTCCATTGCAAGTTCCATTGCTTTTGCTCCATATTTTGTTGATAGCACTCTATCAAATGCTGTTGGAGTTCCACCTCTTTGCATGTATCCTAAAACTGTGCATCTTGCTTCAAATCCTGATAATTTTTCTAATTGTTTTGTTACTATTTCTCCGGCTCCACCAAGTTTTGTGTTATCTACTCCTGCTCCATTGTCTCTTACATTTTCTACCGAGATGTCTCCTCCTTTTGGAGTTGCTCCTTCTGCTACAACTACTATACTAAAACGTTTTCCAACTCTGGCTCTTTCTTGTATTTTTTCTACTGTTTTTTGTATATCGTATGGTATTTCTGGAATAAGTGCTATGTCTGCTCCCCCTGCTATTGCTGATTCTAGAGCTATCCATCCTGCATATCTTCCCATTACTTCTAATACCATTATTCTATGATGTGTTTCTCCTGTTGTGTGTAGTCTATCCAATGCTTCTGTTGCTACTGATACTGCTGTATTGTATCCAAATGTTATTTCTGTACATGCAACATCATTGTCTATTGTTTTTGGAACCCCTATTACGTTTAGTCCTTTTAGATAGAAGTCTCTGGCTGATTTTTGTGTTCCGTCTCCTCCAAGTGTGAATATACAATCAAATCCATCTTCTCTAACATTTTGAATACATTTATCTGATAAGTCTTGATATTCTATCTCTCCGTTTTCTTTTACTACTTTATAATTAAATAGATTTGCATTTGTTGAAGATCCTATTATTGATCCGCCTTTTGCAAGTATTCCAGATGCGTTTCTATTACCACTGGTGCTTAGTCTTATATAATCGTTATTTAATAGTCCTCTATATCCATCTACAAATCCATAACATTCTATATCATTTTCTTCTGCTGTTTTTACTATTGCTCTTATAACAGCATTAAAACCTGCTACATCTCCTCCATTTGTTAAAATCGCTACCTTTTTTAACATTTTATTTACCTCCTATGTTTAACTTATGAATATTATATCAAAAATACAGAAAATTACAACATTTCTAGTCATTTTACTGAATTTTTCTGTTATTTTTTGGTATATACAGCAAAATTACCCGCTTTAGGCAGGTAATTTTATAGTTTTATTGATATTCTACAATATCTATCCACTTACTTAAAAATTCTTGTTCTTCCGCTTTTCCTTTTGTCATTTGTGTTGCTGCAACTATTGGTATCCAGGTTTGGATTTTGTTTTTCTCTATCTCACTTGCATTTGCAAATATTTCTAAGTATCTATTTGCAATTTCGTCTTGTCCTTTCATTGAGAATAATAAGAATGTTCTTGCAGCATCTGCTGACGCATTTCCTTGTGTTGCGTGCGACCAGTCTAATATGCAATATTCTCCATTTTCTTTTACTATTATATTGCTTGGATTAAAATCTCCATGGCATAATTTTGCATGGTTTTTCATTCCTTCTAGTCTTTGTAGCAAATCATATCTTACTTCATTGCTTATGTTTGTTGCTTCTGTTAGTTTTCTTCTAAATTTATCTTTTATTCTACTTAATAAAGGTACTTTCTTTGATAATACTTCTAGTTGTATTTTTACAAAGAATTGTAAATATTCTTCTAGTTTTTCTGGATGTTCTTCCATTAATTGGCTTAATGGTTTTCCTTCTACATACTCTGTAACCAAGGCCCATCTATTTTCTATTTTTCCTATTTCTATTAGCTTTGGTACATTTAGGTCTGTTGCCTCTTCTACTCTTGCTAAATTTAGTGCTTCGTTTAATATGTCTGCTTTTGAGTAGTTTTCTATAAATAATTTTATTGTTTTTCCATCGTCTTGATATATTGTTTTGTTTGCTCTTTCTGCTATTACATTGTTTAGATTATATTCCATTTTCTTCTCCTCCTTCTACTTTGTGACCATAATATGCTTGTAGATACATATCTTTTATTTCGCTCATCAATGGGTATCTTGGGTTTGTTCCAGTACATTGATCATCAAATGCGTCTTCTGTCATTTCGTCTAAGGTTGCTAAGAAATCTTTTTCATCTACCCCATAATCTCTTATTGTTGGTTTTATACCAATTGTTTCTTTTAGTTCATCTATTTTCTTTATTAGATTTTCTAGTTTTTCTTCATCACTATTTCCTGTAATTCCTACACTTTCTGCTATTTCTGCATATCTTCTTAGTGTATTTGGATATCCGTATTGTGGGAATGTTCCCATTTTTACAGGTGCTTCTTGGCTATTGTATCTTAGTACTTCGTCTATTAATAAAGCATTTGCAATTCCGTGCGCTATATGATGGAATGCTCCTAATTTATGTGCCATTGAGTGACATACTCCTAAGAATGCATTTGCAAAGGCCATTCCTGCCATTGTTGCTGCATTTGCCATTTCTTCTCTTGCTTCTGGATCGTTTGCTCCATTTTCATATGCTCTTGGTAAATATTTAAATATTTTTCCTAATGCTTCTTTTGCAAGTGCATCTGTGTATGGTGTTGCCATCATTGATGCGTACGCTTCTAGACAGTGTGTTACAGCGTCTATTCCTGATGCAGACGTTAGTCCTTTTGGTGCATCCATCATCATGTTTGCATCTACTATTGCCATCTTTGGTAGTAGCTCATAATCTGCTAGAGGATATTTTATTCCTGTTGTTTCGTCTGTAATTACTGCAAATGGTGTAACTTCAGAACCTGTTCCTGCTGATGTTGGTACTGCTATAAAGTAAGCTTTTTCGCCCATTTTAGGGAATGTGTATACTCTTTTTCTAATGTCCATAAATCTCATTGCCATATCTAGGAATTCTACTTCTGGGTGCTCATATAATACCCACATTATTTTAGCTGCATCCATTGCGCTTCCTCCACCTACTGCGATTATGCAATCTGGATTAAAGTCTGTTAATATTTTTGCTCCTTCTTTTGCACTAGCAAGTGTTGGGTCTGGTTGAACATCAAAGAATGTTGCGTGTTCTATTCCCATCTCATTTAATTTGTCTGTTATTACTTTTGTGTATCCATTTTTGTATAAGAAACTATCTGTTACTATGAATACTCTCTTTTTATTCATTACATTTTTTAATTCTTCTAAGGCTACTGGCAAGCATCCTCTCTTTATATATACCTTCTCAGGTGTTCTAAACCAAAGCATATTTTCTCTCCTCTCTGCAACTGTTTTTACATTTATTAAATGTTTTACTCCTACATTCTCTGAAACCGAGTTTCCTCCCCAAGTTCCACAGCCCAGTGTTAGTGAAGGAGTTAATTTAAAGTTGTAAATATCTCCTATTCCACCTTGTGATGCTGGTGTGTTTACTAACACTCTGTAAGTTTTCATTGTGCTATAAAAGGTTTGTAGCTTTTCTTGTTCTGTTAAGGTATTTATATATATTGATGATGTGTGTCCTAATCCGCCATCTTCTATTAGTCTATATGCTTTGTCCACAGCTTCCGCAAAATTTTTAGCTCTATACATCGCTAATACTGGTGATAGTTTTTCTCTTGCAAATTCTTCTGACATTTCTACACTCTCAACTTCACCTATTAATATTTTTGTGTTTTCTGGAACATTTATTCCTGCAAGCTCTGCAATACGAGTTGCTTTCTGTCCCACTATTTTTGCATTTAATGCACCATTTATGATTATGGTTTTTCTTACTTTTTCTGTTTCTTCTGGATTTAGTATATAGCAATTTCTTTTTAGAAATTCATCTCTTACTTTATCATATATTGAATCTAGAACTATTACTGATTGTTCTGATGCACATATCATTCCATTATCAAATGTTTTTGAATGTATTATTGAATTTACTGCTAATAATATATCTGCACTTTCATCTATTACAGCTGGTGTATTTCCTGGTCCAACTCCTAATGCTGGTTTTCCACTAGAATATGCTGATTTTACCATTCCCGGTCCACCTGTTGCAAGTATTATATCTGCTGACTGCATTAGCATATTTGTTAACTCTAATGATGGAACATCAATCCAAGCAATAATGTCTTTTGGTGCTCCAGCTTTTATTGCCGCTTCTAGTACTATTTTTGTTGCTGCTATTGTAGATTTCTTTGCTCTTGGATGAGGACTTATTATCATTCCATTTCTAGTTTTTAATGCTATTAATGTTTTAAATATTGCTGTTGATGTAGGGTTGGTTGTTGGTATTACTGCTGCAATTACTCCTACTGGTTCAGCTATCTTCTTAATTCCAAAGTTTTTGTCTTCCTCTAGTACTCCACAGGTTCTTACATTTCTATATTTATTGTAAACATATTCAGCTGCATAATTATTCTTTATTACTTTGTCTTCTATAACTCCCATTCCCGTTTCTTCCACTGCCATTTTTGCAAGTGGAATTCTTGCTTGGTTTGCTGCTATTGCTGCTGCTTTAAATATTTTGTCTACTTGTTCTTGTGTATATTTTGAAAATTCTTTTTGTGCTTTTCTAACTCTGTCAAAAGCCTCTTGTAGACTATCTACACTGTCTACGACTTTGTATTCGTCACTCATATTTATCCTCCTAGTTTATTAAATATCTTTTGCTTATATCATTAGCATAATATCATTATTGTAATTATTTTTCAATAATTTTTTTGCTATTTTGTAACTAATTTTTTATTTGAATTAATTTCTTTGCCTTCCAATATTCTTTTTACAAAATCATTGTCATTATATATCTCTATTGCCTCTGGAAGGACATTTATTGTAAATTTAGTGTCTGATAGTTTTTCTCCATCGACATTAAATGTAACTTCCTGCTCAAATTCTAATTCAATATGTTTGCCTCTATATTTATGCATTTTTCTTTTGCCTTCGTGTTTTCCTTTCTTCATTTTTAAAAGTAATGGTATCATTTTTAGTTTTGGCATTTTCTCTGCATAATATATGTCTAGTATTCCGTCTGTAAGTTTTGATTTTGGTGCTACATTGAAACCTCCTCCATAATAACCTCCATTACAGATACTTATCATAGAATATTTATCTTGTATTGTTTTTACTTCTGTTTTTAGCTTCATTTCTTTAAATCTATAATTAAAGAAAGTATATATTATACTTACATTATACATTTGACTGGCTGGAACTATTGTGTTTCTAAACTTATCAATATTATTTGCAACTTCTGCATCCATTCCACAACAAGCTACATTTATAAAATAAGTATCATTTATTTTAGCTAAATCTATTTTGCTTATTCCTTGTGGAAGTGATTTAATTGTTCTATAAGTATCATTTCCAGACCCTGCCGGTATTATTCCTAATTTGTTTTTTGTTCCAATTATTCCTGCTAGAGTTCTTGTTAATGTTCCATCTCCACCAACTACATATATTACGTGTTCTGCATTACAATACTCTCTTGCAATATCTGCACCACTTTTATCTTCAGTTATGTATCTAATTGCATATCTTTTATTTTCCTCTTGGCATATTTTTTCTATGTGCGGAACTATCTTTTTATACTTTCCTCTTCCTGCTATTTGATTTACTATAAAAATATACTTCATATCTTCCTATCCTTTTAGTAATTTTAGAACTTCCCCTCTTAAATAATCATTTGCTTCTTCTATTTCCATATTACTTACATCTATTGGTTTACCAAATTTTATGCTTAGTCCTTTTCTAAAAATTTTATATTTTCCTCTTATTGCAAATGGAACTATTTTACTATTTGTTTTTTTAGCTATTGAAACTGTTCCATGTCTAAATTTCAATAAGTCTTCATTAGTTCTATTTCTTGTCCCTTCTGGAAATATTCCAACTGCTCCACCATGTTTTAAAATATCTTCTGCTTCCATAACTGCAACCGGATTTGATTTGTTTCTATGTACTTTTATTGTTCCAACTTTTTTGAAAATCCATCCATGTATTCCCTTAAAAAGACTTTCTTTTGCCATATAATGTACTAACCTTTTCGTTGATGTTATTACCATTACCGGATCTATTGCATTTACGTGATTACCCGCAAGGATTATCGGTCCTTCCTGTGGTATATTTTCTTTATCTATTTTTTTAGGCCTATATAATATTCTTAGTAAAACATTCGCCAGATTTCTAAGGAAATAATATAAAGGTTTATCTTCTTTTTTCATAATTATCACTTTTCTTTCTTGTTAAACATCCTTTTATTATAATAAGCAAGTAACTTATTATATGTAGATACTTGCTTATACTTAGTTGTTATTTAATTCTTCTTTTACTTCGTAATTTTTTGTTTTTAATGCTGTTATAGTTGTTATTATTGCACTAATGATTACAAATAAGTAAAAACTTGCTCCTCTATTTAATAATATTGCACTATTCATCATAGTAGCCGGAAATACTCCTTTAAATATTTCTATAAAAGCTCCTTCGCTTACTCCTACCGCACCAGGAGATGGTATTCCAGATACTGTCGCATATAGCATCGCTTGCAATGTTACTATTTGGAAGAAGTTATAACCCGTGAATCCAAATGCAAGATATACCCAATATGGTATGCTGTAATAAATTATTACTTGTATAAAAGTTGTTACTAATGTCTTTATCATCAGCTTTTTATGTTCTTTTATATAAACCGCACTTTCTTGGTACTTTTCCAATTCTTTCTCTAGTGATTCTTGCTTTTTCTCTATATTTGGTATTCTAAAGAATCTTAATACTTTTACTGCAAAATTTATTAGTCCTTTTGATAATCTTTTTGAGAATATTGATATCGCTAATAATGTCAATGCGGTTGAGTTTAATAGTATTCCCAAGACAACCAAATATATTAGTCCACTTTTTACTATTTCAAAATGAAGTATTGTACTTAATATTCCCAATGTAATTGTTACTATCTGAAAACTTGTTAAATGTACTAGTAATGCTAGTGTCGAATTTGCCACAGCTATCTTTTCTTTGTGCATATAATATATTTCCATAGGTTGACCACCGCTAGCAGCAGGTGTTATTGAGCTGAAGAAGAATCCTATTAATGTATATCTTATATTTCTTAAAAATGTCGATTTTTCTCCTAGTTCTTTTAGTATTCTTGTTATATTTATCGTTTCTCCAAGTAAATATAAGCACATAGCTATTATTGCTACTAATATATATCTTTTCTTTACACTTACTGCTATATTTAATATTTCTAACACATTTTGGTCTTTAAATATTAAATAAAATGTTAAGCCTATTAATAATATAAAAACTATTAAATTTCTTATTGTTTTCTTAATCTTTTTAGCCTTTTCTGTTTTCTCCATTTTTCCATCCATAAATGATTAATCTATCATTGTTATTTTTTCTATTATTGGTTGATTTGCTTTCAATACTGTTCCGTTATTGTCTTCCACCTTTGTATTAGCACATATTTTGTCTACTATTTCTATTCCGCTTGTTACTCTTCCAAATCCTGCATAGTTTCCATCTAGGAATTTGCTGTCTTGATGAACTATAAAGAATTGTGAGCTTGCACTGTCATATGCAGTTGCACGAGCCATTGATATTACTCCTCTTGTATGTGATATGTTATTCTTTACTCCGTTAGCCGCAAATTCTCCTTTAATTTCTTTATCACTTCCGCCCATTCCTGTTCCTTGTGGATCTCCACCTTGAATCATAAATCCTGATATTATTCTATGGAATGTTAATCCATTGTAGAATCCTTCATTTACAAGTTGTGCGAAGTTTTCAACTGTTATTGGTGCAACATCTGCATCTAACTCTAATGCTATTGTTCCATAATCTTTAATTACCATTTCCGCATGATGTTTACCTTTGCTATACACCTTATCTTCCTCCTTATTTTCTTCAGATACTGTGTTTTCTTCTTTTTCTGAAACAACAGTATTTTCTGTTTTATTTTCATTGTTATTTGGCTTTTTTGTTTTTTGGTTGTTATATAAAGCATAACCAACCATTCCTGCTATTAATAATATAGCTACAAGTATTGTTATAATAACTTCTTTTTTCATTTTTGTTTCTCCTTAATATATTTTATATATTCAACATTACTTTTTTTGCTTTGTTCAACCATACAATTATATATTTGATTTCTTAAGTCTTTTTTCTGCTCTTGAATACTTAAATTTTTATCTGCAAAAAATGGACCATCTATGTATGTTACAATTTTTATTTTATTTTTTTTCCCTTTTTGATATGTATTTGTTATACAAAATGCTGGTACATTGTACTTTATAGGATATTTAAATGAAACATCCTTAAACGGTCTTATTTTTGTGTAATATGGCCATATATGTGCTTCTGGGTAAATTGTAATTGAATGCTTTTTATTTATGTTTTTTTCTATTGTTTCCAAGAAATGTTCCATTCCTTTTTTGTCACAAGGAATTGGAATCGCTCCTAGCATTTGCGATAATGTTTTTAATCCTTTCATTGAAACATTTTCTGGATTTACTATAAAGTAGTTCCTTTTTGGATAATTTGCAAGGCTTGGTATAAAAGTGTCTGCAAATGGTTGCGTATGATTTCCATATATAAAATATCCTGTTTTTTTGTATTCTTTCAGCTTTTTTTTCCCTACATATTTTATTCCAAATTTTATTTTAACATACAAAAGTTTTATCGGCATACTCAATATATTTTGCACTAGAAATGCACATAAATTCCATAACGGGTTTTTATGTACATATTTGTAGCTTCCATCTATTTTTCTTGGAACTATTTGTGCCTCTGAAAATTCATCATTCAATTCATCTTTATAATAGATAATTTTTTCTTCCATTAATTCTCCTGATCAGCTGTAATTTTTTCCTTGTCACTTTTATACTCAAGTGGAATCTTGTAAAAATCTTCATACACTTTTTTCCATACTTGATAGTTTTTATCTCTCATAATTTCAGTATTTTCTTTTTCTGTTTTATTAGTATCTGGATAAATTGGTTCTTTTATATTTACTATATATTCTTGAACAGGAAAGCCATCTTCTCCAATTATTTCACTATCTTGCATTGTTATAAATATTGGAATTATTGGGACATTGTTTCTTGTAGCCATTTTATATGCTCCATCTTTTAATGGCTTTGGTTTTCTATAATTCCACCATAGACTTTGTTCTGGATAAATTAATATAAAGTCGCCTCTTTGTAATATTGTATCAACTGCCTTCATAAAATTTATCATTGTTCTTTTATTTGAGCTTAGTGGTAATGTATCTGCATTCCTGAATAAAAATCCATAAAATCCAGGGAAATTTGTATAATTTCCTTCTCTTATTACTTTATATAGTTTTTTACTTTTTGATTGTTTTGTGCTTCTAAAAACTTCTTCAACAGCAAATGAGTCAAATGGATTAAAGTGGTTACAGGTTATCATTGCTCCTGTTTCTACACTTTGAAGATTTTCTATTCCTTTTACTTCCTTAATGATTAATCTATTATTTTTAAGTATTTCGTTTAAAAATCTTTCTCCAAATTTATTAGCTACTGTTCTTTTTATTTTGCTTGTGCTTTTCTTTTTTAAATAGTCTACATTCTCTGGTGTTAGAATTATTGTGGGTGGATCTTTTTCTGGATCCACATCAAATCTACCCTCTCGTTCAAGCCTATCAATCTCCTCTAAAATTTCCAGCCTATCTTGAGCCTTTTCTATTACTTGTTCTTTCATCCCTATCTCCTATATTTTCTATCATCACCCACACAATCACATTCTTTTTGCGCTAGTGCTCTTAATCTCTTGTCTGATTCCATATCTTCAAATTTTTCTTCTTCTGTATAATTGTCCTTGATTTCCATTATCTTCTCAAAGTATTCTGTTTTTTGAGCGTATTTCCAAAAATATTCTTTATATAAAATATCTTCAAAATGCCAAGGTTTAAATGCTAAATTATAGTGTATTATATGTAATTTATCTCTTTCTACTGTATCTCCACCTATTGGCATTCTATCCCATGTATTTTCTAGTATTTTTACTCTACCTTTGCATAATCTGTTTAGATAATCTTGATCTTGTGCAACAGAAAATTTTACTGTTCCTAATAAATACAAAAACTTCTCTTGAAAGTTTATTCTTCTCATTGCATCTAGATTCATTAGAAGCATTCCTGCATTAAAGTAATTGTGGTAATCTGCTACTCCCACAACCTTTTCAGCATATTCTTGAAAAACTTCTATTGTTTGTATTACATCATCTGGTGCTGCCGCTACTAGGTTATCTTCCATATCAGTATTATATAACTCTGCTATATCAGATAATATTACAATATCACTATCTAAGTATAAGACCTTATCATACTGTGGATACAAATCTGGTATAAATAATCTAAAGTATGTTGTTTTAGAGTAATAATCTCTTGTATAAAGTTTATCTTTTACTTTATTTATGTAATAATTCAAATCAACAAATTCAATACTTACATTCTCTCTCTCATACTTTAATATATTGTTCATATTATTTTCTTCTATATTTGTGTATAGTATTTTGATTACATAGTTATTAGTGTCTGATGAGTTTTCTATTAAAGATTGCAACGCTACTGCTAAGAATGGTATATATTTGTCGTCTGTTGCAAAAAATATTGGTATAACTTGTTTTTCTTTTTTCATTGTTTTCTCCTAACCTTGGGTTAATATATGTTCTTTTGAGTTTTGGTATTCTTCTTTCCATTTTACATATTCTTCTAAGTCATCATCAAATGTGTGGCATTTTAAAACTTTATGCACTTCTTCTATTTGCCATTGTTTGTAGTTCTCCGTATGTGGATATGGAAACCACAACATTCTTTTGCAGAAATGGCAAATTACTGTTTTTGGATCGTTAAATCTTGCTTGTTCATTATATCTTCTTGGAAGTAATTTTTTCTTAGTTGTTGACCAGAATATTGCATCTTGATCTGCAAATATTAATTTCTTTGTTTTAATTAAATTTCTCGCTTTTTCTAAAAGCTTGGTCTCTTTTATTTTATTCATATTTATCAATAACATCCCTGCATTTATGTAATCAGGTCTAATTATCTTTGAACCGTATTTTTCTCTTACTGCTGCATATTCGTATTCGGTAACATCAGTATTATAAAGTTCTGATATGTCTTTATTTGCCATCATATCAATATCTAAATATAGTATTTTTTCCGGCATATTTGGTATTAAATCTATAAACAATCGTAATAATGTATAAGGTGTGCAATAGGCGTTTTCATTTTTGCACTTTCCAAATTCTTTTTCGTATAAATCCGTTACATCTATTTTGGTTACTGTGTTGTCTGCATTTTTAGTTTTTACCACTTTATTTAGAAAGTCTATTTGTTCATCTTTTATTGCTGTATATTCTTTTTTTATTCTAGTAACTTCCATTGTTAATATGTAACAATTTATTGGTTCTTTAGTCTTGTTTGTTATTGATATTAGCTCTGTTAAAGCTCCATCAAATACCTTCTCATTTCCACTCAAAAGTAAATTTATCATTTTATCCCCAACTTTTATTTTTATAATGATATCATTATAACCTATATTAAGATTTTTTTCAACATTTTTTGCGCTGTAAGTTTTATTTTGTATGATTTATTATGATATTACATTGACATTTAAATAAAAAAATATGGCAATATGCGTTTGCATATATTGCCATATTTTAAAATGCTTTTATAAATTTGCATAATTAGTTGATGTTCTTTATATCTACTTAGATTTTATTATTAAAGTGGGACGAGAACCGTACGAGACTGTAGTCGCCGCTGTCCGGAATGCTGTCGCTGCGTTCGGAAGCTGGAAGGTCAGAGCCATAGCGATTGTAGTTACCAGCCCTGCTAGCTCGATTGTAGGAGTCGTACGCCTCTTGAGTCCACTCACTGCAGTTTCCAGCTAGGTCGTATATATTATTTGCCATTGTAAATGTTGTTTTCCCTGTATTTAACTTTGCACTTGTTCCACTTGCTTTTAGCTCCGTTTTTTCATCATCTGCTTTTACTGATGTTCCTCTATAATTTCCCCATGAACTCGAGTTTCTATTTACTTCATAAATTGTCTTTGCTCCTGAACTTATTAACCAATTCATCGTTACATCCCACTGGCATCCCCATATCATTTGTGTTTTTACTTTGTCACTTGCTTGTAATTCTGTACATTTTTTATATAAATTATACCAATTTGTGTTTGTTAATGTTTCTTTATCTTTTTGTACTCCTGCTTCTGATAACTCATATCTTCCTATATAAAAGCCTCCATATTTACTAATACTTGCTATCATTTCATTATAATCAGCAACAAATGTCTCTGCCATTTCTTCCTTACTTTCAAATCCTAATATTGCTTTATAATATTCTTCCTCTGCATCATAAATTGCTCCATTACTTCCAACTACTAGGTCCGGCTCACGGTAAAATGGGTCTACTGTTGTTCCTGGGGTAGTTCTTGACATTGTTGTTTTATTACTATCTGTTCCTATTGTTATTGTTTTTGAATATAGTTTCGTTTTTACTGCTGTTTCTCCTGTTGTTCCACATAGTGTTTTTTCATCACTTGATTCTTCATACATTGTTGCAAGTGTTGCCTTGTCTACTGGTACCCACACCCATTCATTATTCTGTTCATCTCTGATTACTAGTCCATGGTTTACTGAATCTTGACTTGGTGCAGTACTTCCATCTCCCCACGTAGATGTAGCTG
>ERZ772893.675-NODE-675-length-41338-cov-7.509459_pt1 | contig 41338 bp, 51 predicted proteins | sample MGYA00511482_ERZ772893 | MGnify/ENA primary metagenome ERZ772893 (study PRJEB29015, sample SAMEA2737687) | human gut metagenome | biome: human gut; feature: human-associated habitat; material: faeces | place: China | collected 2012 ... | reverse complement strand
TTACAGCAAAAAGAAGAAAGAAAACGCTGAATAAATCAGCTGCGAACCTTTGAGCAAAGGGCGGTGACGGACATTGCCGTCATCGCCCTTTCGCTTGGACTGGAGAAGAACCACATGATGCAGGATTATCAATCGAACCGCCCCGTCAGGCAGCAACCGCCGGGACGATTCCCGAACGAGTCAGATCGAACGGTAGAGAGAATCAGAAAAAGGAAGAAAAAACAGACGCAGCGCCGTATGGTGCTTTGCGGTGCGATCGCCGCACTGGCGGTAATCATCGTTGGCATTATACTGCTGGCAAAAGGCTGCTCCGGCGGCACGGACGCACTTGCAGGCACATGGGAGTTCGACGGAACGACCACCTATTCCTTTGACGGCAGCGGAAGCGGCGCAATGGAGCTGCCCTCCATATCCTACGATTTCACCTATACCATCGACGGCAACAAGCTCATGATCGATTACGCCAACGAGTCGGTGCGGGATTCCGAATATGAATTTACCGTTGACGGAAATACCCTTACCTTGATCGGTGGCGAGGGCACGGTCGGCGGGACATACGAGCTGAAAAGAAGCTCAAAGAAATAAGGGCTTCCGCAAAAAACAACAGGAGTGACGCTATGGCAGAATCCAAGAGCAGACTGTTATACATATTGAAATACCTTTGGCAAAACACGGATGCCGAGCATTATGCAACAACGGCGGACATCCTCGCCTTTCTGAAGGGCAACGGCATTTCCTGCGACCGCAAGACGATACCGTCCGACATACAGAAGCTCTGCGATATGGGCATGGATATCGAGGAGGAGCGCAGCCGTGAGAACCGATATTCCCTGAGCTGTCACCTGTTCACGCTGCCGGAGCTGAAGCTGCTGATCGACGCAGTGGGATCGTCCAAATTCATCACGGCAAAGAAAAGCGAGGAGCTGATTGAAAAGCTGTCGCAGATGAGCAGCGTCCATCAGGCGGCAGAGCTGAAAAGCAATCTGTATGTCTCCGAGCGGGTCAAACCGTTAAATGAGCAGATATATTATCTGGTGGATAATATCAATACGGCGATCAACCGCGGGAAGCAGATTTCGTTCCGGTACTTTCACTACGACCAACATCGAAAAGAAGTCCCCAATAACGATGGAAAGCGATATTTCTTCTCCCCCTACTGTTTGGTATGGAGCGAGGATCATTACTATGACATCGGTTACAGCGAGAAGTATCAAAAAATCGGCACCTTCCGCGTAGATCGTATGAAGGAAGTCAATATCCTTTCCGCCGACGCCGCAGCGAAGCCCGCCGATTTCAACCTGCCGGAATTTACCCGACGTGTGTTCGATATGTACGACGGTGAAACCAAAAAGGTCACGTTGGTCTGCAAAAACAATCTGATGAATTATATCGTAGACCGCTTCGGTGATGAGGTAGATACCGTTCCGGGTGACTGCGGACACTTTAGGGCTGTGGCGGAGGTTTCCGTCAGTCAGACTTTTTTCGCATGGGTGAGTTCAACGGAGATATACGGATCACAGCTCCCGAAGAGGTTGTTTTGCAGTATGGGGAAATGCTCAAAAATGCTTTGCAGACATAGGCTGTGCCGCTGTTCGGAAAATGAGATGGGTGCAAAAACGCCCATCTCGTTTTGACTTTGCCGAAACCCCTTGTATTCGTAAAAAGTTCAGGATATAATATGCTTACGGCGTTCGCAAAAAAGCGAACCGAGAAAGGAGCCGCCATATGAACAGAGCAAAGACCTTCGGGGACTTTCTGATCGCAAAGCGTATGGAACGGGAAATGTCCGCACGGCAGCTTGCCATCAAACTGGACTTCTCCGCCGTGTATATCTGCGACATCGAAAAAAACCGCAGACCCGTTCCCGATGAGATTCTGGAAAAGCTCCCCCTGCTTCTGCACCTGAATGAAGCCGAAACGGAGGAAATGTACGACCTTGCCGCAAGATCGCGGCATACGGTGAGCGCAGACCTGCCCGAATACATCATGGAAAAGGACATCGTCCGTGCCGCCCTCCGAACCGCTAAAAAGCATAATGTGACGGATAAGCAATGGGAAGATTTTATCCGCCGCATTACAAAAGAGTCCGACTAAGCCTTCGGACGGAAAGGAATACGCCGATGGCAACACTTTACTACCGCCCGCAGGCACTGGAAACCATTGCCCGCCACACGCTGCTGCAATATGACGCAGGATATCTCAGCGGCAGACCCCAGGCCGTGCCGATCTGCACCGCGCCGTCAGCCGTCTGAAGCCGAAACAGCGCGCCCTCATCCGAAAGGTGTTTTGGGAGGACGTCAGACAGGTCGAGATCGCCAGGGCCGAGGGCGTGAGCGAGTCGGCGATCGCCCAGCGTATGGCGGTCATCTATGCCCGCCTGAAAAATTTCATGGGCGAAGAAAAATAATTTTCCGAAAAACCTTAAGTTTCCCCTCTGCCGTGAGCTACCTGTGAAGGGCAGCAAATGCACTACAGCCGAAATGATATTCTCTTTTCCGAAGCTGTCCTCAAAGAAGCGGTAGGCATAATCGAAATACTCCCGCTGCTCCTCAACGGTTTTTCCTTTCAGCCAGTCCGGTGTGCCGCCCACGAAGCAGTCCTGCATAACCACGCTGTCCTTCCGGCGCTTTGCTCCGACAGACTCGATCCTGTCCAAGACCGCCTTGCGGTATTTTGACGGCGGCTCAACGATGTGATAGTTCTGATGTGTCCTCGACGGGTCTATGTCGGGGTTGCTTTTGTACTCGGCTTTCAGTCGCTCGTGGTGATTGCCTATTCTGCCAACCGAGCCGAGCTTGCGCTTTTCAATGCGCATAATCGCATAATTTGCCACGGTGAAAACCTCCTTCCTTGATACCCTTGCTCAATATAGTCATCTTTATAGCCGTGTTCCATACTTGTTTCTCATGATAAAAGTACAGTAGACGAAATCTGCGACGAACTCATAAATATGGAAGAAGGAACTATTGTTTCAAGCTAATTGTACATATATGGACGCAGCATAAAATTGGCACAAAATTGGCACAGTTTTGCCGATGACAAGTGAAAGAGAATGTGCTATACTAATATCGTCCAAAAGTGGGTTCTTAACCGGATCCGCTTTTTTATTATGCCCGAAAAGGAGTGTGTAAAATGAAATATTGTCCCTATTGCGGCGCCGATCTGATTGAGGACGCCGTTTCTTTTTGCGCTGAATGCGGTAAACAGCTTCCTGCCGGCAAAGCACAAAAAGAAAAGCCTAAGGAGAAGCCCGAAATCAAAAAGACTTCCAAAAAGAAGAAAAAGAACCCTGTTAAGAAGGCGGATTGCAGTATCGAGGTTGAAACAGTCGTTGATGATGGCTATGACGGCTATTATGACGATATCCGCCCGGTTGATGAAGACCATGAACGCGAAGGTATGGATAAGGAACTAATTAAGAAAATTGCCATTATTATCGCTGTACTTTTTGTTGTGATAGCGGCCTGTGTTGCCCTTATGTATGTTCTTTAGTTGTAAATCTCTTCCTCTCATCGTGTAATGATAGTAAAAGAACACGAGGTGATGAATAATGATTTACATTTCCAAAGGTATTGTTCAGGAGAAATCCACCGAACGTAACATATATGTCGGTCGAGGCGGACAAGTGTTCCAGCTCACTAAGATCGAAGCGCAGCTCTGGCTGGATGGCAGGTTTGGGTTCTACACAACCAAGAATGCCTCTCAGGAGCGAGCTATCGAGCACCTTTACAGAATGGGTCTGGTAGAATTCGAGCAAGAAGACACGTTTGTCGCACGCTACAGAATTCTTACCAGATGCGTACTTTGTGCTGCAGCGAACTCCAATATCAGTTTGACGGTGGGACGCTTCGAGTCGTCTATCCTCAATTGGCTGACTAATGCCGGCATCAGACTGAGTATGGCGGAGCTTGTCTACCTTCACGAGCGCCAGATTAAGCCTACGAAGGAATTGCTTTACACCGACAATCGTCAGAAACTTGTGGAGACCATCTATACTCAGGAAAATATCTTTGATAACATCCTGGAGTGTCAAATGGAACACGCAGCCTGTAGAGACAAGGTTACTGCAGCCATTATGGTACTCCTGAAAAACAAGAAAATCATAATATTGTGAGGTGAAGCAGATGAAGGATAAGTTCAAAAACTTGCCTGAAGTGCTGCAATGGCAAATCATTTCACGGTTTGCTGGAGGCGCGGGCTTCTTCCTCCTCTTCATAGTGATTATGCTCTTTTACCGCAATGTGTATTTGTGGTTGCCAAGTCTCTTTTTTATGGTCTTGCTCATTGTAAACGGCATTTTCCTGCTATATAATAGTATCAACGGTAACTATGTGAGTGTTGCAGGTGTTTGCGAGAACATAGAATTTACCGGTATCAGAAAGCGCGTCAAGAGAATCACCCTGAAGTTAGAGGAAAACTCGCTGAAGATCTCCGTCAGGCACAAGATTAAGAGACTTAAAATCGGAGATACTGTTATCGTATACCTTTCCGTAAAGGCACCGGTGTACCCGCAGGATGACGGATATGTGGTATTTAACTACTATGCAATGGAAGTAAGAAATGGGGTGTAATAAGTGGGTTCTAACAAAGAAAAAATTTATGAACTGCTTGGTCAAATAGAAGCGCTGATCAAAGACAACGAAACCGAAGATGGTGCTTTTCGCTTTGACGAGATAAGAGCGATGGTGGCACTGGATTTTGCGAGAACGGAGATTGAAAAGACTCTTGTAAAACCCGACTGACCTCATTTTTAGCGAAAAGATTGACTATTGGGAAATAATCTGCTATAATAATTGTGTTAGTATCAGAGTTGGTCAAGTACCGAACACAGTTATCAGAGTTTTCACAGTGTCAGTTAGCACATTAGTGCTAATTGGCACTTTTTTATTTCCTGGTTTCGTCCCGCCTATGCGGGTTGAAATATAAAATTTAGTTGCAGGCAATCCCTGCAGGAAGGAGTAACCTATGTTAAAGGTATTCGCAACCCAAGTCGTCATTTCCAAAGGATATGACAACAAACCCGCCATCAGTATCACCAGAGGTAATGACTCTGCCGCGTCGGTAAGATTCCGCATCGGCAAGAAAGTCTATGACCCGAAGGCAGATAACAACGCAAGATGGCTCAACTATTCCGTAAAGGGCTTTGGCCCGATCGTCAATCGCATCGAAAAGATGCAGCTGAAAGAAGGCTCATTCGTAAACATTATGGGTCGGTTGGACGAAGACTCTTGGGTGGATAAAGAATCCAACGAAACCAAGAGTTGTACAGTTATCATTCTCGATGAGATTGAGTACGCTTCCGGTGGAGGAAAGTCCAACAACGGCAACGCGACGAACGGCACAAGCAATCAGGCACCTGCTCAAGCTTCTGCAGCCAATTCCGGCGATAATGGCGGTGGGTTCACCGGCTATGAACCTTTTGGCGGCAATTCGTTCTTTGATGATCAGAATTAAAGGAGCGAACAAATGAATAGAGCGTATTAAGGGCGCACATGAGTTTCTGTAATTAGAACCATGTGCGCCTTTTTGCGTTCTGAAGGAGGTGTCTTATGCGGAATGCAGCTTTTTGCCTTTTAACAGAGGCAGAGAAAAACTCAAAGTTCAGAGCAATACTGAACGATAAGACCGAGCGGACCCTCACAGCTGAGGAGATGGGAAGCATTCTTTTATGCGTCTCTCCTCATAAGCAGTGTAGCATCGTTGTCCATAACGACGCTGACAAGTTCCGTGAAGTCTTGCAACTGTCAAGCGGATTCCGAGGTAAGACCGTGCTCGGGCAGGTACTTGTAAGTCACGATAATACGCGTGGCGAGCTGTACTGCCCGACACTCCCCGCGGCAATTCTCTTGAAAAAACAGGCGGATGAAAGTAGTGCGCATCAATTGCACATTTATATTCCGCCATCTCGATTACGGAAAGGAAATCAGAAAGTATGAAGAAGGATTGGAAACGGCATATCGCCTTTGAAGTCTTAGTGATCCTTGTGATGCTGACCGTGCTGATGTATCTATGTCGGCTCTGGCCAATCATTTTCCTCCTCATCATTGGCATTTTCATTACGGCGTTACGGTTGCTGTTTCTCTCTCCTAAGCGAGTTGAGGTAGTCGAACCGTTACCATTGCCGGCATTACCGGAACCGAAAGAGTCTACGGAAAAGGATGTTAGAGATATTGCTTATTCTGTCATGCTCAGACGGATTACCGAGCTTGTCGCTGCGTCCTATCCGGAAGCCAGATGGGTCTGGGAAGCACCGAATGCCAGACAGCTCATAGAGCTGGGCGAAGATGTGTTCATTTTACTCAACCGTGCGGGTGGTTTTCGCCGCGCACATGTAGTCATTCAAAATCTACAGGTTGTGACCATCGAATACAACTGTGCCCCTGCAACACCTATTGAGCCCGAGGATGAAGACACAGGCACTAATGAACCCGTGGCCGAAAACTTCGACCTGGTAGCCTTTGAATGGGCTGACGCACACATTATAGAGCTTAATAAGCGCTGCAATGAAGCAATTGCTGAAGGAATGACAGAAATCATTCTGACGTCGGATGAGCTTCCCGTTAAGGAAAGCTGGCCTGCGATTTGCAAAGAACTTGAAAAGAACGGGCTCGAAGATGTGAAGTGTATCCCTCAGGGTATCAAAATTAATCTCACGCAGTGAAACTGCAGAAAGGAATCAAAAGAGTATGGCTACATACATGAACAACATTTTCAATTTCGGCAGAGATTTGCCGGCACCGTTTGATACGCTCACCAGTAAAAAGGTCAGCGTATCATCCAAATACGGTGACAAAACAACTTCAACTCTCTGCGCCACGATGATCAAGGCCATTCATGCGATTATCAACTGTATGCAGGCTACCGGAGAAGGCGCAGTAGGTGTCATTGACCAAAAGACTGTTGCTGAATATAAGTCTTCTACAGGTCCGGATGCTTACCATTTGGTTGTCTATGACAGTGACAAAGGTGCTGTTATGGCCAGTGTCTACGATAAAGGCACGGAGGTATTCGAGAACTATGTCCTGAATTCGTCCGGTCGTGATGGTGCTGCAGTAATGATGGCACTGTTCCCGGTGCTGATGACGGATGATGAGTTCGAGGAAAACTTCAACGCCTATCGTGACCATTTCTCCAATGGGTTTTCGGACTTTAACGGTGCCAGGGATGCGATGGCGATTCTTTGTGATAATGCGTACCGTCGTATCAAAGATGAAACCTGTACCGCACACGTCAGGGTGAACGTGGATAAGTCAGGCAACCTGATGCGTGTATCTCAGGCGCAGATGGACTCGGGTGTCTTTGCTCCGAAGGTCGTCGTTGCCGGCGAGTTTGTCATTATGGCACAGACCGCACGCGTTACTGTAAGTAAGGCCACCACCTTGGTGGAGCACGAGGACTTCATTGGCAAGTATGAATTTGGTAAAAGAAGCTTCAACCCTGTTGAGCAGTCATTGATCCCTGCACTTCCGGCTTGGTACATCATTCCGGAAGAAGTCGTTGATATCTGTAAGCACGCTCGGCACACCACCGGCAAACCGATGCAGATGCGTAACTTTCTGTTGCGCGGTCCTGCAGGTACGGGTAAAACGATGGGCGCCAAAGCAATTGCTGCAGGACTGAACTTGCCGTATATGAAATATACCTGTTCGGCAGGCACGGAAATCTTCGACTTTGTCGGTATGATATTCCCGGATTCCGATTCGGGTTCCACAGGAGATGCTCAGCTTGATGCTGAGAACGCAGTCCTTAAGAGTATGGGCGGCGTTAATTATGCTAACGTCTCTAAACTGATGAATCTTCCTGACTTGGATGATATGGACTATGATCCCGCAGGCGTTTACAAGGCTCTTACGGGCGCCACGAAGCCAAATGCATCTTCCCAGGACTGTATGGCTATTGTGCTCGATAAGGTCACTGAGAAGGTCAGAGCGCTCTCAAAACGCGATGAGAATGCCAAGAGCATCGGACAGACCTACACCTATGTGGAAACGGACTTTATCAAGGCACTGAAGAACGGTTACGTTATCGAAATTCAGGAGCCTTCGACCATCGTCCAGCCCGGTGTTTTGGTTGGTCTTAACTCATTGCTTGAGCAGACCGGTTCTATTACGTTGCCAACAGGCGAAATCATTGAGCGTCACCCGGATGCTGTGGTGGTTGTTACGACCAACGTCAGCTACGAGGGATGCCGTGGTATGAACCAGTCGGTTATTGACCGTATGAGTCTGGTACGAGACGTGGAGATGCCGTCTCCCGAGGTGATGGTACAACGTGCAATGTCCGTTACGGGTGCCACCGATGAATATCAGGTGTCACAGATGGTCCAGGTTGTTAATGACTTGGCTGAGTATTGCCGAAAGAACAGTATCACAGACGGTTCCTATGGTATGCGAAGCCTCATTGACTGGATTGTCAGCACGGAGATCACCGGTGATGCTTATAGTTCGGCTATGTATACCATCATCAGCAAGGCAACTTCCGATGAGCTCGACCGAGAAGCACTTATCAGCGCGGTTCTTGAGCCTATTATTCCTCCAAAGAGGCGTAAGGCTACCGCATAATTCTATCAGAGAGGAGGTTAACCCAATTTTATGGCAAGGGTGAATCACAAATTAGTTAAACAGCGTCTGAACGAGAAGCGAAGCAAAATCACGGACAGACAGTTCTTCACGTCCCGCTTATTTGCGGGACACCTTGAAGACTTAGCAGCTGCACAGACGCGCCGGTATCACTATAACCGGCGTGTCCGTGTCAATATTTATTGGAACTCAAAGGACAGTTTCTTTGCAGCTACCGATAATATGTCCGTTAAGATCAATGCCGGTCATCCGTTCATTACCAAAACCAAGGGACGCGAAAACAGATACCAGATAATTCTCGGCGTCTTTGCTCACGAACTCGGTCATATTCTCTATACCGATTTCCTGGCAGGACAAACGCATCACAATTATCTTGGTGCACATAAATGGTATCCATACCCACCGGTTCTGGCTACCTCTGCAGATGCCCGAAGAGAAAATGCTTTTTGGGAGTACGTGAAGGAAAATCCAAAGAACCTTGAAATGGCGCAATATATTGCAGGCTACATTTCCAACGTCATTGACGACGGTTATGTGGAAAACCGTATGCTCGCCAACTTCCCGGGTAAGCTCGGCTATGGTTTGGAAGAACTTCGACAGGTTCACTTCGAGGATATTCCTACCGTGACACAGCTCATCGAAAAGGAAGATACGGAAGGCAGGCACATTTTCGAGAGTATTGCTCAGATTATGCTGTCTTACGCCAAGTACGGTGAGATTAAGTACGGTGAAGAACCTCTTTCAGAGGAACGAATCCAGGTGGTCTTCAGCCTTATCAACGATATTGACACAGCGCTTATGAGCCGTTCCGGTAAGGAAAGGCTTGTTGTGATCAATACCATTATCGTAAGGTGTTGGGATTATCTTGAGGACTTCTGTGAAGAATGTAAGAAGCGTCAGGAAGAGGCCGAAGCAGCCGGTGGTACATCAAGCATTGCCCAGACACTTTCCGAAGTGCTGCAGTCCATTGCCGGTGGCTCTGCTGTCGGTACAGGCAGCAGTTCTCCTGTGCCTGAAGGTTCGGGCGAATCGGATATGTCTGCCACAGCAAAAGCAAGGGAGAAAACCCACGAAGATGCTGAAGAAAGCGAAGACGGTGACGGTGCTGGATCCGGATCCGAAGGTGAGGAAGAAAATGCTGCTCCCCAGACTGACTCAGAAGTTGATGAAAATTCATCTGAGTCTGGTGGAGGCAGCGAAAGAGAATCTTCCGGCTCATCTATGGGTGAAGGAGAAGCAATGCCGGGCGGTGGCGCCGGAGGTGGCAAACAGCAGGTGTCCCGTGGCGAAAAAGGTCGAATTCCTTTGCGCCAGACGGCAAGTGTTTCCAATCCTACCGGTGGAACCATTGAACATGACGACGATTATCAGCGAGAGATGTACGACGGTGCTGCCGCTGATATCGAGCGCTTACTGGAAAAAATGGCGGAAAAAGCTGCTTGTGAGCAGTTGGAGAATGAGCGTATTCGAGAACTCAACGATGTTGCCCAAAATATTTCCTACGGGAACGTGCATGAGGGTGTATCGGTAAGAGTAAATCGTATTGCCTCGGTAGATGAAGAACTGGTTGACCAGTATAATTACATTTCCGGGCCGCTTGTTACTATTTCCCGCCAGCTTCAGAAGAGTCTGATTAAGCAGCTCAAGGAAAATCGGCGCGGAGGCAAACAAACCGGTCTTATGATGGGACGCAGGTTGGATGCTCACGCTCTTTGCCGAAATGACGGCAAGGTGTTCTATAAGAACAACCTGCCGAATGAAATTCCTGAGCTTGCCGTAGGACTTCTTTTGGATGAGTCCGGTTCTATGTGTTCCTGTGACCGTTGCACCTATGCACGTGCCGCAGCAATTATTTTGTACGACTTCTGTCAGAGCCTCGACATTCCTGTTACGGTGTACGGTCATTCAACCGATTACCGTGGTCATGGAGAGTCTGTTGAGCTCTTTTCCTATGCTGAGTTTGACAGCTTTGATCAGGATGATAAGTACAGAATGATGGATATCAGTGCAAGAGGAAGCAACCGAGACGGCGCAGCTCTGCGATTTGTTGCAGAGAAGCTCTCAAAACGACCGGAAGCAGTAAAGCTGCTCATACTGGTATCAGACGGTCAACCTGCGGCAGACGGCTATTACGGCACGGCTGCTGAAGAAGATCTGCGTGGCGTTAAGCAAGAGTATCAGCGAAAGGATATTCTCTTCATTGCTGCAGCGATCGGTAACGATAAGCAGAATATAGAGCGAATCTACGGAGATTCGTTCCTCGACATTTCTGACTTAACACAACTGCCCACAAAGCTGACCAATGTGGTTAAGCGACATATACGGGTATAAATACATCAGATATAAAAAGATGGGCAGCTGGAAGAGTACAGTTGCCCATTCTTTTTATAAGAAAGGACGGTCTATTATGCATTTTAGATCTTTATTAACTGTAAATCTCCCGGCTGTAACACCGGATCCCGAATGGGAAAAAGATATATCAAAAGCTATTGAGGAATTGCATTCCTTACAACCGCAACCCGGTATAATCATGGACAATGTGATGCTGCAAATTCATATAGAGAGACTTAACAGCATCAATAACACATTTGGACGTGAATTGATTCCGGTTATTCATGAGACAATGGAGAGATTCAACTGTTGTACCGAAGATAAGCGTTTTCTTGAATTTTGGGATCGTACAAGCGAATTTCTTCACGACTATAACGAGCACGTGACCTGCATTAAGCTTCCGAATGGTCGTATTGTAGAAGAAAACTCCAGACCGCTATGGGGCAAATTTATCGTAAAAGATGGATTTGTATACCAAAAGGAATGGGGACCTCTTCATCATCCGAAACGTAGCAAGCGTGCAAAGAAGATGAAAGCCTTGCCAGATTATCCGCGCAGGAAAATGTATAAATCCTTTGAGGATTATCTTGATCAGGAGTGCTATGCTGTTCTGAATGAAGAAACCGGCAAGTATGGTGAATGGTTCAATCCGGACGGTGTATACGATTGGTATAGCATTGGCGGTCGTTGGCCTGCTATGTTCCTGGTTAAAACAGATTGCACTGAATATTCTCTCGGCGAAAGAGGTATTTACGTTCATACTGACTTTTCGGCACCTGAAGGATTTATGTGGGTTGCCTGTGCTCGCAAAAAGGATATCCAATGGAATGAAATGCGTAAGTGGCACAACCAAAAAGCTACTGAACGCTTCCATGATCTCGAAGAAATGTTCCAAGCTGGGGTAACTGATGAGAAATATTGCATAGTTACCGAAGAAGGTGTCTTGTCATGCGGAGAGATTGTTTACCGTAAAGGACAAACCTTGGAAGAATATCTTAAGGATTACGGCATCCCTGAAGACTGGCGATATCCTATAAGTGTCCACGATATTTTCTGCGAAGAAGAGTATTTTTCCAAATCTGAGTATGATGTTTACAACGTGGAAACTAAGACGCGGACGACAAAAGAAGGCTGGCACGAAACCTTAGATGATTTTATCGATGAAGCAGACGATGAAGATGTCTTTGTCGGCATTGATTATCACATTTAAGGGGGTATCAGTATGATTATCAATAGACCTGGAGCAACATTTACATACGAGGATGTTGTTTATACCATCGGAGAAAAAGTCTTTGCCAACGGAACCAGTGATTATCACGGCCTTGTGGGTCATATTTACGAGATTCGTGATGGAGAAGATAAAGAAACCGAAAATGATGGACCGGATTTTTATTGTTCATTTGACGCTCCGGTTTCTCCCGATGATATCAAAAGGTTTGAACAATACTTTTCTGACCTTTATGGAACAAAAAAGTCGCTTGAAGACATTGCTCTCGATATGGTAATAATGGCGCCGGAAATGGTCACGCCGATGAAACAGATAGAAGATAACAATCGTAAGCTGTCTGTCTATATGGTTCGTGAAAAGTGGACTGATGACGGCAATAGAGGTTCGAGCTTTTATCTTTTCACAGAGTATGAGAATGCAAAAGCCAAAATGACACAGCTCATATCTGACGAAGAAAAGAATGGACTTATTGCAAAATGGGAAAACGATGAAGATTTCCAAATGGATTCAGGAAGCCATTTCTACGAATGTTGGGTTGGTGCTTCCTATGCAGAAAAGCATTATCATGTCGCTCTTGTATTGGAGACCTTATACCTTTCCCCTAAGGCGTTTGGTATGATTGGTCGTGCATTCATTGACGAGAGCCGTCGTGATGACTTTATCAAGCAAATTGAACCTTGGGAAGAACTCGGCAAAATTACTGCAGAGCAACATCGTGTTCTTGTGAGTCATCCGGATATTCCCGAACGCATTCACAGCGCCCTCGGCAAGAACGATGGTTACTGGGAAAGTTATTGGGAGACTGTTTCCGAGGTTGCTCACTCCATAGTAAATGAGTATATGGCTCAAAATGCGCATACCGAGGTCAAACCCTCCGAAAGCACAAGTGAGGAGGTGTAAAAATGGCTTATAACAGCGAATTATCGAGACCGCTTACAAGCATCGTTTCCTATCCGGAGCGTGGTGCAGGCGGCAATAACCGTTACCGTGGGAACTGCTCCCCAAAACTGATTGAAGATCTCATTGGGTTCTTTAAGCCCCAAGAGATTTGCGATTATATGTGCGGCAGTGGCACAACCAAGGCGGCAGCCGACAAGCTTGGCATCAAAAGTCATCTCTATGACCTTCACAGTGGGTTTGACATTATGAACTGTGATATCAAGGAACGTCCAGAGTTCATATTCTGGCATCCGCCATACTGGGATATCATCAAGTTTTCAGATGTGATGTACAAAGCCGCTGATGTGAAGAGTAAATACGGCTACGATCCGATGTCTCTCGACCTGTCTCGTATACCAGACTGGGGACGCTTCGTTCAGGCGATGAATTATGCGATGATGAAGCAGTTTTCTGCACTGGAGAAAGGCGGAAGAATAGCCGTGCTGATGGGCGACATCAAAAAGAAAGGCAAACTTTACAGTATGATTGCCGAAATCGTCAAACCCGGCACTATGGAGAACATCATCATTAAAGCACAACATAACTGTTTTTCGGACAACACCCAATACAGCGGGTCGTTTATCCCGATATTGCATGAGTACGTGCTGATTGTACGCAAGGATTCGCCGATGGCAATTCCCGTGCTTATGTGCAGCCAAAAGACGATGGATATCCGTGATATGCCCGGCGCGACGTGGCGTGATGTCGTTGCTGCAGTTCTTGAGGAATGTAATGGGGCTGTGTCTCTTACATACCTTTACGAGCAGATAGAATCACACAAAAAAGCTCAGGCAAACAAGTGGTGGAAGGAAAAAATCCGCCAGACACTTCAGCTCAACCCCACTCACTTCGCGCATGATGGACGCGGTATGTGGTCGTTGAACAAAAGTATTGCATAGTATCAGATTTTGGGGTATCACTTCGGTGGTGCCCCTTTTTCTATGAAATTTTCAAAAAACTATTGACAAATGCACTCAGTTGGGTGTATCATTAAAACACTCAACTGAATGTAAGGAGAAATGTAAAATGGATTTTGATTTAAGCGGATTTCAAATTGCGCATATGAAGCCATTCTCAATTTTGAGGGAAAGAAGAGTGATTTTGGGCTTAACACAAAAACAAGTTGCAGAACGAGCTGGAGTGGTTTTGCAGCAATATCAAAAGTTTGAAAGTGGAGAGCGTCGTATTATGACAAGTTCGTTTGAACTGGCTTGTCGAATAATTGAGGCTTTGGAATTGGATATTACAAAGTTCTTTCACGGGGAATATACTTTTGGCGAGGAAATCTATGATTCTCCTGAAGGACCTCGTTATAAGAAAACTGGCAAACTTACAACCGAAGACGTCGAGTGATTCTTTGTTTAATAAAAGTTTGAAATTTGGAAACACTAAATTTTGAGAAAACTATTTACATTCGCGCTTTAATAATGTATACTAAAAAGCGAGAATGTAAAACTCTCATTTGGAGGTGTGTTCTTATGGATAGCATTTGGAGCAAAATTGAAAAGATTGCCGAAGAAAACCACGGCGTTATAAAGACGAGTGCAGTGGAAGCTGAGGGCATCAGTAGACCTATGCTTCGCAAATATGTTGAAGAAGGAAAATTAGAGCAGGTTCGTAAGGGACTGTATGTTCGTGCAGATGATCTTGCAGATGAATTTGCAATGGTGCAGTTACAGAGTTCAAAAGCTATTTTTTCCTATGGGACAGCACTATATCTATGGGGATTATCGGATCGGACACCGCACAGATTTGATATAACCGTGCCGCAGGGCACAAATATCAGTCGGTTTAAGAGAGATAATCCTACTATACGGTGCCATTACGTTCAACCTGAGGTGTACGATGTAGGGATAACCGAGATTCAGTCTCCTCAGGGTGCAATAGTGCGTTTATATGATAAAGAGCGTTGCATTTGCGATTTGATCCGTGATAAGGATAAGGTGGATATCCAGATCTACACACAGGCAATTAAGGATTATTTTAATACAAAGGCTGATAGGCGTAAGCTTTTGAAATACAGCAAGGTTCTTGGCGTTGAAGATAAGGTCAGAACTTACATGGAGGTATTGTGATGAAAACACCGGAACAATTAAAAGGAACCATACGCAGTATGGCGCAGAAGAAAAATCTTCGCGCCCAAGAAGTTCTGCAGATGTTTCTGTTTGAACGTGTGTTGGAGCGTTTGGCAAACTCGGTATATAAGAATAATTTTATTCTAAAAGGCGGTCTGCTCATCTCCTCAATGATTGGTATCGGAGAGCGTACAACGATGGATATGGATACCACGGTACGCGGTATTCAGATGGAAGAAGATGAAATCGTAAAAGCTGTCAAAGAGATCCTGGCAGTTGATGTCGGTGACGGTATTGCATTTGAATATCAAAGCATCGAACCGATTCGTGAGGATGATGCCTACAATAATTTCCGTGTGCATCTGCGTGCAAAGTACGGAAAGATTGATAGTTCGATGAAAATTGATGTAACCACCGGTGACGTTATCACTCCTGCGGCAATAGAATATGAGTTTCCAATGCTGTTTGATGAAAAAACGGTTCCTGTTATGGCTTATACGCTGGAAACGGTGCTTGCAGAGAAATACGAAACGATTATTCGTAGAAATATCGGCACTACAAGAGCCAGAGATTATTATGACCTCCACACCCTGTTCCGCAGCCGTAAATCTGAGGTTCGTCCGGAGATTTTGAAGGCCGCTGTTTTACATACTGCTAAGAAGCGTGATTCTGTTCGGGATATCGAAGACTGGAAAGATATTGTTAAAGATATTCGAGAAGAGCCGCAGATGTATTTGCTTTGGGATAACTACGTTGCCGAGAATAAATACATCGGAGATTTGGAATTTCACGTTGTTCTCGATACCGTTGAAGATGTAGCAAAACTTCTTGATTTTTAATTTGCAGTAGCCTTAGCCCCTTTCTTTTGCGAAAAGATTGACTATTGGGAAACAATCTGCTATAATAATTGTGTTAGTATCAGAGTTTGGTCGTGTACCGAACACAGTTATCAGAGTTTTCACAGTGTCATTTACCCGATTTGGGTGAATGGCACTTTTTTTGTTTCCGGGCCAATTTTATAATTGGGCACAAAGCCAGCAGTCTCTATGAGGTTGCTGGCTTTTGTCATATATCAAGGCGGTCAATCCGTCACAACAGAAAGGAGCATGTATTATGCTAAAACAATGTCAGGACAGCTATCACAGCACGTTTGGCACCTATGAGGATATGCTGGACTACCACGAGAGCCAGGCAAAAGAAAGTCTGTGGCACAGATGTCAGGTTAACACCCTGCAGGTTGAGCCACTTGACAAAACTTCGCCTCTCTATGGAAGTCTCAGTGATTTCGCTTCCGGTGTCACACAGGAAGCCGTAGATGATACGGCTGAAAACCTCGGGCTTGCCCTTCGCGTTAACGGTGATTTGTATCCCGTTCGAGAGACAGCCTACAAGAGCCTTTTAGACAGGGCTAAAATTGGAGGAACCGCATTGCCTAAGCTGAGTCGCGGTGTACTTGCCAATGTTCTGAACGAATGCCTTCAGTTATTCCCGGCTGAAGCACTCCTCTTAATTAGGGATGAAAAAGTCTGTGCCGTACATTCCGGCGACAGCGTGGATTATTCCATTCTCCCGATTAACGAGTTGCTCACCACTCTGAAGGCTAAGCTTGATGACAGATTCCCCGGCGCCGAATTCGAGGCCGGCTACTGTGATCATTCCTTGGTCAGTGCATCCTGGAGGATGCCGAGCCAACGTGAAGAACTCTTGGGCACCTATATCAAGACCCTATGTGCAACGGGTAAAGGTGCGCTTGCCTCCAGACTGACTCCGGGTATCAGATTTATGACCTCTGACACCGGCGTCGCATCCGCAAAAGTCTCTGCACTTCTTGTCGGCGGACAGCACCCGATTCATATCGGTAAGTGTGTTGCCGTTGATCACAGACATCAGTCCAAGATTTCGGACTTTACAGATGTACTCGATCAGCTTTTCGCTCAGTTTGGGGATATGATTTCCAAATTGGAAGCGTTATTGGAAATTGACCTCGATTATCCGATAAACGCAATGACAAGAGTCTGCAAGAAACTCAGTTTGCCGAAAAAGGCTGCAGTCGAAGCAATCTCGATGTTTGAGATGGCATACGGCGGCGGACCGGCAACGGCACACGATGTGTTCCTTGCGATGCAGGAAATTCCGTTCATTCTCAAAACCCAGAACACGCCTGAGAGCAAGATGCTGGAGGTTGAGGAAAATATGGCAAGAGCCCTTACGATCAGATGGTCAGACTTTGATCTCGCAAAGGCGGTGAGCTACTGATGGCAGCACCGATTATTCTTTGTGATACCGCAGGCATGACCAATGAACAATGGCTGGAAGCACGTATGCACGGTCCTCACGGAAAAATCCCGTATACAGTCGGCGGCAGTGATGTTGCGGCAATTTTCGGTGTTTCTCCCTGGACTACGCCTCTGGAGCTCTGGAACATTAAAAAAGGGCGTATGAAGCCACCTAAGAAGGCAAATGCAAATCAGCTGGAAATGGGACATCTGCTCGAACCGATTGCGGCTCATTGGTACGCCAAGAAGACCGGCAATATCGTTACAGTGGATACGAACCTTTATCAGCATGCAGACCATCCGTATGCTTTGGCTAACTTCGATCGCCGTTTTACACGTGTGAGCGATGGTGTTCCCGGCATCTTGGAATGCAAGAGTTGTACCTTCCACAAATCAGACGAGTGGGCCGATGGTGCCATTCCTCTGTATTATGAGTTGCAGCTTAGATTCTATCTTGCTGTAGCTGACGTTGAAATCGGTGCTTTCTCTGCCATCTGGGGTAATAATCCCGACAACGATCTGGCAATGCCGGATATTGTTAGAGACAGAGCTAAGGAAGATATGATCTTTGAACGACTGGATGAATGGATCTGGAGTTTGGAGAACGACAAACCGCCTACAATGGCCGGAGTTGCTCCTAAACTGGCTTTGGAATCCCTCGCCCGAATTATGGGTCCCAGTACCAAAGGACTTCCCAGTATCGAATTCTCGCCAAAATACGAGCCTTCTCTGCGCAGGATTGCATTGCTTCAGGGCAAGATTGCAGACTGTAATGCAGAAATCAAAACCTATGAAAAGGAGATTGAGGCACATAGCGTGCGAATTGCCGAAGTGATGAAGACACACGAGCACGGCGTTTTAGAGACAACGACCGATAAGCTTCTCATCGACTTCGTAACACGAACAAGTAAACGTCCGGACTCAAAGCTGCTTAAGGAGAAATATCCTACCGTTTATGAGGATGTCCTGAGCACGTCACAGAGCCGGAAGGTCAAAGTATCGGTACAGCCGATATAGAAAGGAGCCAGTATGGACAATATTTATCATGACTATTGGGAGCAAGAACTGATGTATCAGTTCATTACCGAGGACAAATGCCGAAAGAAAGCGTATGTATGCTCACCGTTCAGCGCAGATTCAAAAAATGGAATGCTTCAGAATATGCGCACGGCCAGAGCGTATATGTTTTATGCGTTGAAGAACCTGAATGTGAATGCAAGAGCGCCTCATGCGTACTTGCCGATGCTTCTGTGTGACAGCGTACCGAGTGAGCGAGCAATCGCATTGAAGTTCGGTATTGAGTTGCTTGAAAGAAGCGACGTGCTGCTTGTATGCGGCAACCGTATCAGCAATGGGATGAAGAGCGAAATTGCAAATGCTGCGATGCTCAGAATGCCTATCATCGTATTTGACGATATGCTTTATCTGGAAGTGCAGAAACTCGTTACCCAGAAGAACGGCGATAAGAAAACCGTGAAACTGGAGAGCAACCACATTCCGATGTCTTTGTCCAACCCAATATCATACATGGAACAGGCGGCGATGTTCAAATGAGAAGGTTTTATCAGTCGGTGGATCTACGATCCCGAAGTCAGATGACAGACTTCCTCACAAAACATTTTCGCTATCCCACAATGAACTCCTGGAACAATGCAGTGTCTTACGCTTGCAATCTCAAAATACATAGCCTTGGCTTGTGTGATGAGGTTTATGAAAAGATTTATGACCTGCTTGAATGTCAGGAGTTTTTTCTTGCCCTAAAGGAACTGATGGATGCGTTCGCTGCCGAACACAATTACCGATGGCAAGTCGGTATGAATGGGCGTAGCGGCGGATATCTGGTTCTCTACCAGGGAGAAATCAAGCCCAGCGGATACAAATCGTTCTGTACTGCCTGTGGTCAGTTAAATTATCGCTCTATAAAAGAAACGGGAAAGCAATGTGGCAAATGCGGTCTTCACACTCGTGTTGACTTTGATAAACCACATATGCAGGCATCTACCTTCCCGGGTCGTGGAACCGATGATGATACCGACTTTACAGACTGGAGTATGGATGAACTTAAGGACCGTGTCAGACTCATTCAGGATTTTGATCGTCTTGCCGATCGTATTGTGGACCGTGCAATTGATATTGCTAAACACTATTCGATTGAAGAAGAGGAATATTACGTTCCTAAGGTAAGAAAGGTTCTCGTACCCGCAGGGGCATAACAGAAAGGAGTAAAAACATTGTTATGTCAGTTTGAAAGACTAATCTATCCTCAGAGCGTCCGGGCGATTGATGCCGGCAGTTTTATGATTGCCGTGTACCGACCGTGCGAGAAGATAAAAGACTCTGCAGGAGACCTTGTGACGCAGGTTAAAGCGGTTGGCTACGGCCTTCCGATAGCTGACAAACAGCGTTACGAATTACAGGGACATTGGTCCAAAAATCCGAAGCACGGAGTTCAGTTTGAGGTTGAAACCTACGATGAGGTAATTACACCAACACGAGAAGGTATTATTGCCTACCTGTCTTCAGGTCAAATCAAAGGTATCGGTCCCAAAATGGCTGAAAAAATCTTCGATGCCTTCGGTCTTACAGCGCTTGAGGTTCTGGATAAGGAACCGGAACGATTGCTGACTATTTCCGGAATCAGCTCTAACAAGCTGAAGAAGATCTGCGACTCCTACATGGCAAACCGAGGTGCCCGTGATGTCGTGGCTTTTTTGTCACCCCACGGTATTACACCGAACCGAGCCGTGAAGCTTTATAAGGAGTACGGTGATAAGACGATGGAAATCGTAAAAAACCATCCATATCAGTTGTGCGAGATTGCCGGCATTGGTTTCAAAACCGCCGATAAGATCGCAATGAGTATGGGATTTGACCTGCTCTCTACTGAACGCGTGGACGAAGGAATTCTCTACACACTCACCGACGCAGAAGGCAAAGGAAATCTTTGCATGGAAAAGCACGCATTCGTTAAGGCCTGCCTGAAAATGCTTGACACGCCGCAGCTCACTGAGGATATGGTAGCCAACCGTGCTGCCAGACTCATTTATAGCGGAAAACTTATTTCTTACCAAGGGAATGTTTATCGCAGTAAAACAGCCTATGCCGAAAGCAATCTGGCTGAACTGCTATCCCGGCAGATGCGCAGTGCCAGGAGCCATTCATATGGTGATTTGGAAGCTGATTTGGATGCCGAAGAGCTTCGCCTGAAGCTGAAGTTGGCACCCGAGCAGCGTGAGGCTGTGAAAATGGCGTTGACACAGGGCTTATCAGTCATTACCGGTGGACCCGGAACCGGAAAGAGCATGATTCTTCGTGCCATTCTTGATATCTACCGTCGTTATAATCCACGCAAAGAGATCTGTTTGTGTGCTCCTACCGGGCGTGCAGCTCGAAGGATGGAGCAATCAACGGGTCTGGAAGCATCCACGATACACAAAGCGTTGGGACTTATGGCGGGAGAAGACGGGGATTACGGTGATCCGACAGGACTGGATGCCGATATCATCCTTGTGGATGAGGTGTCAATGATGGATATTCATCTTGCTGGAAAACTTCTGGAATCAGTAAGGTCAAATGCACAAATCGTTATGATCGGAGACTCTGACCAGCTTCCGTCTGTTGGCCCCGGTGCAGTGCTCAGCGAGATGATCGCCAGCGCACGTATCCCGGTTGTCAGATTGGACAGAGTGTTCCGTCAAACCGATGGCAGCCGCATCGCAGTGAATGCGAAGCTGATAAGACACGGCAATCTCAGTCTGGAGTACGGAAGTGACTTCAGATTTGTAGACTCAGCCAATATGTCAGATTCAGCCAACCGTATTGCGGAACTGTATATGCAAGAGGTTGCTAAGTACGGAGTGGACAACGTGGCATTGCTCAGTCCCTACCGTCAGAAAACAGAGACCGGTGTAAACGCTCTTAACGAACTGCTTCGAGAGATGGTTAATCCACCTGAGGCAGGCAAACAGGAAGTAACCTGCGGTAAGAGAAAGTTCAGAACCGGCGATAAGGTCATGCAAATCAAAAACTTCGAGGACGTCAACAATGGAGATATCGGATATATCCGCAGCATCTTCAAATTTGGAGACGAAGCGACGGTCGTTATCGATTTCGGTGACGGTCGCACCAAGGAGTACGATTCCAGTGAGCTCGATATGATCGACCTGGGATATGCATCGACCATCCATAAATCACAGGGCTCAGAATACAAGTCCGTGATTATCAATCTGCAGTGCGCTCATCACATTATGCTGACGAGGCCCCTTGTCTACACGGCAATCACCCGTGGCAAGGAAAGGGTCATTATCGTCGGTGAGCGTAGAGCATTATGCATTGCAGTAAAGAAAACAGATACCGAAAAACGAGGTACCTGCTTGGCTCATCGCCTGCAGGAGCTCGCATAACCGAAAGGAGAACAATTATGGGTAATAACAGAATCTATTTGTCAGACTGGAGTATTGATGGAGACCGCGTCAAACTGGTGTACAGCGATGAAGATGTCGTCTATGTAAAGAAGATCGATTTTGACCGTGCATTTGGTGCGATTGTCAGCGCTGAGAAACACGAAATCGTTCGTGATTTCGCCATTAAAGACGGAGAGGAGTAACCATCATGGCAACTATCTTAGATAACTACAGAAATCTGCAAAATAACTACCGTTCCCAGATTGCAGCGAACAGTTTGCCCCTTGAGGACAATCTGAAGATGCAGGAAGTAAACTACCGCATTTGCGTACTGGAAACCTTTGAGTCTCTTAGCAAGTCGGCGCCGATTACAACCGACCCCAAGGTGATGGGCTACCATTACCAGTTGGTTGACGGCTATGTCAAGTTCGTATTGACCGAGAGAAAGTTTGGTCCCAAAACCGATGCGGAAGGTATGAAGAAACGAGAGACTGCCGCAGCGTCCTTTGAAAAGGTCGTTCAGGATGGCAGAAAACGCTTTTCCAGCTTCAAACCTACTTCCCAAGACCAGTATAAGTCTACGATCGGGAATTATATCCTGACACTGCTCCCGGTATGGATGCAGTATCGCAACACATACATCACCGTATAAGGAGGGCTTGAAATGAGTCAAAACAACTCGAATGATAAAGCTGCTATGATGGCGCTTATCGAAAACATTAACAAGGTGGACGGATTCGATCCGGCACCTTTTGCGGTGGAGCTCACCGATTTGAATAGCCAGGAGACGCGTAAGCGCCTCCCAGTTATGATTCAGATGGCGTGGTTCCGCCTGAAATATCCGGAAGGTAGAATTGCTGTGAGCGTTACCCCGGCAAAGGATTGCTTTGTGGCCACTGCAAGAGTTTATCCGAACTATAAGGATCCCGTGGACTGTTATCTCGCTGAGGCAACAGCTTCCCGTGGTTTGTGTGAGGATAAACCCTCTGTGTCTCCTCGTGAGTGGGCGCAGACGGCGGCAGTAGGTATCGCACTTCGCAATGCCGGCTTCGGTCTTCAGTTTGCTATGGCAGGCGAAGACTTTGAGCAGATTGCTCCGGATGAACTCGGTCTGATGGGAACTCCTCAGACTGAGTCTGGTGCAGTTGTGACAGGTGCAGCGCCGGCAACCACCGAGGAAGAATACACCGTAATTGAAGAACCGAAGAAAGAGCTTACCTACGAAGAGCGTCTTAACAACGCTATGATGGTATCATGCCCGATTGCAAAGTATAACGGCAAAACGCTTGGCGAGGTTCTGAGAGAAGATCCTAAGGCACTCAAATGGGTTGCCGAAAAGTTTACCGGGTCTGAAGAGACCAAGGCTGCAGCTCAGCTGATTTGTGAATATGCCTTACAGCAAGCCAGCGCGTGAGTAATCACCATATATTTGGGAATGGCGCATAAGTCATCCCCGGAAAGGAGGCTGTATGGAGATATTTCACATGTGGGATGTAATTCCACTACTCGGCATAGAGATGCCACCTTCGGGCAGAAGCTCATACAATGTGCAATGCCCATGCTGCGATGATAGTCCTCGCAAGAAACATCTCAACATCAATCTAAAGAAAGATGTTTACAGATGCCCGCGATGTGGAATATCCGGGGGTATATTTGATTTGTACACCCTCTATACCGGCGTATCGCGAGACAAGGCACGTAAATCGATTATAGAACGTCTCGGTGTACCTGAGGACATAAAGCCACGTAAGAAAACAGTGGTAAAGCCTGAGGTCAAACCCGAGTGTCCGCTTACGGATATTGATTCGCGGCACGCTACTTACAGCGCATTGCTCTCTAAGCTGTCCCTTGCTGCAGATCACAGAGAAAACCTGCTTAATCGTGGACTTACTGATGCGGATATCGAGAGACTGGGTTATAAAACAACTCCGGTCATCGGTATGAGTGCTCTTGCAAAGCAGCTTCGTTCGGAAGGTCATTATCTGGCAGGCGTACCGGGGTTCTATCGGGATACAAGCGGCTCATGGTGTTTCATCCAGGAGAAACGCGGTATCCTGATACCGGTTCGTGATCACCTTGGCAGAATACAGGGCCTACAGGTTCGACGCGATAACGTAACAAAGAGAAAGTTTCGTTGGATTTCCAGTACAGACCAGGAAGACGGATGCCGTGCTGAAGGATGGGCGCATCTCGTCGGTTCTGTCAGACCGACTTTGGTGCTGACGGAGGGGCCGATGAAGGCGGACGTCATCAATGCACTCACCGGAATGACGGTATTGGCTGTTCCCGGCGTAAACACTCTTACTCAGTTAGAACTTACTCTGACAGAGCTTCGTCGCGAAGGCTTGGTAGAGATCAAAACTGCCTTTGATATGGATTTTGCAATCAACCATCACGTGCAGAATGGATATAACAGTCTGCTTGAATTGTTGGGAAATATGGGTTTCCGTTACGGAACCTATTTGTGGGATCCAAATTACAAAGGACTTGACGATTATATCTGGGAGTGCTGCTTCCAGAGAAAAAGGTCACAGTAACAGTAAAGGAACTGGGCGAGGCAAATTTTGCTTCGCCCTTTTTCTGTGCGCTTTTTTACGGTTTATGAGTATTCTTGTTGTAAATACGTATAACGAATCGTGTAATGAAGATGTACAAACAAAAAAACAACCTGGAGGTAATTCAAATGTTAATCGCAATTGACCACGGCAATTTTGCCATCAAAACCGTAAATCATTCCTTTGTTGCTGGACTCGCCGAGCATACGGTGAAACCACCGTTGACTGATGAGGTCTTGGAGTTTGGCAGTAAGTTCTGGACCCTCAGCGGTAAGCGTCTAAACTATATGAAGGACAAAACCAACGATGAGAGATATTTTATTCTGACACTCATCGCAATCGCAAAAGAACTGGAATCCGCAGGCAGAAATGCACCGTTCGAGCAGGTTCAGTTGGCAGTAGGTTTGCCGCCTGAACACTACGGTGTACTTAAAAACAAGTTTGCCAACTACTTCAAAAAGGCTGGCGCAATCAATTTCATCTATAAAGAGAAGCCCTTTAGTATTATAATTGATAAGGTTATGGTGTTTCCGCAGGCATATGCAGCGGTCGTTCCGCAAAGTAGCCTGATCGTCAACACGCCTCGTATCTTTATCGTGGATATCGGAGGTTATACCACTGACGTGTTGCTTCTCAAGAATGGTAAACTGGACTTCCAGTTCTGCAGAAGCTTGGAATCCGGCGTTATCACGATGAATAACGAAATTATTCGCAAAGTCAATTCCTACCACGATATGCTCCTTGAGGATGAACATATCAGTGAAGTGCTCTGCGGCAAAGATATCTTCTTGCCGGAGGATGTCGTAGAAACCATCAAAGGTGCAACTAAGCAGCACGCAAGCAATATTTTGAATCAGCTTCGCGAATTGCAGGTTGACCTCAGATCCAACCCTGCAATCTTTGTCGGCGGTGGTAGCATTTTGCTCCGTCCGTTCCTTGAGAATTCGCCTATGGTTATGAGAGGCAGTTTCATTGAATCCCCGAATGCCAATGCCTTAGGATATGATATGCTCGGCAGAACGCAGATGCTCCGCCCTAACGCATAAGGGTGGAGGGATGCAAGGTGAAGAAAGACGGTAAATATAGATACACGCTACAATTCGGCTCAGAAACCGACGAAGAGTATAGAGCCGGCGAATTATTAGAAAGCCTGGGCAATAAGAAAAGTGCAGTAATAATTGCAGCACTGAACGAGTATCTCGCCTCTCACCCTGAACTTCAGTCCCCATATTGTAAAATAGAAGTTAAGGTTGGTTCCAACTTCAATCAAGAAAAGATGGAACAAATCATACGGACTATAGTTGAGGAGAAGATGGCTATGCTCCAGTTATCGGGTACTGCCACCCCGAGAACAGAGCAGGTCCCGGAGGCACTCGAACAGGATGTTGCAACAATGCTGGACAACCTCGATTTGTTTGGGTGAAATACAGATGAGCCTGCTATCACCAATAGTAGGCTCATTTGTTTTGTTAAGAATCTTTTTTCAAAATAACATTACGACCTGCACAATTTGTGATAGCGCTTGCACATATGCTTTCTTCAGTTTCACCTATAGTTTCGTTAAAATATTAGTATAAGGAGAAGATGAGACGGTGGATTACAAAACTTTAGGTAAAAACGTAAAGAAATATCGCCTGTTGCGAGAAATGCGTCAAGAGGATCTTGCTGCAATTTGCGACTGCAGCGTCAGCCATATAGGACACATTGAAGGCGGTCACGGCAAAGCAAGTTTGGAAATGGTGGTTCACATTGCTAATAAATTAGATGTAACGGTGGACCAACTTCTGTGTGACTATTACGATGATCCGACAGCTGTTTATCTACGTGAAATCGCAAAGAGAATCGACAGCTATGAAGTTTCTCAACGCATTCTTGTTTGTGAAAGCTTGGAGAATTATCTAAATACCTTAGAACGCTTTGCTAAGAAATGACACAGGAGATACATATGAAGCGGAGATTCAGCTAATAAAAATGCATAAGACTCTATAATTTTATAAAAATAAATACCGGCACTGATCTGTCGGTTTTATATGCACGCCTACATAAGCGGCCTTGCCATATTCATTTATGGTTGGGTCGCTTTTTGTTTGTATTGCAGGAAGGAGGTGATTCCAATGTTCTGATTGCTGTGGACCTGACTGTACGAACACAGATTTTAATTTCACGGCATGCCACTGTGGCATGTTGTAAATATAGTTTTGCTCGGTGGTATGCCCCAAAGGAGGCATATGTTTGGACTACCGACAAAACGCTGATCGAGATGAGCTCCGCGCAAGGTTTACTGCGTGGCTCGACACGTTGATACGACGTGCAAAGCTTAATTATCTCCGCAAAACGGAGACCCTGGTTGATATCGTATCTTTGGAGGAGCTGTTTGAAGAGAATCTTCCTGTTTCAGAGGATGAGTGGATGCGAAAGCTTCTGTATCAAGATGACGATTTTAACTTTGAGGAAGAACGTCTCGCGACGGCATACGCTGAGTTACCGTTGATGAGACAACAAATCCTTAAGTTCCTTTATGTGGATGATTTGACAGTAGGCGAAATTGCCAAGCGATTGAACTGCTCGCCCCAGTATGTATCAGACCAAAAGCAAAAGAGTCTGAAACACCTCCGCAAAAGGATGGCTGAAGGTGGTGATGAGAATGGATAAAGATTTATTCCGAATCACTTTACAGGGTGCTGTTGCAGGCAATCACGACGATTTTGAGAAGATTGTAGATTTATACGCACCGCTTATTGAGCATCATTGCTATATCAACGGTAAGTATGATGAAGATTTGCATCAGTACATACTCATGCGAATTGCCCTCAAAATAAGCAAATTTAATATCTAAACAAGAGGCTCCGGAGCAATCCGGAGTCTTTTTTGAATTTTTTTTGCCGGAGCGACTATATTTGCGATTTTTCAGGTGTTTTTACCTTATGAAAGCATCCCTATGACTTTTTGCACCTTGAAAACTGAATAGTCTTTACCTCTACGGTCCCGGCGTGGGAAGCGGCTATCCAACTGTTTGGCAAGCAGTTCCATGAGCACTGATATGTGGGTGGCACCTGCATAACGCGATGATCCATCCGGAGATAATGAGACTTCCGTAATTCGCGGTCCGGCCACAATGAAGGCGGGAAGGTGAAATTCCTATGGACCTGTTCGCTGCAGGCAGAGTGTAAAGCCATTATATTTTATTAGGAAGAAACTTGAAATCACACGGAATTTCTGTGTGTTGTAATAAAGGAGGTATACGATGGGACATCAAAGACAAGATGTTGAGCGCACAAAGCAATATGCGAAAAAATTTGTTAGATATAAAGAAGGCGCTGAAAAATATAGCCTGGGGTTAACCAAGTTCCAGGCGTTGGCTAAAGAAGCAAAGGCAGTCTATAAAATAGACGGAATTGCATTGGTAAATTGTGAAATATTTGAAAAATTCTTGGAATCATTTCGGGAATGTTAAAGGGCTGATCTTATGAATTTGAATACACTTTGGGGTCGAATAGCACTCAAGTTATTGACTTTCTGTCTTACTATAAGTATAATATATGATGTGTTTGGAGGTAGCATATGACACGGATGGGACGTCCAATAAAGGACAATGCCAAAAGATCTTCCGTTACAATCCGTATGTCGGATGAAACAAACAAGAAGCTGAAGGAGTATGCTGCTACGCACAATTTGTCAATGACAGAGGTTGCCTTGCGAAGTTTGGAAGAGTATCTGTCCAAAAAGAAGTAAGTGCTGTGAGCCCCCTTTTCAATATTATTGAAGGAGGTAATCAGTATGGCAAAGGCACGAAAAGACGAGCGCGGCAGAGCGCTTAGAAAAGGAGAGGTACAGAGAGCGTCAGATAAGCGTTATATGTATACCTACACAGACCCGTTGGGAAGGCGTAAGTTTATATACGCGAATGATCTGACCACACTTAGAGAAAAGGAAAAGCAACTGATGAAGGATCAGTTGGATGGTTTGGATATTTACGTTGCAGGAAAGGCATCAGTAAACGACACATTTGATAGGTATATGTCTACCAAGTGCAAGTTGAGGGACACTACCCGCAGCAATTATATCTACATCTACGATCGTTTTGTCAGGGACACATTTGGCAGAAAGAAAGTCGCTGAGGTTAAGTATTCAGATGTGCTTCAGTTTTATCTCCACTTACTCAATGTGGACGATTTATCGCTGGGCACGTTAGATTCGGTACACACCTTGTTGCATCCAACCTTTCAACTGGCTGTTCGAGATGAGATCATCAGAAAGAACCCGTCAGATGGAGTGATGAAGGAAGTCAGCAAAGAAAGCGACAAAGGCCGTGGCGTTCGACATGCGCTTACACTGGCGCAGCAGCGTTCGTTTATGGATTACATTGCAAACCATCCGATCTATTACCACTGGTGGCCACTGTTTACGGTGCTACTGGGAACCGGAGGTCGAATCGGAGAGGTTTTGGGACTGACATGGGACGACCTTGATTTTGAGAATCGCAGAATCAGCATCAATCACAGTGTCGTCTACTACCCGGTAGGGAACTCCCGAACTTCAATATTGCAGATATCCAAACCGAAAACCGACGCAGGTATTCGCACGGTCCCGATGCTTGATGTGGTGTTTGATGCGTTTGAAATGATACGCGAAGAACAGGATGAGAGTGGAACCTTTGATGTTGAGCTTGACGGTATGCGAGGATTTATTTTTGTGAACCGCTATGGCTCAGTACAAACCCCTCAGTCAGTCAATCGAACTATTAAGCGTATTATTTGTAGCCACAATTCTGAAGAGGTTGTGAATGCTAAACGCGAACAGCGCGAACCGGTTATTCTTCCGGATTTTTCCTGCCATCATCTAAGGCACACTTTTTGTACCAGACTCTGTGAGCACGAAACCAATTTGAAAGTGATCCAGGATATCATGGGACATCGCAACATTGAAACCACGATGGATATCTATGCTGAAGCAACGGATCAAAAGAAGCAGGAGTCATTTAACAACTTATCGAGATTGGACATCTTTTGAGAAGGGTTCTCAGTGTAAATCTTGACAACAAACAAGCTGCAATGACAGCAGTTTGACAACAATTTTGTTTTTTCACCGAATCAATACGAACGAGTATGAAGTTCGGGAAACCAAGCAAAATAAAGGAAATGATGTAATTTGAAGAGCTATGAATTGTTGGCGGTAGTATTCCCCACAATGAAGCCGCTGGATAAGTAAAAAGCCCATAATTAAAGGGTTTTCAGGGAATTAAAAGCCGCGAAAAAATCATTTTACCACAGTTTTACCACTGTTTTTGATTTTTTCACAATAGAACAATCAAAGTCCTGCCTTTTCGGGCAGGACTTTTTGTTATCTTTCTTCTTCCTTTTCTTTCTCGCTCAACTCTTCTTCAAGTGCTTTTTCAAAATCTTCTCCGAGTGTATTATCATAGTCGCTGCAATCAACTATACCGTATTCGGAGTAAGTATAATCTCCCTCAATAAAAATATCTCTCCCGTATGCCTCGTAGTCAAAGTAATAACAGATATTTGAAACACTGTCCAAACCGCAACTTTCGATTGCTGCCTCTCCGATTTCCTTGTCTGTTGCATTTTCATCTCCACACCAAAATTCGCCTGCCGTAAGTTCGGGTTCTTCCTCGTTGTAAAAATCAATACGAATATCACGGCCGTAACTCTCATAATCAAAATACCAAGCCAAAGTGTTTTTCGGAAGATTTTCTGCTCCCCCCATTTCATCAACATAAAAATGAGCAAGTTCGGAGTAGTCACCACAGTTTATGTAGACACCGTTTCCTGCTATGGCATTGGCACAGGCTCCGAAATAATCATCTTTGATTCCCCAAAAGCCCTTAAATTCTTCCTCTCTTCCTGCTTTTACTACTTTGTCAAGGGCAAGAACCATTTTATTAAGTGATGAAACAGAAGAATACTCGCATAATAAATTGCTGACATAGTAAGGATATTTGCCGTCAAAGTCGGTAAAAAACCATTCCTCATAGTTTTCGTTAACACCGATTTCCCTTAATGCCTTATCAAGTTCTTTCTTCGTGATAGGAAAGGTAATCCATTTTCCTATCAGTTCTCCCTCGTTGTACTTTCCCAAGTTGGTAATATAACCTCTGAAATAATAATCTGACATAATATTTTTCCTTTCTTTATTTATTGTTGCAGTAAGTATGAAAGAATATTTTTGAAAGATATTTTTCCACATATCTTTTTTTGAAACCGTTTTTCAGTTACTTACTGTCAAGCACAATAAATATGACAGATTATTTTTCTTGACTGTTTTTCCACATAACTTTTTTGAAATAAAAGTGTTCACCCGAGAGAGTGAACACCAGTAGAATCAATCATCTAAAATATCATCGACAAGGGAACTCACGACTGCCGGCTCAGAGTTATCGGCATTATCGGAATTATCGGCAAATACATCTTCAATAATCTGTTGCCGCTCCTCTTCCCGTGCTTTTCTTCGCAGACGGTTTCGGACTTCTTCCATTCTCTTTTTTGTAACGGCATTAATAATTTTCTTTTGCCTTTCTGCTTTTGCATAAATGTTCCTAATATCATCGTCCAACAAGTTATCCATTGTCGGCTCTCCCTTTCTCATCTTCGGAAAATACCAAAGAGTCTAAATAATCCTCGACCCAATTCCGAACGATATTCGATTGCGATTTTTTACTCTGTATTGCTGTCTTTGGGATTTTGCTTTTTGTTGTGGGGAATACATAAACTTTTATCTGCACCTTTTTCATAGAACCACTCCTTTCACGGTAAGTATGCTATGTTTGATTTAAAAGTGAAAAAGACACAGCACACGAACAAACCGTGTGCTGTGTCTTTTATTCATAAAAACATAATGGTCAGCGAAGTGAGGGGGGACGGAATCACCCGATTTTACCGCCGCTTTGTGAATTTGGCTTGGGGCTCTTTGCTTTTTCTTTTAGGCTGTGCCGTACCAGAAGTTTCCCTTGCTCCAAAAGCAAATCTCTTTGTTCGATAGGCAACGACCGATAAAGCCGTATCAATTCATCTTCACCGTGATCTTTTGTGCTTCCCGTCTGATAGTTCAGCAGATAATCCGTTGTTACATTAAAATAAGTTGCCAGTAGTTTTAATATTTCAAAATCGGGCTCACGAACTCCACGAATATAGTTTCCGATTGTAGTCGCTCCGATATTTAAATCTGCGGCTAATTGTTTTTGAGATATATTATTATCTTCTAACAATTCTCGCAGGATGTCGCCAAAAGTCATACCGCTCACCTCTTTTATTTATTTTAACATTGAGAAATGTATATTTCCCTAAAAACCACATATCGTATTGACAATCCACGAATTGTGTGTTATAATTGTATGTAGATGTAGATATTGTATGTGTTCGACCACGGCATAGCACTATACAAAATAATAATGGGGGGCTTCATTGTGGGCTTTTTAAGTTCGGCAAAAAGAACTTGCAGTTGCTGTCAGAAAGAAGTGAAGAGCAAAAACACGGTAGAACTTGCTGACGGCAATTTTATCTGTAATCAATGTTTTGAAAGAGTATCAAAGGATTTCTTTTTTTCACCTACATACGATACAATCGAAAAAGTGAAAAAGATTATAGACTATATGGTTTATTCCAATACGGAACTGAAACCGATTTTCAAACCTGATTACGGCAATGGTTACTACGGAATAGAAGTTGACCCGGTAAACGGCTTGATTAAATTAGGAAATACCGAGTGGTTTTTTAAACTGTCGGATATACAGGACTTTGATGTTAAGTTTGTTCCGAAAGAGTACAGTCAGGGATTGTCGTTAAAGAAATGCAAAGTAATAGGCGATATTGTTTTTGAAGCAACCGTTAAGGAAAGCGATACTGTTCCTTTGGCTTTTTATAATGGGACACTTATGTTCGACCAAAAAGTAACGGGCAGATTTGACAGCATTGCAAGCACAAACATTACTGTTGATAATCCGCCCGATATGGATAGATTTTTGGAATACATTTCACAATATGTCGATTGTTAGATTATAATTTGGCAAAGCAAGGAGAGAAAATTATGCAAACGGAAAACAATTCAAATATGGCAACGGAACAAAATCAGCCCGTTCAAAACGAAGAAAAGAAAAGTCTATTTGACAAATTGGATGAGTCAAAAAAGAAAAATAGCGGTATCGGAAATAAGATAAATTCATTTTTCGATAAATTCGGAGAAGGATTTCATATTGTAAGATGTGTCTGCTGCTTTACAACACTGTTTTCGACTGTCGGAGCAGTATTGGCATTTTCGTCCGGACCTAACAGCCCCTCATGGCAAATGTCACTTGCAGGGTTCTTCTTCCTGATAGGAATAATTTCATCACTTCTTTCCTGCCCGGGAACAATTTTAATGATTGCATTTTCGATTATCGGCGGAGGATTTACGATAGGTCTGTCATTTTTGGGAATAGGCTGTGTAATCGGTCTTATGATCGGACTTGTTCTCGGTGTTTCTCTCGCCCTGTACCTGCCTGCGGCGATTTCTATTCCTTATTTTTTCAGCACACTTCGAGACAGGTAGATGTAAACAGCATCATAATGAAACACAGCATACGGGCAAACTGTATGCTGTGTTTTTCTGTCGTATCTGCCATCATGGGCTTTATCTTTCTTCTAAATGCCTATGTACCGCCGTATATTCAAGTTGGTTTTCAATACTCATATTGACCGTTTTAAGGGTTCTTTCCCACATTTCAAGGGTGGCATATATATTCTCTATATCTCTGCTTTTAAGTGCCTTTGCGGTCGATTGGGAAGCATTACAGACCGCTTTGGCATTTTTCTTTAACTCCTTGTTGAGGTGCTGCAATTCTCGCAGTTGCTCTTCCTGTCGGTCGATTTTATGTTTTAGAAACAGTGCTGATAGCAGTCGGAAAAGCCGCAGAATAATAAAACCGTTATTTGAAAAGACAGAATTGAATATGTTTTCTAACTGTTTTCGGTCGTGATTATTCTGTGTCACGGCAAGGGCAATTTCTTTTTTTAGGAGTACCTTGTACTCGTTGTACCTTTCCCAATATTGCGAATTGTCACTTTTGTACTCTTCCCACATTTGCGAAATAAGAGAGTTTTCGTTTTCGGTTTTGTCCTGTAATGCAGAAACTTCTTCCCTTAACTCATCATTTTCTTTCATTACTAAAAAGACATTCCCTTTTTCGTTTTCAAATAAAAAGTCGGTAAACTCTTCTTTCGCCCGGTCGTGCTTTTCTTTTTCCTGCTGTAATATATATTCCTCTTTGTGCAAGTGCTTTTTGCCGCCTTTGCCGTTTACGATTTCAATACCGTATTCGGCACATAAATTTCTCAATATTTGTCGTTCGCTCTCTTCCCATTCGGTTATGGGAAGAGTTTTTTCATCTCCCCGAAAGCCTAATTGATTGAGTGCTTTGTTCATTGACACCTGATGTTGCATTCCCCGTTTATTATCGTTGCTGTGAAACACGATATTGATATGCCCGTGAACCACACCGTTGTTTTCGGTTTCGTCCAAATGAATGGCAGCATTGAACATTTCAATACCGTAATCTTTTCCGTTATACCGTCTTGCAAAATCGTCAATATACCGCTCTAAAATCTCTTTTGCCAAAAATCGTTGTTCCCCATTTTTGCAACAGAATTGCGGAGTGTCGGTTTTGTTTCCCAAACTGATTATAAACTCATAGCACGGTTTCACGGCCTTTTGGTTTTGCCGTATTGTTCTTCGTGTTGCTCCCTGTCCTCGGAGTTTACGAATTTTCTCTTTTTCTCTTTCAAAGTTGTCGAATATTTTTTGAAGATAACTGCCGATTTTACGGTCGTTTCTTTTCTGCTTAGAATTATATTCTGTCACATCGTTTGCGAATAACTCTGTATAGGTCTGCTCTAAACTCTTATTTCCCGACCAATAGTAATTGTCACTCTCCCGTTGAACGTCACTGTGCGGTACGGGTATTTTACGATTGTTGTGTTCAATACATATCTCTCTGCCGGTCATATTAAATGATAATGTTGCCTGTGTCATATTCTCCGCTCTTTTTCCTTACTGAATTAAGTATGCTTTCTTTGCTGTTTTTTGATGTCAAAAAACACAACCCAATGTATTTTATGACTTGCCGAAACTCCGTTTCCGACAAATCATAAAAATTGGGTTTTCGGCGGAAAACTCCCTACGGTCGAACAGAGCATGGTTCAAATTCTCTTTTTCTCTTTCATACTTATTTCACCACAATATGAAAGGGGCGAAATTATGACTTCAATTAAATTTGAACTGTCCGAAAAATACAAGCGACAGTTAAAAATTCGTGCCGCACAAGACGGCATAACACTAACAAAATTAGTGCTTGATTCTCTGTATGCAGCCGTTCCCCCACAGAACGACAACAGCGACAATCACAACAATGTGAAAAATCGAATTGATGAAATTTCTGCTGTTCTAGCAAAACACGGAGCAAGTATGACAAAAGAAGAACGGGAAAAATTGAAAGCGGAGCGAGAGCAACTGAAAAAGGATATGAGAGAGGAATAAAATCTCTCATATCCTTTTTGTTTTTTGTTATGTGGAAAAATTGAAAAATGTTGTTGCCTTTCATACTTAACCAAAAGTATGAAAGGAGATCACCATTTGAACATTTACAATATACTGTTTCCTGCCGAAAGCGATTTTGTCGGTTGGGTGCAGTTTGCGACACTTACCAAAGACAAAAGAATGGTATCGCTCGGTTATTCCGATTTTGAGCATATCGAAGAAAAAGTGAAAAACACCAAAATACACAAATCACAGAACTATTACATAATGGCAAATACTGTCAAGCGATTTACAAAGCGAAGCGGAGAAAATCTGTTTTCGCTGAATAATATCGTTATGGATTTTGATATACACTCAAAGATTTCGCAGTATGAACGGGAAATGCTGATAAATGAATTTGTGTGGCGATTGAACCGAGATTTATTTACCACGGGGGAATTGATAACTCCGAATGTTATCCATTACACGGGGCGAGGTGTGCAACTTTGGTTTCATATTGAAAGCACATCGGCAAAACTTCTCTTTTTGTATCACAAGGCGATTGACTATATAGCCGTTATAATACGGGAGTGGTTGAAAGAATATCCCACCTTGCAACGGCACATTGAAGCAGATATACCGTCTTCAAAAAATGCCGTGGGACTTTTCCGAATGTTCAACACATACAATACGAAAGCCAAAACAATGTCGGTAGCCGAAGTGCTGCACGGTGACACCGTAACATTAAACGACCTTATCAATCAGTTGGAAGAAAGCGAAGCCGTCAAAGGGTATCTGAACCGAAAGGAACAGATAAAAAAGAGATATTCGGAACGAGGATTTAATGAGTATCACACAACGGATGGCAAAGGAAGTTTTGCGGCTCTTCAATATAAACGAATTAAAATCATCGAGGAATTAGCGAGAGAAACGGAAGACCCCGTAGGTCATCGTGAGATGATGATTTTTCTTGCTTTCAACTCTGCCCGACAGATATATCCGTTTGAAACGGCAAAAAAGATATGCAGGAAAATCAACCGTTCCTTTCCGGTGCCGTTGCCGGACATTGAGTTTATTTTCAAGCAGGAAAAAATCTATCAAATTAAGAACAGCACCTTTTTTGAAAAATTGGGTGTATCGCAGGACGAACTGATTAATACAGGCAAATATGAAATGAGCAAACCTAACATTACAAGAGATTTGGAACGGCAGCAGCGAAAGACTGAAAGACAGGAAAAAAAGAAAACGGCCGAAAGGCTGATTAAATCGGGAATGACACAAAGGAGTGTGGCAGAGCAAACAGGGCTGTCACTTTCCACCGTGGCAAGAATATCGGCAGTAATACCGAAAGCACAAAAGACAAAAAAATAAAGCACTCGGACGGGTGCTTTATTTCATATCGCTTTTTGTCAAAACGGTTCATAGTATAGTATATATTATGACTAATGCAAAGGCAGTAGGTATAGGAACAGAAATAGCAATTACCTTTTATCAGAGATAGGGACTGGCGAACATTATAACATCAGTTTAATGTTCGCCACCGCTTTTTTGGTTCTTTTTTCGGGGTAAAAAAGAACGGTTACTTCTTTTGTGTCGAATGTTTTTCTTTCCCGTTATGAGGGATTAACTCCAACACTTCAAAAGACTGCTTTATCAAGTTGCGGAATAATTCAAAGTATCTGTTTGGCAGCCGCATTACAAGCCCGTTGTGTGTATAGGTGAAATTGTTTATTCGCAGTTGTTCCAACATCTTATCTTTGAACTTAAAAATATCATTGCTATCTGATGAGTTTTCAAAAGCAGATTTCCACTTTTCAAAATCATCGGGCTCATAGCAGAAGTCGGCAACACTGACATATAAGCCGTCAATGATTTTTCTCAATGCTTTTTCGGACGGCAAATGCGAGCCTTTAATATATCGGTGCATAGAACTTCTGCTAATTCCGATATTCAAACAAAATTCAGAAATTTCTTGATTGTTCTCGCTCATAAGATATTCAATTCGTTCTCCGATAAAGTTTGTTTGAGGGGTAAACTCAAACGGTGGGTACTCTTTGAGGGCAGAAGCCGCCACTCCCCGCTTTTTTGCTTCCCTTGCTTTTTTATCTTCATAACTGCTTTTTGCGGTCTTATATTTATTTATTGTCGGTCGTTGTTTGTCGAGAAGAACGGCAAGATTTTTTTCGCCTTGCTTTTCCCATTCAATTTGTGCCTGTTCGTTCTTCTGTATCATTTCAAACACATAATCGGTTTCTTCTTCGGGTTCTTGCTCTTGTGTTGCTAAATAATCATAATATTCGTTTTGGTCTTCTTCCGTCCAGCCGTACAGATTATGATTAATGCCCTTTTCCTTATCGCTGATTTTCATACTAACACCTCTCCCGGTTTTTCACTATAATAATAGCAAAAAATCGGGAATAATGCAACATGATATGTAGCATTTTATGCTCTTCTCAAAAAAACCGTGGTGCTGAAAAAGTGTGTATTTCCGCTTGTATGATACTATTTATATGTGACATTTATTATATATGATACTTTTAGTGTAGCAAATTGGCTTGACTTTCATGTGTTTCATTGCTATAATGGTAATGCAAACAAGAGAGTTGCAGACATTCGCCAAGACCCCCGTTAAAAGGGAGAGCGAATGCGAAGACATTTGCCAGGACCCGAACGGCGAGCGAATGCAAATAACAATACATTAAAACAACAACATAAAATCAAAACAACAAGGAGATAGTAATTATGAAGTGCAATATCAAATATGGAGTTAAAATTCAGGAGAAAAATGTTATCAGGTGCTGTATTTGCGGCGAGGAAATTGCCGTACAGGAAAGCAACAATCCGTATCCCGTGAGAGATTGGTCGGCAATCGGCAGCACTACAAATAGATGTTGCCATAAGTGCAACCGTGAATTTGTTATGCCGAGCCGAATTATCGGAATGACTGCTGAAAGTAAGTCAGAGTTAAACACCCTACATAACACATTGAAAAAGATGTCATATCCCGAACTCAAATCGGTCTTTGACCGTTGCCGGGCATATAAGGGGGCATAACTATGACGAATACACCGATTATGAGTATGGCAGTCCCCCATATAGATTTTTGGGAGCAGTACAATCTGACGATTGAACAGGCATGTGCCTATTTCTGCATAGGGGAAAACAAAATGCGGAAAATCGTAGAAGAACACCCGACCGAAAGGTTCATTTTGAAGAACGGCACAAAGACATTAATCAAAAAAGACCTTTTCGGACAGTATCTTGACAGACAATACACTATTTAAGGGGAGATATAAACTATGAGTATTACAAGAAGAAAAGACAATAAGGGCAGAGTTCTCAACGAGAACGAATTTCAAAAATCGGACGGGCGATATGAATACCGTTACCGTGATTTGAACGGCAAAAGCCGTAGTGTTTACAGTTGGAAACTGACAGCAAGCGACCGTCTGCCGAAAGGCAGACGGGAGTGTCAACCCCTTCGGGAGTTGGAGCAGGAGTTAGAAAGAGCAGATTTTGACGGCATAAATATGTATGAAGCAGGAAGAACCTCGCTCAATGACTGTTTTGATAAATATATCGAAAGCAAATGCGAATTGCGGGAGAGCACGAAAAGCAACTACATATATATGTATAACAAACACATTCGTAATGGGCTGGGCGGTCGTATGATGTCAAATTTCAAATACAGTACAATTCTAACATTCTATAAAGAGTTAATTTATAAAAAGGTTTTATGCCAAATAGCATGGAAACCATTCATACGATTTTACATCCGATTTTCAAGAGTGCCGTTCGGGACGGACTGATTCGCACAAATCCTACAACAGGTGCAATGAAAGAAATCAAGGGCTTAAAAGAGTGGAAAGAGCAACCGAAACGGGAATCTCTGACTAAGGAACAGCAAAAAACATTTATGGACTATGTTGCAAACAGCAAGACATACAACAAATGGTTCAATGCTTTTACGGTGCTTTTTTAGACGGGAATGCGAATAGGAGAATTTACGGGACTGACATGGAACGACTGTGATTTCAAAAAAGGCATAATATCCGTAAATCATACATTACTGTATAGACCGATAAAAAACGGCGAATGTGAACTTACAATTCACGAGCCCAAAACTAAAAGCGGTATAAGAACCATTCCAATGTTAGAGCCCGTTCGTAATGCTTTGCTTTCCGAAAAGAAGCGGCAGGAAGAAAACGGGACGGTAAAAATAGAAATTGACGGATATAGCGATTGGACATTTACAAACCGATACGGAACGGTTATGCAGCCGTCTTCAATCAACCGTGCTATCAAAAGAATAACCAAAAGTTATAACGAAGAAGAAGCAGCAAAAGCACAATCGGAAAACCGTGAGCCCGTATTACTTCCCGACTTTTCAGCCCACACAATGCGACATACATTCTGCACCCGTATGTGTGAGGTCGAGCCCCGTGTTAAAATTATTCAGGTGATTATGGGACATTCCGATATTCAAACAACTATGGATATTTACAACACCGTGACCGATGAGGTTAAATTTGAGTCTTTTGACGGATTGGCAGCAAAACTCTTTACGGCATAATCAAAAGGGCAGGAACAAAAAATTCCTGCCCTTGAAATTTATCTTGTTTTGTGTTACAATGACTACCGTAAGAGGGAGAAAGAGTGCTCGTTTTGCCAAGTGGTTTTTCGGCATAGTTTGTACCACGGTTTTACCAACGGTTTTGAATTTACCACTAACTTACCATAGTTTCGTGGTAAGTTATAACGACTTATAAAAACAAATAAGAAGTTACGAAAAGCCCCGTAAATAAAGGGTTTTCAGAGAGAAGACATAAAGGGTTATGAGAACTTATAAAAGGTTATTTTAGCCCCCTAGTGATTTCCCGACAATGAAGCCGATCGATTAAATAACTCTTCATAATTCCCGATAATTTGACTTATGAACGGGTTTACACCGGAAGCTTACACCGATTTACACCATCGGTACACCAAACCGAACACAATCGCATAATTTTTGAGAGCCTACTATGTTTTCTGAACCGACAGACAAACGGAAGGATAAAAAGTTATGAGAATATGCTCAGAACAAGAAAGCGGTCAGCTTGTTTCTATATGCATTGATCAATACCCGGAGGCAATACGACTGCCGTTTTTGAAATATTGGAACAGCTGTAAACTCGCAATTCACATTACGGTACTGTTATTCAGCGTACTGTTGGGTATTATTACGACACAAACTTATAAGGATGTTATTTCATCCGTCATAGAAAAAATTTATTGCGGGCGGCTGGTTATGGCAGTAACGGGATTTATAACGATTGTCGCAGCTGTGCTCCTGTGTGTTTGTATCCACGAATTCATACATATGCTGGGATATAAATTGTGCCGCTGCAATTGTGTACTTGTTTATAGTAAACCGCTTATTACAATTTCCGTCATGGGATCAGAATGGTTAACAAAAAAGCAAGCACTGTTCGTTACGCTGCTTCCGTTTCTGGTCATTGATGCTCTTTCGTTCTTCGTTTTTCTTATAACAAAAAACAGTTTACTTTTAATGTGGCTGCTGCTTATTAACACAGCCCTGGCAGGATCAGACCTTGTATGTGTTTTCGTTTTGGCAAAAACTCCGAAAAGCTCCCTGACGCTCGGGCATTATATGCGTAAGCAGTAACCTTCGAAATTCTATTTTGGTAATAAAACGGCAGAAATTAAAACAGACCGGCCTATAGGCAGTACACAAGTACGAGCGTTCGGAGTTCACCTGCCATGTTAGTTACGGTTATTTACCGGACATTTTAGGCGGTAACGGCGAAAAGACTGATGTGTATCTGCTTGGCGCAGATTTTTCGATCAAGGAATGCTCTGCCAATATTATCGGATTTGTTTACCGCCACGACGGTGACCGCAGACAAGCTCCGATACGGCGCATATCAAAAATCAAATACCCCCACATAAAACCAGCCTCGGGTGATTTCTCACCCGAGGCTGTATGTTTTATTTGAAAGCTCAATCGCAGACTGCAAAATACAGAGAGGTGTAGGGGTCGATCAGGTCAATGTCCGTGATGCACGCTTCGGGCGCGATGCTGTCAAGCTGCGCCTGCTTTGCGCTGTCCTTGTAATTGTCCGACTGCGCTTCGGCGGCAAAGATAAGCCCGTTGTAATCCTCGGGCATATAGACGACATAGCTCTTCGTGAGGATCATCGCCCATTCGCCGATGCCGTACTGCCAATCGGTCGAGTACGCGAACTCGATCATATAGCTCTGACCGTCTACGCTCACGGTGTGGACGTAATAATTCTCGCCGCGCTGCGTATTGCCGTATGCTGTGGACGCGGTAAGCCACATTCCGGTATAGTAATCGTAAAGCTCGCTCTTCGTATATGCCATGTAGTCGCCCTGCGGAATCGAGCTCTCGGGGATGTAGCAGACAGCGTCAAACTGAAGCTCGCGGA
>ERZ772893.662-NODE-662-length-41735-cov-3.930566_pt1 | contig 41735 bp, 47 predicted proteins | sample MGYA00511482_ERZ772893 | MGnify/ENA primary metagenome ERZ772893 (study PRJEB29015, sample SAMEA2737687) | human gut metagenome | biome: human gut; feature: human-associated habitat; material: faeces | place: China | collected 2012 ... | reverse complement strand
GGGGGATGACATCAGAGAAGATAAAACACAGTTTTCCTAATCCTTTCCCCAACGGAGGCGGTTGATCATCCCCCCTCTACCTTTTTATCACACAAATACCTACCACTAACGCAATGATAATAACAGCAACAACCCCCGTTATCCACACCCAATACTCCATCACCCCAGATCGCTCTTCTTCCGATTCTTGATCCACCACTTTCTCCGCGTTCTCCTGCCGGGAACTTGCAATTTTTGTCGTGTCCTGATTGTTTTCCTCTGTCTTCTTGCTAAAATCCATATCCGTCTCGATTCTCTCGTTTCCGGCTGAATCTCTCGTTTCCACTTTACGATACTTGATGTCAAGAAATTCAAGCAAACGAGTATCACGGTAAAGTTTTGCATAAAGTTGTTCGGTAGATTTGATATTCTCTACCGAATCAACCTTGTTAAACTTCTTTTTACTCCCGCAGGAGAATAACGTGATCACGCAAAAGATAAACAATAGTTTGTTCATGATACCTGTTTTAATATAACCACATCACCTCTTGATCGTGCGTTTCCGAGTCGTCGGCATGAATGAACGTTTTCGCCACGCCGATTCGTTTGAATCCGGCTTTCAAAAGAGCGTTCACCACAAGAAAGCGATTCCGGGAAGTGTTACACTTTATATCAACGGCCCGCCCTAGCGTGTGCGCTCCAGTCCCAGACCTCCCCTTGCCCCGGTCATGAGCCGGGGAGCGGTATGCTGACGTTAAAACGAACGGTATCCCGGCTATCTCTCTAGCCGTGTCCAACTTGCTCATGGTTGTTTGTTTCATGTCCTGTAACGAACACGAGGGAGAACAACGGTTAAACTCCCCTTCTGAAAAATATTTACTTGTCACCATAATTCTATTTTTTAAAAATCACTGGGAGGAATCCTTCCCCCGCAACCACGCACGTCACACCTGCGGGCCTCTGATTCTTTCAATTTTAACTCGAGTTCATGACGTTTATGAACCTCTTCCATGTGAGCCTGTTGAGATTGTCTTAATTCAACATATATAGTATCTATTTTAGAGTCCCGTTGGGCCAAACGTTCCTCCAGCCAGTTCACCTGTTTTCGCTCGTTCTCGTCCTCCAGCGAATCTGCCGAGGCATCCTCTTTACGGGCGTTCGTTTTCCGGTTCACGAGAAAGGTTACAACCCACTCGATAGCCTTGACCCCTCCTAGCGCTCCTAACACGGCTAAAAACTCTTCCATTCTTACACTTCCTTTAAATTGTTATTCCAAATTATTACAACATTGCATTATTAACATTACATTTGCAATACAATCGTGTCCATCGCGATTGACCAAACTAAAGGCGGGGCCGTGACGGTAACCCGCCTCTTTCTTTACTCCTCCTTTTCAAGTAAAGCCATCAAGGCGTCCGAGACCTTGTTACTGAAAATACCACCATCCATGCTTGCAAGATTAGCGAGTAGCTTCACGTCTTCATCTTCAAGCTCGCAAGGGCTGGGAGACTTGTAAATCTTCTCCGCTAGTAACTTGTATTTCAAGCCAGAACAACAAGCGTAAATACTTTCTGCAACCTTCTCTTTGATGTTAGCCACTTCTTCTTTCCCGGAAATGGTTCTCATCACGACAAATTCAAAGTTTATTTTAACAGTTTTGTTTTTCATGTCCTAGATGTTTAAATTTTACCAGCTAAACCTTTCGGGGTACCATAACCCGTAACCCGATAAATACCTGAACGTGCCACAACAGCCTTCAAGTATCCAGTGATTACCTTTAGCCGTGCCAGTTACGTTTATTCTATGGTTGGTACTGGTGTTCACGATCGTGATCACTTGCCCGTCCACGGCCCCGGAGGTTTCTAGCTTGCACGGGTTATCCCCGCCCGTGTTTCCCTGAACGTAGACAAGTCTTCTATTGGCTGTCGGTATCGTGCCATTGCTGGAGTAAGTCCAAAGATGCGGGAATGCGGACTCGTGAGCGTTCTCGTTAAAACGAACGTGCGATCTCAACTCTAAAAGACCACGGGCTATTATATCACTAGCGTAAAATCGACACGAACGATCAACTCCATTTTCCCTTACCACCCCTTGCATCCAAAAATCACCGTTTTCCACTGCCAACACGGTTTTATTACTGTAAGCGTTGTTGTACGGTCCCACGTATATCGCCGGGAAATGCGGGGCACCTTCTTTCCCTCGAAACTTCAAAGAGCCAGCGGTCAATAATAAAGAACCTTTATCGTTATCACCTGTCAGGCTATTCTCGTCTATCCCGAACGGCCCGATAAACGACCCCCTTTCATCAGAATAACCGAGTTGAAAAACCTCTTTCCCGTCAACAACGCCCCTGAATCCCCAACCCGCTTTTAACGACGTGTCGATGTCCTTTTCTCTCATGAACATCTCGACGTAGTTTTTCGAGTCGTTGTACACCACGAACTTCCGGTCACCCGGGTCGTTGACCAGGGCCAGCCCTTTACCCGTCATCGGCTCGGCACCGCCCCACAACCTCGTCTCGCCCATGTTCAAGCTACCGATGTTGAGGAACCTCGCCTGAATCCTCCCGCCCGACAACAGCGTTTGAGGCTTGCCGTCCTCGTCAACGATAACGAGGAAATTGGTCACGGAAGGGGAGAGCTTGTTGAAAATCTCCCAGTACCGTTCTCCAATTTCGCTATCCGGGTCTATTCCCGCCGGGATAAACTCGTCAGGTTTCTGTACCTTCACTTGATAAAGGTTCCCGCCACGGGACACGAAGTCACGGTTCACGAGGTTGTACTTGTAATCCGTGACTTTAGCGTCCCACTCTTCCCGGTAGATGGGAACGACCTCTTTAGGCCTTATCGTTACCGTCCCGTGCGCTGATAGCATACCCTCACTTTTTAGCCGTTACGCTCCAGTTGATCGTCCCCCCGTTATCGAGCAGTTGTTGTCCCGTGATCGTGAACTTGCCGCCCGTCGCCACGCCGGAAGAAATCTCCGTGCCGTCCAGCTTGAGAAGGGTGTAATTGAACGTGTAACCCGGCAGGTTATCCGTCGTGCCAACCCTCCGGACGACGGCCGTGTAAGTCAACGAATCACCCGAACCGATCATCGCGTCAACGGGCTGGTCTATCACGATCTCGAGGGGATCGCTCAAGTCTCTCACCGTGAAGTAAGCGTTCGTCACCACCGAGCCGTCAACGCTGAATTCCAGCATGTACCTCGCTTGACTGTCCACGTCATCGAGGCCTACCGTTATCGATCTCGTCGTCTTTCCGGTTGACACCCACGTCGTGCCGTTCCACTTTTTCCACAAGTAAGTGACTTTTTCCGTCACGGCTATACCCCCGAGCGTCAACGATCCCGTGAGAGTCGTGGTCGTGTTATCCGGCGTCAGCACCCCGCCGTTCGTGAACTCGATCGAGCCGACGTACGTGTCACCGGGGTTCTCGAACCTCAGTATGTCGATACTGTCCGAGACGTTCTCCGTGTTACCCCCGATCGTGGCATCGATGTTCAACACCAGCTTTTGATGCGTCGTGTAACCGTTCATCACGTTACCCGTTACCTGTAAAGCCGGGACGGGGGTCGAGCCGATCGTGTAGCTCGTCTTCTTGAACATCCCCGTTAAACCGTCGTTCGTGCAATTCCCGTCATCGTCAAAGGTTAAAGTCGTGCCCCCGAATATCCACGTTGGATTAGATAGATCCGTCACCGGGACGCTCGTGTTGGAGACCATCACGAAGGGGTAAACGACGGGCTGGTTGGCAGCCTCTCCCCAGTCCGGGTTTACCTTCTCGCCGTTGAACGTCTGTTGTAAAAGTTTCGTCGGGATCAAGCTCACCGACACGGAAACGCCGTTCTTTAACAGCGTCACCGAACCGAACACGCTAACTTCATTCATCGCCCTCGTTTTTATCGCTGTTCCACCTCTCGCCTTGTACCTCTCGTTGAGCCTGGCTCGTCGTCAGGATCCTTCCGTCAACCGTTTTCACCTTGTCCTCGAGTGTCAAGGCCACCTCTCCCGTTTCATCGTTGATAACCGGGAAGTAAAGCTTGAAATCGTCCTCGTGTAATATAACGAGACTCCCGTCTATCGACTTTCGTCTCGACTCCTGCAATATTCCCGCCCCGGCTGCCTTGGCCGTGTCGCAGAAAACGTAACTCGCTTGTTTCTTTACCATATTCGTTTTATTTTAAATCGTTACAAAAAAGCCGTTTTCCGGGTCAACGTTGTCGATGCCCGGGACGTTTACCGGGGTCAAGTTTGACGTTCCCTTCACCGAGCCGTCCTCGTTCTTGTTCTTTAGCATGTTCGCCCGGTCACCGTTTGTCGGTTGAAAGTCCCACAGGTGATAGACGGACTTGTCCTCGTTGAACATCTCGTAACGGAGTACTTTACCGTTGAAAAATTTGGAAGTGTTGCTCCCGATGAAAATATAACTCGAACTGTAATTCGCCGCTCCCCCGGTCACTTGCTTGTCTTCCACCCCGTTTACTTTGGCGATAAAAGAACCGTCCATGGCGATGATCACCTCCACCCGGTATAATTTACCCGGGACGAGGACCGTCGATCCGTAACGAGTGAGGCTCAGCGAGAACTCGTCATTGGCACCCCCGACACGATATTGAATTTTACCGTTCGCGTTCAAGGCGATAGAGAACCCCCGGATCAAGGATTTGTCTGTTTTCGCGTAAGACACGGAGATAAGGGTCACCTGGTCGACCTCGTTTATTTCGTCAATGATGAACTCCACGACGTGCGTTATGGCACCACCGTACCCCCATGGATAAATGGCTGTATCATTGTTGTTACGTAGGTACTGGTCAATCCCGTTAAAGTTCGCCGCCCATTTCGCCTCGTCCAGCCCCTCCACCGGGTCAACGCTATAATCGAACTCGCCGTTATCGAACTGCTCTTCCTTGATGAAGATTTTACTTCCCCGGGCGAAAACCGCCCCGGTATTGTCCTTCCACGGGAAGCCCCAGTACAGTTGAGGGTTCTCGATGTCCCCCCGGCTGGAGTGCATCACCACCCTCGCCTCGAAAAGGCTCGTCTCGTCAAGGATCATGGAGGGGGCGACGATCTCCGTGTTACATCTCGGGTACTGTGTTGACAGGACGTGATCCGTGGTGATCGCCCTTGACGTTGATTCTTGCCAGCGTTCACCACCATCAGCGATGGCAGGGACGAACTCGCCCGCCGCCGGGCAATACTTGTAAGCCGTGTCACCGATCACGAGCATCACGCCACGCACCTCGATGGCGTTACCTTCCATGTTATTAAATCCACCGCCATAAATTGTTAATTGAGGGGACGATGAATTGGGATTATTTATTATCGTCCTGCTAACCTTCAACGTGGATAGCGGGAGGGCCGATCCGATTGACATGTTCACCCCGTCAAAAAGATTCCACGACAGGTTGGTGACGTTACCCGCCAGAACCTTCACGTCCTCGATCGATAACGTGACTTCTACCCCGGGTTGCAATAACGCCGCCATCTCCTCGCTTATAGGGAACGAGGCGAACTCGTTGCCTCCTGCCACCCCGCTCTCCGGGATTCTCTTGTAAGCCCCTCCCGACACGAGGTTATCCGCTCCATACCACTCGACTAGCTGGATGTCGTAAAGGTTGGTTTGGTACGTGTTAATGCCGTAAGACGAGGTTATTCTCGCTATCGTTTTTCCCGTGCTCGTGATTAACGAGGATACCATTGTCTTGGTTTGATTCGATGGCAGGGATATTGAGGCGCCGGAACCATCAGTGTACCTGGTAGTAAGTGTTAAACCCGAGTGCTCTTGTTCCCCTTGCAACTTCCACTTCACGGAAAGCCTGTAACGCTGGTTCGGCTTGTACTTTATCTTGCCCCCGAAAATATCTTCAGTTCCCCTTTTAAAAGTAACGTACAAGAGAGACACGTCTATTGCCAAATACTTCCCGTCCGAGTCCTCCCCCGGAGTACTTATCCCTGCCTTGATAGCGTCCCAGTCGTCAGAGATCATCGCCTTGCTGATCAGGTTCACGCCCGTCAAGTCCGGCAACACGTCAGCGACGCACCTCAAGTCCACCCGTTTGCCGACAACGGGACAAGGTACTTTCAGTTTCCCGGTGTAAGCCCCCGTGATACCGTTGTCTCCTTCCTCGATTCCCGTGTAATCTCCACCCTCTTTTTTCAACCAGCGATATATCGAGCCTTCATACTCCTCGTCCCCTCGATACAGGATGTTATCGATCTCCACGAAATCCCGGTTCTCGGTTGGGTCAACCACTTGACCGTACGGGTAATCCACCTTCACCCGCAGCGGCTCGTCGGTCGACACCGTCACCCCGAGCGAGATCGTGGCGTTAACGTTCACCACCTTCCCGTCACGGGGATCGGGGTATTTAGCCGTGAAGATCAAGACAACGCCCTCGAGCGGGGTGTTCTTCTTTACCGTCAGTTTACCCCGGCTGTCAGAGTTCCCGTTACGGTCTATCACGTAAGCCGTGTTGCCATCCGTGATGTTGTGCGCCTCGTCCACGACGTTCTCGTACCATCTCACGTCCGTCAGCTTGCCGTTGATAATACCGGGATCGATCACCTTTTTCGGGTCGGTTGCCCTCACCGTGAAAAGGATTTCCAGGGGAATCAGCCCCCGATCGGGGTCGTACGTCTGGTAACTAGCGTCATAATTTTGATTCAACGCCCCCGACACGCTCGATGAATAAGCGAGGTCGAGAGGCGTGTATCTCTTTCGTGTTCTTGCTAAAGCTCTTGCCATGTTATTGTAAGTTTAAGTATCCTTCACTCGTGTTCGTTTTCCCGTTATTGTAAATCCTCGCCTTGCACCACAGCTTGACGGGGATTCCCGTTTCCATGCTCGTCGGGAAGGTGGAACCGTCAACGTGTTGCGTGCTCGTTTTAGAACCGTGCAAGGACTTCCACGAGGCGTCAAAGTCCTCGTCTCCCGTCTCGATCCACCATTCCCACTCGTTCACGAGGTCGTTGATGGGCTTGTTCCCGGCCAGTACTTCCGTCGAGACGTCGAAAAGTATATCCAGCCTGTCCCAGAACTCCCATGAACCCGTGCTGCTATACATCTCCATCCTCAAGGTCGTGTCACCGTCAGCAACTTGCCAGACGCTTGAATCGAACCGGGGAGCCTCCATCGTCCCGTCCTCTCCCTCGTGAACGCACGTGTAACGACAATACCCGTCCGTCACTTGATCGTAATAAAAGAAGGGAGCCTTCTCGATCGTCCACAAACCCTTGTAACAGGGCACTCTCTCTTGTGTCACTCCGTCGGCACTTACTTGAAAGACGTTCCCCAGCAAGACCATGTTCTGCCCGAAGAATGTCGCCTTCTGTCTCGCCCGCTCCGGCAATCCCTTGATCTCCGGGATAAGGTCTTTTATCTTCCCGATCAATATATCCCGGTTCTTCCACGTCACGTCGTAAGAGTTCACCCCGGATAACATCTCGATGATTTGATCGTGAGACGACAGGCGGATGCTGTTCTGCCTCGTCTCGTCCGTGAAGTTTCCCCGGCGTCTGAAAGTCATGAGAGGTTGAGGGGGATAAGCCGGGTCTTCCGGGTACACCTCGATCGTGTTATCGTTACCCACTTTAGTGATCTCGAAGTAAATTTTCCGGAAACCGTTTTCCAGTTTAAAATCGGTCATGCAAATATCCCCTACCTTTAACTCTCCCGCTCTCACCGATTCCTCTCGTAACACGCATTTGTAATAACCGTTTTCCAATATTTCCACGCTGTCAATCTCTCCCCCTTCAGTAAGAATAACTTCATCCCCGATTAGAGATATTTGATTTACCAAGTACTCTACCACTTCCAAGAATCTTCGCACTTTCAACGTCTCCACCTCCGTGTCAACTCCCACTTTATACCCCGTCAAGCCGGAAACAAAATCTTTAGATTTGAGATAATTCGCCAAAATGGAGATAAATTCCGGGGAATCCGTTTTTCGAAGGGCTTGATCAAACCAATCAGAAAAAGTCTTCCCGTCCCACAACTCACTATCATCCGCAAATTTTGCCCGGATATACTTATCCAAGAATTTCAAATATAATCCTTCCCTCACCAACTCTGTTTTTTTCCAGTACGATGACAGATCAATCTTATCAATCGCCCCCTCTGAAACCGCTTGAGTAATTGCAGCAATCGAAATTCGCCGCCAAGCATTTTCAAACGCATACTGAACCGGAAGCATCAAATCATCCGCAACTACCGCGATCGGGAATTCAGCCAATCGCGGAGCGAGAAAAGGGATCGAGTCCACCTCCGGGAACTCTAATAAATGAGGTAAATCATCCCTATTACGAGTAACAACATCATATTTTGTCTGTTTTGAATAAAAAAATTCAAACGTGAAATCGTTCAACGAGTTTTTTGTAAAACCATTCTCCGACTCACGTAAATATATCCGTCTCAAAGCCCCAGCAACATGATAACGTTGTTTTGACACGAAAAAGCTTCGTAACCATCTAGCATAATCAATCGAAGGTATGAACCCCGTATTTTGCTCGCAAGAAAAATTCAAATCAATATCACTATCGGTCGATTCCTCCAATACCGTTGTTACCGTTCCTTCTGTCTGAATCTTTTCCGTAAATCTTCCGGTAAAAACAACAGAATCAATTCCTCCCAACGTGTTTTCAAACAAGTACACGTTCGTCTCTGTATTCGACTGACTCAATATATAACGCTGCACGTATGTTAACCGCTGCCCAGCCTCATTTTCAACCCAAACATCATAACATCCCACAACTCGGTCGAATTTACCCGATATTTTCAAGTAAGAAACATCTACCGTGTACAGATTCCCCGCCTCCAAAGCTAACAACGTTTCATTTGCTGATCCATCTGCGAGATAAACTGTCATTTTTATTAAACACGCTACCATCGCGTAATATGACAAGTATTCCGGCTGATGCATCACGATTCTTTTTTCCTGAGGTTGTAATGTCAACCATTGCGTTTTTAAAAACACGGCGGAACTCTCCGCCACGTTTGATATTCCCCCTTTCACCACGGTAAACTCTATCACGGAATCCTCGATCTCGGCCTTGAATTTTTTTACCGCTAAAGATTGAATAATATAATCTGAATCAGCCCGTGGAATCGATATTGATAAAAAACAATCCACAATATCTTTCATCGATACCCGCACCTCACCCCCTTCCGCCACGTAAACTTCATCCACGATTACCATTCCATCCACGCTCAATTTAAACACTAGAGACTTCGCAACATCTTCTATCACGAAATCATTCATGTTTCCGGCAAAACTTAAAATATCAGGTTGTTGAATTATTTTCATCGCTTTAATTTTACCTCTAAGCTACTTAATAGTCTTATTTTATAAAGGACAATTTAAAGAGGATAGCACCGTACTAGATGCGAAACAATCGAATTTCTATCCAACACTATTTCCTGCTCGTAACACATGTATCTTCTATTCCGGATAACCAGTACACACGAAAAAAAATCCTGCAAATTATCTAAATTTCTAATATCAGGACAAACGTAAAATTCGTGATGTTGTTCCGCCCCGATTAATAACAACGCTCGTTCCTTCACGTACTCGCTTAGACCATCATCAACCCCATTCCATAATAACGAGAATGTTCCATTCTCATCGGACTCGGCGATAGGGCTTGCCACGGGATAATAAAACTCGTAAGACCTTCCCGATCCATCCACCGGTACCGACTTGATCATACCCCGGTAAATAGAAAATCGCAATTCTTTTGAAACCTGCTCCACGCATTCATACCCATCCCCAAACTCCTCTTGAAATGCCGCAAAACGATATTCATACTTGTAATCAGGTTTAACATTCGGCCTCACGAATGTCTTCACGTCCGATGCAACCCCCACGATCGTTGAAATACATTCCACCGTTTCCGCATCTTCTTCCTCTCCAAAAACATAACTTAGGAAATATTCGAGCGACTTCACCAATTCGTCATTACTACTAGCATCCTTGTAAATAATTCCCGTTACCCGATCTTCATCTGAAAGAAAATGTTTAACCACCCCATCAAGTACCTTCACCTCTTTTTCCAACGAAAGATTTAATCGACGAATATCTACATTCTTCGTGGTTTCATCCACGATAAAATTATACCCGAATTTATTCTCAATCTCACGTAAGAAATCATAAACAGAAATACGTGGTAAATGTTCCCCGTATCGATATTTATCCGCATCCTCCGATCCCCGGTTCACGTCTATCGGGTTCCGCCGACAGATAATCAACAAATCTTTCAAATTATCATCACTGGAAAATTCATCCACTCCTATCGTGTATCCCATACTCTCCAAAACCCTTTTTACAACCACGGTCACCCGCAAAAAAGGAGTAAAATAGATCGGTTTTACCTGGTAATGTAAACTAAAGTATTCCTTGCTCGGCTCCAAATAATTATAAAAATCCACTTCCGTATCCAACGAATTCTTTATATATGAATCTCGAACAGGGCACACCACGTAATCCATCCGTTCTTTCAAACTCTTGTAAAATTGTTCCAATGTATTCGTTCTATTACCCGGACTGTACGTAAATTGCCCCCAACATGACTCATCCAGCATCCAATCCCTCGCTTTCCCCCAAAAAGAGTTTTTCTCTGTTGAAATGTAAAATTCCACGTTGCCCTCCCCGACATCTGTCAACACGCATTGCCCGTTCAATAACTGATACGGACCAAAACTCACTCCTGCCTGTAACTTTTCCGTCATATCCGTGTGAGTACGATCCACGAATCCGAAAACCTGTCTATTCGATGCCAAATTAACTTCCATCGGGTATGTCGCATCTTCACGATCTCCATCCAGTAAGTTATTTTTCAAATTAATCGCCAGTTCAAAACCTTCCGGCAACCGTACCGCCTTTGAATTAATTTTTACTTGCAAGCTCATCCTCTTCCAGTTTTAGTGCCTCGTTCATAATCCTGTGCCTTCTTTATCTTCTTAACCAAACCATTATTCCCGTACATCGGGATCGAGAACTCCATGTTCATCAACCGATTCATCATCTCGATATTCTTCTCCAATAATCGGTTCATCGCCGGATCACTGCCTCCCACATCAAAAGTTCCCGATGAAATCGTAGAACTATCTGTCGGGTACCGTCCCCCGGCAAACTGGGGAACTCGTCCCCGTGATATATCAATAATGCTCCTGTACACCCGTGGATAATTCAATATCAATTTCCGAGTCGTGTTACCATCTACCACCATTTCCGGCTCCTTCTCCGAGAACAATCCTAACGTCGGTTGATCATATACCCCAGTTTGGATTCGATTCCCCACATAATTAGCTTCATATCTTCGTCCATCATCCTCCCCGATCACTGGATACTTTCCTGTCGCATACTGCGCCGCCTTAATCGTTGCAATCTGCACGACACCCATAGCGGCGGCCAAAGCTGCCAAGATCGGACCAATGATCGGCCCCAACTCCCAAGCTTTCGCCACGGCCACGGCAGTACTTACCGTTGTCGAGAATATTGCCTGCGTTCTCTCCCGTTCACGTTGCTCTTTCTCCAACTTCTCTTTTTTCGCATCCAAATCCGCATCCAACTGCGATACTGGTGCGGTATATTGTTCCTGTGAAATCTGTCCGGAATCCAGTTGTTTATCCAACTCGGCTTTCTCTTTCTTCGTTTTTTGCTCGTATTGTTTAAGTTCCTTTTGCGTCTGCGCTGCTCGTAATTTCGTGTAGGCAGACCAGGCATTTCCCAACGCTCCCACGGCAAATTCGATTTCCTCAATCCCCGCTTTTCCCTGTCTTAAATTATTGAAGAATTCTTCCCACTTCGAAGCGTTCATACCTAGAACATCAAAATCTGTCTGTTTTTTCTTATCCAGTTCCTCCCGTGATATTTTCAATTTCGAGAGAGATAAGCCAACCTCGGCCAATCGTTTCTTCAACTCATTTTTCTGTTGCTCGGTCAACACCATTTCTCCCGAACCACCTTCTTTGCTCTCGACCTCTCCAAATATCTCCCCGAGTAAAGCAATCATCTCCCCCGCATGAGTTTCCGACAATGCTAATTCTTGACGTTGATGCTCCTTTAAAAGTTCCTGACGTTGAAATAATGACCCGGAAAAACCTTCCAATTCCGCACTTTGAGCCATTTGTAACTCCATGATCTCCATGCTCTGCCCCAGTTGCAGGTTCTTGATCCGTTCATCTATTCCCTTCATGTACTCCTCCGTTTGTTTTTTCCGGGCATCCTTCAAAATTTTATCCTTGTTAGCCTCATGCTCTCGTTCCAAGATTTCCAACGCCTGCAATTGTTTTTCCGTCAAATCTTCCCGTTTTTTCCCGAACAACCCAGCCTGCTCCAATCTCTTCCGATAAGCGTTTTCCTCCTTCAAAACCGGATCACTTTTAGCCTCGATGATCGCACCCACTCGTTCCTCTTTCCTTCTCGCTTTCTCGGCAATCTCCAATTTTTTATCGGCAATCTTCTGCCTTAACTCAACTCGTTTCTCCTCGTTCATGTCCTCATTTTTCAAACGATATTCAAGATGAGCCAATTCCAACGCGTCAAGTTTATTTTCATATTCTTCTCGCAAGATCACCCCTTGAGCGTATCTATTCTTCAAAGCAATAATCTCGTTATCTATTGAACTCGTCCCGTTGTCACTATTCCCCCCTATCGGTACGTAATCGATTATTTCCATATCACTCTCAAGTCCCAAAGAATCACCACTCCCCTTGACTTTATCCAAGAACACGGCAAATCTATCGTCAAGTTCCTGTAAATCCCGTTTCATAGACGTGAACGGATTATTCACTTCCACAATATCATTATGAAACTCAACATACATCAACCCGAAACGATGTAATAATTCAGCGACACCATCATCATCGCCCAAACCTTTTTCTACTGCATTTTTTATCTCTTTCGTCAAATATTCGGCTGATTCTTTACCCACTTTTTTTGTCAATTTCTCCCGCAAAGAATCCAATGCATCAACATATTCTCCCATGTATTTGGATGTTATTTCCGAAGATGCCTCACTTTTCATTCGCAGAGCCACGTTCCTTGATATTTCATCGTTTACAATTCTTTGTGCTTCTGCCACATCCTGCAAATTTCCCTTTTCATCTATCAAATTTTGCAGATACGCCCCATATTTTTCCTGCAATATCCTGATAATATCGACTCGTTCTTGTGTCCCAGCATTCGTTCTCTTGTACGCTTCAAACAATCGATCTGCTTCCATTTGTTCTACCGCAATCTCTTTACTACAATCAGAAATAGCTTTTTTTGCCTTATTCGTCCAATCCACGAAAAATGTCAGATAACTCACAACTCCCGCAATAACCGTCACTACTGCCGTCCAAGGATTCGCCATCAACGCCACTCTAAACGCTTTCAACGCAGTTATTCCTTTTTTTATACCTCCCGTCAATGCTAATTTAGCCGCTGTCATAACTTTCACCCCGTTCGCCTCGGCCATTCCCAATGCGATAGCCTTCGTGATTAATGCCTCTTCAATCCTCCTCCAGGCAACAACACCCTTTTGTACCGTCCAATAGGTACCGAGAAGCCCCGTCAACCATAATATTTTTCCTCCATGTTTCGTGACCAAATCGACCAGCACTTCTAAGGTACTCACGGTTAATCTCATCAAACTCATTCCGTGAGTCATCAAGGGATACAACTTTTCTCCCAGTTGCTTGATCCTCTCGTCCAAATCCTTTTTAGCTTTCGCCCTTTGTGCCGCCAAGTTACTATTTTTAACCTCGAACTCGTTTGTCAAAGAAATACCCTCGTCAAAAGCCTCGTTCGCCAATCTTTGTTGCGCACGCAAAACCTCTGTATTATTAGCCAAAACCCCCAACACACCAACAGCCCGTTTCCCTTCCATCCCCATATCTCCCATACTGGCGATCATTTTTTCAATCTCTCCCTCGTTACCTCTTAATCCCTCCATGACACGCAAAAAGGCCTCGTTCGCATCTTTATGTAACAACCCGGAAAACTCCTTTATTTCCATTCCCGCAATTTTCGCATACGTTCCTGTTTTCTTAAACATTTGCGTCATCACCTGTGAATAAACGGTACTAGACACCTCCGAGGTCTGACCGAATTTATCTAATGTTGCCGCCAATCCCATCACGGCCGGAACCTGTACGTTCGTGATAGGAGCAATTCCCGCCACCCGTTTCGTGAATTCAACAATATACCCCTCGTTAGCCGTACTAGCCATCCCCAACTCGTTAATCACGGAACCAACTTTCAACATTCCCGCCTCTATCCCGAACTGATCATTCACCTTGAAAATATCCACGATCTTCCCCACTTGCCGGATCGCTTCCTCGGTGTCCCCTCCCAAATCTTCCTTCAGTGCCACGTTGATCTTATCTGCCGCCCGAACAAAACCCAGAATATTATCCCTTCCCTCTATACCTAATTTTCCCCCGATCCGGGCTAACCCCATTAATTCATCCTGTGCCGAACGAGTGTCATACTTCTTTAATTCCTCGTTCAACTCGATCACCTCCTCTTTCGCCAGATTCGTCGTCTTCTGCACATCCGCGATAACATCCGTGAATTCAACATACTTGTTTATCGCCGATTTGATCCCGAAGATTATTCCGGTAAACGAAGCCATTCCAGACACCACCAGATTCCAATATTTATTTACACCATCAGCGACACGACACAAAAAACCGTGAGTCGCTTGGGCTTGGGCACTCAGTTCAGTATGTCTTTTCCGCAGAGCAACCAAAGTTCGTTGATATTCTTTCCGCTTGGGATCATTCGGGTCTGTCCTCCGGAACAAAGCCCCGGTTTTCGTTATCTCCCGGTTCAATTCCTCGATCGAAAGAGTTGTTATATCCAAATTCTTCCATAACCTCTCCACCTTTCCCCCGTTGGCCTCCAGCTCTGCCCTGTTCCGCTTCAACGTTGCGGTATCCTCCTCACGTCTTTTAATCAATTTCGTGTTTTCCGCTTCCAGCCTCTTCAAACTTTTTTCCAAATTTTCCACGGCTAACACGGACTTTCTCCCGGACTCTCCACTTCTACGAACAATTTCTTCCTGCTTTCGAATATCCTCAAGCAAACGTTGGCCATACTTTGATTCTTTACCCGCTTGATCTAACTTTTTATAGGAATTATACATGGTTGTCATACTAGAACGAGCCGAGGCATACGCTTTTTCCTGTTTCGCCACATTTTCCCGTTCCTTTTCTAACGTTTTGGTGTATTTCGCCACCTGTTTCTCGTTTCGCTCGATCTGCTTCCCGTATTTATCAATGGATTTTTCCAGTTTATCATTCTCACCCCTCAGATCACGAACCTTCTCTTCCAACTCGAAAAGTTCATTTTTCGCCTCGTTCCCATTAATCTTAATGTTCAGGCGCATATCCTCGTCAACAATCTTTTTACCCATTATTCTGCCTTTAGTTCTGCTCTAATTTTATCTCTCACGCTCTCCGTAAAACCGACGCTTAACTGTTTAGCGATCGCCAAAAAATGCCCGAAAACAAACCGATTATGAATTTTATATCCTGTCTTCCGGCGAGTCTTCCCATTTTTCATCTGAATCACTCGTTTCATATCCAAGAAACGTTCATAATCCACGTGGCTAAATACCAACTCTCCACTCAAATCATCACCTCCCGACACGGAAACAGAACGTGCCTTTTCCAATCTCCCGGATCGGAAACGAGCTTTCACGTAAAGCGCACGTCCTTGATTTTTCAACAGTCTATTACCTTGATGTTGAAGAACCTTCTCGACAAATTTTTGTTCTACCATCCTATCCATGAAAGCAAGTTACAAGAGAAACACCAGTAACTAAAGGACAAAAAAAGCGGGGATCACTCCCCGCTCATGCAAATTCTAATTATTATTTTCACTTAAACCAGCGCGATCAACACCCCCACCATCCCCAACACGATCAACAACCACCACATCCTCATTAACACCTGCACAAGTCCCCCCTTCAGCAACAACACGGCCAACAACACCAACACGATTCCCCCTAACTCCAACCACCACGCCACCGCACCAATCACTCCCAGCACGATCACCCCGCACACGATCTCAAATCGCCGCTCCATCTTTTCCTCGTCCACCTCTCCACCTCGGCCGGAACGTACAGCCATCACCACCGCGAAAACCAAGGATGCGATCGCCGCCACCACCAGCACGATAGATAATACACCTTCCATAACCTCTCCGTTTTAATATTGTTGCCGCTAATATACAACTATTCCTCCACCTTTTCCACCCGAAGCGGAACAATCCCTATCTCTTCAAATATCTCATCAATCAATTTATCCAGTTCCTCCCTGGTCAACCCGATAAATTTATACGTTACCAAATAATCAGCCATGATGAACCTCCTTTCCCTCCTTCTCCGCTACCACTTGATCTATCAACTCCCGGATCACCAATAAATCCTCGTCATCAAACACCTCGCAAACAATATTGCCATCAAACTCGAACTCGTAATACTCGCTATTTTCACGTTCTTTCGTGCTGATCCTCCGGGTATGCACCAAACGAATTTCCCTTCTTAAACTCATCTTTTACCCCCTTTCCCACAAATATCCCCATCAATCTCCTGCAACATCACGTCATTATAAATTCCGAAAACCGCATCCACCGCAGAATCCACCGCCTCGCTAAAATTAATAATAAAATGATCAATCGGACGTTCCGGGTAAATCTCCACCGTCTCGTTAAATCTCATCCGGGCAAGCTGCAAATCTGCAACCAAATCCCGAAGTGCTTCTTTGTTTGTCATAATTGTGTATTTTTTGAACTTATAGGCACGAAAAAACGGTGTACCTGTCCCGTTGTTCAAAGTCTACACAAGGTGGCTCGCCAACATCATTACAATAGTTGGCACGGGGGTATACACCGCTATATCTTACACAATCGTGTACTTTCCTGATAGATATAAAAAATCCACCTAACGTGAATCGTGGTGGTCTATCTCCACCTTATGATTAAACTTTGAACGTCACAAAGATGAAAACAATTTTTGATAAAACAAAAAAAGCGGGGAAAATTCCCCGCTTTTTATATTATTAGGTTATAAATTCTATTCTCCCGTTTCCAAACTTCTGTATGTACAACTACACCCCAAAAAGAAACTTACTTACCTCGTTTTTCCTGACTCTCTTTTGTTTCGTTTGATTTTACAAAAATCGAAGCCACCGATATTAACGTTCCCGCTCCAAGAACTCCTGCAAACCACGGCTTATCCAAATACAACGCATAAGCCGTGAGAGCAACCATTACTACGATAGCGAAAAAAGCAAAAAACATTCCCCACCAATTCATTCTTCCTTCCTGTCGATTAGCCCTACGCACAAGATTAATCTTACTCTCGTCTATCTTGTGACGATGCTCCTGTTCTTTCACAGAAGCATTAATTAAATAATCGACAATACGAGGATCAATTTCTTTATAAGCCGCTAATTCTTGAGGAGAAGGCAAACAATTATCATCAACAATATAAGTCTGTTCTAATTGCTTACCAACACCATTACCCGTAGCTACTTGTGTTTCACGTTGCTTAATCTCCTGCTTACCCATTAAAAACTACTTTATCGAAAGCTCGTCGAACATCACCCTCGACATTCCTACGATCTTCCATTAATTTTCCTTTATCATTCACCCGACCTTTCCCCATATCAGAAACATCCTGACGAATCTCAGACATCATCTCAGAGTCTTGTTTATAGCATCCACGAGAAGCAGCCCTAAAGACACGAATGCCATTCAAAAAGAACTCCACCACTTCTTTTAATATGCTCATAATGTTACCTCCTTTATTTGATTATCGATGCAAATATAGTAATTAATACGAAATAAGTTACACTTAGTTTGGTTTTAAGCATTTTTTTTATTATAGCTAAACAAATACCATGCCACACGCATTTCAATAAATGTCATTGATTTTCAAATCATAGCATCCACAAAGCAAGCAATGTAATTCACATACTTTGCGTTAAAATTTATACGTCAAATCATTTGTTAGAACGATAGGATACGGGAGTTGCAAATTTGATGTCACGTTCTTTAGCCAATTTTTTCAAATCACCATTCTTCTGAATACACTCCCGAATAGCACGCTTATCCTCCAACAATTTTTGGAAAAAGCTTTTTGTTCCCACGTTTGGCGTTTTCATAACAATGATTTTTTTATTATCTAATTAACAATACAAAGCTAGGGATAATAATTCGAATATCATCATGAATTTTATAACTACAATTTTTTAATTCTCAAAACTAAACGCTATCGACCAACCGTTATACGCCCCAGCAATATTCCACTCCGGTTCTATCTCGATGGAAGCCCGGTCAAGATTCCGTAACAAATTATGCCCCGCATCCGAATCCTCGATTAACCTATCCCGGATTTTCCCGGCCAACCCCTGTAAACGTTCATAACTCTCGAACTCGTTATCCCGTGACACGGAAGTTTTCCCGGTATATTCCAGCACGAACAAAAGAATAGTATTATTATCTCCCATGTTATCCTCGTTTCCCGTGCTACCGATTGTCGGGTAAACCGCCACCATGATCACTCCCGTCTCGTCCCTTAACCTCTTTTTCAAATGCTCCTCTTGCACCACCATAACGAGTTCATCAGCCCCGATCAACTCCAACAATCCTGTACAATAATCTTTATATTCACTTAGATTTACCATTAGCGTACATCTTTTCTAAACGTTTATTATCCAAATACCATAAATACAAACGCAACAAAACCGAATACAAGTTTGTCCGTTTCACCTCTTCAACCGTTCCGAACACCCCGTTTTCAGCGATTCCAAGCAATATTCCCGTCAATCCCAATCCCTCGGAATTATCTTCCTCCCCAGAATCGTTCGTCTGTTTAAACAAAGGTGCCAACGAGATCAAACGCCCGTCAATTTCAATCTCACCCGATTTAAAGTAATGATCACAGGCAGAGAACCACGACAGGATCACGAATCGTTCTTCAAAACTCAATTTCCGGAACTTTCCCGCCCGCTTTAAACAAACATGGGGGTTAAATTCTTCCCGGATATCATCAGACACGCACCCCGATCGAGCGGGACGATACAATATCGCGCACAAGGTATTCAAATAATTCTCATCTTTGCTTTCCATGTATTTACGATAATAATCATCCGCCACCTGGTATTCCCCAAAAGTAATGTTAAACAATGCCGTATCCGGACCATGAAAAACTTTACGCCCGATTCGAACGGTTGGCAATAAATTAGTCACGCAATCAAAATTGAATACCAACTCGCCATCCATCTCGGAAAACACGAACGACACGGTTTCTGCCGCTAACACAACATTCCCGTACTTCTGTTCATACTCTTCTCTTGTCAAGAATTTGTCTCGCCTGTTATGCTTCCTCCCTCGCTTGATCCCGGCAAGATGATAAAACACCAACACTTTAAACTCCAACACGCTCGTTTCTCCCGCGATCAAACGTAATCCCTGCCGGATAATAAACAATAATTGTTCCCGGTTCAATTCCTCCCAACAAGAAGGATAAGAAACCCTCTTCCCTATTTCCGGAATCTCGATCACGTTCATACCGTGAAAAATTTTTCTTGATTATAGTCCGTTTTCTTTCTCACGTATGCGGTTCCATCCTCCGGCGTGATCTCTTTTATATAATCCTGTAATTCCACGATTCCCCGCCCGGCATCCCCGGTGTAAACGTTCTCCATGATCCCGATCAAATCACGTGAAGCCGGCGAGCTAGCGTCAACCGTTTGCCGTTCCGAATCAAAACGAGTAACCACGGAATCCGGCAATACTTTCACGGAAAAGCGACGCACGGCTTTCGCCATGACCAAATGGGGAACCACTTCCCGACACAACTCCACCACCCGTTCCTGCTCCTCCGTCAACACCCCCGCTCGCATCGCCTCCTTTATTTCCTCGTAACGTTCCTTCCCGATATATTTTACCATATCACGATCCACGGAACGAACAAACGGTAACACCCGCAAAAAAAAATAACGACTCCTATCTATCGGGATCACGTTATCGAACTCGGCAGCGTTACTCACGAATAACGATCTCATATCCTTACGCTGAGCCGATTCCTTCCACTCCACGATGGACTCGACATTTTTATCCAGGAAAGCGATCAGGCGATCAACCGCTTTCCCGGCCTTATCCCTGATACCCGCGTCATCCCGATCTAACATCCATTGCCACGGCAGACTTTCCGATTCCTTGTCAATTTTCACCTTACGCCCGTCCTCTTCATGAGAAACATCTTGATTTCGTGACCATGATAAATAAGCGTTCAACGCTATCGGGAGCTGGAAACGACGAATCAACTCCATATCTAATTCTTGTTGTTCCCCGTCATTATAGGCCTTCAACACTCGATCATAAATTTCCTCTCCCAACACCTCGATTAAATCCTCCGTTGCCAGTTCTATATCCAACACGAACGAATCTAATTTGGCCGTGGCGTACAACCAAGGAACGCACGCCCGAAATTCCTCTATATTTTCAAATAACATCTTCATCACACGTTCTGTTTTACTCTATCTTTTGGTGCAACATCTTCCTCCCGGAGTACGATCTTATGGTAAAAACCAACCCTCCACGGAGTACCGGGGAAATTTAAACGAATCGTTTCGTTCAACGCCTGCAAAATAATTTCCTCCGGGATCGTAGTGTCTGATGCCAGGTACAATTTCAAGGCGTACAGCATTTCTGAACCCGAGGATAATTTACCATCCACCATGATATTTGATAATGCCGGGTGTAATCCAATCCCCGAAGTAGTAGCACTATCCGCCTTCTCGCTTACCCTTATCTGAGCCTCGATAAAATCTTTTATCTTCTGATCGATCGGGGTAATCTTCCATTCCCAAATTTTCCCTTCATCATCCCTCAGCGAAATCGTGTGAAAAAACTTCCCCACATTTTTCTTTCCTGACAAAGCATTTGCTAACGAACGCAACACTTCATCTTTATGCTCTTCCAACATTTCATCATTATACTCTATCCCGATCCGGGTACATCGTTGCTCTATCTTATCCTTTTGTATATCCCAATACTCTGCCGGGGATTCAATATGAAACGCCACGTTTATCGAATTTTCCGTGATATACTTCAACACCTGTGGAACGTCTGACGAACGCATGATCCAGTTACGAGAACCCCAAAATGACGGAATGGAATACAAAGACCGGGCATAAGAATAACTATTGTGATATGAAATCGAAACAGCTCGAAACGGATCATCCTTATCATACACCGGATACGTTGCAATTCCCGATATACAATTATTTTCAAAATCCCCCACGTATATTTCCCTCACGTCTTCCAATTTTCTACTATCCACCCAGCCCAAACGTGCATTTACACCGGGGATCACCTCCAAACGGGCAATTTTGGCCTCTTTACCGATTCTTTTCCCCCGTGTCGGGAAATGTTTCACGAAATAACCGTGCAAATACTTGTATTCGGTAATCGCCATCTCTATGTAACGAAGATAATCCCACGACTCCAACCATTCCCATATCTTAGCATCACGTCCCCACTCCCGGATCACCTCCCCGTTCTCGTAAACTTTCTTGTAAAGTTCCGGCCCTTGACCGTACAACAACCCTTTTTCCCGTTCCAGGATACCGGGAGCCAAATTATTTTCATCCAACATATCCCGGACAAAAGAAGGGAGATTATTATCCACCCCATAAGGAACCACCTCTTTCCCCGAAACGATCTCCGGCTCAACCTCCCAAGTTTTCGAGAGATTCCCGGCAGAGAATGTTCCGACCATCCCCGAATACATTCCCACTCCAACCCCCGGAATGTTCACGAACCGGGTATTACCTACCCTGTTTATTTCCACGTTTTTCATCGTATCGTAATTTTTTCACCGTTAAACATCATCAAAAGAGGGAGATAAAATTGCCTAGCCTCCCCTTTATCCAAATCCATGTAAGGAATCAAGAAATCAGCATTTCGATAGGTTTTCGCATCCGCTTTCTTACGTAAACGGGCGTTATCGACCTCCACGACCCCCTCGGATTTCATCTCCGACATATTCAGGCTCATGAAGGCCATCGAGAAAGACTTCCCTTCCGCCGTCAACTGGCGCATCTTTTTTATGGCTTCATACAATTTCATGATATAAAAATACCCTGTAATTCATACAGGATAAAGGACAGATATATCCTCTTATATCATTCTTAACACAAGGGATTTATAATTTTCACTACCTCAAAGCCATCAATAAAACTCCCAAACAAGAACATTTGACAATACATATTCAAAAAGCCGATATTTATCCTTCATGGGCCATCTTTCGAGGTCCTTTTCAAGAATCATTACAATTTACTCTTTCTGAATCAACCCATTAGACTCAAATTTCCGTTTTTCACGGAAATTCTGAACCGATTGAACCCCGGCCGCCCCCTTCTTGATTCACGATTGCAAATCCTTACCTACCCAATGAAATATGATTACACACTTTAACACAACTTTTTACACTCTTCTCCCGCCGCAGGCAACCACTTAAACTTTACAGCTAACTTTCAAAAGAATCTAACCATCTTTTACCTTGACACCCCAAGGAAAAGAGTGCAGGATCACCCCGCACTCAACGATACATTACTAGACTTCACCTTGGTATGTTTAACCCACTTCTTTCTCATCATTAAATATTTAAACGAATCCGAGAAGTTCGTCGATTCATAAGGCAAACGATGAGCGGGGAGTTTCTCCGAACGTTTATCCTTGCTGATCCTCTTCTTACCTTTAAATTCAACGATCTTGGTCGGAGTTATCTCCAACGAGCATTTCAACGGCTTGGCATGGTACATATCAATTAACACGTTAGGTAAATTTGGGTTCTTGCCGGAGAATAATTCCATCATGAAATCATACTCATCCCAGGTATAAATAGTACCCTGATTCCTTGATTCCAGCGTCACCGTCCATCCCGTCCTCTTCCCATTTCTATCCTTCTCGATAGCCTGTTTCAACTTACCCGCCAAATCCTGTTTCACCTTCTCGTATTGATTCCCCGCACGATCATAGAACATCGCAACTTTCTTACAATCGTGATAAGCGAAATAACGCAGGAATTTATCCGCGGCCTCTCGAATCCACTCCGGGGGTAACGTGTATAATGTTTTAAGAACACGAAAGTCTTTCCCCTGTTCCTGTCCTATCGAGATAGAAATCATGTTCCCGAAATCAATCCCGATTTCGATCGGTTCATCTTTCCGCAAGTACTTCAATATCCTACAATCTTCCTCGTCACGAATCCCAAACTCTGCCGCGTATTTGGAAGACGTTCCATCCCCGTAGAAATTTATCGAGGTCACGGCTGCATAGAACTTGTTTCCCGCCGCCAACCTCGGTTTCGTGGATAATATAGCGGTCAACACGTCCTCCAAATTACCCTCAAATTCATCCTCGAAATACTCCGGACGTAAAATATCAGCGTTAATATAAGAAGAGGCGATATAAAAGAACGTGGATTTCAACCGTACCGCATCATAACGTTGTTTCCAACGATCATAAAGCCGTTGTTTATTTTTTATCTCCACCGGATCGCCACCCTCCTTCGCCACGATCAATTCCTCCGTCACCTCGTTCATCACGAAAGCCACTTTCAAAATATTCATGACACTCTCCTTCTTCATCCGGGAGGCTTGTTTCAAAATCCAATCGTATTCCCCGACATTATTAATGTTCGGCATATCCGTTGTAAACGTCTGCCCCCGGTAATAAACGCTATCCCCGTACTTCACGTAATATCCCCGGAGAGCCTTCGTCAGTTTTGCGATTTTTGCCTCTGGAAAGAATTTCACCTCGTCCCCGATAATATGCACGTAAGAATTACCCGCCGCGGCTGAAGGGCGATCCAGACTAACCAACGTGATATTAAACCCGGTAAAGAATATAATTTTGTGCTTGTACGAGAGAATCCGGTTATAAGGCTTCCACAAATGTTCTTTAAATTCTTCCGGACACGCTTTTAGCATTTCTTCCGTCACCTCTGGCGGTTCCTTCTCGATCACATAATGAACCCCTTCCATCCATCCTTTGCGTTCCAACCCGTCAAGGATCACGTGCAATATATTCTTTTGCAAGTTCATGTAGGTATCCGACACGAGAGCCACCGGGGCCCCCGGCATATCGTAAACCATATCCATCAACCGTTCTGTCAGGAAATCATTTGTCTTTCCCCCACCTCGACCGATCACCAGGAACAGGTTACGAGGCTTGATCAACGCCACGAGCTGGGCGAGCCAGTTCGAAAACATTAAAGCAACTTTATTGCTTTTCAGATTTAATTTCTTCTTCGTACTCATCTAACATCTCATCAAAAGGTATAACATCAACAATCCCCGCATCCCGTTTTGCTTTCTCTTTCTCGGCTTCCGTTGCCCCGACAATCGAATCTATTTGCCGGGCCAGCTCGTTACGATCCGGTTTATTTATACCAATCAAAGCCGGATCAAGCGTGTAAACCTTGTAAGGACGATCAAATGTTCCTTTAGGCATTTCCGGGGGATCGGGTAAGTTCAGTTGACGGATTTCCGCGGACAATTTCATCAACTTCCCGTACACCTCGAAATCTTCCGGTTTCGTTGCCATCTCCCGCACCATTTCAGCGGCCTCCTCCAATTGTTCCGCTTTCAAGTTTCGAAGGGCCTTTTTCTCAACTTTTGAATCCACGTAAAACAAATTTATCGCTTGCTCAAACATATCCCTCGATTGAGCGTAGGAAAACGAAAATGGAGGTTTACAGAAGAATTTTATTGTCTTCGCTCTACCGTATTTCCGACGCATGGCGTTCATCATCGTGAGCAACTCGATATAGATGGCTTCATCCGGTTTCAAGTTACCCAGTGCCCCGGATTCAATATAATTTTCCAACCGTTGAAATACTTTCTCATCAATATCAAGATTATACAGTATTTCCCGTTTCGCCACCTCGAACTGCCGCCTATAACGTACCTTGTACAGCATTTGTATTGCTTGAACGTTTCCTTTTTCCGCATCAGAAAGCAATCCCATTTGTTCCAATGCCCCGCTCATTAACACCCCACGCCGTATGTGATAATTTATCTTGCTTTCCGGATCGAGTGCCGCCCTTGAAAAATCATCCCTTGGCACATCAAAATACATCGCCATATCCGCCTCGGAATATCCCAAAGCGGACAAGCGTTCCAACTCCTCGTATTTATCATCGGGAAGTGTCAAAATACTTTCCTCTAAATTGATAGATTTTTTCATATTACTATTCATCCAACATCCGGGTTACGAGTTCCAATTCCTTCTCCCTCTCTTTCAAACGTTGCTCCCGATCATGCAATAAATACGGTTTATCTCCCTTCGCAATCTCTGATTTAATACGCCAAATGTTGTCCCGCAATTGTTTTTCCTTCCGGATTAACTCTTTCACGGACATTTTCCGCATTTTATCAACACGACTTTGTGATTCGAATATCCGGTGTTTACCCAGAATCCCGTGATGATTCTTGTAATAATCCAATTCCTGTTTAATGCGATAATCCTCTATGAACGTGTTTACCAGTTCAAAAGATACGGCCAGACAATCTTCCACGGAACCACAGCGAAATATCTTCTCATGTAACTCAACGATCCGCCAGTACGTTGTAATCTTATCTGCCGCCAATATTTTGAGCTCGTTCGGGCAATCTCGATCCGACAAGAAAGAATACATCTCCCGGAACCGATCCCGTTCCATTTCCCGGATCGCACCGGAATAATTCGTTTCCTCCAACCCGGCCAAACGGCAAAGCAACAACTTCAACTTAAAAAAATTCTTTCCAGGATCAAGACGCAACATCTTTTTAAAACGTGCATTGTCCCCGTATTGCAAGTAGAGTGCAACCCCCTTTCCGAGATTGCACCCACTTTTCAACCATGATACGATTTCCTCTTTCATACAAATTCAGAAATGATCTTTTCCAAATCCTCACTCCATCCAGAAACGGTATTATTAACAAACACTTTTTTAGGAATATATTCTCGCAAAAGTCTCAAGTTCGCATTCTTGCGTCCACGATCACCTTGAGATGATCCCTTGACATATCAAGCATCATCGGGATTCTACTAGGGAACACGGTATTAAAATACAACGAACTAAGCAACATCGCTTCTTTCTTCAAATCATACTTCTCGATCACGTCTAAAAGTTTTTCCACCTCGAAAAACATGGGTAAATGTGAACCGTAGTCAAACACGGGCAATTTCTTTTCCTGCAACATTTTCAACGTTTTTCCCCTGTTCAAAGCGTACAACTCCCCGCATTTTTTATTCGAAGTCAACAAACCATCAGCCTTCAACATCTTCACCTCGGTAACATCAAAATCATTTACCGGGTAAATATCATCATTCGTGAGGATGATATTTTCAACCTCCGGACATTCTTCCACAACAGACAATAATTTCGAAACAATATCGAGCGGTGGATTTTCCGTTTTGCACTCGTGAGGGATCACCATGATCTCCAAGCAATCGCCTTCCAAACCGGGTAATTCCAAATCTTCCACGTCACCAACAACCACGATTCTAAATTGTTCTTTAAAATGTTTCATCCACCCCCGGATGGCCAGCATTAATTCATTTCCCTGTGCCTCGCCTGCCTTAAACGGGATCACGACCAAGTAAGGCTCAGGAGTGAACTCCGGTTCCTCTGCAAGTAATTCCTCGTATTTCTCCTTCCACTCTTTCGTTGCTTTCGTCAACTTTTCATTCACGGACTTCAAATTCTCCACTTGTTTTTTTAATTCTTCCATCTCCGGGGTAATACCAATAGATTTTCCCTCCACCGGATTCTCTTTCGTTGTTGTAGCATTCTTTGCCATACATCCAATTTTAAGTAATTAATAATCTTAAAATTGATACATTTGCAATTGCATTTAAAGGACAAAAAAGGCGGTACCGTCACCAGTACCGCCCAATTCTAAAACCAAAAACTATTTCAATTTTTCTTTAAGCTTAGTTAGCTTACCAAAGCTTTCATTCAAACTTCGAATATATGCATTATAAAACTCTACTTGCTTTTGAGGTCTTTCTTCCATAATCTCACGTTTCCTATGATATCCAGCGTCTCCTCCCAAATGCGAGTTCTTCAAATCTCTAATTTCTTGCCATTCTTCACGTGCCTGTTGCCCTAGAAACCTATTCTTTTGAATTTCAACCTCGATTTGTCTAAGTGTCATTTCAATTTGAATTTTAGCCAACCGTTTAATACTCTCTATCTGACGAGTCGCATCTTTCGAGGTTTGCCGTGAAGACCTAATAGCAATTATAATCGCAACCACAGGTAATATAATACTTCCTATCCAAGTAAATATAGTTTCCATTTCTAAATGAGAATTATTATTTACGACATCGCCCCCTGTAACCCGTAAGCCCGGAAGAAATAATAGAATAACGCTTTATGAATCTTCGTCAATCCCCGTTGATTAAAAATACGGGCCAAGTTCGCATTATCTATATTCACACTTTTAGCCAAATCAGAATCCGTCAACCCGAATTTAGCCTGTTGCTCCTTCACCCATTCCACGGTTACATCCGGCATATTATCCTGAGTATAGGGAACCGCCCCAACGTGTAATTTCATCCCTTCCGGCAATATTCCATCGAAAACTCCCTTTACTCTATCACGTAATTCTTTTGCCGATAAATATTTTTGTGCATCATTCTCCTTTTGGGCAACTTTTACAGTCACCGTGTTATTATCAAATCCCACAATACTAATGAAGATACGAGCGTATCTCTTGTATTGCATATCAGACGTTTTCAACAATTCTTTTTGTTTTTCCGTCAAAAATGGTAATAATTCTATTCCTTTCATATCATTAATTTTTTAAATGGGGGGAATTTCACCCCCCTGTTCTAATTCACAGCCGGATTTCCTGCTGTTTGGTCAGCCAGAATATCGCTAACTGACCATTTTGTCTACCGAAATCGATCGCTTTTTCCAATTCATCATCGGGAAAAATTTTCACTGAATCGTAGTAAAAAACCCCAGATTCGTAATCCAACCATCCCCCGATTACCCGACCATGGTTCCAAGCGTGTTCCAGGCATCTTCTCAAACCATCATCATCATGACAATTTTGAGTTTCAGCGTAGGCTACTGCTATCCCCTCGGTAACAGGAGATAAATTTTCCAACTCGACCGTGAACCCATCCTTGTGGGTTTCGGCAAACTTCAGAATTTTAAAGAACATAAACTTGATTTTTATACTGGGGGTCGCCCAGTGGTTAATGATACAAATATAATTATTTTTGTTCACTGAACAAATAAGCTAAAGAAAAAAAAATCCCGTGACAGAAGCCACGGGAAAACAGAAACAAGAATTCAAATCTACACAGACTCAGAGCCTCCCGATCCTGCCGGTGCATCAACACCATCAATCACAGGCATTTCTCCCTCGTAGAAATAAATACGAGAACCACGAAGTACGGACTCTAGGGTGATCTTATTCACATCCCCCTCATTATTATCCGTGCTTTCAGTCGTTAGCTGCAAGGGATTACCGGGATACCCCGCTAATTTCTTTTTACCGGATAACTGGTATTCAATGATACAGCATAAATCCTCATTCACGTTATTTTCCATGAATTCTTCAAATTCCACGTCATCCGACCCGGGACGACTAAACTCGATCTTCTGCTTGAATCCTTTATTATCAGGATCACCCTCGGAAGTCTGTCCCACGCTGATCGTGGAAGCTGTCGTTTCAAGGAAAAACGCCTTCGCCCCCGTCTTGAGAACTAAATTTTCTTTAATCAAAACCCCTTTATCATCCGGGGTTGGGAATGTCGCCACGTCATTTAACCGAAAAAGGATTAACTTGGCTTTTTTCGGTTTAGTGCGTCCACCATTGTTTTTCTTCGGTACACTAACCGGTGAATATCCTACCATAATTACTACATTTTATAAATTAAACCGTTTCTCCTCCATCCGAACCCGAGCCTGAACCAGAACCCGAGCCAGATTCTACTGGAGGAACATAACCAAACAACAACTCTGCAATGGCAAATCCAACAGCCTCCCACCATTCAGCAAAAATCTTGACATCGTAGTTTTCACCCTGCAACCAAATTTTCGTCGCTCCCTTGTTTTTAGACAACAAGTGAATGAAATTCTCTTTCGGGGTGATAAAGAAACAACCCGTCCCAACCATTCCATCCAGCGGGATAAACGTGAAATTCGTGTGTTGCAAGCGTTTCTTTTTCTCGTCCTCGTTCTTTGAAGTCGGGAACTTATCATCACGAGCAAGCTCGTAGAGATTCAACAAATCCGGATCAATGAAAATAGGAAGGGCTTTCGTGCGGTACTTTTTCGGAATCTCCCTGTAAATTTCATCAAACTTATCGTAGATATTCTCACGGGTCAACACCACATCTTTCAATAGACGAATCATGTTCAACGACTCATCCGCATGGATTCTCTTCAACACGGTAATATACCCATCAATCGAACCGAACACGTCTCCCGCATCACCGTCTTTCTTCCCCTCATTTTTATTTTCGTCGTACACTCCCACGGCTATCTGCTCGTCACGTTCCTCTTCAATTTTCGGTTTCAATAACACCTCGATAATATACTTCACGATAGGCATATCCTTCGGTTGCAAGCCTTCATCGTAAAGATACCCGATCACGTCCTCCATGATCTCAGCGGGCTTGATCGGCACGTTGATCTTGTGTTTGTGATTCGGAATCTCGATCGGGGTAAACTTGGATTGACCGGAAGGAGTCCAGTACGGGGTAAATTTCTGCATCAAATCACTAATATGAGACTGGATTGCCCGCCAAACCGTCTTTTCCGTCATCTTGGTTGTCATGTACTGCGTAGCCTGCAATTTACCGAACAACAACGTGATAATATCGTACTTCACGTTAGCGACGTACTTTCCGAACTCCTCTCTCAACTCATCCGTCACGATGGTATCGGCAGCATTCACCATCAATCCATCCCCGTTCACGAAATTTTCCAGAACTTTATTATGCAAGAAATTCATGTTCAATTTGAAGACATCCCGTTGTTCTCCTTGAGGTTTCTCCATCTTTCTATCCGGTTCCGGAGATTCGGCCAAGGTGTTTACCAGCTCATTCAAATTATTCTCCCTCTCTTCCGCATCCTTTTTGTACGCATCATATTCAGCCTGCAAAGCATCTAGTTGTTTTTTGTACTCCAAAGCACTTTCCAAGCCGTCATTATCACTCATCCCGGATAAGTCCTTCTCAAACTTATTCACGAAATCCTCGTTATACATTTTAACCAAGGCATTTCTCTGTTCCTCAGTCAAAGCGTATTTCCCGTCTTTCTTCTCGAAAGACGTAATACCCAATCGGCTCATTACCGCCGCTAACAGTTTGTCAAACATATATCACGAATTAATGTATTTATTAATAAGATTCATCTCTTCCAATTCCTTCGCCACCTCGACGGCACGTCCCAGAGTCCCGATCTCGTCAATCAACCCCACGGCAACAGCTTCACGGGCATAAAACATTTTTCCCGAAAGAATCCCCGGAGTATCCAGTTTTAAACATTTCCGTTTCTCTTTCACTTCCTCCTGGAACCGGAGAGCCATCGGGTTCAAGCTCTCCTGACGAATTTTCGTGTAGTCTCCCTCCAACGCAAGGCGAAACGCCTCGTTTTTATTCTCGCTCTGGTCAGCGTAAATCTCGTGAAATTTCACACCCATCTTCTCGTAGAATGGCTTCAAGTCTGAAAAACTACACATCACGCCAATTGATCCGAACGCCGAACTCACGTCATTATCCGCCACGATCCGGTCACAATTACAAGCGATCCAGTAAGCCGCACTAGCCGCAACATCACAAGAAGCAACCACAGGTTTCCCCTTTGCCTTCGCGGTAGCAATTGCCTTGCATAACGGGGAAACAGCGTTACACGCCCCTCCTCCCGAATCAATATCCAAAACGATTGAAGAAATATTCTCGTGTAGAGCCGCCTCCTCGATCTGCATGGCAATCTCATCCGCCCCGTATGAACAAAAAGTTCCGTATTTTATCATTGTACCCTTTACCGAAATAATCGCCGTACTCCCTTTCGGGGATTTATCATACGAGCTTTCACCTTCGTAGGATAATTGTTGTATCGGCGTTATCTCGGCAAGAGTCTTGGCAAATTTTTCATCACTATAAGCACCCGTCAATATATTATTAACGATCACATGCCCGGCGATAGCATCCTCCGGACGTAGGAACCATACCCCCTTTAAAATCTGTGATAATAAATATGGATACATCTTTCTTTTTTACGAAAGATAGATGCATACACGAAATATTTAAAGGACTTTAAGCCTTCAAGAAACGAGCACGATAAATAGAATCACATTGAAAACTAACCTTGAACAATCCACTTTTAGCCACTTCCAACTCTGCCGACGTTTTCACCGGGTTCCCTGGGATACCGATCACTTTCCACTCTCCCGAATTATACATTACCCGGATCACGACATCAGCGTGTTCAAGAGTTGAAAACCCAGAAAGCATACTTGGATTATCCATTGTCACGTTACATTTCACCTCTGTCTTATAAGAAACTCCCGCCTCAGAACGTACCACCTTCTCGGTCAATTGTCCCGTTCCCGGGGTAAAAGGGAACGGCTGCCAATCTTTTCCCGGCAAAAACTCGACTTCGACAAAAACATCTCCCGCCCTTCCCCGGTTAATCCATTGAAGTAGCGCGTATTCTATCTTTACAACTTGTTGCACAACCATACCATTCGTTATTATGAATGTAAATGCATTACTTTTGAACACTTAAACTTAAATTTCTTATAAACACCTACATAACAGACTTTTGCAAGTCCTCAAATATAATTTTTCGGTTTTTTCGGTTCATCCGGTAGTCAGATTTCTTCACCGTCTCGTAATTTAACGCTGTATTTTTGATATTATAAGCCTGTAAAATGGACTCGACAATCTCTTTCTGTGAAAACTTTTTCCGGTACCCCGCCTCGAACAATAATCTCATCCGAAGGTTGAACTCGGCCTCTATGTAATCTTGAATTTTTTCCTCTCCCCACCTTGATACATAGATAAAACGATACTTGATGATGTACTGGTTGGCCCCCGTGACCGGGATAATAAAACTAACCGGATCGGTACACGGTAGCCCCTTCACGGGCATATCCGAGGTCATCACCATTGAATAGATATGCTTACCAATATCACTTTTGCGGGAAAGAATAATATTCCCCTCCTTATCCTGCCGCATCTCATGCCGACAAAAATCAGCCAGGTGCGGTTTCAAACTAATTGTCAAAATAGAACCTTTACTCATAATCATCTGAATTTCAAGTCTAATTTAAGCATTTTCAACCAAAATAAAAAGTAAAACGTGGAGAATATCATTTCTCCATCCTAAGAATATCGCCTCTACACGCATCTTTATAACTTCAAGTTTTACCGGAAAATTTTGTAACCACGTAACAGCGCCAACAAAACCACGACAAACAACACCATATCAACATTTTACACATTACAAATTATCGAAATATTTTTGTAACCATGTAACGAGCCAAAAATGTAACCTTGTATTTAATGAACTGGTTACATTTTCATTTTGTAACCTTGTAACCAAGTTACAAATTAAATGTAACCATTAATCATTTGATTTATTGAACATTCAGCGTGATAATACAGAGTTACATTTTTTTCCGGTTCTTTTAGAAGGGGGAAAGGGGAAAATGGAATAACACCCCGCCGCCCAGGTGTAAAAGGAAGGGGCGCATTGTTACCAATACGCCCCTGGAATAGTTTCAAAACTACATGCAAGTGGTCAATATTCATCAGGTCATTTCTTTTTCAACAGGTCCGGTAATCCCGTAATATCACTTTTCTGTATCTTCTTGTAATCACCCGAAAACTCTATCCCGTATGAATAACGTGACAACGTGGCAATCATAAATTCCTTCACGATCTCCACGAATTTCTCCCTTGTGCCAGCTTTACAGAGGTTATCAATTAAATACTCCTTCCCCACTGGCATCCGGTACAAGAAATCATACACTTTTTCCCTGTATGTATTATCAGAATTATCCATTAAAATGGTTTTTCATCCTCGGTTATACACTCTTTATCCGCCAGCTCAACGGGATCAATCGGTTTGGTCTGAATATAGATCATGTCTTTGGCCACGTTATCCTTATCCTTCCGCACGATTCGCCCCTGCGAATTTTGTAAGGCTTTAGGGTTAAACACGTAATTGTTATAAACGCAGAAAGCTTTCAAGGCTTTCGTGAATTTGTTGGTCGTCCATTTTTGCGTTTTGGTCGCTTTCGTGAAATCATCCAAAGCTTCTTCCCTCACGATTTGCGTGTTCACGTTATTACCCGTCACGTCAAAATAAACCTCCGCCCAATCTTTAAATGCCGCACCCATTTCCGATAACATTTTCCGCATGGTTACATTTTTCATGGGAGGATTTATCTTCCGGGGGGAGGGGATCGACAAGTAAAACCGTAAACACTGGGCAAAAAAGTTCAAATCAGCATTCCACTCGTCATCATTATAATCATCAAATAAATTCTTCCCGAAATCATCCGCTATTTTCCGGGTCTGCCTGTAATTATTTCGTTCCGTCTTCTCGTGATAATAGTCAGAAAACACCGTGTATAACACTCGTGCTTCCGTTGAATCATCCGAGTTCCGTAAAGGGAAATTTGAAGTGAAACAGAATTTCGGGGATTTCGTGAATGGAATCTCGTAAGACTTGTTATTCTTAGGATTCACGGTCATGACTCCCGTTATCGTGTCATAGAAAAACTCAAATGGCAAATACTGATCAGCGTCATCCACCAAAACGATGTCGGTGTATTCCGTCACCCGGTCGTAAATGTGCGGGTTCTTCGTGATCTCGGGATTTCGCCCTGGTAACGTGACCGACTTTTTGAACAGGTTCAACGAGGAATAACAGAACGATTTCCCGGATCGCCCGTGACTCTCTCCATCAGCCGATATTTTATTATCAATAGCGTACACCGCCCACGGTCTCGCCTTATTCTTATACTGGTGTAACAAATACCCGATCGAAAACATTTTATTGATCAAATGTTCTTTTTGCTCCTGAATCTCGTCCTCGTTCAACAACTCCCCGTCAATCGTGAAGCGGTGATCCGCTATATATTTCCCCTTGAACTCGTCATCTTTACAATCCAACCGTCCTTCTAATTCAGTTTGCCAATGCACCCTACTAGCGTTGATCAAGTAACAAAAGAACTTTGAATCATAATTAAATATTTCTATATCGTACTGCCCCGTATCCTCGTTTCGAGTTATCTTGAATTGATCCGGCAATATCTTGAAATTACGCTGGATCACCTTTTCCTCCCAGGCGAAACGGTTCGAGTCTCCCGGACGCAATTCCCGAATCTCGCTCCCCGTTACCTGGATCGTTTTATTCCGGAAAAACAAGTACTGTGAGAACTGATCAAAATCCGTGAAATCTATATTCAATTTTGGCAACCCCTTTAAAGTCGCTTCGGATAGTTGATTCGGTTTACGAACCACGTTTCGGAGAGGGATCGGCAGGTAACGATCTTTCAAAAAATTCAAGGTGAAATCCTTGATCTCTTCTGCCTGTACCTCCTTTACCATATTCTCGCTTACTCGAACAAAAATGGTCTCCCCTTTCGTGTTCTTGTATTCTATTTTCCCGAACCCGTTAGCGTGAAGGAAAAACAAAGCGTGTTCGTCATTCAAGTAATATTTTATCCCTTCCTCTTTCGTCACCACATCCCAAAATTGTAATGGCATGGCCACGTTCACGAGCTTTTTGAAATCCGAAATAGATGGATACAATTCCACGTAATCTCGCAAATCCTTCCGGGGATTCCCCCGGTTGTCTTTAAATGTCGATAACGAATCCGGAAGCCAAATGAAACGAATGTCTAAAAATTTCATTCCTAAACGTAACGACGCACGAATTCCCGTGGAATCAATATCCGGAAGGATGTACAACGTGTTCACACAAGCCATGATCTCTTTATACTGACTCTCGGATAACGCCGCGGTCTCAGAGTTAAGCCAAAGCGGGTAATAACCAAACCCGGCCACGTTCAAGGAATCCCTATCCCCGGAACAAATTATCGCCTCCTCGATTTTCTCGATGTCTTTCGGCTTGTCATCCTCTTCTTGTCTCTTTAATTGGGCCGTCCTTGAATCCTCGTACGCCTTTCTCAACTGCGACAACCCGTTAATAAAATCCTTCGGCTTATTCCCAATATACCTGAACCTGTACCGTTTCTCTGGATTTAACGGTTGATACAACTTCTTCCATTCTCCATGATCAAAAAGGAATATCGGATACGTCGGTGTCGTTTTCGTGATCGTGGCTTTCCGGTTCTTCACGTATGTAAAACTATTAAGCGAATACACGTTGTATTTTTTACAAACCTCACTCGTTACCTTGGGACCAAGAACCGCCAATTCCTCTTTAGATATTTCCGTTTTCACGTCAAACTCGTAACTTCCTTCCTGTTCATCCGGAAGTGCATCCCGAATCTCAAGTTCCGGTTTATTCACTTCTGACTTGATCCCCCCAACCCCATACCGTCCCGCCAAGATCACGATGGCTTCCCGGAACGTCTTCCCCTCCTCCTTCATGCATACCCGGATTGCATTCCTGGGAACCTGATCATCCCCGAAATCTGTCACCAGCCAATTACCATCCTCCACTTGTTTCAATGACGCTGATGGAGTTCGTTCATCCCGGATTTTAAACCTTTTTTCCCGTGTTTCCAACGCTTTCCGGGCTTGCGGGTAATAATACAGGATAATATCCAATCCCCCGTTAGTCGTATCTAATATCGCTTGTTCTTCAATATACATAGTTACATTGTTACAATTATTTCTGTTATCCCCGATCTACTAAAACATGAACCGGTCCCTCTAAATTCGAGAATAAAAATTACTATCCAGCGGACAAATATTTTCATGATCGTGTATTTGTTGCTTCATAATTTTAAATTGCATCCGGCTAGGATTGCTTTTTTCAATCGTTTTCTTTGTTTAAGCCTGCCATAAGGTCTAAATTGTCCATCCTGCTTTCGATCAAGTGTAAAACATGCCTTCCCCAGCGAACCATCTCTCTTTTTTCCACGTTCATATCGAATGGGGTCACGGAAATCGCATCATCCGTGATTATTCTATCCCAAGATTCATTGACTTGAATTTGAATTTCATCGTGAATTTCGTTAAGGCGATCTCGCCAATCAGTTATATCTTCTTGTTTCATATTTCAAATAATCGTTTTTTTATTGATTTATTCGATATAAACTTGAACAACGAAATTGAATTCCAATATAAGTTGCCTAATCTGGAGTATATCGCATGGATTCTTACCGTACGGGATAAATATCGTTCGTTCTTTTGTCACGCAGCGAATACCCTTCTTCCGTAGACGATAGAGGATATTGTTTCTTCGCTTATATTTCTTTGAATCCATACGTTACAAATTGATGTTCATTAATATTAAGCGTCCAATGTGGTAGGAGATAAGTTCAACTCGTGCAATTTTCTCGCTAGAGCCGAGCAAAGTACTCTGGCCATGTTTACCTCGACGGCATTGCCGATAAATTTCTTTTGATTCGACTGGGACCCGATCAAGACATAATCCGTCGGGAATCCCATGATCCTTTTAAGTTCGGATATTTTCAGCATTCTCATTTTAATATCCACTATACCGTACAAGGCCATAAACTCTTTTATCTTGCGAGTCATAAGACTGTCGGTATAGTAAATTTCGATCGCTACCCACCCGGATTCTGTTACCACCAGGTAAGGCGGTCTTTTATCCATTCTTGCTATCAATGTAAAACAAGGCTTGTTTATTGACGCTCCGGCAGACTGAAACTGGGGATTCATCAGGTAGTGCCATTTTCGATTCGCAGTTATGGCCTGGGCCGGTTGTTCTATACTACTCCCGATGTTATTGAAATTAGTGTTCATGATCCACGGCAGACAATTCACCAGCGAATACTTCGGGTTAGTGGTGAGTGTTCCGAGGGGCTTATCCGTTCCTGCCGGACGGCTTTTCCCGAATTGTTGGTCAATAAACACGAGGCGCTGTTTCGGTATAGTCGTTAAAGCTGAGCAGGGTTGTCCTACTTCCGACAATTGTCCTCCACCCGTGTAATAGTTCATGAAGAAAGGAGAAACAAGCGACAAACGATCTTTGGTCGTGACTGTAGGGGCAGGACTATCAACAGAACGAACATTATCACCATTCCCGTAATAAGCCGCAAGAAAATCAGAGATGATTAAAGCATGATTGTCTTTACATTTAATCGTATGTGCCGGACCCTCCACGCTAATATTTTTGCTTTCGGGATGACCACTGAAATACTTGGAAAGGAAACTAACACGAGCCACGCCCAGACGATTCTGACAGGTTACGGCATGGCATGGTTCGTCAACACCGGGAGCTTGATATTTCCCCGTTCGGCTCATGGAGTTCCACTTTACCATAAACGCCTCTTTTCCACCAGCAACGAACTTGATAAGTCCGGCATATATACGCTCTAAAGTTTTTTCAGATAATGGTTTCTTCCGCTCGAAAATTGAAATACCTTCATCCGAGAAATCTAAAACGTCTTTGACTGGTTTCCATTTTTCCAAGTTCCCGGTAGGAACTTTAACGTGTGTCGGTTCAGGGAACACGATCGGTAATCCTTTCTTGGCAAAGATTCCAAAGAACCGCTTTCGGGTGGTGTAGGCTCCAAAATCGGCAGCGTTAAGAACCCGGTATTCAAAATCATACCCGTGTAATTTCACGTTGGTAACCCAGCGGGTATAATCATCGCCTTTATACATCGAGATCGGTTTACCATTTTCATCCATCGGCCCCCAGCTCATGAACTCTTCCACGTTCTCGATCTGGATATAATCCGGTTTTATCGCCTCGATATACCGGAACAAATGTTCAGCTAATGTCCGGCTATCCGCATCCCGGGGTTGCCCTCCTTTTGCCTTGGAGAAGTTCGTACATTCTAGTGAAGCCCAGAGAACCACGAAGGCCGAAGGATATAATTTTTCCATCCGATCTAGATGAGAAACAAGTGGAGATAACTCTAGCGTCCTAATATCTTCCGTGAAATGCTTCGCTTCCGGATGATTGGCAGCGTGAGAAGCGATAGCGTTCGCATCATGATTCACGCAAGCGATCACTTTAGCACATTTCTCGTTATTTACCCGAGCAGTTTCAACTCCCGTAGACGTACCTCCTGCACCACAGAATAAATCTATGTATAATAGTTTCATATCATTCTTTTTATTTCAGAACATATTTTCCTATACAACATCCGATAAGCTCGCCCCTTCACGGTCTCACAAATAACACCCCGGATGTATAAACGAGAAATAGCATCGCTATCTCTTTGAAATTCTTTCACCTTTTCTTTGTCAATGGCATACTTTCGCAATTGTCGTGACAAAGGAGGAGCCATACAACCAAATCTTATTTCCATAGGCTTTTGAATTTTGTGGGGAACCTCAATAGAGGTCCCTCACGGTTATCTATCAGAAAAGTGGTACAACAAAATCTCATAATTTCTCTTTTTAGGTTTTGGAACTTAGCCCGGAGGGAGGGAATCGAACCCTCATGAACCCGCTTCTGTTAGCAAAATTTCCGGCATAGCCCGGGTCCTCACATTTTACCGATCCACTCGGCTCCTCCTGATAACCGGGGGAAATCTCACGACTTGCCCCGGTCAAATCAATCAAAAACAAACAATCAAACCCCCAACTCCGCCGCCATCACCGCCAACGCCACAACATTCGTCACGGCGTGTCGCTCCTTCAACTTCTCCATCCTACTTTTCACCGTTGCAACAGACACGCACAACCGATCCGCCACCTCATTCATCGTCCGTCCCGCCATCACTTCCCGCAACGTGTCTACCTCATACCCCTTTAATCCCGCTCCCACTCCACAAAACTTTCCCCGTCCAGGACAATCCGTCCGACCACACGCTGAATTATACACGTCCGGGGTTACCTTCCCATCCACCATATCCGGATCACCATCAAGGCTCCCGAACTTGCAGAACAACCATTTCTTAAACCCGCTCTCGAACCCCACGATCCCAAACGAATCTCGGATAAAACGTTGTCCCTCCTTATCCATCAAATACTCGTCAAGAAAACGCCTTTTCTCTTTACTCGGCAATTCCTCGAATTGCATCCGTTGCCCCCCATGAATAGCGTAAATCACGTTATCACAGGCAAAAACCTCCGTTCCTCTAAATATCCCCGCCGGGATATTGGAACATTCTCCAAAATTGTCTACATTTGTTCTCATAATCGTTAAGATTAAATCCCGCTGAAAGTTCCCCAACCCCAAGCGGGATTTTATTTATACTCTATTACAAGGTTGATACTTCATTTTGCATATTTTCTACCCTCTCTTTCTCCTCTTTAGCAATCGCTATCGCCGCATCCAACACTGTTTTATTCCGAGTTTTCCCGTTCATCGTGGCGTAAATTGTCACGAAACTTATTCCAGTTTCCAAGTAAATACGTTTAGCGTATCCCCGTGGAAGCCATTTTTTAATCTTCTCTAAATCCTCATTTTTCATTTTCCAATAATCTTCTCACGTTAGAAAATACCTCCCAAAGCTCCATGCAACATTCCCCCGGATACACGCATTTTGCCGGGGTAAACTCAAATACCTGTACAAAATCATACTTCTTCAATTTTTCATGTTTAGGCATATCGTTCGTCAAGACAAAAATCGGCTTCACGTTCTCAATTCCATAATTCACAACACTATCTAATAATTTGAAAAGATCCCGTTTACGCAAATCATCTAATACAAGAACCTTCCGATCTTTCATATACTCCAACATCTTCGGCTTGTACCCAGTATCACAATCGCAATAAGCTATCTTTTCCAATCCACCCCAAAATTTAATATATGAATGCATTAGGATTGATTTACCGGAACGAGCTGGTCCCACAAAAATTGTCACTTTATTTTTCATGTCTCACCTCCATCTTCATCAACTCCACATCAATACAACTTAAGCAATAAATCGTATCATCAATATTTGTGTTAAACGACGTCAACCTACCATCAAATCTAAAACACTTCCCACGCCCGGCAAAGTGATTTGTAACCTCATTACGTATACGTATCATCCGTCTAATAACATCCGACACGAACTCCCTATCAGCATGAATCTCCGCCAACAAAATATCTTCCTCTAAAATCTCATCTTTGTCTTTCATAATTTCATACTTTTTACTGTTGTTTTTATTGTTCGTTTCTATTAACTTGCTAAAAATTTGACAATGCAAATATATAGACTTTATTAGATTTTTCTAATAAATATCTAATATAAATCTAAATTTAGAAGTATTATAAATAATGAATTTCAATCAAGAGGCTGTAATAAAACGAATTAAAGAAATTCAATCGAGCAAATTAATGAATCAAAAAGAATTTGCCGAGCTTATTCATGTAAATCAACCTGATTTATCAAGTTATTTATCAGGAAAAAAACCTTTCGGGATGACCTTAATAAATAGAATTTCATTAGAATTATCTATAAACAAAGAATGGCTACTTACCGGAGAAGGTGAAATGCTATTATCAAACAACCCGAAAATATATAACGAAGACAAATCAGACAATATTACTCTTAGCAGGGAAGTTTTTGACTTGATAAAAAATCAATCTGAAACTATTCTTTCACAACAAAAAACTATCGAGAATCTAGTTTCAAAAGTAAAGGACTCCATTGTCCCCCGGGAAGGAAATGCAATGAATGCCGATGCCGCCGGGTTCTCGGACAAATGAAACCTAAATATTAAATTTATAAGCTATGGATAAAATCACAAAATTCTATATTAGAAGGAGATATCAAGAAAGAAAAGTAAATCCAAATTACTTAAGATGAAAGCCAAAGAGGATCTTTTGGCATGTAAAACGAAAACAAAGAGGAATCAAACGCATCAAAACCTAGAATACATGAAAAGCACTATCAACGAAAATGAAATAAAGAATCGAATTGCCAAGAACATTCAAATCAGAACAGGTCTCGAAAACTATCTTCCCCCACAAATAGTAAAAGAGATGAAAGAAAATCCTGAAACATTCAATGCCTCGATTATTGCAAATAATAATAGCTTTGATTATATTTTTACCTACTATTGCAAAAACGAATTTATATCTCTTCAGTATCCCGTACAGCATTGCCAAGGTTATTTAGACACTAAAGCTTTATTAGCATTCTGTTGTATCTGCGCAGATAATATGGGAGGACATGAAGAAGAAGCTTCCAGAATACATGATGTATTTAAGGATTCCGTTATTAAAGTTTTATTAGATAATGATATAAAAGTAATAACCGAATAACGAACATCATATTATAACCATGGAACTCAAAGACTTCATCTCGGAAACCCTTACCCAAATGATGGAAGGAGTTAAAAACGCCCAAGAGAAAGCGAAAGAATTTGGAGCTATCATAAATCCTCCGTGTGAATATAGCAAAGAATATACAATAAGCATGAGGAACAATAATGGAGAATATCAAAGAATACAGACAGTAGAATTTGACGTATCATTAACCTCAACTTCTACAAGCGATACAAAAAAAGGAATTAGTGTCGCTTTTGCCGGAATTGGATTAGAAGGAGGCAAAGGAAATAACGAACAAAATGCTATCGTAAACAGAATAAAATTCGCAATTCCGATTGCTTTACCCAACAC
>ERZ772893.660-NODE-660-length-41791-cov-21.001414_pt1 | contig 41791 bp, 57 predicted proteins | sample MGYA00511482_ERZ772893 | MGnify/ENA primary metagenome ERZ772893 (study PRJEB29015, sample SAMEA2737687) | human gut metagenome | biome: human gut; feature: human-associated habitat; material: faeces | place: China | collected 2012 ... | reverse complement strand
CTATGAAAGACCCATCTTGGGAAGAGGCTGAGCTTACAAACTTAAAGAAGTATTATAGCTCGTACACAAATGAAGAACTTGTCAAGATGTTCCCGAACCGCACTCTCCTTGGTATTTGCAAAAAAGCCAGAAAAATAGGGTTAAAACGTTCTGCACATTCCATTAGCGCCAATCGTTCTGCTGGTCAACGTAAAAGGGATTTTAACCACGCCCCGAGATATACAGCAAAAGGTTACAAGATTATTTATGCCCCGGATTTTCACCGCGCTGACAAAAATGGGATGGTACTCGAACACATTTATATCTTTGAAAAGGAAACCGGGGTTGAAATTCCAAAAGGCTATTGCATTCATCACATTAATGGCAAAAAGGACGATAACCGAATCGAGAATTTGTGTATGCTGTCTACGTCTGCGCACACAATTCTTCACAACTCCGGTAAAAAATTCTCTGACGAAAGAAAAAGTAAGATTTCAAAGGCTGCTAAAGAGCGTTTGAAAACAAGTTTAAATCACCCGCGTTACAAAAGCGTTGATTTATCAGAGATTGACAATCTTATAAAATCTGGAGTTACCGTAACTGAGGCCTGCAAAATGGCCGGCATCGATAAAACCACATATTATCACAAAAAGAAGGTAGAAAGTTATGCTTAATGTTGTTGCTATTATCGGAAGACTCGCTGCATCGCCGGAACTCAAAACCACGAACAGCGGAAAGTCCGTCTGCTCTTTCCGCATCGCAAACGATTCCGGCTATAAGGATGCCAGCGGCCAGAGCCAGACAAACTGGCTGTATGTCACCGCATGGGGCAAGACCGCAGAATTTGTCTGCAAATACTTCCCCAAAGGTGCCCTCATTGCCATTGATGGCCGCTTGCAGACCCGCCAGTATCAGGACAAGAACGGCAACAACCGCACCGCCGTTGAAATCGTGGCCCAGAACGTGAGTTTCTGCGGCAGTAAGGAAAGTACCAGCCATGCCCCGCAGAACGCCGCACAGCGCCCCGCAGCCCTCTCACAGCGTACGCAGGGTGAACCAGATGCAGACTATGCCCTTATTGAGGATGACGGCGATTTGCCGTTCTAGTGAGGTGCGCGCCATGAATGAAAGAAAGAACGAAAGAAAGCATCCGAGCCAGCTTGACCAGATTCTCGCCGCGCTTGAAAACGGCGATTCCCTTACCGCGCTGGATGCGCTCGAGGGCTACGGCTGTTCCCGCCTTGCCTCCCGCATCACCGACCTCAAACGGAAAGGCTACCCGGTAGCATCCCGCATGGTCACCCGCCGCAACCGCTATGGTCGGCTTTGCCGTGTCGCAGAGTATTACATGGAGGTGTAGCGGATGGAAAGGAAAGGCTTTTTCTGCTACAACAGCTGGCTAAAAGCACTTGAACCCTTCGGAGATGCTGAGAGAGGCCGGATATGGACTGCCTTGCTGGAATACAGCAACGGTTTGGCGATTGACGGACACTCCAGTGGCAACGAACGGTTCATCCTTCCTATGCTTTTAGACCAGATAGACCGCGATACGCAGAAAAACGAGAAAAAATCGCAGACGCTAAAAGAACGGCAATCCCAATCAACCCCAAGCAACCCCGCACAACCCACCACAACCCGCTCCAATCCCCCTAAAGATAAAGACAAGAACAAGGATAAAGATATTCCTACTACTGCTGCTGCGTGCGCGCAAGGCGAGCAATATAACGCAGATTTTGCAGACTGCATCCAGCGCTATGAGCAGAACTGTGGCTCTGTTCCACGCGCGGTTGCTGACGCGATAAGTACCGCACTGCTGAAATTTCCGGCATCGCTTATCTGTCAGGCCATCGACGAAGCCGCCGCCAACAATGCACGCCGGTGGAGCTATATCTCCAAGATACTTGACCGCTGTGAGCAGCAGGGAATCTGCACCGTTGAAGCCTACCTTGCCGAGAAGGAAAGCGCAAAATCCTCGCGCACCGCCGCCCGTCAGACTGATACCACAGCCGCGATGGAGCGATTAAAGCAGCTTGCAAAAGGAGTGACCGCCGATGACTGAACCGGAAACCGCTGTTTTTCTTCTGTCCTGTACCAACTACTGGGCAAATCTCATGCGCGGCAAAGACCCAGACGAAATGACAAAAGCATGGGCCGTTGCACTGAAAGACATACCCTTGCAGGCAGCCAGAAGCGGTGCGGCCAGCCTTGCCGCCACGCTGAAATTCCCGCCTACCGTTGCCGAACTGCGCACGGCGGCAGAGGAATTTCTCCCGCACAAAATCGAATCCTTTGACGTCCTGTTCTCCCGCACCTGCCATGAATGCCTGCACTTTGACACGCCGCTTTTTCAGAAAATGCAGCGCGGAGAAATCAACCAGAAAGAGGCGCTGACGCTGAATGGCAAAGTATGAAATCATCACCTACTCACGCTCTACCGGTGACATCACCCACTCCAAGCGCCTGTATTCCACGCATTGGAACGCCGAAGCCGCCCTGCGCACCGCAGGTTACACCCAAAATCCAAACCTGCCGGACATATGGTACAGCGAGAAGTATTACGCGAAAGTAAAGGAGATAGCATCGTGAGCAAAGAAGATTGGGGCCTCGTGACACTGCCGACAAGCGGCGACCCGGAGAAGATCGCCATCGGGAGGCTGAAGGCTGCAAGCGACATGGCGCTGAAGTATTACGGCACGCCGCTGGTCGTTACAACCAGCGGCGGTAAGGACAGCAGCGTGTGCGTAGAGCTTGCACTGAGGGGGGGCATCCCGTTTGAAGTGCAGCATAACCACACTACGGCTGACGCCCCGGAAACGGTGCGCTTTGTACGGCAGGAGTTCGCGCGGCTCGAAAATTTGGGTATAAAATGCACCGTCAATTACCCCACCTACAAAGGCAAGCGCACAAGCATGTGGAGTTTGATCCCGCAAAAGCTGATGCCGCCGACACGAATCATGCGGTATTGCTGCGCTGTGCTGAAAGAGCAGGGCGGAAACGGTAGGTTCATCACGACTGGCGTGCGGTGGGCGGAAAGTAGCCGAAGAAAGCGCGACAGCGGCGTTTTTGAAGCGTACACCCGGAACAAAGCGAACAAAATCGTTCTGAAAGGCGAAAAACAGGAGCCGGGAGAAATTTTTGAAGGGTGTAAGGTGGCCGCAAAACGCGTAGTAAACCCCATTGTGGACTGGACGGACAATCAAGTATGGAGCTTTTTGCAGGATGCAAAGGTGCCTGTCAATCCGTTGTATAAATGTGGGCTGGATCGTGTGGGGTGTATCGGATGTCCGCTTGCAAAGAAAAGTAAACGATATGCGGAGTTTCGACGCTGGCCTGCTTACGAGAAACTATACATCCAATCCTTTGACAGGATGCTTGATGAGCGCAGAGTGCGCGGAAAGCTGAACGGAAACTGGATGATGGGCGGTACAGGGCAAGATGTATTTCGCTGGTGGATGGAAGAAGATGTACTGCCGGGACAGATGAGCATGGAGGACTTTACATGATCCAAAAATACATTATCTCCCTGCCCCCTATCACCAAAAAGAACTCCCAGCAGATACTTAACAATCATCGCACAGGCAAGCCGTTCATCGCCCCAAGCAGGCAGTACAAAAAGTACGAACAGGCCGCTATGTGGTATCTCACCCCAAAGCCGAAAACCCCGCTGTCAGGTCGTTATAACATCAGGCTGCTGTTTTACATGCCTACCCGTAGGAAAGTGGACAAAACGAATTTAGAAAGCGCCATTATGGATGTTTTAGTAGATGCCAAAATACTTGCAGATGACAACCGAAATATTGTTGCGGCCACAGATGGAACAAGGGTGTACTACGACAAAGAAAACCCGAGAACAGAAATCTACATAGAAGATTTTACGGAGGATTACGATACATGGGGAAAAGGATTGACTTGACTGGAAAACGGTTTGGCCGTTGGACGGTGGTTTCAGAAAGCGATTTAAGAGACTGCAACGGAAATATCATGTGGAACTGTAAATGTGATTGCGGTAGAGAGAAAGCGGTGAGCGGTAATTCTTTACGAAAAGGCTGCTCCACTTCATGCGGATGTTACAACCATGATGTCATAACAAAATTTGGCGGAGCTGTTTACAAAGAAAAATTGCATTCTGTTTGGGCAAGCATAAAAAGCCGTTGCAACTGCGAAACAGATAATGCGTATCACAATTATGGCAAAAGAGGGATTACCGTTTGCAAAGAGTGGGAGCACGACTATCACGCATTTAAGACATGGGCGCTTGAAAATGGTTACAAACCCGGTATGTGGATTGACCGAGTTGATAACAATAAGGGCTATTCTCCTGAAAACTGTGAGTTCAAAACCCCGAAAGAACAGCAACGGAACAAAAGAACAAATGTAAATATAGTGATTAACGGCGTGTCGCATTGCATGAAAGAATGGGCTGAAATCTCCGGGATAAATTATGCAACTATAGCACAGCGATATTATGCAGGAATCCGGCCAGAAAAAATTTTAGATCCGGTTGACATGAGCCGAAGCCATAGCGAACTGATTAAAGCTGCATTAAAAGAAAAGAGGCCCAACAAAGAAAACCCCCGCACCGAAATTTTTATTGAAGAATTGGAAGTGAACCTATGAAAGCCAGACTTCATCCCACCCCGGCCATGCAAAAAGCCATAGACGCCTATGCAGAAGCTAAAATTCAGGGCATCCAGAGCCGTGCGCAGGAAGCTGTCATGCAGGAGCGAAACGATATTGCTACCCGCGCTACCTATCTGTGCCTGCTGGCGTGCTATCAGGTCGGTCTTTCTCCCCGCACCCTGAAACGGATTCAGGATGCAATGGTCGGCCCCGTTGCTGATAAATACAACGAGTACCGCAATGACCAGCTTGCCGACCTCTGGGCGCAGGTAACACTACAGGGCATCGGCATTGAAGCACCCAAAACAAAGGAGCCGCTATGACCACAACAAAATTCTGCAAGACCTGCGGGAAAATCATGTGGGACGTACAGCCCACAAAGCGCTATTGCGATTCCTGCATCCGCAAGCGCAATATCAAAAGCGCGCAGGCATCTTACCAGCGCCGCAGGGATGCCGGCGTTTTGAAAAAAAGCAAGAAACCCGCCACGCATCCCTGCCTGAAGAAAACCATAAAACCCATTGAGCAATGCACCCGCGAAGCTGCCGCCCTTGGCATGACCTATGGGCAGTATGTAGCCCGCGGACTGGATAAGGAGTGAGACTATGGACGCAGTTAAATATGTAAAAACCCAATTCAGATTGTGCAGAAGCAAAGACAGTTGTTCTGAATGCCCATTGCAAGACAAAGAAAATTGCTGCTGTATCACGGATACAATCGAATACGTGGAAAAGGCTGTGCAGATAGTCGAGGAATGGGCAAAAGACCACCCAGTCAAGACTCGCCAGAGCGAGTTCTTGAAGAAGTTCCCGGATGCGTATTTAAGCGCCATCACTCGTTTGTTGCCTTGCTCATTAGACAAAACCTTGAAGCCATTACGATGCGCCAAGTACGGTTATTTGAGTATCACTTGCCGTTGTGATAGGTGCCGTGACGACTACTGGAACGAGGAGGTATCAGAATGAGCACAACAACAGGCTGCCCGATTCCGGGCGCAAGCCAGCCGAAAGAACCGGCGCGGTTGATCGACATTAAAGAAATCTTACAATATGACGGTGCACATTTCATATGGTCTGGCGGCAAGAATTGCCTTGCTGAACAGAAAGCGGCCTATGCGCGTGGTTACGATGCTGGGATGAAGTTCATCGTGGACGAAGCCAAGAAAGCACCTACCATCGACCCTGAATCTCTGCGGCCTACGGCACATTGGATAAGCGTTAAAGACAGACTGCCAGCCAAACACGAATGCGTACTTATCTACGATTCTGTTTGTCACAACATTTATATGGCATGGAGAGACGATGATTTGGACGTATGGTTCAGCGAGGAATATTTACCAGACTTTGTTTATGTCACCCACTGGATGCCGCTCCCCGAACCCCCGGAGGTGACCCCATGACCATTATCCTTGTTATCGCCGCCGTCTGTGTTTACGACCTGTGCGGCCTGCTCGCCGTCCTGTACATCAACCACACAGACCGAATGGACACCGTAGACGGCGCAGACAACGTTATTGTCCTTATTTTCTGGCCGCTGCTAATCGTAACCCGCATCGGCATTGCGCTTTATCGCATCTTTAGGAGACTCACAAAATGACATACACTATTCTATTTGTTTTGCAACGGAAAAAGGAGAAACCTTATGGACGCTTTTCAATACGAAATGTATCGAGCTCAGCTTTGCAATATGTACAATGGTATTTGCGAAGCATGTCCACTAAACAGTGATGGTAAAAGTCTGGGCTGTGCTTTATGCAACTATGACACGATAAAAGTTATAGAGCGAACGCAAAAGCTGATTGAGTGGGCGGAAAAGTGGCCGCGTACAAGGCAAGATGTTTTGGAAAGGTATTTTTCAGATGCACCAATGAAAAACGGCATTATAAATATATGCCCTAAAAAGATTGATAAATCATATAAAACCAAATGTGTAAGGGATGGTAAGCCCTGTGAACAGTGCAAAAAAGATTACTGGTTGGAGGGAATCAGCAATGGAAAATAATGTCCCCTGCGGCAACACCCAGCGTCAAAAATGGATGGAAAAATATGCCGCCTATCAGAAAGCCTTCATCAAGGCCCGCGATAAATTCTATGAATCCAACGCCGCCATGTCGGCCCACCCTGCCGATGGTATGCCAAAAGGCAACACCCGCTCTGACCCGGTAGCCCGCCTGGCAGAACGGTACGATAAAGCCTATGCCCGGTACTGTCGTGCCCGCGCCGAGATGAACACAGCCTATTCCAAGCGGCACGAAGCTATGAAACCCCTCAACTCCGACCAGCAATCTGTCCTGATCGCCATTTACTTTGAGGGCAAATCACGCCGCGATACAGCAAAAGAACTGAACCGTTCCGATTTCTGGGTACGCGCGCAGGAACGCACCGGCCTGTTTCTTCTGGAACTTCCCTCCGGCTGGGAACTTGATATTCTCCCATGACACAGCAAAGCCCGCAGCTGTCGAGGAAGCCTCGTCAGCTGCGGGCTGATTTTTTATTCCTGCACTGCCGCAATATTGTGGTAATACCGCCCGGCCTTATCCTCCGGCGCGTCCTTGTCATCCAAAAACGCCGCCGCAAGGTCTGCGTAAAACTCCGGCCTGTCCACGCTGTTCTTGCGTGCCGCCTTGCAGTAGTCGCTGTACATCATGTTCATCACAGCGGCCCACTTCCAAAGCTCGCAGGTCACACCGCGCGGCTCCATATAGGGCCGCGTCTGTTCCAAATCCCAGTGTGCACCATAGCTGCCGTCCTCGTTCTTCATGTTGTACATCCAGCTCATGGCATCTTCTTTGGTAAGTTCTTCGTCCCCGCTGCCGCTGCACTTAGCGCACTCTTTAACATGCTCCCAGCATTCCAGCATCGAGGTCAACACCGCCACGCTGCGCTCATTCACAGGGTAATGCTCAATAAACTCGTCAATCTCGTGTTCCAGCTTTACCTTGTAGTCTTTGATCTTCTCCATCTCGCGCACCTCATGCCAGCTTCACAACGCTGGCGCACACATGGTTCACCGTACCCGCAACGCCGCTCATAACCGCGCTGATGGTCGGCATATTGCCGCAGCATACCGGGATGTACACGGTCGTTTCCGCGTGCAGCGTCACACTGCCGTCAGCCGCCACAGTGGCCTGTGCCGTCATGCAGGGCAGCGCAGCGGTATCTTTCATACCTTGCAGCACTTCCGTGCCGGCAGCGCCTGCCGTAAAAGTCACGTCATAGCTTATGCGGTATAACCCACTGTGTCGTATGATAAATCCGCCCGCGTTCGTGTCGATGCTGCACCCGGTATCTGTGTTCAGGATGCCCAGTACATTGACGGGCGTTGCGGTCGCGGCCATCGTCTGCGCCGTGTTGTTGTAGGCGTTCTGTGCGCTCTTGAAATGGGGGTTTTTCAGCCTTTCATTGCAAGCCATAAAACTATACTCCTTTCCTCAAAAAAGCCCGCACAGCGCTTGCCGTGCGGGCTGACGCTGTTACAGCGATTATGCGCAGCTTCCGTAGCCACAGAACGGGCTAGGGCCTGCCGTGTAGGTGTAGCCGTTGGGGTAACGCACCACGCCGTACATGCGGTTGTCCATCTGCAAGGCGTTTACCTTGTCGCGCAGCTGCTGGATCTCGTTAGCCTGCATCAGCGCACGGGTCTGCTCGCCTTCGGCGCGGATTGCATTCGTGATGTCGCAGGTCTGGCGGTCCATCTGCGCGGACAGGTTGGCCGTCGCAAGGCGGTTCTCGCAGCAGCACTGCGCCAACTGGCTCTGGATGTTGTTGCCCGTCTGCATAATGGTCGTGTTCGTGCCGGCCTGCGCCAGCGCCACTTCCTTGCCAAGCTGACCAATGCCGCCCTGCATCTCGAAGCCGAGATTGCAGACGCCGTTGCCCAGATTGGTCAAACGGTCGTTCAGCTGCCCAAAGTGCTGGCCAAACAAGATCTCCTGCTGGCTGGCAGCGGTGGCATACTGGCCAAACTCGCCCTGCCGGTTGCCCCAGAAGCCGCCGCCCATGAAGCAGATCAGGAACAAAATCACCATCCACCATGCGCCGTTTCCGCCGAAGCCGTTGCCGTCACCGGTCGCCGCGCGCAGGTCGCTCAAAGAGTACCCATTGTCCATAGTATCCAATCCTTTCGTAAGATTTGTATTTATAAGCCGTGTCGACCCGGCCTATATCAGTACAACACACCCTTAAAATTTTCCGCTATCGCTTTCAGCTGTTCAAACTGCTGCTGGCTCATCCGCCCATCAGCAAGCATCTGCTCCACAATTTTCTGTGGGTCTTTCCCCTGCATCTGCTGCTTGAATTGCGTAAACTGCTGTATCAGCGCCGCAGGGTTATTGGGTATTGTGCTTTTTCCCATCGCTTGTAAGATCGGGTTCGTCATGGAATTTCGCCTCCAATGCTGTAATGCGCTGTTCAAGGCTCGCCACATCCACCGGCGGCGCGGCCTTGTACGGCGTGATCGTGTAGGGGGTCAGTGTCGGGTAGCCTGCACCGTCCGTTGTCTTCAGCCACACCAGCGGCGCGGTCTCGTCCAGCAGCAGTGCGCTGGAATTTGGTGCCATTCCAAACGCCTTTGCGCCGTTTTCGCCGCTCACCTTCGTGATGCTGCACGGCTGTAACGCCTGCTGCATCGTCTGCCCATAGGGGTTGCTGTAGGGGGTCTGCATACCGTAGTTGTTCCAGTACATCCCGCTCACCTCGTCTTTCTGGTTTTATTGTACCACAATCCATCCCGCGCCGTAGGACACCTCCGCGCCGCATTTGCGCCATCTTTACGCCAAAACAAAAAAAGCGGGCAGCCACTAAAAAAGTGACTGCCCGCTATCCCCTAAGCCTTCCCCCTCGGGGGAAGGTGCCGCCGCAGCGGCGGATGAGGGGCGGCTTATCCTTTACCGCCCTCTCACCGCATCTTATTCTTAATGCTTCTCACATGCCGGTTTACCGTCCTCTCACAGCAGTTCAACTCGGCTGCGATCTCGGCATTGCGCCGCCCGTGCCGCCGCATGTCCAGCACTTCCCGCTCATCGTCCGTCAGGCTGAATACAAGCTCGTCATACTCCGCCCGGTTCATGCAAAAATCAAACTTCATACAGCACCTCAAAACGGGTTTTTCTTGCCCCACTGCTGGTTGGTTTTCGCCAGATACGCGCGCCGCATCTCGTTCGTCAGGTCCATTTCCTTCAAACGTGCCACAGCCTCGTCTTTATCGACCTTGCCGTTGCCGTTCGTGTCGGGGATGGTAGCGCGGTAATTTACCCAGTCGCGCAGCGCATCTGCGCCGTAGCTCTGGTAGATTTCCGCACCGGCCTTGTCGGCATAGGTGCCGCCCTTTTCCGGGTACTTTCCGTTCTTGTCCTTCTTGTAGTACGCTGCCAGATACGCCCTTGCAAAGTCGTCTCCGCTCAAGCCGTATTTCTGCATACCGTAACCGACTGTAAACTTGTCCGGCGTCTGGTCATCGTCCAGAGTCTTTGCTACAGCGCTGTAAGCCTGCATGTAGGCGGTGACCGCCTTGTCTCCGGCAAGGTCGCTGATGTTGCGCACGGTACTGCCCTTGTCAGTGCTGTTCACAAAGTTGCTTACTGCATCATCACCGAACTGTGAATAGAGTGTGTTCCACTTCTCCACAGTGTTCAGTGTCGCATCGTCATTGCCGCTCGTCTCCCGCTTCTCATCGCGCACAAGGTCAGTGGCGTTCTTCATCAGCACATACTGGCTGAATCCTTCCGCGCCGCCGTCCCGGTATGCCTCGTACTCCTTCGCGTTCACACCGCTCACGCCGTCACCCACAGCGGCCACACCGCCAGCGGTCTTGGCTACCGTGTAGGCATCCTGCACAAGCGCGCTCTGCTGGTCTTCCGGCAGCTGCAAAAACATGCTGTTCTGCCGCAGCTCGTCAATCAGGTCATAGGCTGTCTGCCCGCTTGTCTTGGCGTACTCGGTCTTTTCCTCCGGGGTCATGTAGTAGTCATCGCTGTCAACGGTGATTTTACTGCTGGCCTTCTCCGGGTAAACATGGCTGTCGTTCGTACTGCCGTAAAGCCCCTGCAGATACTCGTCAACCGGTGTAATGTTTTCGGCGCTCACATAACCGGGGCTAAGCATGTTGTACGCGCCGCGCAGGAACATGCCTCCCGCTGAATCGTCCGTCCCGTCAAGGTTCGCTTCCTCGCGCCCCCACTGGTCAATGTACGGTTCGTTGTTCATGCTTAAACCGGGGATTTTATTCTCCGCTTTTCGGATTGCGTAGTTGGTATCCCTTTCGGTCTTGCTATCCCCGCCGCCATAGGTGGAACGGCGCAGCGGGTCAATGGTTCTAGCAATTTGACCAAGCGCAGTTGGAACATACTGCTGTGCATAACTGCCCAGCGTCCCACCGAGAAGCGTTGCCAATTTATCGTTGGAATCTGCATAGCTTACACTGTCCAGCGTGTCATTCAGTCCTTGCAGCATCGTGGTTTCCAAAATCGGGTTCCCGATTTTTCGCGCAGCGTCAAGGAACTTTGTAACACTTAGACCGCCGTTCTGCCATTCATTGGCAATCTCGGCACCCATCAAAAGCGGTACGCTTGCGGGGCTTGCCCAATCAATGGTGTACGTTCCTTTACCGGGAATATTGATGGAATATTCCTGCTTGCCGGTCATCTCATTAAACGCATCGGCGCGATCATCTCCACTCTTGCTGCCGTTCAACAGCCCATTATATGCAAGGATACCGCCAATGCCCATCAATGCCGTGCCGGTCAGTCCTTTGGCAGCAGCGTCAATTACATCTGCGCTGCTTGCACCTGTGGCATAGCGATAAGCAGCTTCTACTGTGCCACCTACAATATTGTATTCCATTGCATTTTTGGCAATGTTCAGCGGGGTTTTCTTGAACGGTAAAACGCCTTCGCCAACCGCCCATAGTATTTTTCCACCGACTCCGTGCCCTTTAATATCATTCTGATAATTTTTCAGTGCAGTGGAAAGAAAGTTATCTTCGTGGAACGTGGCTTCCTTTGCATCGCGTAAAGCTGTTGCAGCAGCATCCACAAGTGCCTGCTTGCTCTTGGCATCGGTTGCAGTAAAAACACTGCTGTCATAGCCACGCGCTTTCAGCTGGCTAGCCATTGCATTACCAAATGCAGAAGTAAGAAAAATATTATCTTCTTTTTCCAGCAATGCACTGTTGATGTCAGCCGCCTTCTGGATTACTTTACCGGGCTTACTTGTAAACGTATCCTGCGCGGCACGCAGCCCGCTTTCCGCATTGAACTTACCGTCATTGTACAAAACAGAATACATTTTGTTCTGCCCGTACTCTTTGGCAAGGTCTACCATCTTGCGGCCATCGGCTGTAAGGGTTGTTCCAACGGCTTTTGTTCGTTGGTCTTTCGGCAAAACAAGCTGCATCACGCCGGAAACATTGTCTTTTGCACGGGTTACAACGCCCATCGATACGTTGCCAAGCACGTTTCTTGCGTGGGTTCTGGTATTTCCCAGCATAGACAGATAGCGGATACTTTCCATCTTGTCGCCAAATGTTTTGGCAGGCAAATATTTGGTAAGCCGCTTATATGCGTCCAGTTCCTTTTCATAGCGGGCTTTACTGTCCGGCATATCGGCAATTTCGGCAAATGCGTTTTTTACATAGTCGTAATCTTCCTGACTTAAATTCTCAATGCCGAGAGTTTTACGCGCCATTGCATTAAACACATCGTCTGCATTACCTCCGGCGAGGATGCTGGCAGCCGCAGATTTTGCCTGCTCATCGGTGGCCTTGATACCTTTTGTATCTGCCATTCTTTTGATGCGCATGGCAAGGTCATCCATCTGTGCGTTTAGTGGATTATCGCCTACATCAACGCCCTGCGCCTTCAAAAAAGCGGTAAATTCTTCGTCTTGTGGCCCGGACTTTGCCATTTCTACAACATCTGATGCCAAAGATTCCAGTTGCTTGCCGTCTCGCGTTTCCGCAAAATCATTTACTTTTCTTTGCGTGATTTGTTCAAACTTGCGGATGGGAGTGTACTCGTCAATTTGCGCCCAGCGCCCTGCGCTCAATGCTTGGGCATTTTTACTCTGCCCAGCGCTGACAGCGCGGTTCAGGTTTTCGATTTGCGCCTGCACCAACTGTGCATCTGCGCTGCCTTTTTCGTAGCTGTTCATCATGTTTTGCAGCTGGTCGGCAGCATAATAACCGCGATATACATCGCTGGCGTCAAAATTTCCGTCAGCTGATTTTCGGGCCAATTCATCCGCAACCGTGCGCCCGGCGCTCAAAATATCGCCGTTCTGCTGCACCAGCAAATCAAAATCCTGTTTGGCGGTATCCTTACCTTCTGCCCGGCTGTATACGGTATGGGTCTGCTGGCCGATACCAGCGGCCGCCGCTTCGTCCGCATCAATTTTGCCGCCCATCGCACGCTGGTTCGCGTAGTCCTGATTCAGCACTTCATTGCGGTTATACTGTGTACTTTCCGCGCCAACAGCATTTGCAGGCACGCTCTCACTGCCGTTCAGCTTTGCCACGCTCTGCGCATTCTCCACAATGTTCATGCCCGGCACAGGCTCACTCGCGGTGTCAGTCGGCTGCAAAAATGCAGCGCCCCCGGCATCAGACGAAGGCGCTGTGTTACTTACCTGTTCTGCAACTTTTGCTGCGTTCGCTGGATGATTTCCCACTGGATTTGCCCAGCCTTCCCCTGAGAAAGGCACATTTGGTGCAGTTTTTCCATTGTTGCTTCGCTCGGGAGTTTCATAGAATCCTCTGACGGCATCGTCGATGATACTTTGTCTTGTTCTTGCATCGGTCATTCCCTCCAGTGTAAGTTCTCCGCCCTCACCCTCTTTGGCACTTGCGTACAGATTGTCCAGAAATTCCGTCGTCTGTTTTCCGCTGCGGCGGTTATCTTCCATGATCTCCGCAATGTACATACTCATGGGAGTATAGGGTACTTCCTCAAAACCATCGTAGAACTTGCCATCCTCGCCATGGGTCAGCCCGGCAATGTAATCCGCAACGGTCTTGCTTTTCCCCATATTACCACTTTTCACATAGGCATACAAGTCCGCTGCGCCGGAAACATCGTTTGCGACATCAAATTCCTGCGGCAGTTCCCCGCGCTGCACCATCTGTTTCAGCGTAATGGCGTTGGCGGCACTGTCCCGCATCGCCGCGGTGATATTCCGACTGGAATCGTCGCCGCCTTCCGCCAAAATCTGCAGGCGGTCACTGTTGCCATAAGCGGCGGAAAACATAGCGTCTTTGGCCGTCTTGTAACCGTCCAAAGAAACTTTGCCGTCCTTCGTGACCATGCGGTTATATTCGCTCTCGGGAACAATATCTCGCAAAAGTCCTGCAACGGCGCTGTTGTTCGCCGGGTCTGTAATAGACTTTTCCGGGTTATAACGGCTCATGGCACTGCTGGCTGTCACCTTCTGCCCGTAATTCACGGCGTTTTCAGCCGCGCCAAAGCTGGCTGTCGTGGATTCGTTCGCCCCGCGTGCCAGTTTCAGCATGTCGGTGTTATCGTCCGCCACGCGCACAAGAACAGGATTCTCCGGCAAGGTGCTCGGGTCAATGCCGTATTCCGCTGCATGGTTCAGCACATAATTGCGGTAGTTGTCAGCCTTGCCGTCACGGTACGCCGTCTGAATAGCCGCTGTCCGCCCGTTGCCGCTTAATACCACGTTGTCGCCCCGGATAACCGGGCTGCCGTCACCAATGTTTGCACTGTCCGTCAACCGTTCCGGGTTCAAGTCATTTGCCATGCGGGTGATCTGCTGCATACTGGCGGCACTGTCGCGGTTTCGGTTCTGGTACTCTCTCGGGTAAGCCGGGTTTGCACTGCCAAGCGCGTCATTGCTCGCCACAAGGTCATTGGCATCCACAGCCGCCCAACGGTAATTTACAGGTGTGTTGTCCGGCATATACGCAGTGCCCGTGCTGCGCGGCGCAGCGGCGCTCTTGGCGGCTTGCTGCGCGGCAGACATACTCGGTGTCGTGTCTGCAATCGGCACGTTCTGCGCGGCTTCTGCGACGTTCTGGACAGCGCTAGCCGTGCCAACTGGCAGTGCGCTCGTGCCCGGTGCAGCGTTCTGCGCGTCATGTACGGCATTGTCAGCTTGTTTCAAAGCATCCTGCGCGGCATCGTCCGCCTGCTTCAAAGCGTCCTGCGCGGCATCCCCTGCCGTGCCTTTCAGCCTGTTGAACAACGCCCCGCCGAACTCCGGCAGTGCATTCATGGCAACGTTCCAGGCAATGTTTTTAGCTGTGTTCCCAGCAATTTTACCGGGGGTCAGGGCGTCGTCTACCGTCTGCCCATTGGCGATTGCCTCCTGCTGGGCAGAATAGGTGCTCAAATCATCCGCCAGCGTTGGTAAGGTGTCCAGCGCAAGGTCTGCGGTCGTGTCGGTCAAAATGCGTCCCAGTGCATCACCGGCACCCGCGCCCAGTGCATCCCCCAACACAGGGATTTTTTGTGCCTGCCCCACAACGGCATTGCCCGCCTTGCCCATCGCCTGTGCAAGCGGTGTGCCCGCCATAGCAGTGTTGAACAGCTTGTACTGCATCCCCTTGCCGACAAGAGTGCCTGCAACCGCCGCCAGAGGGTCATAGCTCTTTGCGCCCTCGATCGCATTGCTAAGCTGCGGCAGCTCGGCACCGGTCGCATTTGCAATGCCCGTCAGCTTGTCCACACTCTTTGTCAAAAACGGCACACTGTCATACAGCCCGGCTGTAAAGGCCTGCGCAGTCTGCCCGGCACCGTTCATCTGCGCTTTTCCGCGCAAAGCGCTGTTCTGGTTCAGCTCGGCATTCATGGCAGCCGTCTTTTCTGCGTAGTCCTCTTGGCTCAGGTTTTCTTTGTTTGCGGCAGTCTCAAATACCCGCTTCAAGCCGCTAAAGCCGGTATTCTTCGTGCTTTTTTCGTACTGGTCCACCGCCGCCACTTCGGCGCTCGTCAGCTTGCGTCCCGGAGTGGCCAGTTCGGCGCGGTAATCAGCATCGCTCTGCAGCTTTTTAAGTGCAGCGGCAATATCTTCCTGCCGGCTCTTGTAGTCGTTGCGCTTGTCCTTTGCAGCCTGCGTCTCTGCCGCGCTGGGGACACTCCCTGCGGCGGCGTAACTGCTGCCGATAACTTTCCCACCTCGCGTCACAGCGCGGCTCTGGGCGGGCTGTGCAGCGCTCACAAGGCCTGTTCCGCTTCGCTCGGCATAACTCTTTGCAGCGGTCGTGCGCGCGCCTGCTTTCTTCGCTTCCAGATACTTCTCCTGCGCGCTCTTTTCCTTTGCTTTTTCGTTCTCTGTCTTAGGTTTTTCCGTGTCCTCTGCTTTCGGCTTGCTGCCGGCCGTACTGCCTGTCGTGCCGCTGGTGCTTGCACCGCCGCCGAACAGCGCATCCAGCGATGCCGCACTTTCCGTGTCGCTGCCCGTGCCGGTGGTGCTGCCGCCATTGCCGGATGATCCACCGCTGGATTTTGCAGCCTTCGCCGCTTTCTTCGCCGCATACTGCTGCGCCTTTTGCTGCTGCTGGTACAAATCGTTTGCCGCGTCAAACTTTGCCTGCGCCAGTTTCATTTGCCGGTTCAAAACATCGTTGTTCAGGCTGTTTTCAAGGTTTGCACCCTGCACAATGTTGCTCAGCGTCTCGGTGTAGCTGTTATGCAGCACAGGCAGCGTCTTGTCAGTGGCGTTCATGATGGCACTGCCATGCTGCTGTGCTTTCCTCGTTGTGCTGCGACCAGTGCTGACATTGCTGGCCTGCGCCGTCTGGTATCGGTTCAAATACGCATTCAGCAGCGCATCTTCACGACCGTTCACTTTCGCCATAGCTCAAGACCTCCAAATCCCCAAGCCTTCCCCATCGGGGGAAGGTGCCGCCGCAGCGGCGGATGAGGGCAAAGCCAACGAAGCCGCCCTCTTAATATATCACTCGTAACTGTACTCCCACTGCCCGGTGGTCGTGTTGAATCTCTGGCGCAGCTGCGGCATGCTGGCTGCCATGTTTGCGTAACCCTGCATCAGGCTGATAAGATTGTTCGCGTTGTTGGCTGTCAGGCTCGCAAGGTTCGTCTGGTACTGGCTCAAATCCGCTGCATCGCCGCTGGCGCGCTGGTTTTCCAGCTGTGCCATGTTGTTCTGGAAGGTGTTCGCAAGGCTTGCCAGCTGGTTCTGCCGCTCGGTTTCCAGCGCGTTGCGGCTGTTGTTGTAGTTGTTAAGCATACCGGCGGTCGTGGTCTCGCTTGCACCGCCGTTCAGGCCCTGCGCCGCAAGCTGTTGGGCAAGGTTGCGCTCGCTCATCATCTTGTTGATGTACGCCTGCTGCAAGGCGTTGTCTGTGGCGCGGTTCAGCTCGCCCCGCCCGTACTCGTAGTTGGTTTTCTGCTGTGCCGCACTGCGCTGGTAGGCTTCCTCACGCGCTCTGCGCTGTGCTTCCTGCGCCGCGCGCATCTGCTCTTCTGCCCTGCGCTGTGCATCTGCCGCCGCCTGCTGCGCGGCCTGCATCGCGCTCTGCATCTGGCTGATATAGCTGTTCGTGTAATCGCTGCTCTGTGCCGGTGCGCTGTAGCTTGCCGCCGCGCTCCCGCCGCCAGAACCGCCACCGGAGCCGCCGACAGTGTAGCTACCGCGGCTGCCTGCGTTGCTTGTCGGTGCCGTTGCAGCCGGTTTCGTGGTCGTGTATACCTTGTTCGTGTTGCCAAACTTAGTGGCTGTGGTCGTGCCGGGCTTCACATAGTAATCTTTGGTTGAACCAATAATCGGTCTCGGCATACTAAATCACCCCTTCCTCTCGCTCTGTGTGCCAAAATAAAAGGCCACAACCATCGTCACAATGGTCATGACCGTGTCAGGCTGTAATTTCTCCCGCAGCGCCAATGCCGCAAACACTGCAACGACAACCAGCGTCACAATGGTTTTGACTTTGATAAGCGCAGCAATGTTTTTCAAAAAGTCTTTCATCTGCAGTACCTCACCCAATAAGATGCTTTTGCAAGTCTTTCTTTGCTTTCTGCATCTGGTCAATGTTGTTTCCATCCAGATTGTGGTCAAGCAGGGCAAGCAGCGCCTGCATGGTCACGCGCTGCCCCTCGTCCATGCGGTCAAGCCGCTGTTTGTCGTTTCTCAAGAATCCCTCCATAGCGTTCACCCGCTCTTCAAGCTTGGTAATGCGTTTGTCTTGGTCGGTCTTCGGCTTTTTTACTGCGGTGATGACTTTGCTGATGGCCACGCCCCCGGCATACAGTCCGGCAGCAGCACCCGCCGCGTAAATCAAAAACGCCCAAGCTTCCGCAAGTGTAAACGAGAATACATGCTCCATTGGCACCACCTCAGACCCATTCGCTTTTATACAGCCCGGCATCGGTCAGGCCGCGGCTCTGGCACACGGCAAAGACGGCGTCTGCATCGCCCTGCGAGACCGGCCCTACCGTAATGACCTGCAGCTTGCCGGTGCCGTTCTGGGCCGTCTGTGCGCCGCTGGCGGCCTGCTCGGGCAGCTGTACAGCGTGCTCGCCGGGGCGGTATGTAAACACCCGCCCGCTTGCCGTGGTAAAGTCGCCGTCCAGCCACACAAGCGGGTTGGTGCGCTTGCCGTTCAGAATAACTTCAAAATGCAGATGCGCGCCAAACACATTGCCGGTAGTGCCGCTGAAGCCGATGAGCTCGCCCTCCTTCACCTGCTGGCCGTACTTGACGCAATAGCCGCTCAGGTGCCCGTACCGCGTCTGCAGCACACCACCCTTGTAGGGCGCGTGCCTGATGCGCACCATGTTTCCATAGCTCTGCATGCCCGTCCGGGTGTGGCCGTCCCAGTCCTGCACCTGATCCACGGTGCCGTCCTCGGCGGCATAGACCGGGCGGATATACATGTTGTCAATCTGGGTGCGCAGGTCGATGGCCTGATGCAAGCTGCCATCGTTGTAGTACCACCCCTGCGTGATAATGTGCTGGGCCAGAGGCCAGCGCAGCAGCACCTCACCGTTTGAAAGTCTCATGGTTTGTAGTCCTTTCTGTTTGTTAGTCAGCTAAAGCCCTCTTTAACTAACTGTTTCGGCATCCTCGGTAGGCTCGTCTGTTTTGCTGTCTTCAGCGTCCAAAGCGTCGTAGTACGCCTGTGCCAAAGTCTCCACTTCTGTGATGTCGTCCTCCGTCAGCAGGCCGCTGTCCAGATGACTGTAAGCCTTGTCAAGCCAATAGGCCACATCTCTGCCTGCAGTAATTTCCCGCTTGATGCTGCGCAAGGTCAGGTCGTGCCGTGCTTTACTTTTGATAGCCATAATGTATATCTCCTTTAAGTGGTAGTCATGGACGCAATGGCGTCCTCAAGATTTTTTACGACAAGATTCACGTCCCGCTGGTAGTCCAGCTTGATGCCAGCGCCGTCGCTCGCTTGCACCACGGTGTCGGGCGCGTAAGCTGTGAGGGCTTTGTAGGCGGCAATTTCGGCAGGGAATAGCGGAGTTTCTATGGGGGTGGCGAGAATTGCGGTTAGTGACATAGGCGTTTGTTGCAGATATTGCTGTAACTCGCCCAGAGATGTGATGTTTTTAAATCTAACGTATAAGGCCGTTTTGGTGATCGTAAAAACATCAGGTGTAAGCCATGTACCACCATTGGCTCCAAGTGCTAAAGCGGAGCAAAACGCATTTGCATCAGCAGTATCTGTATCAGTTATTTTTAAATTTTTAACTGCACGTAGAAAACGTATGCCGTTAGTGGTCGAGCTTGCGTCAAAACCTGAGCTGTCAGAAAAAACCATTGTTGTTACCATCTGCACCCTCACCCCTCTCTCCAAGTCCACCTCGTCGCAAATCCATTGCTGGCCGTTTTGGTCAGTGTAGTTGCCGCCAGACGTGACAGGGATGCCAGGCAGACCGGTAGGCGTTTGCAGGGTGAGAGTTTGCTCCTTGCCGTTTCCATCACTCACCTTGACAACCACACTGCCACCATCTCCCGCGCTCACAATCGGAACAGGCGCATCCGGAGTCGGCGTGCCATCCTGTGTACTCTTTCCGTACACGGTCAGGCCGCACAGTGGGGCGGAATATGCGTCATTGCAGCTTACCGGGTTGCCTGTCTCACTGCCAACAAGCACATTCTGGCGCTTCTTCAGCGCAGCAGTATCTTCCTTTAGCTGACTAACCGCCTCCTTGTTCTCGGAAATTTGTGCCATGGAATCCTTGATGCTGTTGGCAGTGCTGTCGGCATCTGCCGCGCTCTTTGCAGCGGCCTTTTCACTCTCTGCGGCTGCGGTTTTGCTGGCCTTTGCCTTGTCTGCACTCGCCGCCGCGTTGCCCTTGCTTGCCGCTGCCGCGCCCGCACTGATTCTTGCATTGTCTTCACTGGACGCAGCTGCATTCTCACTGGCCTTTGCGGCGTTCTCACTGGCCTTTGCGGCGTTCTCACTGGCCTTTGCAGCCCTTGCCGCAGCCTGCGCATCATCGCTGGCCGCTTCTGCGTCCTCTGCGCGCGCGTTGGCTCTTTCAGCGGCCTCAAACGCACCGTCCCGGTATTCCTTATTCTCGGTTACAAACTGGTTCCAGCGGTCATCTGTCGGCACAGGGTCGCTGTCCGTGATCTCGCTGTGGTTCGTGACCTTGTAGTTTAGGTTTGCGGAAATACGCCTCTGGCCGTTTATGCTACCCTCAAACACAATGCGCCCGGCAAAGGTATTCTCCTTTGTGGCTTCCCACGGCACATCTGCATAGCCGTCCTTCCCCACGACCTTCTTTGCCACAACTTCGCCCTTCACATTGAAAAACGCCGTAATGGTCAAATCCTGCCATGCCGCGTCCAGCGTAAGGTGCAGCTTTTCAATGCCGTAGCTGCCCCATGTGCCTAAATCCAGCATGCCGCCGGCGGAAGTGACTTTGTACCCGGCAAGGCTTATTTCATGAATAAGAGTTTCTAACATAAGCTCTAACTCCTTTATTCGACATAATAGCAAACGCAAGTGACTTTTCCATATGTCTGAAAGTACGGGGTACCCGTATAGCTGTAATTATTCGTAACGGTCACGATACCGGTATTAGGGTTGTAAGACAGCGAATACGAAAAGCCAGTGTTTTGATCCTGACTGTTTGCTGTAACAGATGCATAACTAAACGCAAAGTTGTCCGTAGTAAAGTTCCTGTACCCGGGCAAATCCGTAACGCTGAAAGTTGCGCTAAAGGGGCCTTCATAACGATTGGTATTGAAGTCCCCGAGAACTTTTCTCCGCAGCGTTGCGGTCTTGGCTGTCACACGCCCGCTTCCGTCATGATAGCCGTTGGGAATGGTTACCTCACCACCGGGGGCAATCGATGCTCCCCAGTTGCCGCGATTCGGCATGCTCCCATCTTTAAGTGTCTTGCCCGTTGCGTAAAAGCTTTTGCCTGCCAGCACATCACCCGGCGTTGCGGTGGCCTGTGCCAGCTTGGACGCGCTTAAACCACCGCCGCCGTTAAAATCCAGCCGGTTCCCGTCATAGGTAAACAGAACCCATCGCCCGGCAACGATCGTATCCCCGTCCACAGTATCAGCGCCGCAGTAGGCAGGCACCACATTCCCATTTACGGAGAAGGTGTCTCCGCTCACCCAGTCCGCAGGTATTTTGCATCTGCCAACAGAGCCAACGCCGGTCATGGTATAAACCGTGTCCGCCTTTGTACAGCTCCACGGCTGCACGGTAACGCTTACCCCATTGTTGCCCGGGTCGTACACCGACTTTGCCATGTCACCGGCACCGATTTCAAACACCTTTTCGTTCAGCTTTCTGTCGGCTTCCTCTTTGGTGTATCGGTCGTTTACAGCGGTCTCCACCTGCCCGGAAAGCTCGTTAAAGGCAGGCACAATGACCTCACGGGAAAGCTCGTCTAAAATGCGCTGCATCTCTGCTGTCGATACGCCCGGTATATCCGGCCTGCCAAGGTTCCCTTTTCCGGCAAGGTCGGTCTCTGTGATTTTTCTCATGGTATCACCCCTTATAGTTGCCGCCCTCTACATACTCGATACTGGCCTGCACAATGCCAAAGGATTCATGCAGCATGTCATTCTCAAACCGGAAACTGCATTTGTCCACTCGCTTGATGCGCAGCTTTGTGTGGAATGTCTTTGGGCTTGTATCGTTGGAATAGCACAAATGTGAGTACGAAAGGCGTGAATAGCTAAAGTAGCTCACGCCGTTCAGAAATTCCTTGATGGCCTTCCACTCGCCCTTTACAATGGCAGAGATCCGCACGCCAGCCGATGCAGAGTTTACCAACTGCACCGCCAGATGCTTGAATGTCTTGGTCTTGTAAAAGTTACTGCCGCTTACATACGGCGTCTGCCAGCTTGCCGCAATGGCCTTTCCATCGTCACTGTAGCTAAGGTAGTGTGTCTCGTCTGTAAAAAACCGGCACACTCTGCCGTCATTCGTGCCAAACCACAGCGCCCCATCTTTTACAAACAGCAGCCGCGCCGGAATGTTTGTGCAGTAAAATCCAACATACTGCCGGTTTGAATACGGCTCACTCTTTGTCAAGCCAAGGTTCTGCAGTCCGTCCAGCACATAGGCATGTCCGTTCACGCACAGCCAATACATATCGTTGTACACGCAGGCGCAAGCGTCGCTCAAATTGCTTTCGTCCAAAAGCCTGCCGTTCAGATAGTAGCTTCTGTCCTGACTGTACCGCTCTGCGTTGATGTCGCTGGCCGCAATGGCATAGATACCGGCGCTTGTCAAAAACACCGGTTCATTTTGCAGGTAGGCAAAACTGTCTCTCGCAATCGCGCCGGGGCCTTTCATCGTATTGTAAATCGGGAAAGCCGCTTCACTGTCCACTAAGTTTCCGCTGCGCAGGATAATATTTCTGTCAGGCTCGTAGTCGTCCTTGTGGGCAGCCAATCGGTTTTCGATGATGGTATACCCCACTACCGCGCTCTTGTTTGTGCCAAGAACGCTGTACCCCGTATCGGGGAAGTAAGTCGGGTCGTCCTTCTGGCTGTACCAGTCGTAGTTGATATAATCCGGGTTCCCGCTCAAAAACAAACGGTCTACATCGCCGTTTACACCAAACCGCGCGCCGATGCAGCACTTGTTGATCCTGTCCCCGTACCCCTTAACCGTGCGCCGTGCTTCGATTTCAATGTTATCCTCACCGGTAACAGGGCTTTTTTCCGGCGCGGTCGTAAAGCTCACAATGCCTTTTTCTGCGTTGCAGGTAAAACCGCTGATTTCTTTCCATGTGCCGTCCTTCTGCAGCTGGCGCACCGTCACATTGGCATCGTCCAGCCCGGAAAAACTTAAATGATATTCTTTGCTCGTTCCGTCCGCAAGGAACTTTTCTTTGAATTTCGGCTGCAATAGGTTCAGTGCATCATACTGCTTACCGCCGCCGTTCGGGGCTTTCGCAATCGTCACTGTCGGGATATAAGCGGCATCTTCCACCGGCTTCGCGGTAGTGCCGTCATAGACAAGGAACTTTTTTCCGTCCACAATGTAAAGGTTGTCGCCAAACTGCCATGCATAGCTTTTCGCATCGTTCATTCCGCTGTACAAAAGCTGTGGCGTGTCCTTCATGACATACAGCCCGGTCCCGGCGTGGATCAGGTCATATTTGTCTTTCTTTCTCGCATAGTGCCCGTTGATTCTCCCGGTAAATTTGTACATGGTCTCATAGCCCATGCGCTTGCGCACCTTGCCGGGTTCACTGCGTATCATGTTCTCCGCATAGGGGCTTTGCGTTACGCTTACATTGAACGGGTTTGATGTAAAATCCACGCCGTAAAACTGCGTCAGCTTAATAACACTCCGGCTCGGGATTTCAGGTATCGCAAAAGCCATCTCTTACCACCACCCTGTATTGTTGCCCCAGCTCTCCTGTGTCGGCATTCTGTCCGGGTTTTTCAGCCGCTCAAAGGCGACTTCAAACTCGTTGCGGTAATAGGTGCTCACCGCAATATCATCATCCTTGTACAGCTGGCTTGCCATATACAGGGGCAGCAACACAACGGCATCGTCCGGCAGGTTGATTTTTGTATCGTCCGGCGTGTTTAGCGTGATTGCTGTCGGCTTTGCATCATAAAAAATCTCAAAAATGCCCTCGGCATCTTCGGGGAATTTCATGTACTTCCCGGCCATAAACGCGGCGCCGTTGTACTCTGTCGGCACGCCGTTATCGTCAAGGCTGTAAACCTCCAACGTGCCAATCCGGTAAAAGTCTTTTAGCTCGCTGGTCATATCCAGCGCAAAGGTTTCGCCCTTGCTCTTTTCAATGGTCGTGCTTTTGCGGATATACCGCCCTGCGGTCGCAAGCATCTGCAGCGCTTCGTTGGCTGCCTGCGGCATCGCGTTCAAATACTCGCTTATGGCATCATCGTTCGCATCAATCGTGGTTCCGTCAGAGCTGAACATTTTCTGCAAGGTTGCCAACTTGATTTCTTGCCATGTCATTTGCAATCACCCCCTGCTGCATAGCTTCCTGTCTGTCCATCTCCTCTTTGATGGATTTCTGCATTGTGGCTGCATACGGGAATCCGGTCTCTTTCAGGTAAGTCCACAGCCGGTACTGGCTTATAGGCTCGGTAATGTTGCCAAAACCGCCCGCCTGATACTTCAAATCGACCATGTCCCACAGCCGCTCGCGGTTGCTTGCAAGGTTACTTGCCGGGTCTACCTCAATGATAAATTCATCGTTCCAGTACAATTCCCCGGCTGCGTCCCGCTTCAAAAACTCCATCCTGTCAAAATGCCCGAACTGCTGTTCACCGTCCGTGTCTGTCTCGGTCATCGGGTACGGCTCATCGGCATACGCCAGCAAAAACTCAAACATCATGCGGTACAGCTTCGCATAGGCGTTGTTCTTCATTTCGCGCTTGCTCTGCAAACGGCCTGCGCTCTGGTTCGCGCTGAACTGCTTCGCACTGCCCGATGTAGCGGAAGAATCGTACTTGCCTTGGAATGCGTCCGTAATGCCCAAAGTGGATTTCGCCCAAGTGTAATTCATTTCCAGCATGTTCTGGTCGTTCTGCACATTGGGCTGCACATTGATAACATCGATCATGGCTTTCTGGCTCGGGTTGTCCACGCGCAAAATTTTCAGCTCGTTATCGTTCAGCTCCGCGTTTACGCCCTCCGGCAGCACTACCCAACTGCCGCCTTTCAGCAGCTTTTCCTGAATCTTTGTGCCGTATTTGTTGATAGCCTGCTGCTGGTCAGCGATGATATCTACATCCGACACGCCCAAAAACTTGTCCGATGCCGCAATGTTTATCCGCTCCACAATCGGGAAACCATGCGGTTTGTAGGCCGGTATCTCGTTGGCCTGCATCTCGCCCGGCATCATAATGACCTCGCCGCTCTCGTTGTCAAGCTGTACACTGCCGTCCGGGTTCACAATGGGCACATCCTCGCCCATCATCTGTGCAGGCAGCACCTCACCGCTGCTAAGCACTACATCCTGTGTCAGCGTAAGGGTCTGCACCGGCTGTTCTTTGAACTTCTTGTTCCCGCAAACACATACATCCCCCACGCGCCGCCGTCCGCATTTCGTGCAAACCTCTGCCGTGCGCGCATAATAATCGGGGAAATCTTCAAGTACCTGACACCCTACCCAGCTAAACATGCCTACTGTGCCCTTGTCGTGCTTGTAATAGACAATGTTCTGCGTCACAACGCCTGTGTGGGTGCTGTCATCGCCCCCGCGCGCGTCCGGCGCGTCCTCTGTGTCGGTCTCAATAGTAATGCCGTACCGCGCTTCCAGCGAATCCTTGCTCTTTGAGACCTGCACAAAGATATAATCCATATCCTCAATGCGGTACACACCCGGCTGCGGAATGACCTGCCGTGGGTGGCGCATCTCTACTTCAACATCGCCCAGCGTGCAGTGATACCCCGCAACCGGGTTCCACTCCACATGGAAAAAGTCCGCGCCCTGCACCGGCACTGTTCGTTCGCTTCGGTCATTCAGTTCAATAAACCGCATCCGCCGTGCCTGATTGCGCAGCATGTTTTCGGTCTTTCGCGCTAAGTCCCGGTCTTCCGCATGGATGGCTGTGACCTTCGGCATCGGGTAGCTGGAATCCACCTGACTTTCAATCAGCTCATAGATGATATTGCGCACATTCGTGGCGTTCTTTTTGGCACCCTGTATCTCGTGGCTGCCGTAGTACATGGCCTCACGCTTGCGCATCTTTTCCAGCGTGTCACTGTATGCAGCTTTCGCGTTGGATAGCTTGCCCTGCCATTTTTCAAGGTCTTTTGTCTGCTTATCGTCTTTCTTCATATCGTCACTCCTGTGGGGTCATGCCCCCGCAAATGTGATAAAAAGCGGCCCTGCCGTAGCAGGGCCGCTAAAATTACTGCTTCTTGGTTCGCCGTTTCCGAGTGACTTGGCTTCCCCCAAGGGCGAAGCCGTCAGCGGCTCCGACCGCTGACTGATGAGGGGCAGCCTCGCTGTTCTCCACTGCCCGGGAATAATACGTCCCGTCCCCGTTCACGGCCTCCACAACATACAGCCGCTTGCCGTCCTCAAAGGTGTCCCCGATTTTCAATCCTTTAGGAACCATGCTGCACCGCCTTAGGTCAGGGTAGTACCAGCAGCAGCGCCGCCCAAAATAACGTGCCGCCAATCACCAAAGCCGCAGCTGAAACGGGCTCGGCAGGACGTGATCAGATCCTGCGTCAGGGTGTCCACATTCTGGAAGGTCTCCAGCGCGGTGCGGTCATAGAACACATTGCCCAGCAGATCCTTGTTGGCTTGACTGGACATCAGGATATAGGGTTCTGTTCCGTCAGTGGCCTGCCAATGGTGGTCAACCACCAGCTTCCACATGCCCTTGTTGACGTTCACATCGTTGTAGTTGCTGCCCACCTGCTGGTCAGAGTTGATGATCTTCTTGCCCAGCGTGATCAAGCGGTAGCAGTTGGAGGGCACAATCAGCGTGTCGAACACATAGCCCATGCCGTTGCCGGATGCGTTTTTGAAGTTGAAACCGATGTTGGCAAGGCGGTTCAACATGGCATCGTCATCGCCGAAAGCGTTGGTGAACACATTCGACTGTGCGGCAACGCCGGTCTTGCCGGTGTGGTCTTTTGCAAACAGCGCTTTGCCGTCAGCGGTGGTGGAATCCAGCCCGGTTTTCTTGCCGTAGGTAAATGTTGCAGCGGCGCTGGTCAGTGCCTTGCTGCCAAACTCTGCACGGCTGCGCTTGTAGGCACGCACATTAGCGGCAGAGCGGGCAGCAGCCATATCGAACTGGTTGTCCTCGATCATCGTCTTGGTGATGCGGAACGCCTTCTTGAACTCATTGTGCTCAATCAGCTTCGGCTCACTCTCGCCGAAATCGTCCAGCGGGGAGCTTGCGCCCTCATCCACAAGCTCAAAGTTGGAGAAGGTGGACATGCCCGCGATCTTCTCGCCGAAACGCTTGGACTTCTTGACATTGAACAGCGCATTGACAAGCTCGTCATCGTTGTTCTTCTCGTTGTCGGTGTCCTTCATTTTCATGGTGAGCAGGTCAGCCCACTCATTCCAAAAATCATTGGCAAGGCCGCTTGCCTTGCTAAAAATAACTGCCATAGTCAGTCTCCTTTACACAAAAAATCAAATCGAGTTGTAGAGCTTCTGCAGCTCCTCATCGCTCTTGTCCGGGAAATACTCATGTGCTTTCGCAAGCATCCCGCTGCTCATGGTCTTTTCCTTGCCCGGCATATTGGCACCGCCGTGCGCTGCCAGATGCCCCTTGCCGCGTGCCGCGTTGATAGCTGCCTGCTTACCGGCCTCCGTGCCGCTCTGCACGGCCTTGCCATAGTTCAGCGCCTTATAAGCGGTCACCATGTCCAGCCCGTTTCTCTGCACCAGCTCAACCATCTTGTCAAAGCCGTCCAGCTTCGCAAGGTCATCGGGGGTCTTCAAACTGGGCTCCAGCTTCTGCAGCACGGCAAAGTCTGCCGCAAATGCCGCCTGCGCCTCATCGTTCACCCTTGCGGCTTTCAGCTCCTCCATCTCGGCTTTCAGCCGGGCTTTTTCCGGGTCGCTGTCAATAAGGCGCTGCAGCGCGGCTCTCTGTTCCGCTGTCTGGTTCGCCGTGGCCTGCTCGATCGCTTTCTGTCGGGCAATGCGGTTCTGCGCGTCCATCGCATCAAAGTAATCCTGCATCGTATGGATGTCCGCGCCGGTCTCGGGGTTTTTGTACCCGGCAAATCTCTGTGCAAACTGTCTGTCCACACGCTGCTGTGCTTCTCGCTCGCTGCGCTGGCGGGCAATGGCCCAGACATTGTTGGGGATTTCCGGCTCTGTGGCAGTTTCCGCGTTTTGGGCGGCACTTTCCACTTCACTTTCCACAGTTTCCACATTTTCTGTCGGGTTGTCGTCATTCTGGTCGGCTACGCCAGCGGTCACGCCGTTTTCAAACTCGTCCATAGGTTCCTCCGCGTACAACGCCCGCCGGCTAAAAATTTGTATAAAAAAAGCGCCTACCCTTTCGGGTAGACGCTTCTTCTATCGTAATTTCCAAGCCTTCCCCCGTGGGGGAAGGTGCCGCCGCAGCGGCGGATGAGGGGCAAAGTGAATCTTATTCACCATTTTCCTCGTAATTCACCGGGTAACTCACCCTCTGCACCGCTTTTCCCGGTGCCAGCTCCCCCACAACCTGTCCAAATCGCGGGCATTGCTTGCTTCGGCAGATAAATTTCAGCACTTCTGTGCTGGAATCCACGCGGCACTCCACGCCGCAAGTCGGGCATCTCATGCAGGGCTCCCCCATTTCTCAATCAGCATTTTGCGGTCTTTCGGGCTTGCGTTTTTGTAATCCTCGTACATGTCAGCCGTCCACGGCCGCTTTCGTATATTCACAGGTTTTTTCGCCGGGCTTGTCCACCAAACGCAAAAATAGCGTAATGCGTCCGGGTAATGCGTCAGGCCGTGCGGGTTCTTCGCATACACATCAGGGTTTTTATCATCCTTCTGTATCTTCGTCAGGCACGTCCACAGCTCGCCCGGCTTGTAAAAGGTCAGATACCCTTTCCCGGTTTTCTCGTCCTTGCGCAGCCATTGTTTCATAGCCGCGCATCCTGCCGGGAAGTCTCGGGAACTCTGCACCAACGGCAATCCCGCCTCGCTGAACAGCTGTGCGCGGCTCTTGCCGCTCTCCTGACTTCGGTTCCACAGGTCAGGCGGTGCAAGATACATGTCTATTTCTTCCTCGGCAGAGTCTCGTAAAATCAAGTCTGCCGCTTCACCTATCGTCTTGTTCGGTCCGCCGTCCACCCGGTACACCGTTGCATGGCCCTGCGTGTCAACAGCAATCCAAAGCGCCGCCAGCATATCAAGGCCATAGTCAATCGTCACATAGCGCCTTAGCGGCCCTGTGGGCGGCGCATCGACCAAGTGGGTATCTTTGTCAAGCTCACTAAAGAAGCGCCCTCCGGGGGCGGAGAGCGCTTCTTCTTCTGTTGCAGGGTACTCCTGCATCGTTTTATCCTCGCCCAGCGCGGCGACAGTCTGTGCGTACCACTTCTCACTGCGGCGCGGGTCTGTGCTCCACGGCAAAAACAGCTTTGCAAAACCGTTGCCGGGGTTTGTGTAGATTTCCTCAAACAGCGTGCCAAGCTTGATGGTTGACAACCCGATGACCCGCCCGCCGAACGGTCGGTTGATAACCGGGTATGCAGCCTGCCAGATTTCCTCCGCGTACTGCTGGAACGCCCATTCGTCTATCACGATCAAGTCAGCGGTAAACGAACGGCCTGCAGCAGGGCTTGACGGAAACGCCTTAAACACGCTCTCCGGGCCGTCCGGCCACATCACAACCACCTGCATTGTGCTTTTGTAGAATACCGGCCCTGTCCAGCCTGCAACGTTGCCGGCCGGCGTGTCCACCTCTCGGATAAGCCCCGGCATGTACCGCAGTATCACCGCAAGGCGGCGCACAAGCTCTTTAGCCTCGTCCTCTGACCGGCTCAAGCCAATCGCAGTACGGCCTGTGTTCAGCGCCACAAGCCGCGCCACCTCTGCCAGCGCCAGCCATGTAAATCCCAACTGGCGCGCTTTCAGCACGCAAACAAGCCGGTTCTCGGCAAACACGACCAGTGCTTTCTTTTGCCCATCCCACAGCCTAAACGGTTGTATCAGCTCGTCTGCGTCCTTGTCCTCAATGTGGCAATATGTTTCGCAAAAATACACCGGGTCTTTCCTGCACGCCTCGCGCTCAAGCTCCCGCATCTCTTCCAGCGTCAACACATCACCCCGCCCTACTTTTTCTTGTTTGCAAACGCAAAAATAATATTGTCGTCCAAAAAGCCGCAACATAGCAAAAGCGCGGCCCACAAAAACGGCATTTTCAACAGGTATGCCACAATTACACAAAGTACCAACATAGAAACTCCCAAATTCCCCATACCCGCCCTACCGGTCTCTGCTATGCCGGTCTCACCCGTTGCGGGGAGCAAGTCCGCAACGCTTTTTTTGATTCCCTGTATTGTCCGCACAGGGCTGGCGGGCGTCATTTGTATACCGCACAGTCCTGCGGTGTTCGGCGGTATTTATACCCGCGCCCCTATCCGCGGTTGAAGTTTTTTTCGCACTTCACTGTGCGGGCAAAAGTTTTCAGGCTCTCGCAGTCCCGTTGCGTCTTGCCATCGCGCCGCGCTCCTGATCGGCTTTGCCGCTTTGCTTACAGCGTTTAGGTTAGCTATCGCGTTTTGCCTGCGCCGGGCTTTCACCGGTGGGAGCGACCCAGCACATGCCCTCAGCCGGACTTGAACCGGCACTCCAAGGCTCTTGCCATTGAGCTACAAGGGCATGTGCGGCTTGCCGTTTGCACGACCATTGTCATCATTTGTGAGGTATACCGCGCACTCTCACACAGACAGGTTGCGACCCTGCCGTCTGGTACTGCACATAGGTCTTGCACCTTTGCCACGCCGTAGCTTGCGGAACGCAGCGCCCTTGCCGTATTGACTTGTCAGGCCAAGTTTGCGGCTGGCTATGCAGCATATAAAACACACAACATGGCAACCCGTAAGGGACTCGAACCCTTGTATCGCGCGTCCTTCCTATTAGACGAACCGGCTCCCATGTTGTGTATGGCGCAGAACAGAGGACGCGAACCCCAGCCGCCACCGGCGGCCAATCGGTTTAGCAAACCGTTCCCGCACCTCGCGGGTTTATTCTGCAAATAAAAAAGCGCCCTGCCGTAGCAGAACGCTTTGTATTGTGGCCGCTGGGTCTTGAAGCGGACGGCCCTAGTCCCATAAGCAGTAGGAGGTACTGTCTCCGCACCGTGAAACTCAAAATTTCAAAATTTTATTTTTTTAGGGAACCTTTGCTATTCAGGGTATAGTTCCCTCATAGGGGGGATATGTACTCTTGCTTCTTGCTTGTGATACAATCCCGTGTTTTCTTTCATTTTGCATGGATATTTGTGGCATGGGAGAGAATTTATTTTTATGTTCGCTGGGGGAATGGACATATTCGTACCGGGCCGCGCTACCTATGAGCCCCGCCCTCCCCTTTATAGGGGGGTCCCCCCCCTGCCCTGCTGCCGCCTTCCCTCTCCCGGCAGACAGCCGCAAAAAAATACCCCCGCCCGGGCCTTCTTCATCTACAGCCCGTCCCCGGTTTCCGGTTTCTGCAGGCTCCGTCCGGCTCCACCTGCTCTACACCGTTCCCGCCCCGGTTTCCGCCTGCTGCCGCGCTGCTGCTGGCCACTATTTCGCTAAATACCTATTTAGCGAACCGCAAATTCACGCGTTACCGTTCTTTTGCAACCGCTTCTGGATATTCTGCATCAATTCTCTATCCGCATCTGTCACCGCTTCGGCTGTAATTTCCATCTGGTCAGCCGGTTTATCGCCGGCAGAATCCCGCACAAACACCGCCGCTTTGACGTCTCCGGCCTTCGCTTTCGCCGCCATCGCAATCGCGATTGATTCATATAAAGTTATCGGCTTTCCCCTCTGCTGTGCCATCTCTTGGACAGTCTGTGCTAGCTCCTCATCTTCCAGCCCTCCCACACTGTCCGGTTGCTGTAGCAGGTCGCTATATATTTCCTTAATCGTTCGGCGCTTCTTCTGGGCTTCAACGCTGGCCTTCTGCCCTGCCTGCTGAATTTCCCGCTTCCGCTCGGGTTCCATATCCTTTATTGCTGTACCTGGTCGCAGATTCGCAATGCTGGCCGGGTTCATCCTGTTGCCGCGCTTATCTACGAGTTCACCGCGTTCTGCTGCTTGCCTGGCCTTTTCGACTCCTGCAATTGCCTTGCGGGTCACTTCTCCAAGCTGGACGGCCTGCGCCGCCTTCTTTTCTGCCATGTTGCCGCCCTCCTTTTATAGCAACAAAAAAAGCGCCCAGCGGTAAAGCTGGACGCCCGAAACCTGATTTTTCGCGTTGACACGTTAAAACTGTATAATGAGTGAGCCCCGCCGCGGAAGCTCGCTTCCTCGCGTGGTTCGCTCATTATACACATTTTACTACGCAAGTGCGATTTTGTCAAGTGTTTTTCGGTTTATCGTGATTTTCTCGTTGCAGCCTCGCATCTACTGCCGCCAAAATATAGCCGTTCACGCTCTCCCCGGCTGCTGCTGCTGCCTGCTGGATAGTTTCCGCCGCTTCCGGCTGCATCCTAACTGTAATGGTTTTGAGCTTTGCCAAATACCGCGCATTCCCGGCCCGCTTTGCATCGCTGGACATTCTGCGCACCTCCTTTTGTATAGTACCCACATTATATCACAACGCGCCGAATCATGCAAGCATGTACAAAATGCACAAATTCATGCTAGCAGAACTGTGCAATGTTCCAAACTTCATGCTAGCATGTTGACATAGTACATGCAAGCATGTATAATTAAGCCATCGAAACAAAGATCAACCGCCCAGCGGCCCCCACAGGAGGAAACAACATGACTACCACCTATAAAACCTATAAATGGTTCAACCCCCGCCCCTGCACCATCACCGAAGGCACCGCAATGTATAGAGACCTTGCCAGCAAGCACCACCCCGACCACGGCGGCAGCGTCACCGACATGCAGGAGATCAACGCCGAGTGGGCCGAGCTGAAGCTTACGCTTCCCCGCTTCTGCAGTGAGCAGGCCAAGCAAGGCCGCCAGCAGTACGAGCAGACCAGAGCGGCAGAGGACGCCGCCAAGGCCGCACAGGATGCTGAGGCCGTCAAGATGGCTGAAGAGCTGGCCAAGTGCCCGGGCCTGAAGTTCGACGTTGTCGGCTCTTGGATCTGGGCCGACACCAATCACAAGTGGTTGCGCACCCTCGAGAAGCTTGGTTTCCGCTGGTCGGCTAACCGCTGCAAATACTACTGGCACCCAACCGGCGACACCAGCCGCCGGAACCGTAAGGCCAGCTACCAAGACATTTATAACAAGTACAGCGGCCAGTCCTACCAGACCCGCGACCGCGAAACAATCCCCGCCTGACACCTTGAGCCGCCGCACAGTAAAGCGACGGCATCCCACTACTAAAAAAGAAAAGGAGCAACCACCATGAAAACCCTACACCACACCGAAACCACTTGGCAGGGCCGCAAGATCATCATCGACGCGGCAGACCTCACCGCCGAATATGGCTATATCGAAGTAATGGCCATGTACCCCGACGGTCGGGAAATTGAGTGCTACCACACCCACGACCCGGAGGACGCCCGCCTGATGTTCAACCACTACTGCGACCTGGCCGCCGGCCGGCCCACTGCCGACACCTACACCCGCGCCGACTGGCACCGAGACGGAACGCTGCGCCCGCACAAGGGCCAAGCAATCACGGCGGAAGTTTACAACGAGATGTTAAACCGCGCCCCGACTTGCAAGCTGCCCCGCGACCTGCGCAGCGACTGGAAACGTGGCTATGTGATGACGGAGCCTTATAGCCAAGACGAGGCCGGCAACCTCTTGTATATGGCCTTTGTCGCTGATGGCCTGCGCCACTACTATTACGGACTTGTCCGTCTCTGAAACTCTCGCAGGGCTGCACAGCGTAAAGCAGCCCCGCCCCATAACCCAAAATCTGAAAGGAGTCAATACACATGATTACCGGAATTAAAAGCATCGACCACCGCGCCGCCACCCGCACCCTGTACGAGCTGGAAGGTACCACGCCGCGCGGCGAACGCATCGCCGTAGAGTTTACCGCATGCACCAACGATGGCAGCAAGCACAGCCTGCCGGTCATCTGGCACAAGGCAGGATATACCGCTGAAGTGCTGCCCTCTTATTGGGCCGTTGATGTGTGCGCCACAGACACCGCCGGATGCTGGGGGCACTACAACCCCACCGAGAAGCGCCACCCCACCGAGCCGCGAATGGTTCTTGACTTCGACTGGGTTCTGCCCGCCACGCCTGCCAACCGTCACAAGATTCTGGCCGAGATCATCCGCCGCGCAAACAAGGAGGCCTAACCCATGAAAAAAGCACTTGCCGTCATAATCATCGCCGCCGCGCTGGCGGCGTCCTTCGCCACCGGATGCCGCGCCACCATGTTGAGCGCCCGCCTTGTCTCCGCCTCTGACAGCGCCCGCCTGCATCCGTCCTACGTGATCTCCTACCGCTTCGGCCCGCTCTGGTTTAATGAAATCTACGATTGAATAGCTGCAAGCCATCTTTGATTTATTCGTTTGAAATGTCGTATTTGTGTCGTATAAAACCGCATTATCTACGATACATCGAATATATATACAGGTTCAAGTCCTGTTGGCTGCACCATTTTAAAAAGAGCGTATCTACGAATTGTAAACGTAGATGCGCTCTTTTTCTATGTTTTTCAATGTCTCTATATGTTCAAGCATGTTATTTTTCGCGTCGTAAAAGTGTCGTAAACGCTTTTATTTTTTCAAGATGTCGTAAAAGTGTCGTAAAAAATAGCCCGATTGCACCATGCAACCGGGCTTCAATTATATCGTTTTATCGTTTATAAATTTTTCCAGTGCTGCTCCTGCTGTATCGAGCTGGCGTTCTCGGATATGTGTATATACTCGCCGTGTTGTCGTGATGTCAGCGTGCCCCATAAGGCGCTGCGCTTCCAGCTCGCCAATGCCCGCCGCATATAACATGCTGGCGTATTCGTGCCGGAACTGATGCGCCGTGACATCTGCTTTCCACACCTTTACCGCCGTATCGTACACCTTGCCCCTATGTTTGTTCTTCCTCGTCTGCACGGTGCAGTGTGCCATGCCCACATCTCTGCAATAGTAGGCCCATCTGTGCTGATACGCCGTTCCTGTCAGCGGTCTTTCCCCTCCGAGTATATATTCACTATCTGCCCCGCGTAACGGCTCTAGCACGGCCCGCAGCGGCGTCAACAGCGGCACAACGCGCACTCCGTTTGCGGTTTTCGGCGCTTGCACAACCGGCTGATTGTTTATCCACGCCACTTCTTTGGAAATGCTGATTCTGTTTTTCTCAAAATCCACATCCCCCCATTGCAGCGCCAGCACCTCGCCCAACCTGCAGCCGGTGTACATGAATAGCCAAGCACACAGCCCGAACCCCTCCGGGTGTGCCTTGACCGTTTCCAGCTGTTCCACCGTGGGCGGCTCCCGGCGCTCCTTTTTCATTCCTCGCGGCAAATCCGTAACTGCCACCGGGTTGTATGTTTCGCCATCCCGGACGCACCAAAACTTGAACACACAAGACAACACGCTCCGGGCGTTGCTTGCCGTCTTCCCTGCATAGCCTGCGGCCTTGTATTTCTCGCCCCACAGCGACACCACAGCAGGGGTTATCTCTTTCATGCGGTACCCGCTAAACTCTTCCAGCGCTGCCTTGTAGCTTCCCTTGTAGGCTCTTTCTGCGCCGGCCTTGATATTTTTTAAATGGGTCTCCCACCATTCGCCGGCCACATCCTCAAATAGCGGGCCATTCTCTTTTACCGCTTCCCGCTGGCGTTCGTACTCGTCAATTTTCGCGGCGACCTCTTTCGCGGTCTTGCCGTAAAAGTGTACCCGCTTACCGTCATAGGTTTTTGTTCGTTCAATCAGCCCATCGGCCCGCGCTTTTGCTCTAGCCATGTTGACACCCTCCTAAAATCGCTATATACTAAAAGATGCCAGCCAAAAGCTGACACCCTTTGCCCTTGTCGGTGCTCGACCCACCGGCAGGGGCTTTTTTATTGTGGCTCAAAATCCCATGTTACTTCAAACTTTGCTTCATTTCCGGAATACCTTCCGCTTGTTTCATACACATAAACATCTTCTGTTACGGTAAATCCGGTCTCAAAATCTCCATCTTCGATTGTAACATATCCGTCCCAGCTTCCGACGTCCGGCACGTTGTCATCTTCTGTTATTTCTGCATACAGTGATACCTCATCCCCGACGCGGCAATTTATCGTTGCTGGTAATTGTTCGTTTCCCGCTTCAAAATAATACTGCCAATCGTTGCCAACGTGATTATTATAAATCATATTGGCTGTTGCTGTTACTTTGAAACTCCCTTGAGTTTTCGCGCCGTTTGGAGTAGCAATCGGCGTCGGTTTTATAGTTGGAACTGGCTTGCTCGTATCTTCTGGTTTACCTAAAGTTTTTTGCCCATCTTTATATCCTGCATCATAACCGGCATCATATCCTTTGTTGTAATTATCTTGATTGCTGGAAGTGCCAACTATCCAGAGTAAATTTCCCATTATAATAACGGTTAAGAAAACCCATATATAGGCGGTTGATTTTTCAACCATATCTTTTTTTGACTTTTCGACTACACCACAACATGGACAGGCTCTATTGTGTCCCGTTTTATGTGCGTCCTCAACCGTCCCGCACCTAACATTTTTTGCATTTACAATATCATGGCATGACGGACTTGTATGCACGTAGTCATTCTGTACATCCAGTTGCCAGTATACCAATGGTTTTGGCATTCTGCACCGCCTTTGTTCAATCTGCTAAATCCCCGCGCCGCTTCGCGCTTTTTCGTGCTGGCTCTCCCCTATACTGTATACATCAACTACAATATAAGGGAGGTTTCAACAATGTCTGTAATCGTTCGCCCGCAGCTGCCGCCTAAGCATGGTCGCCGTAAACGTCCCAAAAATCGGATTGTAAAGCATTGACAACCATTTTTTGTGCATTTTACCACTAGAATACAACCGATGGTTGTGTTATAGTGGTATTGAAAACAGCAGCTACATAAAAAGGAGAACGACCATGCAGGAAATCAGCGATCAGGAATTTATTGCCATGCTTCACCAACTGCCGGATAAGGCAGCGTATATTAATTATTTAAAAGCCCTCGCAGCATCGCCAGACCCGCCGCCCGTTTCTCCGGCGGCAGCTGGTGCATGATGTCCAGCGCCTCTTTATCAAGTTCGTCCACCCCATCAGCGGTAACGCTGGTGGGGTTTTCTTTTTCTGCGTTTAAAAGGTAGTCAACGGTTACACCAAAATAATTAGCTATTTTCGTGAGTGACTTGGTTCGGGGTGTAGCTCCATTGCGCCACGCTGTTATCGACCCAGAAGGAATTTTTAGTTCCATCGCTACTGCATTGGGGGATAAATTCTTATCGGCGCAAAGCGTAGAAAAATTCGTCCAAAACATACAGATAACACAACCTCATTTTAGTTATAGTGCCGAACATGAAAAACATGAGGTTTAGCTATTGCAAACATGAAGAAGATGAGATATAATCATAGTATACAAACAAGCAAAGCAAAAGCCAAGCCCCATGTTTCAGCGGCTTACCAATGATTTCTGACAACTTCATTATAACTTTGGCTCTCTTGTTTGTCAATGAGATTATCTCATTATTTCATATCGGGAGGTGAGATTTATGGCATTTGCACAGGCCCGCCAGAAAGCAGGTCTTTCCCAAGCGCAGGTAGCAAAGGAACTCGGTGTTGATCAGTCGGCTGTATGCCGCTGGGAAACCGGCGAGAACATGCCCCGCGCCGCATCGCTCGTCCTTATGGCCAAGCTCTACGGCTGCACCGTAGACGAACTTTTAAGAAAGGAGTAACCCCCATGCCCCGTGAAAAGCCCCTCTACCGTGACACCCTTGTCACCGTCCGTGCCCGCGCTGCCGAGCTTTACCCCGGTGAGATGCTTTTCGGCCCCACCAAGGTCGCAAAAATTCTCGGCCGCTCCCGCAACTGGGTATGGATGCACTATGGCAGCATCCGCAACATGACCTGCGAACAAATTGCAAGCCTTATCAGCTGACTGCCAGCAACGGCTTTGCCCCGCAGCGCGTGGCAACGGCATTGCAGTGTGAAGCGCAGCCTATCCCCGCATCAGCATAGCTCGGAATAGCTGCGCAAGGCAGAGGCAAGGCTTGGCGGAGCATCGGCATTGAATTGCATGGCAAAGGCAAAGCGAAGCGCAGCACAGCAAAGGCATAGCTCAGGACAGCGTCTCAAGGCAGAGGCATAGCAACGCAATTCAGAGCGAAGGCGGAGCATGGCGAGGCTGTGGCTTGGCATTTCTTGGCAGAGGCATAGCATTGAGATTCGACGCGAAGGCAAGGCGATGCAGTGAATAGAGATGCAACGCAACGGAATAGCCCGGCAAGGTTTTGCGGAGGCACCGATTTGATTAGCAGTGGAAAAGCCTTGCTCTGATTGGCAATGGAATGGCGAGGCCACGCAACGAATGACACCGCAACGGCGTGGCGGAGCACCGCATCGCGTAGGCATTGCATAGATCGGCATAGGCGCAGAAAAGCAACCGATTTTATTTAAAAAGGAGACAACCACAATGAAAGTAAAAATCACCCTATTGGAAGAAGTTCTCGGTTCTTCACCCAGCAATGAAGAACTTCTCGCAACCTATATTGCCAGCAAGGCCCCCACCGGCGACCTCACCGCCGAAGAAGTGGACAATATCAAGGCGCAGAACGCAGAAGACCGCGTCACCGTCTTTCCCAAAACTGCCGACGGCACGCCGTTCCTGTATGACTATCAGGTAAAGGGTATGTTCAAGGACAGCTGCAAAATGCTTGCCAAAGCGGGCAAGGCTGGCTATGCAGGCGGCAAGGCTTGCGCAGCTATCAAGGCGTACAAACAGGCTATCGATGGCTTGATTTTCGTTACCCCGCGCGAGATTCCCTACGACCTGCACGGCATGAAGGTTGATTTCTGCGAGCGCCCCCTGCGGGCGCAAACCCCGATGGGCGAACGCGTCAGCATCGTAAAGTCGGAGAGTGTTCCCGCAGGTGCAACAGCAGAGTTTGAAATCGAATGCCTTGACCCCAAGCTTGAGGATATGGTTCGTGAATGCCTCGACTACGGCGCAAAGCGCGGGCTTGGGCAGTGGAGAAACAGCGGCAAGGGCCGCTTTGAATGGGAGGAAATCAAAGAATGATTGCAAAAACAAAAACGCCGCCCCGGTGCACCACCACCGGAACGGCAAAAAAACAGAGCATCGCAAAAAGCTCTAACTGTATTCTATCACTTACCCGCGCGTCCGTCAAGCTGGCAATCACCGCAGATTTGGTGCTGTTGCTGGCCGCGCTCGGTTCTCTCAACATCCCCACCACCATCGCCGCCCTGCTGGCGCTGAATCTGTTGTGCGGGCTGTATTTTAAGGAGGCATCCAGCCATGAAGAAATTTGAACTGACCGCAGAATTTGTAACGAACGTTTTCGGGAAGAAACTGTTCCGCATTAAGGCTCTCGTCGCTTTTGGCAACGTCGAGAAGGGAGAACTCGGTGGATTTGTTGAGAAGGAAAATAACCTCTCCCAAGACGGCAACGCGTGGGTCACCGGCAACGCGTGTGTCACCGACAACGCGCGTGTCACCGGCAACGCGTGGGTCACCGACAACGCGCGTGTCACCGACAACGCGCGTGTCACCGGCATCGCGTGGGTCACCGGCAACGCGTGTGTCACCGACAACGCGCGTGTCACCGGCAACGCGTGGGTCACCGGCAACGCGTGTGTCACCGACAACGCGTGTGTCACCGACAACGCGTGTGTCACCGGCAACGCGCGTGTCACCGGCATCGCGTGGGTCACCGGCAACGCGGACTACTCCGTCGTTGAAGGCTTTGGCCGATATTTCCGCGCGACCACATTTTTTCGCTGCAAGGATAAAATTCTCCGCGTACAGTGCGGTTGCTTTTATGGTGATTTGGCGCAGTTCCGCGAAATCGTCAAGAAAACCCACGGCGACAGCAAATATGCCAAAGAGTACCTTGCGATCGCCGACTTGATGGAGCTGCATTTTTCTGATGAAAAAGAAAATCAGGAGGTCTCCGAATGACCAGCTTTTGGGGCCATCAAGACAACCCCTTCCCGCCTGACGAGCCCCGCCGCCCCCGCTGCCCTGTATGCGGCGAGGAATGCGAACAAATGTACAAGCGGGGCAACGAGATTCTCGGCTGCGACAACTGCATTGTAGAGGTCAACGCATGGGAATGGCAGGAGGAACATAATGAAATTTTCTGATGTTTGCAAGATGTTAAACGCTTGCGCCATGCTGAAAGAAACAGAACGCTGGTTTGGTTATGTCAACGAGAACGGCGTATTTTTCAGCAGCAAGCACGATTTCAACAAAGCTGTAAAGCTGCTGAAAGATAAATCCTACATCTTTATCCAGCGCGGCAAGCTGACACGGTACGCGGTCACAGGCGACCTTCGGATTGAAATTTCTGTGAACGGCATCCCCATGGTGTCCTATCTGCCGGCGCGGCACTATTCTGACGCCCCCGCCCCCGCAGAGTGCTACCGCATCCACCTCACCACCCCCGACCCGGAAGGAGAAGCTATCTAATGAGCATCTATGAAACCCTATCCCACATTCAAGTGGAACTCAAAGCCCCCAAGAACCTCTACAACTCGTTCGGTAAATATAAGTACCGCAACGCAGAAAGCATTCTCGAGGCCGCAAAGCCTCTTTGCGCCAAGCATGGCTGCACCCTGACAGTCTCGGATGAAGTCATTCTCATCGGTAGCCGGTACTACATCAAGGCAACCGCCACCGTGCAGGATAAAGACGGCAACGCCGCCAGCACCACCGCCCTTGCCCGCGAAGATGAAACCAAGAAAGGCATGGACGGCGCACAGATCACCGGCACTGCATCCAGCTATGCCCGCAAATACGCGCTGAACGGCCTGTTCTGCATTGACGACACCAAAGACCCCGACAGCGATGAATACCACAACCAGACCGCCGCAGCGGCAAACGCGCAGGACAATAAGACCATAACAGAAACCGCCGCAGCCCGCCTTGCCGCCCGCGCAGAGTGCCAGCGCGCTGTCAGAGCCTACTGCCAGAAGAACAGCGCCGATGAAAATGATGCGTGGAAACTTATCGCAGAAACCATCGGCAAGCCCTCTAAGGACTTTACCGCAGAAGATTGGAAGCAGGGCCAGCAGATTGCAGAGGCGTGGAAATGAAGCAGCAAATTGCCATCAAGACCGCGGTTGTTATCGGCAACACAATTACGCTGGAATGTTCCCCCGCCGACTGCGATAAAGCCCGCGCCGTCATTGACGAAAACAAGCCCCTTGCTGCCGTCATCGGCACGGCCTCACCAAAGCGCAGCCTCTCGGCCAACGCTTACGCATGGACGCTCATGAACCAGCTTGCCGCCAAAATCAACCGCCCTGTGATGGACATCTACCGCGACTTTATCCGCGACATCGGCGGCAGCTCCGCCCTTGTCACCATCCGTGCCGATGCTGCAAAGGCATTCAAAAACGGTTGGGAGAGCAAGGGCGAGGGCTGGCAGGTTCGCAAGATCGATGACATGCCCACCCCGCAGGGGACCTTCTGCAACCTGCAATGCTGGTACGGCTCGTCCGTGTTCGATAGCACCCAGATGCACCGCCTCATTGAACTGATCGTGCAGGAATGCCGGCAGCAGGGCATCCCCACCATGACCCCGGAAGAAATCGCAAAACTGAAAGGACTGACAGACGATGCAGACCCGCAATGAATTTGGTGTAAAACTGGACAAGAACGGTTATGCGCCGTCCCTGTTTGAGCATGAACCCTTTTGTTGTTTCCGCTGCTACCGCTTTGGTGATACCGCCCGGCATGAAATCTACGGCGGAAGCCGCCGCAAGGCCAGCAAGGCGCTGGGCATCTGGATTAACGTCTGCCCCGCCTGCCACGCCGCCATTCATTCAAGCGGCGACCTGCAAGACCACTACCACAAACAAGGCCAACTGCTTGCAGAAGCCTACTACCATTGGGATCACGACGACTTTCGCCGCCGCTTCTATATTAACTACTTGGAGGACTAACCTATGAAAGACCCATCTTGGGAAGAGGCTGAGCTTACAAACTTAAAGAAGTATTA
>ERZ772893.637-NODE-637-length-42984-cov-25.831839_pt1 | contig 42984 bp, 30 predicted proteins | sample MGYA00511482_ERZ772893 | MGnify/ENA primary metagenome ERZ772893 (study PRJEB29015, sample SAMEA2737687) | human gut metagenome | biome: human gut; feature: human-associated habitat; material: faeces | place: China | collected 2012 ... | reverse complement strand
CTCCTATGAGAGCTGCAAGGTCCCCCGCGGCAGATGGAACGCGAAAATGAGATGATCGTTATTTCACATCGCATTTTAGCGTGGCCGGCAGGTGCGCAGCAGGGCTTCGAAAGCGCGGATCCGATCGTTATCCGGTCTCACTCTTGCATCCCGCTCTGCGCCTACACCGTATTTCCCGCCACCCATGCAAAGTTTCTTTTACAGGGGAACAAATATATAGTACAATGAAAGATAATAAACCAGCGAGAAAAGCAGTACGGAAAACACAGAAGAGGAGTACGACATGAGTTCCAAAGAAGAATCATCGACCATGGAAAGCGTGCAGAAGGACATACAGTGTCTGCGGAAGGTTTTTTCCATAGTACGTCTTGTCAAGGCTGCGCATCCCGAAGCCCATGATACAGAGGATGGTTCCACGCTTTCCGCAGGTGATGATGACAGCCGCCGAAGCACTTGTGAATTCTGCGCCCCGCAGACCCATCAGAGCACCTTTACCGATAAGGGCATGCATCTCCACTTCAAAGTCATCGACGGCAAAATGTACCAGATCTTTGTGAGACCGCTCATGATCGAAGGAGTGCCCTACGTGCTGGAAATGCTGAAGCACATCGATAATACAGACCTCTTCCTTGCGGAAGGCTATGACCAGCTGATGTCCTTCAGCCAGCAGCTCTACATCGATGCCCTGACCGGCGCGTACAACCGCCGTTTCTGGGAAGACAAAATGAAGAGCTTTTCCGGCGTTGCCGGTATCGCTCTGATCGACCTCGATGACCTGAAGCTCTACAACGACACCTTCGGCCACAGCGCAGGCGATGCCGCCCTGAAAGCGCTGGTACAGATCACGAAGAAAGGCATCCGCTCCACAGACAAGCTGATCCGCTATGGCGGAGATGAATTTCTCCTCATCATGCCGAACGTCTCCTCCTCCATCTTCGCAGAGAAGCTCCGCACCATCCAAGAGCACATCCATGAGGCAGACTTCCCCGAATTCCCCGGACTTAAGATCTCTGCCAGCATCGGCGGCGCCATGCTCTACAACGGCAACATCGAAGAAGTCGTCTCCCGTGCGGACAAGCTCATGTACTATGCCAAGTCCTATAAAAATACCGTGGCCATGGACGAAGAGGTGGAATATGAAAAGGTGCTGCTCGATGCCCCTGCCGCGAAGCCGCGGGTACTGATCGTCGATGATTCGGAGCTGAACCGAGATCTCCTGAAAGAAATGCTGCGCGATCGTTACGAGATCCTCGAAGCCGCAGACGGTGAAAAGGGGCTCGCTCTCCTCTATGAGCTCGGCACGAAGATCTCCCTCGTACTTCTCGACGTCGTCATGCCGAAGCTCGGAGGCTTCGATGTACTCGCCGTCATGCAGAAGGAACGCTGGCTCGATGACATCCCCGTCATGATGATCTCCGCCGAAGACTCCCCTGCCTTCATTCAAAAAGCCTATGACATGGGCGCGTCCGACTATATCACCCGCCCCTTTAACATGAACGTCGTCCGCCAGCGCTCGGACAATATCACAAAGCTGTATGCCAAGCAGCGCCGTCTTTTGAGCCTGGTGTCAAGCCAGATCCAGGAAAAAGAACGAAACAACCACATCATCATCAGCATCCTTTCCGAAGTCGTCGGTCTCAAAAACGGGGAAAGCCGCAAGCATATCCTGTGTGTCAGCCGCATCACTGAGCTTCTTTTATCGCGTGTCATGCAGCGGACCAGCCGCTACTATCTCACCTGGCAGGATGAAGCCCTCATCACGAATGCCGCCGCTCTCCATGACATCGGCAAGATCGGTATCGATGAGAAGATCCTGAACAAGCCCGGCAAGCTGACCAAGGAAGAATTCGAGATCATGAAAACGCACACCCTGATCGGCGCGAAGATGGTCGAAAATCTGGAAGCCTTTCAGAAAGAGCCCTTTGTCAAGGTGACTTACGCCATCTGCCGCTGGCATCACGAGCGATGGGACGGTCGCGGATACCCCGACGGCCTCAAGGGCGATGCCATCCCGATCTCCGCACAGATCGTATCCATCGCTGACGTCTACGATGCCTTGACAAGCAAGCGCGTCTACAAGGACGCTTTCGCTCACGAAAAAGCCATCCGGATGATCCTCGACGGGGAATGCGGCCTCTTCAACCCGCTCCTCTTAGACTGTCTCTTGGACATCAAAGACAGCCTGAAGGAGGAACTAGAGAAAAGCAGCACCGGCCTTGCCATCCATCAGAAAATCCCCGATGGGATCATCCGGGATCTGTGACCGGTGATCTCTCTCCCCTCTCATCCTTTCCGTGGCGCGCCACGCCGCAAATCCATTGAATGTAAGGAGTTTCCTATGAATATCGAAGCATGCTACAACAAAATGGGCGCTGACTACGCCGAAGTGAAGAGCCGCCTCCCGAGCGACGCCTTTATCAAGCGTTTTGCCCTGAAATTCTTAGACGACCCCACCTTCGCGCTGCTCGAAAAGAGCCTCGCTGGGGAAAACGTGGATGAAGCCTTCCGCGCCGCACACACGCTGAAGGGCATCACGCAAAACCTCGGCTTCAGTCAACTCTCGCCGCTGGCGATCGAGATCACGGAGATCCTCCGCGCCGGTACCATGGACGGCACAGACACCCTCTTCCCGCGGCTGAAGGAAAAATATGATATGACCGTCGCCTGCATTAAAGAAGTGAACGAATAGGACGTGATAAAAGCGTTTTGGATCGTGAATGATTCAAAGCGTTTTTTTATTTGCGACTTTTGTGACTGGTGACTGGTGGCTGGGAAACAGCAGACTCTCACATCGTCATTTCGAGCGCATGCGAGAAATCTTTGTCATTCGCGGGGAAACGGGTCATGAGAGAAACGCGCAAACGGGAAACCTGTTATCCCAAAGCCTTCGGGCATCGCCCTATTGATACTCTGCGGCGCATTTCGTCATCCTGAGCGGAGTGAAATGCCGGATGCTCGATAATGTAAAGGCAAAGCCGTGAGAACTGAGCCGAAGGATCTGGCGCCGCACCACCATTTCGCATTTCTCATTTCTAATTTCTCATTCAAGCGAGGCTTTCAAACGTAATCAAGGGGGGCGGGCCGCCCCACAGGCTAAATTATGAAAGCAGGGATGAGTAGCTAGGGATTAGGGATTGGGGATTAGGAGTGACTGGTGGCTGGTGACTGGGATTTCTCCGGCATCGTCATCCAGAGCGCAGCCGAGGGTCTTTACTGCACTGCAGAAATCAGCGTGTATGCGCCGAGGGAAAACGATGTCCTAGTGCTGCCTCACATCAGACAATGAACGTTCTGCAATAAAGATCGAGGGCTACGCTCGAAATGACGATGCGCCGCGCGAAGCGCTATCAAAACTCCGCGGCGATTCTAATTTTTATGCGCCGCACCACCACTCCTAACTCCTCACTCCTCACTCCTAACTGGCGAGTAGAGCTTTCGCACGCACTCAAAGGACAACACGCCCCACGGGCTAACCCTGAACCCTCATCGATTTTATGATTTCTTTAACTCCCGGCGATCCGCCATACACACACTATATTTATACTACTTATATATGTCTCATTATATATCCCTGAGTGTGCTATAATATAGCGTAGGCTTATGTGCCTCAACGGAGGAATCATGATATCGATCGTAACACCTGTATATAACGAAGATGGCAATGTCGTCTATTTCCATGACGAAGTGACGAAAGTCATGCAGACGCTGGATATGGACTACGAGATCATCTACGTCAATGATGGCTCGAAGGATCGCACCGACGAGCTGATCCACCAGCTGGCAGCCGGCGACCCGCATGTGCGGGCGCTGACCTTTGCACGCAATTTCGGCCACCAGATCGCCATCACCTGCGGCATGGACTTTGCCGTCGGAGACGCCGTCATCACGATGGATGGCGACATGCAGCACCCGCCGGCGCTCATCCCGAAGCTCATCCAAAAGTGGCAGGAAGGCTATGACATCGTACAGACCATCCGCACCGCGACAGAAGATGCCGGCCCCATCAAGAAGCTGACCTCGGCAGGCTACTACGCAGTGATCAATTCCATTTCAAACTCGCCCGTCGTCCCGGGCGGCTCCGACTTCCGCCTGATGGATCGCAAAGCGCTCGATGCCTTTCTGCGTTTCCGTGAGCATTCCCGCTTTATCCGCGGCATCGTAGGTGGCCTTGGCTTCAAGCAGTGTACCATCGAATTTGAAGCGCCTGCCCGCCACGCCGGTGTCTCGAAATTTTCCATGAAAAAAATGCTGCACTTCGCGATGGACGGCATCATCACGAATTCCACCCTGCCGCTGCGTGTGGCATTCTATCTGGGTGTCCTCGCGGCCGTCGCAGGCATCCTTCTCATCCTTCATGTCCTCTACTGCGTCATGATGGACGAAGCCGTCCCGGGCTGGGCGACCATGACCATCCTCATCGCCATCTTCGGCAGCTTGAATCTCATGGGCCTCGGCATCATCGGCGAATACCTCGGACGTATGTTTGAAGAGACCAGAAACCGCCCCCTCTACTGGCTCTCCGACGACACCGCCGCCCATCTCGATAATCCCTATCGCATGAGTCATAAAAAAGAGTGACTGGGGACTAGTGACTAGTGACTAGTAGCTAGGGATTAGGGTCTAGGGTCTAGGGATTAGACGTTACGTCAGCCGTCAGACATCAGACGTCTGCCCTTTGGTCATCGCCATCATTTATACTCCGCGGCGCTCCGGATGACGAAATGCGCCGCACCAACCCCTTTGAACCTCTTGAACCTATAGAACCCGCCCCCCTCTTTCCTACGAAACCAAGGGGCAGCACGCCCCGCGGGCTACCCCTTCCCATTCCATTTTTCCGAAAGGAGACCTCCTCTTGTCCAATACATCCTTTTTTGAAAGTGAATTGTTTTCCGAACTGACAGAAGACCTGCACCAGTCTTCGCGTTTTACTGCGACGTACCGCATCGCAGCTCCCACCTATGAAGAGGCGAAGAAGATCGCCTTCGCCATCGCCGTCGAGCAGACGATCGAGTGTCCTTACGAACTGGTAGACGGCACTCCGATCGCTGACACCATCGTCGGAGAGATCGAAGATCTGAAAAAGGCGGAAGCCGGCGCATACTATGCGACGATCTCCTATGAGCCGGAGGCTGTCGGTGATGAGATGGCCGAGCTCCTCAATATGCTTTTCGGAAATACGAGCCTGCAGCCCGGCGTCCGCCTCATGTCCTTCGAACTGCCCGAGACCATGTACAACAATTACCCGGGCCCGCGTTTCGGCAGAAGCGGTCTTCGTGACCTCTGCGGCGTGCCGCGCGGTCCGATCCTCATGTCAGCCATCAAGCCGCTCGGCAGATCTCCGAAGGAGCTCGCGCAAATGGTCTATGACCTCGCACTCGGCGGCTGCCCCATCATCAAGGATGACCATAGCCTCATGGACCAGCACTATGCGCCTTTCAAGGAACGTGTCCTCCAGTGCGTCATGGCGCTTGCGGATCCCAAAGAGAAAACAGGCAGGAAAAGCATGTACATCGCCAACTGCACCACAGATGGTCTGGGCTTCCTCGAGCGTGCCTATCAGGCCAAGGAGATCGGGGCTGACGGCATCATGGCCGCCCCTGCCATCACCGGCTTCACCATGATCCGTGATCTCGCACGGGATCCGGACTTCGGCCTGCCGATCTTCCTGCACCCCTGCTTCTCCGGTCCGCTGGTCCTCTCGCAGGATGCGGGCATTTCCCCCTTCTGCTACTATGGCCAGCTCTCCCGACTCGCCGGCGCAGATGCGGTCATCTTCACCAGCTTCGGCGGTCGCTTCTCCTTCTCGCAGGATACCTGCCAGAAGATCGCGGAAGGCACCGAATCGAAGATGGCAGACCTTCGGGCAAACTTCCCTGTCCCCTCCGGCGGCATGCGCTGGCAGCTCTTCAAAGAAATGGTCCGCATCTACGGTCCCGATACCATCTTCCTCGTAGGAGGCGCTCTTCAGACAGAAGGCCCCGACCTCACCGCGAATACGAAATTCTTCCTCGAAAAGCTCGCGGAAGCGGCGGGAGAGAAGTGACTGGTGACTAGTGACTGGTGACTGGTAGCTAGGGATTAGGGATTAGGATCCCCCCAACTGAGGAATACTATTAAGTTAAGCGGCAGAACGTTCTTGGCTCCCCATCGGGGGAGCTCCCCGAAGGGGGAAGCAAGACGTTACGCAGCTAACGATTTCCTTAACTTAATAGCATTACCTAGAGGGGAAGGCTGCGATACGAGAATACCATCCTCTAAAAAAAGGCGGCGAAGCCGCCACCTTAACCCTGTACCTTGAACCCTGAACCTTGAACCCTGAACCCTGAACCTTGAACCGAATGAAAGCAAAGCAAAAAGGAGCTGTGAAGAAATGCGGATTCATTTCTTCACAGCCCCTTTTTTATTTCCGTCCCTTCCACGCAAGGACCCAGGATAAGGCAAAAGCCACAGCGAGCATGGCAGAAAAGAGATGAAGCGTCGCTGCATAGCCCCCCGTCGTTTCCTTCATGAAAGAAAGGAGAAGCGGGCCGGCGACGCCTGCCATGCCCCAAGCGGTCAGGATGGAGCCGTGAATGGAGGCGAGCTGCTTCACGCCGAAGAGATCGGATAGGAAGGCAGGCATGCAGGAGAAGCCGCCGCCGTAGCAGGAGATCACGGCGAGTACCAGTATCTCAAAGAGAAGCGCATCACTGACATGAGCAAGTGCATAAAAAGCGAAGACCTCGAACGCAAAGAAGATCATGTAGGTCACGCCGCGGCCGATCCAGTCGGAGACGGATGCCCAAAGGATACGGCCGGCGCCATTCACGATACCGATGATACCGACAAGGGAGGCTGCCTCGGCCGCGCTCATGCCGATGATCTCCTGCGCCATGGGCGAAGCCACGGCAAGAAGGCCGATGCCGCAGGTGATATTCGTGAAGAAGATCCACCACAGCACATACCACTTCCATGTGTGCATGGCCTCTTTGCGCGTGAGACCTTTGGCCTGAGCTGTCTTTTCCCCATCCTTTCGGATCTCTTCCTCAAGCACCTCTTCCAAAAGCATCGGGATCTCGCCCTTCCTCGGCGGCCGAATGTAGGAGGCGGAAAGGATCATGACCAGCGCATAGGCAGCGGCAAGGATGAGGAAATTCTCCGTGAGCCCGAAGCGATCGACAAGATAGCGCATGGCCGGGCCTGCGATGAGCGCTGCGAAGCCGAACCCCATGATAGCCAGCCCCGTCGCAAAGCCGCGATGCTGGGGAAACCATTTCACAAGCGTAGAGACAGGCGTGATATAGCCCGTGCCAAGACCAATGCCCCCGATGGCTCCGTAGAAGAGATAGAGAAGGAAAGCGGACTGACAGTGAACCGCCGCCGCTGTCCCAAGGAGACCCGTACTGAAAAAGACGGCAGAGACCATCCCGCTCCGGGACGGCCCCAGCCGCTCGACCAGAGGGCCTAAGAAGCCTGCCGAAAGCCCCAGAAACAGGATCGCGATCGAGAAGGCCCAGGTGGCCCAAGAAAGCGAGAGCCCCATCGTCTCCATCACAGGGCGCGTCAGGACGCTCCATGCATACACACTTCCGATAGACATGTGGATCCCCACGGCCGCCATGGCAGTGAGCCAGCGATTTCTTTTCATCAAAAAATCCCTCCATTTTTGAAATGAAGGGAAATCTGCACGCTCCCGTTCCTGCGATGCCATTTAGCAGGCATCGCAGGGAAACGAAAACCGCCTGAGCAGATTTCCCTGCCCAGACGGTCGGCTTTTTTTTCATGAGGCCCGCAGTCCACGTGGTTCATTCCACCTATTTCCGTCAGTTCCGCGGCTCATCTATATTGTATATCTAGCCTAGCATGGATACGAGAGATTGTCAATGGGAAGCGTCCCTCCCAAAAACATCTTCTCCCTCCGCTCAAGAGGCGCGCACGGGACATGCCTTGCCAATGCCATTTGCCAGTTTCTTATTTTTTAATGAAAACCGTCCTCCAGATCTTCATCATCCTCTATGCATCATATACATGGGATACCTGCCTTTTCCGTATTTCATTTGCTAATTGCGCAATACAAATTGTACGGTATGATATTATTTATATGTCATAATGCCTAATTTTATCGGAAAATTCGCAGATTCTCCGTATCCCCATACCCCCTATAGGTATCTTCACATTTTTCATTCAATATTTTTTGTCATCTATAAATATTTGCGCTAATTATTTGTTTACTTGTTATAATTTATATGATATAATTTGTAAGAAATTGTAAGTAACTACTAAATAATAAGAATACGACCTCATGTTCTGCCGCTTCTGCCTTATTCTTTTTTAAAGAGTAACCTGGGAAACCACTCTTCATCTGTTATCATTAAGCCAACAAGGTCCCCTTCCCGACCTTGTTTTTGATGCTTTTTTTCAAGAGTCATCGAAAGTGACGGGTTTGTAAGAACCAGCGAAGAGCTCTCTCCTCGCCGCCGTGCCAGACAGCGAAAAAGGCTCTCCCGTCACATCGGCAGGGGAAAGATACAGATGATAAAATCCCAGTCTTTATACCATTTTATATTATCAAGAAATTGGAGATGATGAGTTTGTCAATGAAGCAGCTTGGGATGCGATTTGGCGAGATGGTTCTCGTCTTGATCGGCATCAGCTTCATTACCTTCTGTCTGATCATGCTCTCTCCGGGTGACCCCGTCAGGCAGATGATCGCCGGTAATGAAGATATTATTGTTAGTCAGGTAGAGATCGACGCACTCCGCCATGAACTGGGTCTGGATAAGCCGTTCCTTCTGCAGTACCTGGACTGGCTCGGCAGAGTCGTACAGGGTAATTTTGGTTTCTCCTTCATGATGAAGAAGCCGGTCATTGATGCAATCATGGAAGCCCTCCCGGCATCCGTCATTCTGGCGCTGGCCTCCTCCCTCTTCATGCTTGTCTTCTCCATTCCGCTCGGCATTTATACCGCTGTCAAGCAGAATACCTGGTTTGACTACCTCGTCCGCGGCTGCACCTTTGCCGGTGTCTCCGTCCCGAACTTCTGGATGGGCCTCATGCTCCTTTGGGTCTTCGCACTGAAGCTCTCCCTCTTCCCGATCGTCGGTGGTTCGATTTCCCTCGAAAATCTGATCCTGCCGATGTGCACCCTGGGCATCGTCATGGCATCGAAATACACCCGTCAGGTACGTGCCACGGTGCTCGAAGAACTGCATCAGGACTACGTCATGGGCGCACGTGCCCGCGGCCTCTCGGAAAGCCACATCCTCTGGCGTGAAGTCCTGCCGAATGCCCTCCTCCCGCTGGTCACCCTCTTCGGTCTGGCCTTCGGCTCTCTTCTGGGCGGCGCCGCTGTCGTAGAAATCGTATTTTCCTGGCCGGGTCTGGGCTACATGGTCGTACAGGCCATCACCTACCGTGACTTCCAGACCGTACAGGCCATCGTTCTCTGGATCGCTTTCATGTACATGATGATCAACCTCATCGTCGACCTGTCCTACAACCGTCTCGATCCAAGACTCAGAAAGGGAGGTCACTGATATGGAAAGCTTAGTCAAAGGCTTCAAAGAAAATAAAGCCTTCCGCTTCACCTCTCTTCTGGTCGTCCTTCTTCTGGCGATCACACTCCTTGCTCCCGTCATCGCTCCTCATGACCCGCTCACCGCTGTCATGAAGGATGCGAACCAGGCACCGTCTGCGGCGCATCTCTTCGGCACAGACAAGCTCGGACGTGACGTGCTCTCCCGTATCCTCTACGGCGCGAGCTACTCCCTGACCTCCGTCATCGCCCTCGTAGCCTGCATCTTCGTCGTAGGCACTACGATGGGCATCATTTCCGGATACTTCGGCGGCATCGTCGATATCGTCATCATGCGTATCGCTGATATGATGATCTCCTTCCCGGGCGTCATCCTTGCGATCGCCATCGCCGGTATCATGGGCGGCTCGCTCATCAATGCGATGATCGCACTGACTGCGGTCACATGGACCAAGTATGCCCGCCTCTCCCGTTCCATGGTCCTCAAGATCAAGCGCCGTGAATTCGTCGATGCGGCTGTCGTATCCGGCGGTTCCTCAGTGCATATCCTCTGGGTCCACATCCTTCCAAACATTCTCCCGCTCATGGTCATCACCGCGGCTGCTGATATCGGCGCCATGATGATGGAGCTTGCCGGACTCTCCTTCCTCGGCTTCGGCAGCCAGCCGCCGGCTCCGGAATGGGGCCTCATGCTGAATGAAGGCCGTCAGCAGCTCCAGACAGCTCCATGGCTGATGTTCTTCCCGGGTCTCTCCATCTTCATCACCGTCGTCGTCTTCAACCTTTGGGGCGACTCCCTCCGCGATGTCCTTGACCCGAGAAATGAAGGATAAGGTTCAGGGTTCAGGGTGGCGGCATCGCCGCGAATACATATGAGACGATGCCCGAAAGTGGTATTTAAGTGACTAGTCACCAATCCCTAGCCACAAGACACTTGTCACTAACTCATGTTTATTCCCATTATTTTTTATATCATTTACCCGAAAGGAAGCGTACACGATGAAATCTATTTACAAAAAAGGTGCCCTCTTTGCAGCAGCTGCTCTCATGGCTTTTAGTCTTTCCGGCTGCGGCGGTGACTCCGGCAATGCCTCCAAAGGTCCGAAGGACACCCTGACTGTCGGCGTTACGAACTTCGCAGACAGCCTCGAACCGACCGACAACTACTTCGGCTGGCAGGTCATGCGTTACGGCATCGGTGAATGTCTCGTTCACTTCGATGACAAGATGAATGCAGAACCATGGATCGCTGAAAGCTGGAAAGTCTCTGACGACAAGATGTCCTGGACCTTCAAGATCAAAGACATTAAATTCTCCAACGGCACACCGGTGACCGGCGAAGCTGTCAAGAAATCCATTGAACGTACCTTCGCAAAAGCGCCGCGTGCGAAAGCGATGTTCGAACTCGACCACATCACCGCTGACGGCCAGAATGTAACCATTTATACGAAAAAACCGATGGCTACCCTGCCGGGCATACTGGGGGATCCCCTCTTCATCATCGTTGATGCCGATTCCGACGGCAAAGTAGACTTTGCCAAACAGGGTCCGGTCTGCACCGGTCCATACATGGTCAAGACCTTCTCCAAAGCAAAGACCGAACTCGATGCAAACCCGAACTATTACGCAGCTGTTCCATTCAAGCACACCGTCGTCAACACCATCGACGACCCGAATACCCGTGCTATGTCTCTCCAGAAGGGTGAAATCGATGTGGCTGTCAACATTGGCTCCGGCGATATGCAGCTCTTCCAGGATAAGAAGAAATTCACCATCAGCTCCATTGCCTCCCTCCGCGACTGTCTGGCCCGCCTGAACATTTCCAACGGAAAGCCTCTCGCTGACAAGAAAGTCCGTCAGGCACTGATCCAGTCCCTGGACCGCGAAACCTACTGCAAGGTCCTCCTGAAAGACACCTTTATCCCCGGCGGTCCCATCCTTCCGCCGTCTCTGGATTTTGACTTCGACAAACTGAAAGCCGAATATCCGGACAACTATAATGTGGAAAATGCGAAGAAACTGCTGGCAGAAGCAGGCTGGAAGGATACCGACGGCGACGGCTATGTGGATAAGGACGGCAAGAATCTGGAACTGGATTTCGTCTATTACAGCGGCCGTGCGGAACTGCCTCTCTTTGCGGAAGCCACCCAGTCTGACGCTAAGAAAGTCGGTATCAAGGTGAACATGAAGAATGTGGACTACAACGTTCTTTACGGCATCGGCACCCGCGGCGAATATGATCTCCTGATCTCCAACATCCTCACTGAACCGGCAGGGGATCCGGAAGCCTTCCTCAACATGTACTGGAAGACCAATGTGAACGGCAGCACCCCCGAGAACGCCTCCGGCTACTCCAACCCGGAATACGATGCACTCTCCGATCAGCTGGCTTCCGAATTCGACCCGGCTAAGCGTAGAGACATCATCATCAAGATGGAAAAAATCCTTCAGGATGATGCAGCCACCCTCGTCTTCGGCTATCCGCAGACCAATATGATTTCCAACAAAGCCGTAGAACATGCGGACATCAAACCGTGCGACTACTACTGGATCACCAAGGACATCACTCCGGCAAAATAATTTGTTTAGCCAGCAGTTTGCTCTAAGCAGTAGGCGGCCAGCCATTTGCGGTTTGCTGCCTACTGCTTACTGCTTACTATTTTTACAAGGAGACTTTCATGCTATTAGAAGTCAAAAACCTGGGAATTGCCTACGGCGACAAGCCCCCCATCGTTCAGGGCGTCACATTCAACCTGGATGAGGGCGAGATCCTCGCCATCGTCGGCGAATCCGGCTCAGGGAAAACCACCGTCATCCGTGCTATTCAGCACGTCCTGCCCGGCGGCGGTCATATAGCGGAAGGTCAGGTCATTCTTGAAGGCGAAGATACCCAGAAGCAGACTCCTGAAATGCATCGCGCACTCTGTGGCACAGACGTCTCCATGATTTTCCAGGACAGCGGCGCTATGATGAATCCGATCCGCACCATCGGCACCGAATTCCGTGAATTCCTCGCCGTCCATGGCATCAAGGACGACAAGGAAGCCCATGACCTGATGATTTCCATGATCGAAATGGTGCGCCTTCCGAACCCGGAACACATCCTGAAATGCTATCCCTACGAGCTTTCCGGCGGTATGCGCCAGCGCGTCGGCATCGCTATGGCGATGGCCATGAAGCCTAAGCTCCTCTTGGCCGATGAACCGACCTCCGCTCTGGACGTCACAAACCAGGCCATCATCGTCAAAGAAATGATGAATGTCCGTGACAAGATGAATACCGCCATCATCATCGTCACCCACAACATGGGCGTATCCTGCTACATGGCGGACTACATCATGGTCATGAAGAAAGGCCGCGTCGTCGAATACGGCAAAGCAGAAGATGTCATTTATCACCCGAAGGAAGAATACACCCGTATGCTCCTTGCGGCGGTTCCGAAGATGGGAGGCAAAGACGCATGAAAAACTACGGAGAAGAAATCCTCCAGATGGTCGACATCTGCAAGGTCTTCGACCTCGGTGACGGCAAGAAGCTCCATGCAGCCGAAAATGTCAATGTCACCATCCACAAAGGGGAGACCGTCGGTATCGTCGGGGAATCCGGCTCCGGCAAGTCCACCCTTGCCAAGATGCTGACCCGTCTTTACTCCATGACCAGCGGGAAAATCATTTTCCACGGCAAAGACATCACAGATCTCAAAGGCGAAGCCCTCCGTCAGCACCGCAAATCCATCCAGATGGTCTTTCAGGACCCCTCCACTGCTTTCAATCCGAAGCAGCGCGTCAAGGAGATCATCTGTGAACCGCTCGAAAACTTCGGCATGATCGATAAGAAGGATGTCGAAGCCAAGGCGAAGGAAATGCTCCGTCTGGTCGACCTTCCCGAAGATTTCGCCGATCGCTATCCGAACAACATGTCCGGCGGCCAGCGCCAGCGTATCGCGATCGCACGTGCTCTGGTCCTCGAGCCGGAGATCATCGTCTGCGACGAAGCCACCTCTGCTCTTGACGTATCCGTCCAGAAGACCGTCCTCGATCTGCTTGATCGTCTGCAGAAAGAGACCCACGTGGCCTACATGTTCATCTGCCATGACCTTGCTCTCGCAAACAGCTTCTGCGACAACATCGTCATCATGCAGCATGGCAAGGTCGTAGAAAAGATCCATGACCTCAGAGAAGCGAAGGATCCATACTCCAAGAAGCTCCTTGCTTCCGTCTTCACCATCGAAGAAGGAAAGAACAAGGTCCTTCCTGACGAGCTCTTCAACTGATCTCTGCATCATAAAACCGCCAGCCTTTCGGCTGGCGGTTTTTGATTGATGGGGACTAGTGACTGGTGACTAGTAGCTAGGGATTAGGGATTAGTGGCTAGGGATTAGGAGCTGGAAAGCGCTAATGCCACGAGAAATCCGTCGAAGCAGATTCCCTTATCCTAAGAATCCTCTCGTCTTCTCCGCTTCTACGACGCGGGAGAGCGCGAGCATGTAGGAGGCAAGACGATAGGTCACATGGTATTTCTCCTTCAATGCGTACACATCCTCATAGGCCTCGCGCATCTTTTTGGCAAGGCGCTCATTGTACTCTTCTTCCGTCCAGTAGTAGCCGGTGCGGTTCTGTACCCATTCAAAATAGGAACCCACGACGCCGCCGACATTGCTCATGACGTCTGCGAGGACCTCGATCCCCTTCTCTTCGAAGTAGGCATCGGCTTCCTCCGTGGTCGGGCCATTCGCCCCTTCCAGGATGAGACGGGCTTTCACCTTGCCCATGGTCTTTTCATTCAACTGGTTCTCCATCGCAGCGACGAAGATGACATCGACGTCCTGCGCGAAAAGTTCGCTGTCGGGGATCATGACCGCCCCTTCCTCCGTATAGCCTTTGAGCGAGCGGCCATGGCTGTTCGCATAGGTGTACATCGCTTCGATGTCAAGGCCGCTGTCCTTGTGCCACGTACCATTGATATCGCCGATGGTGGTGATCTTGACGCCCTTCCTGTGCATGAGGAGAGAGCCGACGGAGCCAACATTGCCGAAGCCCTGCACGACCATGGTGAGATCCTTCATGTCCTTATGATTCTTTTCACACCATGTTTCCAGCGTAAAGAGCAGACCGCGGCCCGTCGCTTCATTTCTGCCGAGAGAGCCGCCCACGGAAAGAGGCTTGCCGGTGACGACACCGGGCTGCCACTTGCCGGAGAGTGCTGTGTATTCATCGGCGATCCACGCCATGATCTGGCCATTCGTATTCACATCCGGTGCCGGTACGTCCTGATCCGGTCCGATGATGGGATAGATCTTTCTGATATAGCCGCGTGTCAGACGGGCGAGTTCGCGTGTGGAGAGCTTATGCGGATCGACCTTGATCCCGCCCTTTGCGCCGCCATAAGGGATATTGCCGATGGCATTCTTGATGGTCATCCACGCGGCGAGGGCTTTGACTTCGTTTTCATCGGATGCAGGATGGAAACGGATGCCGCCCTTTGCTGCGCCTCGTGCGGTGGAGTGCTGTACGCGGTAGCCGGAGAAGACTTCGACATGCCCGTCATCCATCTGTATCGGGATGCTCACGGTGAGCTCGCGCTCCGGATAGCGGACAAATGCGTAGTCGCTCTCCCCGTAGCCAAGCACCTTCGCTGCCTTGTCGAGGATATGAAGCATGTTTTCATAAGGATTGTAGCTTGCCATTTTTGCCTCCAAAAGGAAATTGGAACCTTGTGCATTTTTAGGGAAACGCTGATTCAATCGCAGAGTCAGCTTCTACAAGAATTTTTATACATAGCTTCGTCATAGCCTTCCTTAAATAGCTCGCTATTCGCGTCAGGTTATTCCTCGCTATGCCTAAAAATTCAAGAGTAAAATCTGACAACGATTGAATCAGTGTTTCCCTAGACGCCCATGAAAATCCATAGCTCTACTATATCACGTTTCTCACGCTTTGAGAACATAGATGCATGTATAGATGAGTATTTGGCATAGCAACGCATTCATTATGATAAATTCATCATACAGAAATAAAATGCCGGTTCGGCTCGACCATGGCTACAGGGCGAAAGAAATGACGCAGGTTCCATGGGTTCAGGGTTCAGGGTTCAGGGTTCAGGGTTCAGGGTTGTGGTGGCGGCTTCGCCGCAAATATATATGAGGCGATGCCCGAAGGTCTTATGAACTGCTGCTATGCTCGTATCGTCAGCCCCCTTGCGGTAATGCTATTAAGTTAAGCGGCAGAACGTTCTTGGCTCCCCATCGGGGGAGCTCCCCGAAGGGGTGAGGGGCTACGTAGCGGTATTGCATGAAAGTGTTGGAATATCGATAGCATCGGACTATTCAACATAGCACGCTATACCGCTGGCATGCCCCATCTCGCTACGCTCGAAATGACGCTGTGAGAGACTCACCAGTCACTAGTCACTTAAGGATCCTAATCCCTAGCCACTCATCCCGAGCTACTAGTCCCCAGTGACTAGCCACTAACCATCAAAAAAGGAACCGCTTTCGCGATTCCTTTTTTGATTTCTTGAGTCCGCCGTGAAGTTTCATTTTCCTTTCGCAGCAGGCGGGGCAGTCCCCGCCCCCGCCGCAGCATCCACCGCCGCCGATGGTGGCATGATAGATGTGACGGCAGGCAAGAACGAAGAGGATGGCGATCACCGCCACCACAGCATAGACCGCGGGATTCATAGTTGTCTCCTTTTTCTGTATTCGAGAGAAGTCAAAAATAAGAACAAGATTCAGGGTTAGACCACGGGGCGCGCCGTCCTTTGATTACATGCGAAAGAGGTTCAGCGGGTTCAACAGGTTCAAAGGGGGTGGTGCGGCGCATAAAAAAATAGAAGCGCCGCGGAGTATAGATGGTGGCGATGCCCGAAGGCGGTATTCAAGTCACTAGTCACTAACCACTCATCCCTGCTTTCAAACTTCAACAGGATCTACGGGAGCGGTGTTTTCCGCAGGTTGCTGACGCCAATGGTCATGAGCAACAACGTGCCAAAAAGATCTCTCGACTTCGCTCGAGATGACGATGAGGAATCACCTCATCCCTAATCCCAAGCTACTAGTCACCAGTCCCTAGTCACTGGCTCCCCTTACGCTTTCGCAGCAACGGCTTCGGAGATTTCTTTCTCCTTCGGAGCCGGACGGCAGATGAAGTAGAGAGCAAGGAGGCAGAGGACGATGGCGATGCCCTGAGAGAGACCGAAGGCTGCGCCGTAGAAGAGCCAGCTGCCCAGATTGTAAGCTACGAAAGCCATGCCATAGCCGAGCGCGACCTGGAAGCCGATAGCGATAGCCGCCCATTTGCGGTCGCCCATTTCTCTGGCGATGGTCGCGATCGCAACGACGCATGGCGGGTCAAAGAGGTTCAGAATCATGTAGGAGAAGGCAGCGATCGGGGTGAACATAGTCGCAATGCCGGCCATGATTTCTTCGTCCTCTGCTTCTGCAACGACGCCATTCAGGACAGCCAGGGTACTCATTGCATTTTCCTTGGCCATTTCTGCGGAGATGACAGCGACAGCGCCCTTCCAGTCACCGAGGCCGAGTGGAGCAAAGATCCAGGAGATCGCATGACCGAAGGCAGCCATCATGGAGTCTTCGATGTCTTCTACCATTTCAAGACCTGCATTGAATGCGGAGAAGAACCAGATGACAACGCAGACCGCAAAGATGATGGTACCGGCTTTGATGATGAAGCCGCGCGCTCTTTCCCACATATGGATGAGGACGCCCTTCATGGACGGGAAATGGTAAGCCGGAAGCTCCATGACGAAGGGAGCCGGATCACCCGCAAAAGCACCTGTCTTTTTGAGAGCGATGCCTGCGAGGATGATGACCACGATACCGAGGAAGTACATGGCCGGTGCCATCAGGATGGAGTCCGGGAAGAATACGGAAGTGATCATGGAAATGATGACCGCCTTTGCAGAGCATGGGATGAAGGTGCAGAGCATGATGGTCATGCGGCGGTCACGCAGGTCTTCAATGGTGCGGGTCGCCATGACAGCCGGTACACCGCAGCCGCTGCCGACAAGGATCGGGATGAAGGACTTGCCGGAGAGACCGAATTTACGGAAAATGCGGTCCATGATGAAGGCAACACGCGCCATGTAGCCGGAGTCTTCCAGAAGGGAGAGGAAGAAGAAAATGAGGAGGATCTGCGGCACAAAGCCGAGAACGGTGCCGACACCGCCGATGATACCATCTACGACGAGGCTAGACATCCAGTCCGGCGCTTCGATGGACTCCATGAAGCCAGTCGCTGCGTCATTCACGATCTCCCCGAAGAAGGTATCATTCACCCAGTCTGTCGCCCAGCCGCCGACGGTGGTGACAGAGATGAAATAGACAAGCGTCATGATGAGGAAGAAGATCGGAAGCGCAAGGATGCGGTTCGTGACGATATGGTCGATCTTATCCGAGGTCGTCATGGAGACGCCCTGTTTCTTTTTCTTCATGACACTGTCTATGATCTTGGAAATGTAGCCATAGCGCTGGTTGATGATGATGGACTCGGCATCATCATCGAGCTCGTCTTCGCAGTCCTTGATATGGCCTTCCAAATGAGACATCAGCTTCGGCTCCAGCTGCAGAGCTCCCGTCGCATCCTGGTCTCTTTCGAATACTTTGATGGCGTACCAGCGAACGAACTGGTCCTCGACTTTATCGGAGATCGATTCTTCGATGTGTGCGATGGCATGCTCGACGCTGCCGGTGAATACAGACGGCAGGCGAAGCGGTTTCTTATTCATAGCAAGTTCCATCGCCTTTTCAGCCGCTTCCCGGCAACCCTTGCCCTGCAGTGCAGAGATCTCTACGACCGGGCAGCCCAGCTCGGAGGAGAGTTTGTCGAAATCAATGATGTCGCCATTCTTTTTGACAAGGTCCATCATATTGATGGCGGCGATCATCGGCAGACCGATCTCCACGAGCTGTGTCGTAAGGTACAGGTTTCGTTCCAGATTCGTGCCATCGATGATATTCAGGATGACGTCCGGCTGTTCGTTCACCAGATAGTTTCTGGCGACTTTTTCTTCGAGCGTGTATGGAGAAAGGGAATAGATCCCCGGCAGATCCTGGATGATGACGTTCTTGTGTCCTTTGAGGATCCCGTCCTTCTTTTCGACTGTGACACCGGGCCAGTTCCCTACGTACTGGGAGCTGCCGGTCAGTTCATTGAATAATGTCGTCTTCCCACAGTTCGGGTTGCCCGCCAGGGCGATTCGTATAGACATATCTTTGTAATTCTCCTTCTTCTATATTTGGGTGGGATTGGTTCTGGTTAGTGGTTTCAGGGTTCGGGGTTATGGTGGCGGCGCGGAAATTTAGAAAGCGCCGCGAGTTTTTGGAAATGCGTCAGCACTCACCTTGAACCCTGAAGTTTGAAAGCAGGGGTGAGTAGCTAGGGATTAGGGATTAGGAGTGACTGGTGACTTGGAATCTCCGGCATCGTCATCCCGAGCGCAGCCGAGGGATCTCTACTGCCCTGCGGGAATCAGTGTGTATGTGCCGAGGTAAAACGATGTATTGGTGCTGTCTCACATCAGGCAATGCGCGTTGTGCCATAGAGATTTCTCGACTACACTCGAAATGACAAAGGCGCGAAGCACTATCAAAACTCCGCGGCGCTTCAATTTTTATGCGCCGCACCACCATTCCTAATTCCTCATTCCTAATTTCTCATTTTTATTCTACTTCGATTGCTTCGGCTTCATCCTTACGGATGGAGAGCTCGTAGCCGCGGACGGTGAGCTCGATGGGATCTCCCAGAGGAGCGACCTTGCGGACATAGACATCGACGCCCTTCGTGATGCCCATATCCATGATGCGTCGACGCAGCGGGCCTGCGCCGGTGATTTTCTTGACTTTGGCTGTGCTTCCGATAGCCACTTCTTTGAGTGTCATTGTATTCGTCCTTTCGTTTTGATAAGGGATAAGTGATCCGCTGTGACCGGCGGATCGTGAGAAAGGCTCCCCGTTAAAAGAATATCCGCTCTGCCATGGAGCGATCGAGCGCGACACGGCTGCCTTTCACCTGTACGATCAAGTTGCCTCCCATCTGGCTGATAATGAGTACCTTCGCCTCGACGATGAATCCCAGGTCTGCCAGATGCTGGCGGATCTCATCTTTCCCGGAGATCCGCGTGATCGTCACGGTGTCTCCTGCCTTGGCAAATACCAGAGGCATCATAGGCATCCTCCTTTCTGAAATGCAACTCTTCATTTCTTCACTTTCGCCAATATTATAGTTATCCATTTAAAAATTAGTCAATATCCCGAAATATTTTTATTAGATGAGTAGTATGATTATTTGCTATATTGTCTAATATAGGTTAGGCTGACGGAAAAAATCATATCCACTTAGTCTTAAATTTAGGCATGCAAAAAGCGCCATGCTTTTGGCATGACGCTTTTGTATTGCGTATTGTTTGTTGTTTTTCGTTTGGATTCTTTCTCCTTCCTCTGGAAGGAGGTGGCACGAAGCGCCGGAGATTGGCAGACGGAACAAGGGAAACCTAATCCCTAATCCCTAGTCCCTAGTTACCAGTCACCTTCCGATAGGTGCAGAAGCGATGCGGGAGCTTTCCCTCCCCCTCTATGCTCTCTTCCAGCTTCCAGCGGAAAGGATCGAAATCCGGGAAGTACGCATCGCCCTCGAAATCTTCCTCGATCTCTGTGATGTACATCGTATCTGCATAGGGCAGGAGCTCGCGGTACATATGCTCGCCGCCGATCACGAAGCTCTCTCCTGAGGGCAGCGCTGCAAGCAGCTTCTTGACATCATGGAAGAGAAGGACGCCCTCCGGCGCTTTGTAGTCCGGATTTCCTGTCAGCACATAATGGACACGACCGGGCAGGACCTTGGGCAGGCTCTCGAAGGTCTTCCTCCCCATGACGATGGGATGACCCATGGTGAGAGTCTTGAAGCGCTTCAGGTCATCGGAAAGGTGCCAGATGAGACGGTTATCCTTGCCGATGACACCGTTTCTGGCACGGGCAACAATGATAGAAAGGCTCATACGGACACCTCCATCGCGATCTTGTCATGGTGACGGTAATTTTCCAGCTGAATGTCTTCGGGCTTAAAGTCATAGAAATCCTTCACATCCGGATTCAGGACGAGCCTCGGCGCTGCGTAAGCCTCCGGCAGGCGGGAGAGCTGGAGCTTCAGCTGTTCCACATGGTTTTCGTAAATGTGCGCGTTATTGATGACATGCGTAAAGAGCCCCGGCCGAAGACCGCTCACCTGCGCGATCATGCAGATGAGCGCCGCGTACTGGGTCATGTTGAAGGGCACGCCGAGCCCCATATCTCCGCTGCGCTGGACGAGCATGCAGTTCAGGCGGCCGTCATTCGAAACATCCCACATGGTAAGGAAGGCGCAGGGATAGAGCGCCATGTCCGGAAGGTCCTTCACATTCCAGAGATCGACCACCATGCGGCGGCTCTCCGGGTCTTTTTTCAGCATGTCAAGGAGGGTATCGACCTGATGGTACTTGCCGAGCTGATAGCCGTAGGCTTTCCCGATGGTGCCGTCCTCGCGCATCCACTCATCCCACACATGGCAGTTCCACTTCTGCAGCTCACGCACATCATTCGACTGCTTCTGCCAGATCCAGAGGATCTCTTTCACGGCTGTCTTGAAGGCGACGAATTTTGTGGTGAGGATGGGAAATTCCTTTTCCAGATCAAACTGCATGATCTGATGCGGCAGTTTGTAGGCAGGCATACCCGTGCGGTTCTCGCCGAGTGCGCCTTTGTCCAATATGTTTTTCACGATGCTGAGATATTCCTGATCAGCAAGACTCATGGTAGTGACTCCTTTTTGTTGTGTTGTTTGTAAATAGTGACTGGTGACTGGTGACTAGGGACTGGGGACTAGTAGCTAGGGACTAGTGACTTGTAGCTAGGGATTAGTGGCTAGGGATTAGGTTTGCGATACGAGAAAACCGCTAGTTTCAAACCTCCGCGGCGCTTCCATATTTTTATGCGCCGCACCACCACCGTTGAACCTTCTGAATCTGTTGAACCCGCTGAACCTCTTTCGCACGTAATCAAAGGACGGCACGCCCGAGGGGGTAACCCTGAACCTTGAACCCTAAATCCTGTCTCCCCAGATGCATTTCACGATCGCTTCTCCGTAGCGATCGACCTTTTTCGGGCCGATACCGCGGATGCGTTTCAGCTCCAGCTTCGTCTTGGGACGCCAGAAGGCCATTTCCTGCAGCTGCTCATCCGTGAAGATTCGATTCCGAGCCAGTCCTTCCCGGGCTGCGATCGCATTGCGGACAGAGAAAAGCTGCTGCAGGAGCTGGGCATCGGGATCCTTTTCTTCGATGACAGGCTCTTCTGCGCCGGTCCGGATGATCTCCAGAAAACGCTCGCCGTATTTCTGCAGCTTGAATGCGCCGACGCCATGCACCGCGCCCATGGCTTCCATGGACTCAGGGCGCTCGCGTGCCATCGCTTCCAGCGTCGCATCCGAGAAGATGACAAAGGGCGGCACATGCTCTTCGGCCGCCAGTGTCCGCCGAAGCTCGCGCAGGGCTTCGAAAAGGCCGTCCCGGCTTTCGCGGCGGGGATCGAGATCCCGCTCGACCGCTGCCTCTTTCATCGCATCCTCTGCGCCGAAGGCAAGGCCGTAGACCTCTGCCTTCCCCGCAAGGACTTCTTTCGCTTTGTCCGTCAGCTTGAGTACGGGATAGGGCTGTCCGTCACGGAAGAGGTAGCCATCCGCGACGAAGCTGTTCAGCGCACTCTTGATATGGCCCAGCTTCTCAAAAGAGAGCTTGCCGAAGGTCGGCACCGTGAGGAGATCCTTCTCAATGAGCTCCTTTGTTTTCTTTCCTTTCAGGACAGCAGCGATGATGCTCGCTCCGTATCGCTCGCGAAGGGATAGGACGGTACGGAAAATGAGGACTGCCGCATCCGTGATCCTGACCTTGGCCGTCCGGTTCTCGCAGTTGCTGCAGTGCCCGCAGGGCTCCTTCACCTTTTCTCCAAAGTAGGCGAGGACATAATTTCTAAGACACGAAGACGTCTGGCAATAGTCGATCATCGCATTCAAGCGCTGGTAATCCATCCGCTTCTGCTCCTCGCTCTGATTGCCATTCTCGATGAAGTATGTCTGGATGTGCACATCCTTCCCGCTGTAGAGCAGGATGCACTCCGCCTTCGCTCCATCGCGTCCCGCGCGCCCCGCCTCCTGATAGTATGACTCAAGACTCTTGGGCATCTGGTAATGGATGACATAGCGCACATTGCTCTTGTCGATCCCCATGCCGAACGCATTCGTCGCCACCATGACTGTCGTCCTGTCATAGGAGAAATCATCCTGCGCCTGCCTGCGTTCCTCGTCCGTCATGCCCGCATGGTAGCGCCCTGCCGTGATCCCCGCCTGAGAGAGCCTGTCATACATCTCATCCACCGCTTTTCGGGTCGCGCAGTAGATGATGCCGCTCTCTTTCCGGTGCGACTTCACATAGCGCAGGATGAAATACTCACGATCTTTGCCCTGCATCACGCGGAAGGAGAGATTCGGCCGGTCAAGCCCCGTGCGGAAAACAGCCGCCCCGGAAAGCCCCAGGCTTTCCTTCATATCCTGCTCGACGAGCGGCGTCGCCGTCGCGGTGAAGGCCGTCACGATGGGACGCTGCGGCAGGCTGTCGATGAAGCTTTTGATCTTCCGATACGATGGACGGAAATCATGCCCCCACTGCGACACACAGTGCGCCTCATCGACCACGATCATCGAGAGCGGCACCATGGAGAGACAATGCGTGAAATACGACGGCTCGAGCTTCTCCGGTGCCATGTAGAGCAGCTTGATCCGTCCGCGATACATATCACGCAGCCGCTCGATCGACTCCTCGTAGGGGACCGTGCTGTTCACATAGGAGGCCGGGATCCCCTGCTCCGTCAGCGCCTCCACCTGATCCTTCATGAGGGAGATCAGAGGAGAAATGATGACCGTCCCCTTCGGGAGCAGCATCGCCGGGATCTGGAAGCAGATCGACTTCCCCGCACCTGTAGGCATGATGGCCATCACATCCTTCCCGGAAAGGATGGCAGAGATCACATCCTCCTGTACCGTGCGGAATGTGTCGTAGCCAAAATATTCCTTCAGCACGTCTTTGGGTCCCATAGCGCGCCTCCTTTCGATTCGAACATATTCATATTATTATAGCATAGATAAAGGGTTCGAGGTTCAGGGTTCGGGGTTCAGGGTTCAGAGTCAGCCTCGGGAGCGTGCCGTCCCTTGATTGGGGATGAAAGAGAGGAGGCGGGTTCTACAGGTTCAGAGGGTTCAGCGGGGGTGGCGGTGCATTTCGTCATCCTGAGCGGAGAAAAACGTCGTATGTGAAAAAATGGCTTATCTGAAGCATGAGAACTGAGTCGAAGGATCTAAACGCTGCAAATATATATGGGCGATGCCCGAAGATCGGAGGATAGAAGTCTGAAGTCTGATGTCTGATGTCTCCTAGTCTTATCCCTAGTCTCTAGCCACTCCTCCCTACTTTCAAACTTCAGGGTTCAGGGTTCAGGGATGTGGTGGCGGTTTCTCCGCAAGTATGTATGAGGCAATGAGCGATTAAGAATCATTCTCGCCCCTTCCTCTGGAAGGGGCAGACGAGCGAAGCGAGGCGGGGTTGGCTTCCTCGCATGTGAAAATACCGCTTCACGCAGCCAACCTCCGCCCCTTCGGGGCACCTCCTTCCAAAGGAAGGAGGGAGAAAAGTGGAGTGCATTGACTGGCACCTAGGGTTGAGGTGGCGGCTTCGCCGCGATCGAGGGCTCAGGTCGCAGCTGTTCTGGCATTCATTATCCCACATACAACGTTTCTCGTCGCTCAGGATGACGAAACGGGGCGATGCCCGAAAGTAGCATGTAAGTCACTAGTCACTTGAGTCCCCAATCTCTAGCCACTCATCCCTGCTTTCAAACTTCAGAGATAGCCCGTGGGGCTATCCTTTTCTTACCCCTTAATAAATCATTTTTATAATAGCGCATTTGGTCGATATATAATAAAATAGATATATAGACATGTATTCTATAATGTATATGGTATGAAAGGAGACTTTTATGAACCTGCTATTTACTGCACTCATTGTCGTATGGGCGGCTTGGCTCATTTTGAAGAAGTACAAGCCGCAGACCGTCCTTTTCGTAGCAGGCGGTCTTCTTCTCGCCGGCTCGATGATCATGAACTGGGGCACGATCCTTCCCGCCGGAAAGAGCACCGGCATGTGGAGCTTCGATATTTTTGAACTCATCCGCACTCTTTTTGCGAACCGACTCTCCGGCCTCGGCCTCAACATCATGGCTGTCGGCGGCTTTGCACGTTACATGGATAAGATCGGCGCGAGCAATGCACTGGTAGCCCTCACCATTCGCCCGCTGATGCTGCTGAAATCGCCCTACATCGTCATGAGCGCCTGCTGGGTACTCGGCATGTTCCTTGGGCTGGCCATCAATAGTGCCTCCGGCCTGGCCATGCTGCTCATGGTGACCATGTTCCCGATCCTTGTCGCACTCGGTGTCTCCCGCATCTCTGCGACCGCAGCCATCGCGACCACACTCTGCCTTGACTGGAGCCCGTCAGATACCGGCACCATCTTTGCCGCTGAGATCGCAGGCTTCGATCCCGTCATCTACTGGCACACCTTCCAGATCCCGATCGCCTGCGCCGTCATCCCCTGTGTCGCCATCGCCCACTACCTCACACAGAAGATCATGGATAAGCGCGACGGGCACATCGTGCGCGCTCTGGATCCGGCGGAAGTCTCTGTCAATATCGAGACTGAGGATGAAAAGAAAGCAGCGCTTTCCCATCCGCCGAAGATCTACGCCCTTCTTCCGATCATTCCTCTCGCTCTGATCCTCATCTTCTCGCCGCTCTGCATCCCCGGCATCAAGATGAACATCATCATGGCGATGCTCATGGGGACCGCCATCGGCATGATCGCCCAGTTCTTCCGTACAAGAGACCTCAAGGAGACCTTCTCTGAGATCCAGATCTTCTTCGACGGCATGGGCAAGCAGCTCGCCAATGTCATCACCATCGTCATCGCCGGCGAATTCTTCGCGAAAGGTCTCACTTCCACAGGCTCCATCGATGCCATGATCCAGGGCGCCCAGACCACCGGCTTCGGCGCATACGGCCTGACGCTTGTCATGATCGCCATCATCGCAGTCTGCGCCATCCTCATGGGCAGCGGCAATGCTCCCTTCTTTGCCTTTGCCAATCTCGTCCCGGCGATCGCTGCCAAGACAGGTGTCGCAGCCTCCTTCATGGTCCTCCCGATGCACCTCATCGCGAGCTCCGCGCGCGCCATCTCTCCGATCACCGGTGTCATTATCGTGGCCTCCGGCATGGCTGGCATCAGCCCCTTTGACCTTGTGAAACGCACCGCCATCCCGATGGCTGTCTCCTGCATCCTCATCGTCGTCGCGAACTTCGTGATCTTCGGATAAATAGTTGCTAGTGACTAGGGATTAGGGACTAGGGACTAGGGACTAGGGATTAGGGATTAGGGATTAGGAAATACCAGTCACCAGTCACTAAAAAACAAAAGCGTAAGTGATATCGCACCGATATCACTTACGCTTTTGTTTTTGGCAGTCTTCACGTTCGACCAACCATTGCCCTTTCGGAGGAAAAATGAGGACAAGTCCCCCCTTCGTCATCCTGAGCGGAGTAAAATGTCGTTTGTTGAGAAATCGTATTCAGAAAGCGGGGGGACTGAGCCGAAGAATCTTGGCGAAACCGCCACCACCATTCCTAATTTTTACCCGCTGCGAGCTTCACGATCTCCACCGCCTGCTTGGCACATTTGACGAGGTCATCGATCACCTGATATTCCTCACTGGTGTGACATTTGAAATTCCCTGTACCGATCCCGACAGCGGCGATGCCGTGTTCATTGAAATGGTTCGCATCCATGCCGCCACCCCCTTCCTTGAAGAAGGGTGCTGCACAGGCTGCCTCTGCCGCCTCTTTGGCCAGCACGCAGGGGCGCGCGGTCTCTGCGAGCTTGAAGGCATGGTAAAGCGTATGCAGCTCGACCTCGATCTTCGTATGGTATTTCTCGGAGATCCTGTCTGCCGCCGCCTGAATATCGGCAGAGATCTGCTGATACTCCTTCGCATCGCGGCTTCTCTGCTCACCGGTGATCGTCACGAGATCACAGACGACATTGGTCGCACTCCCCGCCTCGATGATGGAGAAATTCGCCGTCGATACCGGCGAAAGGCGGCCATCGGGAAGCTGCATGATGAGATCTGCTGCCACCTTCAGCGCATTCAGTCCCTTTTCCGGTTCATTGCCCGCATGCGCCGTCACGCCATGCACACGGATCGTGACACGCCCTTTGCTCGGAGCGGCAAGGACGATGGTCCCCGCCTTGCCGGAGGCATCATATACAAAAGCGCTCTTCGAGCGGAACTTGGAAAAATCATACTGGCGCGAGCCTTCGACGCCCGTTTCCTCACAGACAGAGAAGGCCACCTCGATGGGGCCATGCGGGATCTGCTTCTCCTTCACTTCACGAAGCATCGCAAGGATCGCCGCGACGCCGCCGATATCATCGCCTGCCAGGATCGATGTCCCGTCCGAGACGATCTTCCCTTCCTCCTCCTTCACGAGAGGAACGATGTGCCCGTGATTTCCCACACGGTCCATATGCGCGGAGAAAAGGACCGGTTCGCCGTCCGCGCTTCCGGGAAGCTGTGCATAGAGATTGCCCGTATTGCCGCCGAGCACCTCGCCTGCCTTGTCTTCCGTCACGGTGAGGCCGAGCGCAATGAGCTTTTCCTTCAGTACGTCAGCGATCGCCCTTTCATCACGCGAGTGGACCTCGATAGAAACCAGTTCTTTGAATTCATCGATGATACGTTTCTGATCCATGGGAGGACTCCTTTCTTAAATGAGAAATTAGAAATGCGAAATGCTGGAGCGGCGCATAAAAAACAAAAGCGCCGCGGTGTATAAATAATGGCGATGCCCCAAAGTAGCATTCAAGCCACCAGTCACTTTGCGCCCCTAATCCCTAGCCACTCATCCTTGGTTCAAGGTTCAAGGTTGTGGTGGCGGCTTCACCGCGAATATATAGGCGGCGATGCCCGAAGGTCTCTTGATAGCCGACTTCCTTCGTATCGTCAGCCTTCCCCTCGAGGAGAAAATGCCCCGTAGGGGCGGATGGGGCACAGGCGGTATGAAAGACAGATGAGGAAAGTGGAGATGCGGGGGGAATCTGATATCTCCTAGTCTCTTAGTCCCCAGCCACCAGTCACAAGTCCCTAGCTACTAGTCCCCAGCCACCAGCCACAGTCACTGCCTTCTCCTCTTTCTATGCGGATGATAGAGCTGCCAGTGGAAGTGGATCGCACAGAAGCGAAGAAGTGTCACGCAGGCAAAAGCGATCCAGGAGGAAACGGAAAGCTCCAGCGCCGTGAAATGACGCAGGCAGCACAGGACAAGGCCGCCGACGATGGATGCGATGGCGTACACATCCATGTACAGCACGACAGGCATGCGCCGCGCCATCATATCTCGCAGCATACCGCCGCCGACCGCGGTGATAAGCCCCAGCATGGTCGGCAGAAGAAAACGATACGAGTCGGGGTACTGATAAAATGCCGTCAGTGCTCCCGTCACTGTGAAGGCCGCAAGACCCACCGTATCCGAGATATTGTACATGAACGTGATGTAGCGCTCCTTCTCCTTCGATACGCGATAGACCGGGTAGAGAAAAGAAATGATGAGCGCCGTGATGATGGAAACGAAGAGCCCGTCGGGGCTGCGAAGTACCGACGGCGGCGTGATGCCGCAGAGAACGTCACGCACCATCCCGCCGCCTACGCCGGTCATGACAGCGAGCACGGTGATGCCGAAAATATCCATACGCCGCGACAGTCCCACCACAGTGCCGGAAAAGGCGAAGGCGATGGTGCCGAGCGTTTCAAAAATGAGCCAGGTAATGGTCATGGGAGATCCTTTGAAAAAAATGGAAAAAGGGTTCAGGGGGAACACTAGGCAATATGTCGGATATAGTTAGGAGTTAGGAATGAGGAGTTAGGAGTGTAGGTACGGCGCACAAAATTTGGAAGCGCCGTGAAATTTTATATAAGTAGCGCATAAATGGAAATATAAAAAGGGGTATTGGGGCGCCATAAAATTTGTGCGCCCCTTCCGCCACTCCTCACTTTTAGCGCAAATGTTTCACCGCTCTATTGACCCATATTCAGAAATACCAAGCGCTATTCAAAATACCACACGCAACGCCGCATAGCAGAGATTCACATAGCCCTGTGCAAGCGGGCCGATGATGCGGTTCACCCAGCCGGAGAATACGATGAGCATCAGGATGACGAAGCCGTAGCGCGCATTGAAGTTTTCGAATTTCCAGGCAAGCTCTCCGGGCAGCACGGTGGAGACGATCTTCGAGCCATCGAGCGGCGGTATCGGGATCAGATTGAAGAAAGCGAACCATACATTGTACATCATGATCCACTGCAGGAAATAGAAGCCGCCGTCACCGAGCATACCGATACGCCCCAAGATCGTGATGAGAAGCAACGAAAGAAATGCCAGGAAAAGATTCATGCCCGGGCCTGCGAAGGATACCTTCAGCATCCCCATGCGATAATTTTTATAATAGCGTGGATCGATGTCTACCGGCTTCGCCCAGCCGAATCCGCAGAGTACGAGAAGGAGAGTCCCCATCATGTCGAGATGCGCCATCGGATTGATGGTCAGCCGCCCCATGCGGGACGGGGTGGGATCGCCCATGGCATCCGACACGGCCGCATGCGCGTACTCGTGCATCGAGAGTGCGATCAGAAGCGCCGGAGCGCGGTAGATTAACGTAGATAGGTCGAGAAAGTCAAACATGGGGACTCCTTAGAAAAAGGTTCAGGGTTAGCTCACGGGGCGTGCCGCCCTTTGATTGTTTGCGAAAGAGGTTCAGCAGGTTCTATAGGTTCTACGGGTTCAACAGGGGTGGTGCGGCGCATAAAAATCAGAAGCGCCGCGGAGTGTAAATAATGGCGATGGCCGAACATGGTATTTAGTCACCAGTCACTCCTAATCCCCAATCCCTAGCCACTCATCCCTGCTTTCAAACTTCAGGGTTAGCCCGTGGGACGTGCCGCCCTATGATTGTAGATGAAAGCTCTACTTCGAGTGAGAAATGAGAAATGGTGGTGCGACGCCAGATCCTTCGACTCAGTTCTCACTGTTCCGCCTTTACATGATCGAACATCCGACATTTCACTCCGCTCAGGATGACGAAATGCGCCGCTGAGTATGAATAGGGCGATGCCATGAGCTGACATCTCAGTCACTAGCCACTAGTCACCAGCCACTCTCATTCATCCGCCGGATGATTGCTGTGGATCTCTGCCGTCACGGGATGGAGCTTGCAGCTACCGTAGGCACTGAGCACGGTGAGCAGCGCATCGCGAGAGGCCTCGCTGTCGAAATGTGCGTCGATGAAGATCTTCTTTCCGTCATCCACCGCATAGCAGTGAAGGATGTGGTACTCGGTCGTCTTTACAAAGGCGAGGAAATCAGATCTCTTGTCTTCGGACAATGTGAGCTCGAAAATACCATGTACGGCGTAGCCAAAGACCGGACAATTCACATTGACCGTATAGCGCTCGACGATGCCCAGATCCTGCAGACGCTCCAGCCGGTTCTTCACCGCCTGACTCGTGAGGTACACCTGCCGCCCCAGATCTGTCATGGAAATACGGCCATTCTTTTTAAGCGCATTGATGATCTTGATATCGGTTTCATCTAATTCTTTCGGAATCATACGGACGCCTCTTTTCTGTCAGTAGTCTATGGGTATTTCTATAATTCTATTATAACCGAAATCGAATTTCTGAGAAAGAGTGAGGGGAAAATAGGGGGCAAGGTTTAGCCCATGAGGCGTGCTGTTCCTTAATTGCACGAGAAAGAGGTTCAGCAGGTTCTATAGGTTCAAAAGGGTTGGTGCGGCGCATTTCGTCATCCTGAGCGGAGAAAAACGTCGTATGTGAAAAAATGGCTTATCTGAAACAGGAGAACTGAGTCGAAGGATCTAAGCACCGCGGAGTATAAATCATGGCGATGCCCGAAGAAAGGCGGAATAACAGGTTTCCCGTTCGGGATTTCCTGCCATCGTCCGCATGACCGCGAATGACAAAGATTTCTCGCCTCGCTTAAAATGACGGTACGGGAGTCTGATGTCTTCTAGTCTCCTAGTCTCCAGTCACTAGTCACTAGTCACCAGCCTCTCCTTTCCTAAATTGACACGACTCTCAAAATCTATTATAATCGTCGGGAATGTTATTTATAAATGGGAGCAAAGAATGACTATCACACTCAATATGTATCAAACGCTGGCTGCCGCTGTGGCAGTCTTTTTTCTTGGCGGATTTTTGAAGGGGAAGATCCCCCTCTTTCGCAAGTACTGCATCCCCGCGCCGGTCATCGGCGGGACGATCTTCTCCATCGTGAACTGTATCCTCTATACAGCGGGAATATGGAACTACAGTCAGGACACCGTCATGCAGAACTGGTGCATGATGCTCTTCTTCACGAGCATCCGCTACATGGCGAGCCTGCGGCTGATCCTGCGGGGCGGCTATCTCGTCTTCAAAATGGGCATCATGGTCGCGATCCTCATCCTCCTGCAAAACCTCATCGGGATCTCCATGGCACATGTATTCGGCCTGCCTTCGATGATGGGGCTCGCGGACGGCTCGATCCCGCTGGTCGGAGGACATGGGACAGCCGGCTCCTTCGGCCCGGTACTGGAAGAGATGGGGCTCATGAATGGTACCACCATCGCCTTTGCGGCTGCCACCTTCGGTCTTGTCTCCGGCAGCTTCATTGGCGGCCCGATCGGCGAGCTGTTGGTGCGCCGCTTCTCACTGATTTCCAATGAAACAGACAATGCAGCAGAAGAGACCGGCGAGAGACCGGCGTCGGTGCATCCCAAGGACGCCGCGGCGGCTTACCTCAATATGGATCACTTCATGTACGCTTTCGGGCAGCTGCTCCTTGCCATGGGTATCGGTACCTATGTGAGCGCCTTTTTCAGCAGCATCGGCCTTGTCTTCCCCGGATACATCGGCGGCATGATCGTCGCTGCCATCATCCGCAATGTATCGGAGATCACGGAGTGGTACGGCTCTTACCAGCAGGAATGTGAAGTCTTGGGCGGCATGTGCCTCAATATCTTTCTCTCCTGCGCCCTTATGAGTCTCAAGCTCTGGCAGCTCGCCTCGCTCGCTGTACCGCTTACGCTGACGCTTCTCATCCAGGTCGCCATGATCGGCGCTTTCGCCTACTTCATCATCTTCCGCGTCATGGGTGGCAACTATGAAGCCGCCGTCATGGCTGCCGGCACCTGCGGCTTCGGCCTCGGCGCGACGCCGAATGCCATCGCAAATATGAATGCGATGTGTGAACGCTACGGCTCTGCGCACACAGCCTACTTCGTCATCCCGCTCATCGGGGCCTTTGTCGTCGATTTCCTCAATGCATCCATTCTGATGATATTCATGAATCTATTGAAATAAGTGACTGGTGACTAGGGACTAGGGATTAGGGATTAGGGATTAGGTTGGTCATACGAGAATACAATCCTCTCATGGCGGCGAAGCCGGCACCTGAACCTGTTGCACCTTCTGACCGCAAAACCTCCAACAACAAAAAGGCAGAAACGAAAATGAATACTCATTTCGTTTCTGCCTTTTTTATTTATCTGATTATCTGAATCCGAAGACTTTGGCGAGGATGCTCTGGCGACGTCCTTTTCTGGCTTCGCCAGCCCATTCTGCGCTCTTCGCATCTGCGTGTCTGACTTTGTACGTTTTATAGGCCCGATATTCATCCATATCTACCAAGAATGTACAGATCCGCTTGCCGCTTTCGCGGAGACGAAGCTGCCGTTCGCTGGTTGCGCTCGGAATGGGGAGCGCTTTCTCTTCCAGTTCCAGAAGAGAGGCGGCCAAAGCTTCTCTGGCCTTCTTCGCAGCCTCATTCATGGTGCTGGCTTTCGCTTCACAACCGATGAGGTCTGGAAACATCACGAAGAACATTCCCTTTTTCTGATCGTATGAACAAATGGCGGGGTAGAAGTATTTCATCTCTGTCCCCCTTCCCTCTTCTTACCACTCTCTATGGCAGATCACTGCCATCCTTATTGTATACTATTTGGGCATGGAATGGCAACAAAAAGTAAAGAAAATGTAAGAGAAATGAAGGTTCAGAGTTCAGGTGGGCGAGTCCAGGGTTGCCCGTGGGTTGAGCTGCCAATGGATCGCGGATGAAAGCTTTATTCGAATGAGGAATTAGGAATGGTGGTGCGGCGCATAAAATAATGAAGCGCCGCAGAATTTTGATAGCGCTTCGCGCCGTCGTCAGAGGGGCGCAAGCGAGAAATCTCTATGGCAGAACGCTCATTGCCTGCTGTGAGACAGCACCAAGACATCGTTTTTCCCAGACGCATACGCGCTGATTCCCGCAGAGCAGTAGAGATCCCTCGACTACGCTCGGGATGACGATGCCGGAGAATCCCAGTCACTAGTCACCAGTCACTAGCTTCTACCACATTACAGATCCAGATTCGTGACGTCCTTCGCATGCTCTTCGATGAATTTGCGTCTCGGCTCGACCTTGTCGCCCATGAGGATGGTGAAGAGGCGGTCTGCTTCGACAGCATCGGTGAGCTCGACCTTCAGCATGACGCGCTGTTCCGGATTCATCGTGGTATCCCAGAGCTGTTCCGGATTCATTTCGCCAAGCCCTTTGTAGCGCTGGATCGCACAGCCATCGCGGCCGATCTCATCGAGGAGCTTATTCTGTTCATCATCATCGTAGGTGTAGTATTTCTGACGGCCCTTGCGTACCTGATACAGCGGCGGCTGGGCGATGAAAACGTGACCTTCGGTGACGAGCGGCTTCATATAGCGATAGAAGAAGGTGAGGAGCAGTGTCCTGATGTGCGCACCATCGACATCGGCATCCGTCATGATGATGATCTTGTAATAGCGGAGCTTCGTGATGTCGAAGTCTTCACCGACGCCCGTACCGAAAGCGGTGATCATGGTACGGATGGCATCGGAATTCAGGACACGGTCGAGGCGGGCTTTTTCTACATTCAGGATCTTACCGCGCAGCGGGAGGATCGCCTGATAGCGGCGGTCACGGCCGGACTTCGCAGATCCGCCTGCAGAGTCCCCTTCGACGATATAGATCTCTGTCATCTTCGGGTCTTTTTCAGTGCAGTCAGCCAGCTTTCCCGGAAGGCTGGAGACTTCGAGCGCATTCTTGCGCCGGGTCAGCTCACGGGCGCGGCGGGCTGCTTCGCGGGCACGGCTCGCCGTGATGCCTTTCTCGATGATGGCCTTCCCTTCCGCAGGATGCTCTTCGAGGTAGGTACGCAGGCCTTCAGAGACGAGATTATCCACGATGCCCTTGACCTCGAGATTTCCGAGCTTCGTCTTGGTCTGGCCTTCAAACTGCGGATTCGGCACTTTGACGGAAATGACGCAGGTCAGCCCTTCACGGACATCATCGCCGGAAAGGTTCGCTTCATTGTTCTTGAGGATGTTATTCTTACGTGCATATTCATTGAGGACACGGGTGAGCGCACTGCGGAAGCCGGCAAGGTGCATGCCGCCTTCGATGGTATTGATGTCATTGACGAAGGTATACATGCTTTCGCTGTAGCCTGTCTGGTACTGCATCGCGATATCGACGATGACCTTATCCTTCTCGCCTTCAAACGCAATGACTGCCGGATCGACAAGATCCTTGCCTTCATTCAGGAACTGGACAAATTCCGTGATGCCGCCGGCATAGTGGAATTTCTCCTCGTGGGTCGCACCGTCGCGCAGGTCTGTCAGCGTGATGGTGAGGCCTTTATTCAGAAAAGCCAGCTCGCGCATGCGGATCTTCAGGGTATCATAGTCGAAGTCCACCCCTTCTTTGAAGATCTCTATATCCGGCTTGAAGGTGACAGACGTGCCCGTCTCCTTCGTTTCTCCGTAGGTCTTCATGTACTGCGTGACTTCCCCGCGGGACAGTCTCATTTCATGGAAATGCCCTTCGCGGCGCACCACGACGCGTGTCCATTCGGAGAGCGCATTCACGACAGAGATGCCGACGCCGTGCAGACCGCCGGAGATCGGATAGCCATCCCCGCCGAATTTGCCGCCTGCATGGAGCACGGTCAGTACGACTTCCATGGCAGGTTTCCCAGTCTCGTGCATCCCCGTCGGGATACCGCGGCCATTATCCGTGACTGTACAGCTGCCGTCATCATTGAGCGTCACTTCGATGTGCGTGCAGTAGCCTGCGAGTGCTTCATCGATACTGTTGTCGACGACTTCGTAGACCAGATGGTGCAGACCGCGCGCTGATGTCGAGCCGATGTACATACCCGGACGCAGGCGCACCGCTTCGAGCCCTTCGAGGACACGGATGTCATTTGCGCCGTAGTCTTTCTTGCCATTCTCTTCGCTATGACGAGCCTGGATTTCATGAATATCTTCAGACATGAGATTCTCCTTACAAAAAAATGGCGGCCTGTCATGCATGACCGCCTTTTATTTATTTACATATATATAAACGCACCTTGATGGTGCGTATTTATTATACCATATTTGAGAGTATTTCGCATGAAGGGGAAATGGGGGATGAGTTTAACGGGTCCACAGGGTTAGCCCCTGGGGCGTATCGCCCTTTGATTGCGTGCGAAAGAGGGGGAGCGGGTTCTGTAGGTTCTACGGGTTCAAAGGGGTTGGTGCGGCGCAAAAAATAATGAAGCGCCGCGGAGTTTTGATAGCGTTTCGCGTCGTCGTCATCTCGAGCGTAGCCGAGAGATCCTCCTTGCAGGACGGTCAACGTGCTAACTGCACTACTCCAATCACCGCTTGCTTCTAATCCCCAATCCCTAGCTACTCATCACTGCTTTCAAACTTAGCCCTTGTGGCGTGCTGCCCTTTGATTGTTTGCGAAAGAGGGGGAGCCGGTTCTATAGGTAGGACGGGGGTGGTGCCTGAAGGTGGTATTTAGTCACTAGTCACCAGTCACTTCTACCCCCATGCCCCGCCAACTTGTGCTACAATAAAAGAAAATGTACTGCCATAAGGAGCCATTCATGAAAAAATTTCTTTTCCTTTTATTGATTTTAGGCGGCGCGATGTACTGGGGCTTCTCCTCAGGCAACGAGCTCACGAAGAATGTCGTACATGAACCTGTCAGACCACATGCCGTCCAAAAGAGCTTGCCGAAGGACACACAGCCCGTCGAAGAGAAAGGCATCCTGACGGAGATCTCGGATACCGTCAGGACACTGATCTCCGGCCTTTCCTCCGCAGAGACCCAAGAGGGCAGCATCGAAGCACGGCCGCCGAAGCCGGACGCAAAAAGCCCCGTCGACGGGACGGAGAAGCTCCTCACCGCCAAGGAAAAAATGGACAATGTGCTCCACTTCAGGGAAGCATTGGAAGCGCGTGTGCATCGCGAAGAATTCGTCCCCTTTGCCGAGATCCCGGACTACCTCAAGAAGGGAATCGTCGCGACCGAAGACCGCCGCTTCTATGAGCACGGCGCGATGGACCTCATCGGCGTCGCGCGCGCTGCTTTCACGAACTATCTCGCCGGAGAGACGCTCCAGGGCGGCAGCACCATCACCCAGCAGACCGTGAAAAACATCTTCCTCTCGAATGACCGCACCATGACCCGCAAGATCGAAGAGCTGGCGCTCGCCGTCCAGCTGGAACGGAATTACAGCAAGGAAGAGATCCTCGAGCTCTATCTGAATACCATTTACTACGGTCACGGCGCCTACGGCCTCAAGGAAGCCAGCCGCACCTACTTTGGCAAAGCGCCCAAGGAGCTCGACCTCGCCCAGTGCGCGATGCTCGCCGGTCTCCCGCAGGCACCGTCTGCCTATGACCCCATCTCACACCCAAAGGAAGGCGCAAAGCGCATGACCGTCGTCCTCGCCCTCATGGCTGAGCAGGGCGTCATCACGCCCGCCGAAGCCGCAAAAGCAGCGGCCGAGCTGTGGCTGAAATAAGAAGTGCTGGAAGGAAATCGTTAGCTACGTAACGTCTTGCTTCCCCCTTCGGGGGAAGTGCCGAAGGCAATGGGGGCATGCCAGCGGTATAGCGTGCTATGTTGAATAGTCCGACACTATCGATATTCCAACACTTTCATGCAATACCGCTACGTAGCCCCCTCATCTTACTTCGTTCGAAATGGCGTCTCACTGGATTTTCGCGTCGCTTCACTCCTAAAAATCCAGTTCGCTTGCACAACCCCTTCGGGCAGCTCCCCCGATGGGGAGCCAAGAACGTTCTCCCGCTTAACTTAATAGCCTTCCCCTAGAGGGGAAGGCTGCGATACGAGAATACCATCTTCTAAAAAAAGGCGGCAAAGCCGCCACGAGAGCCCTGAACCTTGAACCTTGAACCCTGAACCCTAAACCCTAAACCCTGAACCCTGAACCCTGAACCCTGAACCCTGAACCCTGAACCAAATGAAAGCAAAACGGCAAAGGGGCTGTGCATCCCCTTTGCCGTTTTCCCCTACTTTCCTGCTATTTTCAAAAAATTCTCTATCATACTCCACCGATGCGAGCTTTCATGGCACGCGAAGGAAATCATATATTTCCCTTCCGTGAAAGCGATCTGGTGGAGTTTTTGCATATCCGACGGGGCAAGCATGGCCTCGGCCAGGTTTTTCGGGCAGAAATACGCCCCCAGTCCCCGCAGGCAGAGCCGGAGCATCGTCGCCATATGCTCAGACTCCGCCGCCACGCGCGGAGCGAAGCTGGCTTCACGGAAAAGCTTCCTCGCCAGACGTCCGGCGATATCCCCCTCGCTGTTCAGAAGAAAATCACATGGCTCCAAAAAAACAGGCAGATCCTTTTGCGGCGCAGAGAGAACGCGCGATTTCTCTTCCTCTGTCCCCGGCAGGCGCTGATACAGATCGGCGGAAAGAAGAAGCACGATCTCCTCCTCCTGATAGGGATAGAGCGAGACACCGGGCAGCTCCTCTTCCCACCGCGCCAACGCCAGATCGATCTCCTCCCGTTCCAGCGCTTTCCAGATCATTGCATTCGCCATCTCACAAAGAACGATTCGCACGCGCGGATACCGACGGTGAAAGACTTCAAGCAAGGGCGGTAGCAGGACCTCGCCGCGGGCGGGCGCGACACCGATGCGAAGCACTCCGCTCTCACTTCCCGACACATCCGAAAGCGCGCGGCGAAATGCCAGTTCATTGCGCTGGAATATACGCGCGTAGCGATAAAATACCTCGCCCCCATCCGTCAGCTCGAGCGGCACATGACGGATGAAGAGCTTCATCCCCACCTCCCTCTCTACCATCGCGATATGCCCCGAAAGCGTCTGCTGCGTCACATGCAGCCGCTCCGCGGCCCGCGTAAAATTCCGCTCTTCGACCAGCGTCAGGAAGTAGTGTATCGTCAAAAAATTCATCGGATCTCCTCCTTCATAGCACAGGCATTCCCCTGTACTTGGTACGTTATATAACAGTTTTTCTTTTATAGTATAGCATCCTATAATAGAGAAAGAAAACGATCCCGAAGGCTTCGCGCCGCCCCGTTTTCCCCAAGGAGGTCTCATGAAAAATATACTCGAAATCCTCGCCGGCCCTGCCAGCTTTGCATTCACCGCCTTTGCACTTACAGGCACCTTCACGCCTGCGCAATCCTTTGCGATCGGCACTGCCGTCTGGATGGCGCTATGGTGGATCCTCCGCCCCGTTTCCATTTACGTCACCGCCTTCATCCCCATTCTGGTGGATTCCTTCTTTGATCTGATCCCCGAAGGCCACGTCCTCAGCCAGTACTTCTCCGAGATCGCCGTCCTGCTCTTAGGCTCCGATCTCATCTGCCTTACATGGACGACCACAGGACTTGATCGAAGGATCTCCGTCAAGACGCTCTGCTGCATCGGTACCTCGATGAAGAACCAGATCTTTGTCTGGTTCCTCGCCTCGACCCTGCTCTCCATCTTCCTGCCGAATGTCGTCGTCGCTGCCATCTTCTGCCCCATCGCCGTCGCCATGCTCCACTTCGTCGGCGAAAAGGACATCACAAAGAGCCGTCTCGCCCTTCCCATCCTTCTTGCCATCGGCTGGGGAAGCGGCATCGGCGGCTTCGGCTCACCGATCGGCTCATCGGCCAATCTCGTCGCTGTCTCCTACATCGAGCAGCTCACGGGACGCGAATTCATGTACTATGACTGGGTCATCCGCTTCCTCCCGCTGCTTGCGATCATTTTCTTCGTGAACCTTCTCTTCCTGTGGGCGATCCCCGTCCCCGTGAAAGAGATGAAGGGTACACGAAGCTACTTTCAAGACATGTACAAGGCCTTCGGCCCGCTGAAGAAAGGCGAATGGATCGGCCTCATCCTCTTCCTTTCCGCGACCATCCTTGCCTTCGCCCGCCCTGCCTTCGCAGGCCTGCTCCCCGGCTGGAAGCCTGCCTACATCTTCCTCACCCTCGGTCTGTTCATGTTCTTCCTGAAGGATGAGACAGGCCATCCGATGCTCACATGGAAATACGCCGAGTCGCACATCATGTGGGGCATGATCTGCCTCTTTGCCTCCGGCCTCGCTCTGGGCCGCCTCGTCATCGAGACCGGCGCGATCGAGCAGCTCGCCTCCCTCATCGCCGCCATGCATCTCTCCGGCAGTCTCTCCATCATGGCGATCTCCTGCGGCTTTGCCACCTTCCTCTCCGAGCTCTCGAGCAATACCGCCGCCGCCTCCATCTCCATCCCCGTCGTCACCGGCCTTACGAAAGCCTTGGGCGTGAATCCTATCCCTTACATCCTTGGCAGCATCGTCGCCGCAAACTGCGCCTACGTCCTTCCGATCTCCACCCGCGCCATCCCCATCGGTCACGGACTCGATGCCACGCAGCAGATCAAGTATGGCCTCCTCCTCACCCTGATCACACTCGCCACCACGATCACCACCTGTACCCTCTTCATGATGTACTCACCGCTCTTTAGTAAGTTGTGAAATAAAGGTAGCTAGGGACTAGGGACTGGAGATTAGACAGGGAGACATCTGACATCTGACTTCTGAAGTTTGAAAGCAGGGATGAGTGGCTAGGGATTAGGGATTAGACTTCAGACTTTAGACTTCTGATTTCTGACCTCTGACTTCTGCCGCCAGTCACTAGTCACCACACATGCAAAAACGCTCCCGTCGAATGTTCGACGGAAGCGTTTTCTTAGTCTCTCATATATGTCTTAGTACGATCTTAGTACAGCACATGTGCGATGATGAAGCCGGCGATGCAGGCTGTCACGACACCGGTGAGCCCCGGCAGCATGAAGCTGTGGTTCAGGACAAACTTCCCGATCCTTGTCGTACCGGAACGGTCAAAGCCGATGCACGCCAGATCCGACGGGTAGGTCGGCAGGAAGAAGTAGCCATAGCAGGCAGGGATGAAAGACAGCACCATGATCGGATCCATGCCCAGATTGAGTGCCATCGGCATGACGATAGCGACGGCCGCGCCCTGAGAATTGACCAGCTTCGAGGTGAAGAAGAGAACGACCGCATACGCCCATGGATATGCCGTAACGACAGAGCCCAGGAAGGTCTTCAGGATCGACATATGATTTGCAAAATAGGTATCCGCCATCCAAGCGACACCGTATACAGAGACCAGTGCGACGACCCCCGCACGGAAGACCTGGCTGTTTCCGACCTCCTTCGCCTTCGTCTTGCAGACGAAGAGAATGATCGCAGAGATCAGGAGCATGATGATCTGGATGACCGTCGTCATAGAGATCGCCTTCATCTTGCCCTTCGCATCAGCAAAGTGCGGCAGGAGATCCGGGAAATTGCCTAGGATCGCGATGAGGATGATACCTACGAGGAAAATGATGGTCGCATGATAATAAGAAGACGGCAGCTCCTTGCCCTGCAGCGATTCATTCTCGCCAAAGACATAGGACTTCTGTTCCGGATCCTTGATCATTTCCTGGAACGTGGGATCATTCTCAAGATCCTTGCCCCTCTTATAGCTGACAAGAGCCGCACAGATGACGCCGATCAAAGTCGCAGGGATGGACACCGCCAGGATCTGCAGCAGGTTGAAGGTGTAGCCCGCCACCGCCATGAAGCCTACGATGGAAACGACAGCAACCGATACAGGAGATGCCGAGATCCCCATCTGGGATGCGATGGACGATACCGCCATCGGACGTTCCGGGCGGATATTCTGCTTGATAGAAATATCATAAATGATCGGGAACATGGTGTACACGACATGACCCGTGCCGCAGAGGACAGTCAGAAACCAGGTCGTCACCGGCGCCAGGATCGTGATATGTTTCGGGTTGTTGCGCAGGAATTTTTCCGCATACTTCAGCATGACCGTCAGCCCGCCGGACGTCTGCAGGAAGCCCGCGCAGGTGACGACCGCCAGAATGGTCAGCATGACGCCGATCGGCGGCGTGCCCGGCTTGTAGTGGAAAACAAACGTGTACAGCGTAAGACCGATGCCGCTGATGACAGCAAGTCCGATCCCCCCGTGCTTAATTCCCAGGAAGAGACACCCGAGAAGGACAATAAACCCCAATAGCATTTCCATAAATCATTTCCTCCATTTTATTGTATGCTTATTTTGGATAATTCGATGATTTATAGTATACACCATGCATTGAGTCTATCAAAATACAGGTTATGCATGGGAGATCGGGGTTTCTATGCATTTATGGTATCCAAGCAGCAAAAGGAGAGATCAGACATGGACATTTCTCTTTTTTAGAGTCTCCCTCTCCGCAAATGTCGGACTGCACACTGCCCCCGATCCATTCCCAAGGAAGCCCTTCCCTTTTCGCCAATGACTTTTCTTTTTGCCATGGACAAAATAGAAGCCATTGACGCAAAAGCGCGATCTTCAATTTCTCATTTTCTTCAAAAGATGTATAATATAGACACAGACTTCTAAGGAACCACTGATTCAAAAAGGAGGTATTCCCATGGATTACAAAATGATTCACTACACGTTAGAAAGATCCATCGCGACCATCACGCTGGACTACGCACCGACGCTGAATGCCCTCGACATGAACATGTCGCTCGAGGTGGAAAGCGCACTGCATGAAGCGGAAGCGGATCAAGCGGTGAAGGTCGTCGTGCTTGCAGGCGCAGGGCGTGCCTTCAGCGGGGGCGGCGATATCCGCTTCATGAAGGCACACTGCGATGAGCCGGATTTTGCAAAGGAGTCCATGGGACCTCTGGCAGGCAAGCTGTCGGAGATCGTGCTGTACATGAAGAAGATGTCGAAGATCGTGATCTGTGCGGTCGCCGGTGCGTGTGCGGGCGGGGCGGCAAATCTCGCCTTTGCCTGCGACTTCATCTATGCCGCAGACAATGCAAAGTTCCTGCAGGCCTTTGTCGGCATCGGTCTCTGTCCGGATACGGGCGGCGTGTACACGCTCCCGCGCATGATCGGTACACACCGCGCCTTCGACATGTTCGTCACGGGACGCATCGTAGCAGCCAAGGAGGCCTATGACATCGGCCTCGTGAAAGCTGTCACGACGAAGGAGGAGCTCCTGCCGACGGTCTATGCGTTTGCAGAAAAGCTGACGAAGGGCCCGACGCTCGCTTATAGAAATATGAAGAAATTGATGTTCGAAAGCATGTACAAGGGCTTTGAGGAATACATGAAGGCAGAGTCTGTCTACCTCGGCGAATGCTCGTCTTCGGAGGATTTCAAGGAAGGCATCACGGCGTTCCTCGAAAAGCGCCCCGCGGAATTTAAAGGGAAATAGGAAAGGGTTCAGGGTTCAGGGTTCAGGGTTCAGGGTTCAGGGTTGCAATGCCAGCTTCGCTGCAAGTTTTAGAAAAGTACTTCAAGCATTTCCCTAGCCCCTTCCTTTGGAAGGGGCGGGCGAGCGCAGCGAGACGGGGTTGGCTCCACGTATGTGAAATGACCGCTTTCCACGCCAACCTCCGCCCCTTCGGGGCACCTCCTTCCAAAGGAAGGAGGGAAAAACAGAGAGCGGGCATTGCCCTATGTATGCTCCGCGGCGCTTAGATCCTTCGACTCAGTTCTCATACTTCAGATAAGCCATTTTCTAGGGAAACACTGATTAAATCGTTGTCCGACTTGGCTCTTGTATTTTCATGCAAGGCGAGGAATACGCCGCCGCGAATAGCAAGCTATTTAAGGCGGGTTATGACGAAGCATTGTCTGAAAATACATGCCAAGTCGGGCTCTGCGATTTAATCAGCGTTTCCCTAACATACGACGTTTTTCTCCGCTCAGGATGACGAAATGCGCCGTACCACAACCTTGAACCTTGAACCTTGAACCCTTAAACCCTTAAACCCATCAAAAAAACGTTGTACTCACAAAATGATATGATCCCCCTAAAGCAGACAAGGTAAATAACCAAACTGCTTTAGGGGGAT
>ERZ772893.626-NODE-626-length-43424-cov-6.527750_pt1 | contig 43424 bp, 40 predicted proteins | sample MGYA00511482_ERZ772893 | MGnify/ENA primary metagenome ERZ772893 (study PRJEB29015, sample SAMEA2737687) | human gut metagenome | biome: human gut; feature: human-associated habitat; material: faeces | place: China | collected 2012 ... | reverse complement strand
TGGCGGCCGAGCTGGCGGTGCTGGCTTCGGCGGACGTTCCGCACGGACCGCTGGAATGCCTGTTCACGGTAGACGAGGAGACCGGACTGACCGGGGCCTTCGGGCTGGGCGAGGATATGCTTTCCGGCAAGTATCTGATCAACCTCGATTCGGAGGATGAAGGGCAGATTTTTATCGGCTGCGCCGGCGGGATCGATACGGTGGCTACGCTGAATTACCGGCAGGAAGAACCGGTCAAGAATTACGAATTTTTCCGGATCGACGTTTCCGGTCTGCTCGGCGGTCATTCCGGCGACGATATCGAAAAGGGCAGGGCCAATTCGAACAAAGTGTTGAACCGTTTTTTGTGGAGGATCGACGCGAGCGATATCGACCTGCGGCTCGCCTATTTCGACGGCGGGAACCTGCGTAATGCGATCCCGCGCGAGGCGTTTGCCGTTTTCGGCGTTCCGTCCCGCGAGGTGAAACGGGTCAGGCGTTTTTTTGAGGAGTTTCGGGACGACCTGAAACGCGAATACGGGACGATCGAAACCGGAATGGATCTGGCGCTGACCGATATGCCCGCGCCGGATACGGTAATGGATGTCGAAGCGCAGCGTAGTCTGCTGGACGCCGTGTGCGGCGTGCCGAACGGCGTGCTGGCGATGAGTCCGGTGATGCCGGGCATGGTCGAAACGTCGACGAACCTGGCTTCCGTTAAATTCGTCGGCGAACTGTTGGTCGAAATCACGACTTCGCAGCGTTCTGCGATACAGAGCGCGCGGGATGCCGCGTCGGCATCGGTCGAATCGGTGCTGCGGCTGGCCGGCGCCGACGTAAGTCGTTCGGACGGCTATCCGGGCTGGAATCCCGATCCGGATTCCAGGCTGCTGGAGGTGGCCCGCAGTGTTTACGACAAGCTGTTCGGCGCGCAACCGCAGGTGCGGTCGATCCATGCCGGATTGGAGTGCGGTCTGTTCTTGCAAAAATATCCCGATCTGGAGATGATATCCATCGGTCCGACCCTTCGCGGCGTACATTCGCCGGACGAGAAGCTGGAGATCGCTTCCGTCGGACGGTTCTGGCAGTTTCTGACCGGAATACTCGGCGCGTTGAAAAACGCCGGCGATCGGTGACCGCAGGCGTTTTCCGCAGATTTTCCGATAACCGGGTTAGCGGGTCGTTTTGCGGCCCGGATATACTTTTAGCGCTTCGCGCAGGCATTCGGCGGCGGCCAGCAGGTCTTCGCGTTTGATGACGTAGGCGATGCGCACCTCGTCGTGTCCGAGGTAACACGAGGCGTAGAATCCGGTCGCCGGGGCCAGCATGACGGTTTGTCCTTTGTATTCGAACTCTTCGAGTAGCCATTGGGCGAAACGCTCGCTGCTGTCGATCGGAAGCTTCACGATCGAGTAGAACGATCCTTTCGGCATCGGGCAGTAGACCCCTTCGATTTTGTTCAGCGCCTCGACGATGCAGTTGCGGCGCGCGGCGTATTCGTCGTGCACTTCCCGGAAATAACTCGCCGGAGTGTCCAGCGCCGCTTCGGCCGCCACCTGGGCCAGATAGGGCGGGCACAGCCGCGCTTGTCCCATCCGCAGCGCGGCGGCGATGATCGCCTTGTTGCGCGATACGAGCGTTCCGAGCCGTACGCCGCACATGCTGTAACGTTTCGACACCGAGTCGATCATTACCACGTTCTGTTCGATTCCCTTGAGGTTCATTACCGAGATGCATTGCGTCCCGTCGTAGCAGAATTCGCGGTATACTTCGTCCGCCATCAGGTACAGGTCGTGCCTCAGCACGATATCGCGCAGTTGCGCGTACTCCTCTTCGGAATAGACGTATCCGGTCGGGTTGTTCGGGTTGCAGATCAGAATCGCTTTGGTGCGCGGCGTAATCAGCCGTTCGAAATCCTCCATCGGAGGCAGCGCGAAGTCGTTGGCGATGGTCGACGAGATCGGCTTGATATTCACGCCCGCTTCCATCGCGAAGCCGTTGTAATTGGCGTAGAACGGTTCGGGTACCAGTACCTCGTCGCCCGGGTTCAGGCAGATGGTCATGGCCATGAAAATCGCTTCCGACCCCCCGACGGTGATCATCAGGTCGTCGGCCGTCACGTCGATGCCGACGCTTTCGTAGTATTTGACCAGTTTGCGGCGGTAACTTTCGTTACCCGCCGAATGGCCGTATTCGAAGACGTGATCGGAAATATTCTTGACGGCGTCCACGGCGACCTGCGGCGTGCAGATGTCGGGCTGCCCGATGTTCAGGTGGTAGACTTTGATTCCGCGGCTTTTTGCTTTTTCGGCATACGGCACCAATTTACGGATCGGCGAGGGGGGCAGGTATACCCCCTTATCGGATAAGTTAGGCATGAAAAAATATTTTAAAACACCGCAAAGCTATAAATATATTTTTATAGTACCTTTGCCGTCGATGAAAATAATGAAGATTTCTCCGAAAACAGCGATTCAGGCGGTCGTTTCTGGCGTCGTAATCGGGGCGTTGCTCAGCCGCGATTATCCGAAGGCGGGACTCGTCGTGTCGGCGTGTTTCATCGCATTTTACCTCGGGCTGACTTTCCGTCGCAGAATGTGCTATCTGCTGCATTTCGTGTCGGGCGGGATCGAGAAACGGTTTCTGGCCGTTTCGTGGCTCTGTACGCTCTATCTGCTGATCGCTGCGTTGGTCGCCGGCACGGTCTATAACTTTTTCCTGCTGCTGGCTCTGGGGCTCGATTATTTTTTTTACGACAAGCGCCAGCGGGCGTCGGCCGGAAAAGAGAAAGGGGCCGGGGAGTTGTAGCCTGCTCCGGCGGAGGTTCGGGGCCGGTTTTTCGGGCCGGCGGTTTCGCCGGAATCCAAAGAATCGGAAATAAAAGATGAAATTTTCGTCGAAAAATTTGCAAATATTCAGTTTTTGGCTACCTTTGCACCGCTGAATCAGTCAATCTGGTTGCGCGATGGCCCATTCGTCTATCGGTTAGGACGCAAGATTTTCATTCTTGAAAGAGGAGTTCGATTCTCCTATGGGCTACGAAATAAAGATGAAATAAATAAATTTACGAAAATGGCAAATCACAAGTCATCGAAGAAAAGAATACGCCAGACCGAGGTGAAAAACGCCCGGAATAAATATTATCACAAAACGGCCCGTAATGCTGTAAAGGCGTTGCGCAATACGACTGAGAAGGATGCCGCCGTAGCGTTGCTTCCGAAGGTGACCGCCATGCTGGACAAACTCGCCAAAACGAATGTGATCCACAAGAATAAAGCCGCCAACCTGAAAAGCAGCGTTCAGCTTCACGTCAACGCGTTGTAGTCTGCCGTTTTCGGCGTCGAATATATAAAAGCCATCCTTTTCCGGGATGGCTTTTTTACGTGTCCGATGCGAGATACCAGAGGAAATCAAAAAACGCCGGCTATTTTTAGCCGGCGTTTTTTGATTGCGGTAGATTGCGTCGAATTATCCGAGATAGGATTTCAGCAATTTGCTCCGGGTGCTGTGGCGCAGTCGGCGGATTGCTTTTTCTTTGATCTGACGGACGCGTTCGCGGGTCAGTCCGAATTTCTCGCCGATCTCTTCGAGCGTCATTTCCGAGCAGCCGATCCCGAAGAAATATTTGATGATGTCGCGTTCGCGGTCGGTCAGCGTCGACAGGGCGCGTTCGACTTCCGTGCCGAGCGATTCGTTGATCAGGCCGCGGTCGGCGATCGGCGAATCGTTGTTGACCAGCACGTCGAGCAGGCTGTTGTCCTCGCCGTCCGAGAACGGAGCGTCCACCGATACGTGGCGTCCCGAAACCCTGAGCGTGTCGGTCACCTTTTCTTTAGGCAAGTCCAGCTCGTTGGCCAGCTCTTCGGGCGACGGAGTCCGTTCGTGCTCTTGCTCGAACCGGGCGAACGCCTTGTTGATCTTATTGAGCGATCCCACCTGGTTCAGCGGCAGGCGGACGATGCGGCTCTGTTCGGCCAGCGCCTGCAGGATCGACTGGCGGATCCACCATACGGCATAAGAAATAAATTTGAAGCCGCGCGTTTCGTCGAACTTCTCGGCGGCCTTGATCAGTCCCAAATTCCCCTCGTTGATCAGGTCAGGCAGCGACAGGCCCTGGTTCTGGTACTGTTTCGCAACGGAAACCACGAACCGAAGGTTGGCGCGAGTCAGTTTTTCGAGGGCTTCCTTGTCGCCCTTTTTAATCCGCTGCGCCAGATCTACCTCTTCCTCTACGGTAATCAAATCCTCTTTGCCAATCTCCTGCAGGTATTTGTCCAGCGATGCGCTTTCGCGATTGGTAATGGATTTGGTAATTTTTAATTGTCTCATCGTATAGTTCTCTTGTTGATACCTAACTAAACTTTTATGAAACGTTGCAGCGCTCCGTGAAAGAGCCTGCAACGTTTCTCAAGTAACAACGGGGAAAATTTCTCCGCCTATTTCGGCATGATCAGCAACCGGTCGCGCGTGCCGTCCGGATTGATCCATTCGATCGATTCGATTGCCGACGTAATGCGGTTCAGGTCGTTTACCGAACTGATGGTCGAGTTGTTGATCCGCGTGATGACCGATCCTCTGCGGATGCCCGCCTTGTCGAGCAATCCTCCTTCGTGAACGCCTGTCACTACCGCACCTCCTTTGATCTTAAGCGATTTCAGCGCTTTTTCCGACACTTCGGCGAACTCGCCGTTCAGCGCATCGTAGGCCGAAACTTGGTCTTTGGTGATCACGTCGGTGTTACCAGTCTTATTACGCAAGACCACTTCGATTTGTTTCACGTCCGAGCCTCTTTTTACGCTTACCGTGATCTTATCGTTCGGTCGGTGCTTGGCGATCTCTTCAGAAACCTGGGCCGATCCTTCGATTTTCACCCCGTTTATTTCGGTGATGATGTCGCCCGTCTTGATTCCTGCGGCTTCGGCAGCGCTGCCCGGGTATACTTCGCCGACGTAAATACCGCCCTGTTCCTTGATACCGGTCGATTTGCCTTTATCGCTTTCGAGGAACGCTTCGTCGATCGCGTTGTAGCCGATGCCCAGCATGGCCCGCTGTACGACGCCGTACTCTTTCAGGTCGACCACCACTTTCTTAACGATCGAGGTCGGCACGGCGAACGAATAGCCGATGTAACTTCCTGTCTGCGACTGGATCAGCGTGTTGATGCCGATCAACTCGCCTTTGGTATTCACCAGCGCGCCTCCGCTGTTGCCCGGATTGACGGCCGCGTCGGTCTGGATGAACGATTCGAGGCTGTACTGCGTCGGCAACGCCTGCAGGCTACGCCCCTTGGCGCTGACGATCCCGGCCGTGATCGTATTCTGCAATCCGTACGGGCTGCCGATGGCCAGCACCCACTCGCCGAGACGCAGAGCGTCCGAATTTCCGATCGGAATGGTCGGCAGGTCGTTCGCGTCGATTTTGATCAGCGCTACTTCGGTCGTCGGGTCGGTGCCGATGACTTTGGCGTCGAACGTCCGTTTATCGTTCAGCGTCACTTTTAGTTTCGACGCGTTGTCCACCACGTGGTGGTTCGTTACGATATAGCCGTCCGGACTGATGATGACGCCCGATCCGCCGCTTTTGCGCTCCTGCGGCCGCGGCTGTTGCTCCGGCTGTTGCCGGTACTGGCCTCTCGGAATGCCGAACAGGTCGAAGAACTGCTCGAAGCCGCCGTCGTCGCCGTATCCGCCGCGATAACCTGCGCGGGACGAGATTTCCTGCGTGTTGACAATGTTAACGACTCCCTTGACGGCATTTTCGGCCGCATAGGTGAGGTCTGGATATCCGCCTTCCTCATAGGCGGTGAAGTGCGTGCCGACGTTCGATGCGAACGATTCGGCGGGCGTATAGCTGTCCTTGTCGGCTGCTTTCGTTACGGTGTAAGCAGTTACTCCGCTCGCAACCATCGAGACTGCCAGCACCCCTGCCCATACAAAACCCTTTTTCATAGAAACAATAAATTTTAGTGAATGAATTTGTCAGTTATAAAAAAGGTAGAATTGGTTCATTGTGTCTGTTTCCTGTTTTTTAGCGGTTCCTCTTCGCGCTCCGCGCACTCTTTTCGGCGGAGTCTGCGACGGGAACCCAGTTGCCGTTGGTTTTTATTTTATTTATATAACTGCGAAACTTCGCGGAATATTGTCCTGGCGATGCGGTTTCGCGGTTCCGGCGTTTTACGGGCGGGCTGATCCGGCTTCCGGACACGGCCTTTCCTCGGAACCGGTAAAAATAACGATTCCTATTTTTTAAATATTGTATGGATACTGTCGAAAAAATCGTTCCCGCAGTCTTTTTCCCGATAGGTTTTTGCTGGGCGCGTGAACGACCCGGAGCGGAAAAGCCTGTCAGACGTCGTGCGAGAGCGGTTGCGGAACGATCTCCGACGTGTCGAAGTCGCCCCACCGTTCGGCGACGTAATCGAGCGTAGCGACGATTTCGGCCGGATCGTTCAGCGTTACCAGCTTCAGTCGCGTAGGCTTGAAATCGGGCAGTCCTTTGAAATAACAGGAGAAATGGCGCCGCATTTCCAGCACGCCGACTTTGTCGCCCTTGAATTCGAGCGATTTTGCGAAGTGGAGTTTCGCCAATTCCACTCGCTCGTGCACGGAGGGCTGCTTGAGTTGTTCGCCGGTCTTCAGAAAATGGCGGATTTCTTTAAAGATCCACGGCCGGCCGTAAGTGGCGCGGCCGATCATGATGCCGTCGATGCCGTAGCGTTCGAATGCCGCCGCAGCCTTTTCCGCCGAGTCGATGTCGCCGTTGCCGATGATCGGGATATGCATCCGCGGGTTGCGTTTTACCTCGCCGATCAGCGTCCAGTCGGCCTCGCCGCGGTAAAGCTGCGCCCGCGTCCGGCCGTGGATCGTCAGCGCGGCGATTCCCGCGTCTTGCAGCCGTTCGGCGATCTCGACGATGTTTTTCGAGTCTTCGTCCCAGCCGAGGCGGGTTTTGACGGTTATCGGCAAGCGTACCGCTTCGACGATCCGCCGCGTCATTTCGACCATCTTCGGCACGTCGCGCATCATGCCGCTGCCGGCTCCGCGCGCGGCAATCTTGCGTACCGGGCAGCCGAAATTGATGTCGATCAGATCGGGCCGTGCCGCCTCGGCGACCCGCGCCGCCTCGACCATCGGTTCGATCTCGTTGCCGTAGAGCTGGATGCCCACCGGGCGTTCGTAGTCGTAAGTGCGGAGTTTGGCGACCGATTTGGCCGCGTCGCGGATCAGTCCGTCGCTCGATATGAATTCGGTGTAGACCATGTCCGCTCCGAACCGCTTGCACACGTATCGGAACGACGGATCGGTCACGTCTTCCATCGGGGCCAGGAACAGCGGCTTGTCCCCTAAATCTATGTCGGCTATCCGCATCGGTTGTATTTTGACGGCAAAAATAGCTATCTTTGTGCTGATTTTGAAATCACGAAACCGCAAATCATGAATATCGAACAGTTTTTGCAGGATAAAGTGCGGGCCGCAGTGACCGCGCTGTACGGCGAACCCGCCTCCGGACAGGTACAGATACAGAAAACCCGCAAGGAATTCGACGGCGATATGACGCTGGTGGTCTTCCCGTTGCTGAAACTCAGCCGCAAAAATCCGGAAGCCACCGCAACGGAGATCGGCGAAGCGCTGGTCGCCTCGACGCCCGAAATCAAAAGTTTCAATGTAATCAAAGGATTTTTGAACCTGTCCCTCAGCGAGCTGTTCTGGAGCGAACGTGTGAACGAAATCCTCGCCGATCCCGCTTACGGCCAGGCCGCGCCGACCGGGCGGACGGTGATGGTCGAATACTCGTCGCCGAATACCAATAAACCGCTGCACCTGGGCCATATCCGCAATAACCTGCTCGGCTATTCGGTCGCCCGCATCCTGGAGGCAGGTGGTAACAAAGTGCTGAAAGTGAACCTGGTCAACGACCGGGGAATCCATATCTGCAAGTCGATGCTCGCGTGGCGGAAGTTCGGCGGCGGCGAGACGCCCGCTTCGTCCGGCATGAAGGGCGATCACCTGGTCGGGAAGTACTACGTGGCCTTCGATAAGGCTTATAAGGCCGAAGTCAAAGAACTGACGGCCGGCGGTATGGACGAAGAAACAGCCAAGCGCGAAGCGCCGATTATGAAAGAGGCCCAGGCGATGCTGCGCAAGTGGGAGGCCAAAGACCCGGAGATTTACGGGTTGTGGCAGACGATGAACGGCTGGGTGTACGAAGGTTTCGACAAGACGTACGAAGCGATGGGCGTCAGCTTCGACAAGGTGTACTACGAATCGAATACCTACCTGCTCGGCAAATCGATCGTCGAGGAGGGACTGGATAAAGGGGTGTTTTTCCGTAAGGAGGACGGCTCGGTCTGGTGCGACCTGACCGCCGACGGTCTCGACCAGAAGCTGTTGCTGCGCGGCGACGGTACGTCGGTCTACATGACGCAGGACCTCGGCACGGCCTACACTCGTTTCAAAGAGGAACGCCTGGACGACATGATCTACGTCGTCGGCAACGAGCAAAACTATCATTTCCAGGTATTGAAACTGATCCTCGGTAAGCTCGGTTACGGCTGGGCCGATCATATCACGCACCTGTCGTACGGTATGGTCGAGCTGCCCGAAGGAAAAATGAAGTCGCGCGAGGGGACGGTGGTGGACGCCGACGACCTGATCGACGAGATGGTGCGGACGGCTTACGACATGTCGCAGGAGCTCGGCAAACTCGACGATGCGACGCCGGACGAGGCGATGCGGATCAGCCGGATGGTAGGACTCGGCGCGTTGAAATATTTCATTCTGAAAGTCGATCCGCGTAAGACGATGCTGTTCGACCCGCGCGAGTCGATCGACTTCAACGGCAATACCGGGCCGTTTATCCAATACACCCACGCCCGGATCAAGTCGGTGCTGCGCAAGGCGGCCGAGCGCGGGATCGTTCCGGCTTCCGAGCTGCATAGCTCGGCGCTTTCGACTGAAGAGGTCGGCCTGATCAAGATGCTTGCCGACTATCCGGGCGCCGTAGCGCAGGCCGGCGCGACGTTCTCGCCGTCGGTGATCGCGAATTACGCTTACGAATTGGCCAAAGCGTACAACAGCTATTACCACGATTTCCCGATCCTGCGGGAGGCCGATGCGCAGAAACAGACGATGCGTCTGACGCTTTCCGAAACCGTAGCCCGCGTGATCGCTTCGGCGATGGCGCTGCTCGGTATCGGAGTTCCGCAACGCATGTAAACCGGCTTTCCGCAGCCTTTAACCGATACGGCCTTGGGCATCGTACAACGCAACAGCATCACGATCACGATCCTGTCCTACCTGGGGATCCTGATCGGATATGTCAACAAGATCCTGTTGCTGACGAACTTCCTGACCGAGGAGCAGGTCGGACTGGTCAATATTCTGACCGGGCTGGCCGTCCTGTACGCCCAGTTTTCCGCGCTGGGAATCAATTTTTCGGTCGTCAAATTCTTCCCGTTTTTCCGGACGCCCGACCGGCGGGACAACGGTTTCTTTTTCTGGTCGGCGCTGGGTGTCGGCGCCGGGTTCGTCGTGTTCACGGTTCTGTTCCTGGCGTTCCGCGAACCGGTCATGGCGTACTATTCGAAAGAATCTCCGCTACTGTCCGAGCACTACCTGATGCTGATTCCGCTGGGGCTGGCTACGTTGTCCTATAATTTTTTCAGTTCGTGGTTGCAGGCATTTTATAAGACGGTCGTCACCTCTTTTGTCAACGAGATTCTGCTGCGCCTGTTGATTTCGATCGAAATTTCGCTGTATGCGTTGCGGCTGATTACGTTCGAGCAATTCGTCGTGGGGTACGTGCTGATCTATTTCGTACCGGCGGCGATCCTGCTGGTTTATATGGCGACGATACGGCAAACGCGGTTCCGGCCGGTTCCGGTCACTCCGCGCGTGCGCAGGTTGCTTTCGATCACGGCGGTATACGGATTGTGGCAGTATCTCGGAGGGGCTTCGATGTATATCGTACCGATCGTCGACCAGACGATGCTGGCCGGGATCTGCGGGCTGGCGGAAGGAGGGATCTATACCACGATCATCTATATGACCAGCGCGATGCAGATGCCCTACCGTTCGATCGTCAAGGTGTCTACGCCGGTGGTTACGAACCTGTGGAAAGAGCGCGACATGGAAGGTATGCGCAAAATCTCGCGCGATGCGTCGCTGATGAACCTGATCGCCGGTTGCTTTCTGTTCGTCGTCATCTGGGTCAACCTCGACAATATCTTTTCGCTGATGCCGGAGTCGTACGCCGGCGGGCGTTACGTTTTCCTGTTCCTCGGCCTGGGTTGGGTCGTGAATATGTACGTGGGACTGAACAGCACGATTCTGATGACTTCCAAGAAATACCGCTATGAGTTCATGCTTTCGATCCTGCTGGTCGGGCTGACCGTCCTGACCAACGCGCTGATGATTCCCCGCTGGGGGATGAACGGGGCGGCGCTGGCGACGATGATCTCGCTGCTGGTTTTCAACGTCGGGCACGTTGCGTTCGTATGGAAGTTCTACCGGATTTTTTCACTGTCGTGGCGCGATGTCCTCGTCGCCCTGTGGGGAGCCGCGATGATCGGCGTCTCGATGCTGATTCCGCGGCAAGACAATTTCATCGTCGACGGAACGATCCGGACGACGCTGATTTCGCTCGTATTCGGTACGGGAATTTATTATTCGAAGATTTCTCCGGCGCTGAACCGGATGCTCGAAGGCCTGCTTCGCCGGATTTTCGTCCGCCGCTCTTAACGGTCAGGCGCGCAGTTGTGCCTGGCGGTACGTAAAGAGCATGGGATAATCGTCGAATGCGAAGATGGTCATTTCGTCGCGCCGGCGCCGCCACGGGAGCAACCGTCCCCATACGATTTTGCTGACGAATATGAAAAACAGCGTGTATAAGTCGTCGTATTCTTTATCGCAACAATAAACGACGGATGGATCTTTCGGATCCACCAGTCGTTCGTATTTGTTGATCAGGAATCCGTTCCACTGGTATTTTCCCGAACAGAGCCGATCCATGAACGCATTGTAATCGGGTAGGAATACGAGCTGGCGTCCCGTAAAATCCTGATAATTCTGTAATGCGAGTTTGAAAATCCGATCGCGGCGGTTGTTGCGTTTCCCGAGCCAGAATATCAACAGGCGCGTCGGGATCTCTTGCGCGAACACGATGTCCGACGTGTGGGCTTTCAAAAATTTCTCGGTGTCCCGGTACAATCGTTTTTCTCTGTTCATAATGATGACTTTTTGTAGGATCGATCAACGATTGCTCCCGCTTGCGACGAAGACGCATTTGCCCGTATTCCCGTTTGCGGTACGGCATTTCCCGGCGGAACCGATGCGGACTTCGGGAGCGGTCGCACGAGACCGCCCGGTATCGGTCGGACAAAAGCATACTTTCTCCGCTTTCCGGATCGTAATCCGTTGAGGCTGTTTGTAGTTCGCTGTGAATGGAAGAAGGGCATAATCATTTGTTTACAGTACGTCCGACGCCGCGATTTCTCCGGATTATTCGTCCTGATCGTACTTTTCGATCCTTGATTTAATAAAATTTATTATAAATATAGTTATAACTACATAACTTTATGATGCAAATATAATTAAAATTCAAGATAATCCAACGGTCCGATATATTTTTATGCAAAGTTCCGGTTATTTTATTTTGATCGAAAAGGAACGGAGGCGGGCCGTTTTGCAATTTTTCGGCAGACCGCCTCTTTTTTCCGGAGGGGTTTATTATATTTGTATCAAATACTGCTATTTGGAACGCCATGCCGGATACTTTTTTACTTTTCGCCCTGATCGACCTGAAGCCTTACCTGAGTTTCGGGTACATCGTTTTCGTGATTATCACGATCGCCGTGATCATTCACGACAAGCGCGATCCGGTGAAGGCGCTGTCGTGGATCATCGTGATTTCGTTGCTGCCGGTCGTCGGATTTATCTTTTACATCGTTTTCGGGCGCAACCACCGCAAGCAAAAATTGTTCAGCCGCAAGGAACTGAGCGATCTCGAACAGATCGACACGCTGAGCCGGCAGCAAATCTACGAGATCAACAACGCCGCGGTGCTGCACAAACCGGAGATCAGCGACAACCGCGATATCATTACGCTGCTGCTCAACAGCAACAAGGCGCTGCTGACGGTGCATAACCGGGTGAAGCTGCTGAACGACGGAACGGAGACGTTCGACGAAATCCGCAAGGCGCTGTGGTCGGCCAGTTCGTCGATCCATCTGGAATATTACATCATCGAGGACGATCCGCTGGGCCGCGAGATCGCCGACATTTTGATCGCCAAGGCGCAGCAGGGGGTCGAGGTGAGGCTGATCTACGACGACGTGGGCAGTTGGGGACTCGGGCGCAAGTACATCGGCCGGCTGCGCAAGGCCGGCGTCCGGGTAGAGTGTTTCATGCAGGTGGTTTTCCCGTGGCTGACCAGCCATGTCAATTACCGGAATCACCGCAAGATCCTGGTTGTGGACGGCAAGATCGGGTTCACGGGCGGGATCAACATCGCCCAGCGGTACGTCACCGGGACGAAAATGGGGCCGTGGCGCGATACCCACCTGCGGCTCGAGGGCGAAGCGGTCGGCATGTTGCAGATCGTATTCATCGCCGACTGGTTTTTCGTCAGCAAGCAGTTGTTGAACGACTATCCGAAATACCTGCCCAAAACGCATGTCAAGGAGGAGACGATGATCCAGATCGCCACGTCCGGACCCGATTCCGACTGGGCGTCGATCATGCAGGCGTTTTTCTCGGCCATCACGCATGCGCAGCACCATATCTATATTTCGTCGCCCTATTTCCTTCCGAACGAGGCGATTCTGACGGCGGTCAAAGTGGCTGCGCTGAGCGGGATCGACGTGCGGATCATGATCCCGAGCCGTTCCGATTCGAAGGTGGTTTACTGGGCCTCCCGCTCGTACATCGGCGAACTGATCGACGCCAACGTGAAGGTGTACCTGTACCGCCGGGGATTCAACCATTCGAAGCTGATTATGATCGACGGGCAGTTCAGTTCGGTCGGCACGGCCAATATGGACATCCGCAGTTTCGAAGACAATTTTGAAGTGTCGGCGTTGCTGTACGACCGGAAGATCACGCAGGAGCTGGAAGCGGAGTTCCTGCACGACCTCGATCAGAGCCGCATGGTAACGCGCGACTACTGGGAGAGTCGCCCCGCGCTGCATAGTTTTTACGAAGCGTTGTCGCGGTTGTTCAGCCCGTTGCTGTAAACGAGGTTCGGATTTTGCCGTACCGCCGTGGGAATGACTTGATAAACCGTTAAACTGCCCGTTATGAGAAAAAAACTATTTGTTGTTTTTTGTGCGTTTTTGGCGCCCGTGTTTTCCGCAGCCCAGTCTCACGATCCTTTCGAAGCGGACACCACCGAATTTGTCCTGACGGTAGGGTCCCTGTCGACGAAGGCTATGGATGCTTATCCGCAGCGAATAACCGGGCTGTCGAAAGACGGGAAAGGTTACCGGGTCGTTCTTACCGTGGTCAATCCTTATGCCGACAGTGCGCGGCGTGCGAAAATGATGGAGGCGCCTTATTCCCGCAATCGATCCTACGACGGAGAGACGGCGAAATATTTGTTGCCGACGCCGCTGATCGACCCTGAAAACGAACTCCTGGCGGGAATTGCCGATACGTTGTTTACCGACGAATCCAGCGCGTTTGCCGTAATAAACAAGGCGCTTTCATTTACCCACGGTTTTTTATCGCCCGACGATTCGCTTGCCCGCCGCATCGATGCGGGAATTTGCAGGACGCTGGACGTGGCGTCGATCATCGAGCGGAGGAGAGGCACTTGCAGCGAATATGCGAACCTGTTCATTGCATTGATGCGCCGCAAGAATATCCCCGCCCGCCTTGCCGTGGGCTATGTTTACGCTCCCGAATACAAAGCCGTCGGAAGCCATGCATGGCCCGAATGCTATCTCGATGGCATCGGATGGTTTGCCGTCGATCCTACGATGAATACTTTCTGGTTTCCCCATTTCATGATAGTCAAGATGCGGGACGGGGTTGATTACGAAGACTGCGACATCGGTCTGTTGAAAGAAGACATAGAGCCTGTGGAGATAGCGAAAAAATAGTCGGGGAACCCCGGTAACCGGGATTGCGTTTGCCTTTCGGTCCTCTTTGTCGGATATTTTCCACTTTAAGACCGAAAAGGAAACAGGAAAGGAATATTTTTTCTACCTTTGAAATGTTTAACGGTGTAAATATGCAATCTATGAAGAAAAGGTGTTTGCTCACGACTGCGATCGCATTGATTCTATGCGGTATAACGAACAATGTCGGGGCCAAAGGCGCCGATTGTCGGGGGTGATGCCATTGCGTCCATGCCTTTGATACAATCCATGCTTTTTCAGTAATCCGTTTTTATAGGGCGGCGCGGCGGTAATAGTCAATGAACGGATCGAGGCTGCCGCTTCCGACAGAGAAGAGTTCCCTTATGGAATTCGAAATGAGGCGCAGGGTTGTTTCGGGGTGTCCGAGACTGTATAATGCGCTGATCATTGTGATTTCCGAAGGAGAGAGAGTTGTTGTCCGGAAGGGCTTGTTCGCCAGGATTTGTCGATGCGATGCTCGTGCGGTTATAAATTTGCAACTATATTAAAACAGCAGGGGAATGATTCCTAAAATTATACATTATTGTTGGTTCGGACAGGGCGAAATGCCCGAACGCGACCGTAAATGCATGGAGAGTTGGAAACTTTTTCTTTCCGACTACGAGTTCAAACTGTGGAACGAAGATAATTTCGATATTCATGCGACCAAATTTACGCGTCAGGCTTACGAGAAGCGTAAATTTGCCTTTGTTGCCGATTATGCGCGGCTGTGCGCTCTTGAACAGTACGGCGGCCTCTACCTCGATACCGATGTCGAGGTGTTGAAAAATCTGGATGAATTTTTGAAGTACGACTCTTTTATCGGATTTGAAGAGGACGAGATACTTCATTTCGGTACGGTAGGCGCTTGTGCGCATACGTATTGGGTACGGGAACTGATGTCGTATTACGAGAAGAAATCTTTTATACGCTGGAACGGGCGGTTTAATAAGACCCCTATTACGATCCTTTTGTCCCGGATAATGAAAAAACACGGCGTCGATCTGAGCGACAGTTCGACGCATCGGGAGTATCGTGGATTCCATATCCTGCCCAAGGATTATTTCAACGCCTATTCTTACCGTACGGGGCTGAATATTACCGAGAATACCCATAGCCTGCATTATTACAACCCTTCCTGGAAGTAGAATATTATGATAACGTTTGTAATATGCTCTGTATGTCCCGAACGCAGTGCGGATGTGGCCCGGAACATACGTTCGACCAGTGGTATTGCGGAGCCCGAGATATTCATCCATGACAACAGGGAGGTAAATTGGAGCCTGTGTAAGGTTTACAACCACTATTCTCCGAAGGCTTCCAACGATATTATTTGTTATGTGCACGAAGACCTGTATTTCAGAACGAAGGATTGGGCTGAAAAGATAGTTTCGTTTTACCGGGACAATCCGGATACGGGAGTTGTCGGTTTTTTAGGATCTCAGATCAAGACCAAGGCTCCTTCGGCCGTAGGTTGTGACCCGAAATACGAATTAGGCAGCCTTATTCAGCATACGGCGGACGGAAGGGTCAAAATGTATACGAAAAATCCGGACCGGGAGCCTTTTCACGCGTCGTTCAGATCGATGGGTTATGTCTAATTGTTCGTAAATCAGTGCATAATAAGTATCCTTTTGACGAAAGACTTTTTGACGGATTTCACCTTTACGATCTTGATTTTACGGTTCGTATAGCGCAATATTATAAAAATTACGTATGTCATTCGGTCATGGTGGAACATATGTCTACAACGGCGGCTTATGCCCTTGACGACTGGTGCTATTACACGCGGGTGTTCCAGGATAACTGGGCCGATAAGCTCCCGATGATGTCTGTTTCCGTTACTGCCCGTGAACTGATGCGCGTGGAAAGGTTTACCGCTTATAAGTTCTACAAGAATATTATACAAAAAGGACGCTTGGAGTATGTGGATTATGCCCGGGAGATGTATAAACCCTATGCGACTTTCCTGTACGATCTGAAGCTTTTGCGGCATAGGCTCAGATTGAGGAAGGTGTTAAAGGATAAATTAGGTCTGCTGTTGAGGAATATACGCATTGCCTGATTATGAAATCCATACGGTAAGCGCAGCGGTTTTATACCGAATGACGTTGTGCTGCTGTTCACTGTGTTTCGGAAAATTCGAACGGGTGTCCGAATTTACGCCGGTGTCAGGGGCGGTGGTACGTCGTTTTGCCTGTCACCCGGAATACAGCCAAGTCCGTGTATAAATCGCTGTGTCGTTTTTCAACGTTTCGAAAGTTTCGCTCGGAGAGAACTTTTCGTGCGTAACCGCGTTTTCGACGACTCCGCGAAAATTCAGCCTTTCTACTCGTGAGAAGTTTAAAGTTTAATCGTTTGTAAAAGATTCCTGCGGCGAATATGCGAACCTGTTCATTGCATTGATGCGCCGCAAAATATCCCCGCCCGCCTTGCCGTGGGCTATGTTTACGCTCCCGAATACAAAGCCGTCGGAAGCCATGCATGGCCCGAATGCTATCTCGATGGCATCGGATGGTTTGCCGTCGATCCTACGATGAATACTTTCTGGTTTCCCCATTTCATGATAGTCAAGATGCGGGACGGGGTTGATTACGAAGACTGCGACATCGGTCTGTTGAAAGAAGACATAGAGCCTGTGGAGATAGCGAAAAAATAGTCGGGGAACCCCGGTAACCGGGATTGCGTTTGCCTTTCGGTCCTCTTTGTCGGATATTTTCCACTTTAAGACCGAAAAGGAAACAGGAAAGGAATATTTTTTCTACCTTTGAAATGTTTAACGGTGTAAATATGCAATCTATGAAGAAAAGGTGTTTGCTCACGACTGCGATCGCATTGATTCTATGCGGTATAACGAACAATGCCGGGGCCAAAGGCCCGATCCGTTTCGGGATCAAGGCCGGTATCCAGAGCCAGAGTCTTCACGCTTCGAAAGACGAGGTGCTCGGCGTGTTTTCGGCCGATAAGGATTTCGGTTATCAGTTCGGCTTCGTGGCCAGGATCAATTTTCCGATGTTGTATATACAACCGGAGTTGAACTATGCCAAGCATCGCTTTACGATGGATATGGAGGACGGCGCCACGACGAAGGTAAAAGTGAACAACATTGAGCTGCCGATCCTCGTGGGGTGGAAAATCGCATTTGTGCGGTTGTTTGCCGGCCCCGTTTTCACGCTGATGAACGATACCGGCAACAAGTTGAAAAATACTTCGGCGGCGATCAATACCGAACTCGCAAAATCGTTGGTCGGTTATCAACTGGGCGGCGGCGTCGAATTCGGGCGCGTCAACGTGGATATGCGTTACGGCGGCCAGTTCAAAAAGCCGGAGCTCACCGTGGTCAAGGGCGAGCAGCAGGCCCGCACTTACAAGACGAGCATGAATCAGTGGCAGTTGAACATTAGCTACCTGTTCTAAATCCTGTACGCGGATGACCGAAAAAGTAATTCTTCTCGAAGGGATCGACCCGGTGGAGTTTTACGGCCTCGCCGATGCCAACATCGAAAAAATCGGCGGTAAATTTCCGAAACTGAAAATCGTGGCGCGCGGTTCCGCCATCAAGGTGATGGGGGAGGAGAGCGAGATCGTGCGGTTCGACAAGAAGCTTGCCGAACTGCTGGCTTATTACGAGCGTTACGGCCATATATCCCCGCAGGTGATCGACCAGATTTACGACGGGGGACTCTCTGCGGTGCAGGACGATCCGGAAGACCAGCATGTGATCGTCTACGGCAACAACGGCCTGGTCGTCCGGGCGCGCACCGTCAACCAGGAGCGCCTGCTGAACCTGTACGACCGCAACGACCTGATTTTCGCCATCGGCCCGGCCGGTTCGGGCAAGACTTATACGGCGATCGCGCTGGCGGTTCGGGCGCTGAAGAACCGCGAAGTGAAACGCATCATTCTGACGCGTCCCGCCGTGGAAGCCGGCGAAAAGCTCGGTTTTCTGCCCGGCGACATGAAGGAGAAACTCGATCCTTACTTACAGCCGCTGTACGATGCGTTGAACGACATGATTCCGGCAGCGAAACTCGGTAAATACGTGGAAGACGGCACGGTGCAGATTGCGCCGTTGGCCTATATGCGCGGGCGGACGCTCGACAACGCTTTCGTCATCCTGGACGAAGCGCAGAATACGACGATCGCCCAGATCAAAATGTTCCTGACCCGCATGGGGCGCAACGCCCGGTTTATCGTTACCGGCGACATCACGCAGATCGACCTGCCGCGGCGCAGCGATTCGGGTCTGATGCCCGTTGTGGAGATGCTGAAAGGGATCGACGGTATCGGGATCGTCGCATTCGACAACCGCGACATCATCCGTCACCGGCTGGTAAAGCACATCGTGGAAGCCTTCGAACGACATGCCGGCAACTCCGAGAAAGAATGACTCGAAACATATAAATCGAAACAAACATGACAAAAGCAATCGTAAAAACCGATTTCCGGTTTGACGGGCAGAAGAGCCTGTATGAAGGAAAGGTACGTGATGTCTACAATATCGACGACCAGTATTTGGTGATGGTCGTGAGCGACCGGATTTCGGCGTTCGACGTCGTCCTGCCGAAAGGGATTCCGTACAAAGGACAGGTGTTGAACCAGATCGCGTCTAAATTCCTTGACGCCACGTCCGACATCTGCCCGAACTGGAAAATCGCTTCGCCCGACCCGATGGTGACGGTCGGCTACCGCTGCGACTCGTTCCCGGTCGAGATGATCGTGCGCGCTTACCTGACCGGCAGTTCGTGGCGGGATTACAAGGCCGGCGCCCGGGAGATCTGCGGCGTGCCCATTCCGGACGGAATGCGCGAACACCAGCGTTTCCCGCACCCGATCGTCACGCCGACGACCAAAGCCGAGATCGGCGAACACGACCAGAATATTTCGAAAGAGGAGATCATCGCCAAAGGGCTGGTCTCGAAGGCCGATTACGAAATGCTCGAAAAATACGCGTTGGCGCTGTTCGATCGCGGAAGCAAGATGGCTGCCGAGCGCGGCCTGATCCTGGTCGACACGAAATACGAATTCGGCAAAAAGGACGGCGAGATCTACCTGATCGACGAGATCCATACGCCGGACAGTTCGCGCTACTTCTATGCCGACGGTTACGAGGAACGTTTTGCGAAAGGCGAGCCGCAGCGTCAGTTGTCGAAGGAGTTTGTCCGCGAATGGCTGATGGACCACGGTTTCCAGGGGAAGCCCGGACAGCAGGTTCCGCAGATGACCGACCAGTTCGTCGGGAGCGTCAGCGACCGGTACATCGAGCTGTACGAGAAGATCACCGGCGAGCAATTCGTCAAGGACGAAGCGGCCGATATCACTTCGCGGATCGAAAATAATGTAAAGAACATGCTGGCACGGCTGCGCTGAGGTTTGTTCGGAGAGCTTAGATAAAACGGGTTTTTATGAATACGAATCTGGATGGGCTTTCGCCCCGCGAGGTGTGGGAAAAATTCGCCGAGATCGCTCGTGTGCCGCGTCCGTCGCGGCACGAGGAGGCGATTCGGGCGTATCTGGTCGCCGAAGCGCGGACGCACGGCATCGCCTGTACGGTCGACGATGCTGGGAACGTGATCCTGCGCAAACCGGCTACGCCGGGCATGGAGTCCCGCAAGGGGATCATTCTGCAGGCGCACATGGACATGGTTCCGCAGAAAAACGGCGACAAGCGGTTCGATTTTACGAAAGATCCCATCGAAGTCCGTGTCGACGGCGAATGGGTAAGGGCCGACGGAACGACGCTCGGAGCCGACAACGGGATCGGAGTTGCTGCGATTTTGGCCGTTATGGAGTCTGAGGACGTCGTGCACGGGCCGTTGGAAGCGCTGATCACCGCGACCGAGGAGACCGGCATGGACGGGGCCCGCGGTCTGAAAGGCGGAATGCTCGACGGCGAGATACTGGTTAACCTGGATTCCGAGACGGAGGGCGAACTGTATGTCGGATGCGCCGGCGGTTTGGATGCTTCGGTGCGCATGACGTATTGTGAAGATATTGTTCCTGAAGGATATAAGGCTTTCCGGATTGCGGTAGGCGGTTTGAAAGGCGGACATTCGGGCATCGATATCCATCTGGGACGCGGCAATGCGAATCGGATTTTGTTCCGGCTGTTGAGAAAGTGCGAGCGGGAGTACGGCTTGCGGCTGGCGTCGGTCGACGGCGGCGGCCTGCGCAATGCCATTCCGCGTGAGGCGACGGCGACGGTTGTCGTTCCGGACGCTGTCTCGGATGTTTTTCGGACGCTGGCCGCCGGTCTCGAATCGGTGTTGAAAGAGGAGTTCCGGGGCGTTGACGATGCGGTGACCGTTCGGATTACGGATGCCCGGCGGCCCGATTCGCTGATCGACCCGCAATCGCAACGGCAATTGATCCGGGCCGTACGCGGATGTCCCGACGGCGTAATCCGGATGAATCCGTCGATGCCGGGGCTGGTACAGACTTCGTCCAACCTGGCCCGGGTCACCGCCGGAAGCGGGGAGATTCTGGTGCACTGCCTGTTACGTAGCTCGCTCGATAGCGAAAAGGCCGATCTGGGCGACCGGATCGCCGGGGTATTCGAACTCGCGGGAGCAGAAGTCGCGCTCGAGGGCGGTTACGACGGCTGGAATCCGAATCCGGATTCGCCGATTCTGCATACGATGATCGCGTCGTACGAGTCGCTGTTCGGTCGTCGACCGGTCGTTACGGCCATCCATGCCGGACTGGAGTGCGGGATCATCGGTACGAATTACCCTGCGCTGGATATGATTTCGTTCGGCCCGACGATCCTGCACCCGCATTCGCCCGACGAAAAAGTGAACGTCGCGTCGGTCGGCCGTTTCTGGCAGTATCTGCTGGCCACGCTCCGCAATGTACCGTTCAGATCGTAAAGGTTATGGAGACGTTCGATAAATGGTTTGCCATCGTCAATCCCGTCGCCGGAAGCGGCAAGGGACTGAGCGACTGGCCGCTGATCAGCAAGTTATTGCGCGATCACCACATCGTGCCGGAGTATGCGTTCACCGAACGCAAGTACCATGCGATCGAACTGGCCGTTGAGGCGATCAACAACGGTTTCCGCAAGATCATGGTGGTCGGCGGCGACGGGACGATCCACGAGGTGGTCAACGGCCTGTTTATTCAAAAGGCGGTTCCTACGACCGAGGTGCTGGTGGGCGTGATCGCCGTCGGTACCGGCAATGACTGGATCCGGATGTTCGGGATTCCGCACAAATATTCCGAAGCGATCCGGGCGATCGTCGAAGGACACTCTTTTTTGCAGGACGTCGGCGTGGTTTCGTATCACAAGGCGACTTACAAGCAGGAGCGTTATATGGCCAACGTGGCCGGGGTGGGCTTCGACGCCGTCGTGAACCGTCGTTACAACCACCTGAAAGAGGAAGGGAAGCGGGGTAAATGGCTGTATCTGTGGAGCACGCTGAAAGCCCTGTTGCGTTACTCTTCGACCGGTGTCAAGGTGTATGTCGACGATGAATTGGTCGTTAACGACTTGGTTTACAGCGCTACGATCGGGATCGGCAGGTACAACGGCGGCGGGATGTTACAGACGCCGGACGCCGTGGCCGACGACGGGTTGTTCGACCTGACCGTGATTCGCAAAATGAGCTGGCTCTCGGTGCTGTTCCATTTCAAGGTGCTGTTCAACGGGAAAATTTACAGGCTGAGCAAGACGAGCCTGAACCGGGGAAGGCGCATCCGGATCGAGTCGTCGCCCGAGATCGCGCTGGAGGTTGACGGCGAAGCGCTCGGATATTCGCCGTTCGAGTTCGAGATCATCGACCGCGCCGTCCGGGTGGTCGTGGCCAAACGCTTCCTGGAAGAAGGAAGCGCCGGCAAGTCCGTTGCGGATAGAATTTTGGAAAATAAAAAATAAAACGATATTTTTACGAACTAACCTTAACAAAACCAAAAATGAAAAAAAATCAACTTTTATCACTGGTTTGCGCGGCGTTGTTTTTTATGGGCTGCGGTGAAAAACCGGCGGGCGTCGTCGATTTGACTGTCGAGTTGCAGGAGAACCCTATCGGGCTCGACGAGCAGCATCCCCGTTTCGGATGGCGGATCGAATCCGATCAGGACGACGTGATGCAGACTTCCTATCGGATCATGGTGGCTCCTACGAAGACCGATCTCGACAAAGCGGAAAATCTGGTGTGGGATTCGGGCGTCGTTTCGTCCGACCAGTCTACGTTCGTTCCTTACGCGGGATCTCAGCTCGAATCCCGCAAGGATTACTACTGGAAGGTGTTGATTACCACCAATAAGGGCGACTCGCTGTGGAGCGATGCCGCGCAATGGTCGATGGCGCTGCTCGATGACGGCGACTGGCAGGCGCAGTGGATCGGGATCGACAGTTCGCTGAACGCGACGGATCGCCTGACCGGCGACAGCCGTCTGGCCGCCCGTTACCTGCGCAAGGAATTCCCGGTGGAAGGGAACGTCGCTTCGGCGCGTTTATACATTAGCGGACTGGGCTTTTACGAATGCTACCTGAACGGCCGCAAGATCAACGAGGACATCTTCGCACCGACGGCTACCGACTATACGAAGTCGGTCAACTACAATGTTTTCGACGTGATGGAGTTCCTGAAGGACAAGCAGAATACGATCGGGGTGATCCTCGGCAACGGGCGCTATTTCTCGATGCGTCTGGGCGATCCTTCTGCCGGTTTGCTCGGTTCGCTGCGTCAGTTCGGCTACCCGAAGCTGCTGGCACAACTGGAAATCACTTATAAAGACGGTTCGAAAACGGTCGTAGTCAGCGACGACAGTTGGAAACTGACCACCAACGGCCCGATCATCGCCAACAACGAATTCGACGGCGAGGAGTATAACGCCAATTATGAGATGAAGGGCTGGAACGAAAACGGCTTCGACGACAGCGCGTGGATGCAGGCCCGGAAGGTAGGCGCTCCGGGAGGCGAATTGGTCGCTCAGCGCAATCCGAACATCATGACGATGGATACGGTGGACCCGGTTTCGATCAACCAGTTGAACGACAGTACTTACATCGTCGATATGGGGCAGAATCTGGTCGGATGGCTGGCCGTAACGCTGAAAGGGCAGAAGGACAAGCCGATCAAGATGCGTTTCTCCGAAACGCTGAAGGACGACGGCAGCCTGTTTATGGACAACCTGCGCGGCGCGCACGTGACCGACATCTATACGCCTGCGTCGGACGGCCTGTTTAGCTGGGAACCCCGTTTCACCTATCACGGGTTCCGTTTCGTAGAGATTACCGGACTGAACTACAAGCCCGAACTGAAAAATTTCAAAGGGAAAGTCAATTACGACCGGATGGAAACGGTCGGTTCGTTCGAGTCGTCCGATTCGACGATCAACCAGATTTACCACAATGCGTTCTGGGGTATTCGCGGCAATTACCGCAGTATGCCGACCGACTGTCCGCAGCGCGACGAGCGTATGGGATGGCTCGGCGACCGCGCGATGGGTTGCATCGGCGAAAGTTTCATGTTCCGTCATGCGTTGCTTTACGAAAAGTGGCTGAAGGATATCGAACAGATCCAGAGCGAAAACGGCTGCGTGCCCGACGTGGCTCCGGCTTTCTGGACGTTCGACCAGCACTCCGGCAACGTAACCTGGCCCGCCGCTTACATTTGCGTGGCCGATATGTTGTACAACCAGTATGGCGACAGCCGCCCGATCAAGGAGCATTATGCTTCGATGAAAAAGTGGATGGATTTCATCCGCGACACGCAGATGAAGGATAATGTCGTTATCAACGACGTGTACGGCGACTGGTGTATGCCTCCCGAAAGCCAGGAACTGATCCACTCGGCCGATCCGGCCCGCAAGACTGACGGCCGCCTGCTCGCGACCAGTTTCTATTACCGTTTGTTGAACATTATGAGCAAATTCGCCGCAATCAGCGGCAACGAGGCCGATATTCCGGCTTACCAGGAGCTCGCCGCCAATATTAAGAGCGCTTATAACCAGATGTTCCTGAATGCCGAAACCGGTCAGTACGCCAACAACACGGTGACGGCCAACATCCTGTCGCTGATGCAAGATCTGACCCCCGATTCGTTGCAGGGCAAGGTGTTCGAAAATATCGTGGAAAAAACCCAGGGCGAATTCGACAGCCATGTCAGCACAGGGCTGATCGGAATCCAGTTCCTGATGCGCGGCCTGACCGAGCACGGCAAGGGCGACCTGGCTTACACGATCGCTACGAACCGGACCTATCCGAGTTGGGGTTATATGATCGACAAGGGCGCCACGACGATCTGGGAACTGTGGAACGGCGATACGGCCGATCCGGGGATGAACTCGGGCAACCACGTGATGTTGCTGGGCGACCTGATGGTGTGGTATTACGAGAACTTGGCCGGGATCAAGAGCGATCCGCAGCAGGTTGGTTTCAAGAAAATCGTTATGGCTCCCTATTTCCCCGACGGGCTCGATTGGGTGAACGCGTCGTACGAATCGCTGTACGGCCCGATCGAAAGCAATTGGAAGAAGGGTGAGAACGGACTTTCGTGGAAAGTCGTAATTCCTGCCAATACGACGGCCAGCATCCGCATCCCGGCCGCATCGGCCGATAAGGTTACCGAAAGCGGCAAGCCGCTGTTGCAGAATCCAGCGGTGAAGTCCGTCAATGCGGCCGACGGTTTCGTGGTGGTCGAAGCGGGATCGGGAACTTTCGATTTCCTGGCCGGGAAATAAGCTTACGTACCGAAAAAACAAAAGACCCCGCCCGATCACGGCGGGGTTTTTTGTAAGCCGGCTTTTCCGTTTGGACGGTCGAATGCGTAACGACCGGAATGCGCGGGAATGGGGACAGGCTAAAATAAATGCCCTGCGAACAACAAAAATCTGTTTTTTGTGTTATATTTGCAAGACGAACGGGCTTTCGGGAAACGCGAATCGGGGCCCGGACCGCAATAACCTGAGTGTGAAACCTAATATGTAAATTATGCTTAACTTACCTTTGCTGATAATGGGTGTGATCGGGCCGTGGCAGCTTTTAGTGATCGTGGCGCTGGTCGTTATTTTCTTCGGTGGCAAGAAAATTCCCGAACTGATGCGTGGCATGGGACGTGGTATCAAGGAGTTCAAGGACGCTATTAACAAGGATTATACGGCCGAAGCTCCCAAGAACGAGACGACGGCTCCCTCTGCGCCCGCTGCAAAACCGACCGACGAGACTACCAAGAATTAGAATCTTGCAGGATACGGCAGGGGCCCGGGCCTTTGCGCGGTTCTACGGAACCGCGAATGTGTATCGTATGCTAACCGTTTGAATATTATGACCGATAAACAGGAAAAGTCATCCGATAACGAGATGACTTTTTTTGAACATATCGATGCTTTGCGTCCCCATTTGGTGCGTGGTTTTTCGGCGTTGTTCATCATCATGATCGTCGCATTCGTCGCCAAGAAGTTTATCATCGATATGGTGCTGATGGGGCCTCAGTCCCCCGACTTTCCGACCAACCGCTGGCTGTGCGAGTTATCGCACCGGCTGTTCGGCGACGACACTTTGTGTATCAACCATATCAAACTGAATATGGTGAATACGGCGCTCGGCGGGCAGTTCAACCTGCATATGCAGGTGTCGATGGTGACGGGCGTCGTACTGGCGGTTCCCTACCTGCTGTGGGAAATCTGGCGCTTCGTGGCTCCGGCCCTGACCAGCTACGAACGTTACAAAAGCCGGATGTTCGTGTTCTACGTTTCGGTGTGCTTCTTTTGCGGACTGTTGTTCGGCTATTTTCTGATCGTTCCGCTGTCGATCAACTTTTTCGCCGGTTATCAGGCCAGCGCCGATATTACGAACATGATCGACGTGCGCTCGTACCTGACTACCGTACTGACCGTGTCGGTGGCGTGCGCCGCAGTGTTCCAACTGCCGTTGCTGATCTATTACCTGACGCAGATGGGTATCGTGACGGCCGCTTTCCTACGAAAATACCGCCGACATGCGATCATCCTGCTGACCATCGTTTCGGCGGTGATCACGCCGCCCGACCTGTTCAGCCTGGTGCTGGTAATTCTGCCGCTCTATTCGCTGTACGAGCTGAGTATATTCCTCGCCCGCCATGTCGAACGGAAAAAGGCGAAAGAGGAGGCTGCGAACGGTTATCCGGTGGACGTGCCACAGGAAGACCTGGAAGAATAGCCGCTTTCGTTATAAAATAACGAAGAGGAGCGCATGGGGATGCGCTCCTCTTTTGTTATACCGGAAAAAGATTATTCTGAATCGCCGGACGTTTCCGAATCGTCGTCGAGGTAAATCTCTCCCATCAGCGAATCGATCTCCCGGCGTTCGCGTTTGGTGGGGCGGCCGGTTCCCCGGTCGCGCTGTACGAAAACGGTCAGTTTCGGGATGTGCAGCTTGTCCAGTTCCGCCTGAGAGGTCAGATTTTCGACGTAATCGGGCACGTTCTTGGCCGGTTGCCGCGAAGAGACCATCGCCGCGACGCGGTATGTGTAAGTGACCGGCATCTTCTTTACGGTCACCGTATCTCCGACTTTGATCTCCCGCGAAGGCTTTACGAAAGCTCCGTTGATCAATACCCGGTTCGTGCGGCACGCATCCGCCGCATCGCTGCGGGTCTTGAAGATCCGCACGGCCCACAGCCATTTGTCAACTCTTACCGAGAAATCTTCGCCCATCGTTTTGTCTTATTTGTTGTTGAATGCGTTCATCGTTCGTTCGAGTCCGGCCGTTGCGAACGACCGGATGACCTCTCCGGCCATATCGAGCCGTTCGGGCAGGGCGTCGGCCTCCTCTTTTGTCCAGGTGCCGAGGACGTAGTCCACCTGAAACCCTTTCGGAAAGTCTCCGCCGATCCCGAAACGCAGCCGGGCGTAGTTGTTGTGCCCGAGCGATTCCGCGATGTTTTTCAGTCCGTTGTGTCCTCCGTCGCTTCCTTTCCCGCGGATGCGGAGCGTGCCGAACGGCAGGGCGATGTCGTCTACGACGACGAACAGGTTCTCGATCGGGATTTTTTCGGTCTTCAGCCAGTAGCCGACGGCTTTCCCGCTGAGATTCATGTAAGTCGACGGTTTCAGCAGGATGAAGGTGCGCCCTTTGTATTTCAGTTCGGCGACCGATCCGTAGCGGCCCGTTTCGAACGCTACGCCGGCGGCTTTCGCCAGCGCGTCCACCACTTTGAACCCGATGTTGTGGCGGGTTTCCGTATATTCGGCTCCGATGTTTCCGAGCCCTGCGATCAGATATTTCAATGTGTCGGATTTTTAAGAAAAAAGCCCTGTCGCTTCCCTTACAGGGGCTTCGCGACAGGGCGTTTCGGTATGTCGGTCGTCGCGGTCGTTCCGCGGTCGTCCTACTTCGCTGCAGCAGCTTCGGATGCGGCGGCGCCTCTGGCGGCACGCGTCATCTTAACGGCGCAGATCGCAGTTGACGCGGGAGTCAGGATCGCGATGTTGTCGTATTGCAAGTCGCCCACGAAAATGCTTTTGCCCAGGCCGAGTTTGGTTACGTCCACGACGATTTCGTCGGGCAGGTTCTCCATGGTGGCGCTGATGCGTACTTTTCGTTTGCTGAGGATCAGCTTACCGCCCAGTTTGACGCCTTCCGAGTTGCCTGTCAACTTCACGGGAACGTCGATCGAGATCGGTTTGCCGGGGATTACATGGAAGAAATCCACGTGCAACACGTTATCCGTTACCGGGTGATACTGTACTTCGCGCATTACGCCTACTTCTTTTTTGCCGTCGATGTCGAATTCCACGAGGTACGACTGCGGGGTGTAGATCAGCGGCCTCAGCGAACGCGTTTCCACTGCGAAATGAATGGTCTCCCCGTTTCCGTAGATTACGCACGGCACCATGCCTTCTTTACGTACGGCTTTGCTCTCTTTTTTGCCGAATGCGTTACGTTTCACGCCGGCGATTTTGATTGTTTCCATAATTTTGATTGTGTTTGTGTTATCCGGCGCTACTCAGAAACAGAAGAGAGATTCGAACTCTGTCGCCCCATCGCGCCTTTTGCAGCCGCAAAGATAGGATTAATAACGGGAAAATAAAAAAAATCGAAAAAATTATGTCTTGATATTTTGGATTATTCCAAATTTGGTTACCTTTGCAGCACTTTTACAGGATACACGTAAAGGGCGTTCTCAAAAGAATGATCCGGACGGAAAAAAGTTTTGGACGATTCGGAAAAAAGTTTTATCTTTGCAACGAAGTTTTAGGTTCATTTTAGGTTAGTAGTTTTAGGTTAGTAGAAGGAAAATGCCGCAGAAGTGAGATTTTTCTCTTTCTGTAGCTTTCCTTTGAATTTTAAATGAACTTTATTCCTGTTGCAAATAAGATATAAGCCCAGATGGTGAAATTGGTAGACACGCTACTTTGAGGGGGTAGTGTCGGTTTACGACGTGCAAGTTCGAGTCTTGTTCTGGGCACGGGAACCGAAGGGTTTGAGTTTTTTGAGGTATTGGATTGCCCAGGTGGCGAAATGGTAGACGCGCTAGTTTCAGGTACTAGTGTCAGTGATGATGTGAAGGTTCGAGTCCTTTCCTGGGCACAAAATAAGCCGCCTAATCGTTTGATTAAGCGGCTTTTGCTTTTCTTTAAGGTGTACTAAAAGTGTACTTTTCGACAAAACAACATCTTTTACCCCTTTTTCTTTTTACCTCAGCAATGCGCCCCAGGTGGTATGCGATCACCCAAAAGGCATAGCGGTTGCCCCGTATTATGTGCGGCTCGAAGCTGTAACCAACCACCTCGACAATCGCCGTATCTCGCTCTTTGGCGTAACCGACTGCCAGCGACAGGTATTTGTAAGGCCGGGGGAAATACGGGAATCTTCCGCCGTTATAATCGTCTATGTACTCACAACTCTCTGATCCCGGAACGTTCGGATCTGGAATAAACCGCCTTGCTCGTTTGTTAGTAGGTATCTTTTTGCCGTGGTGTCTTTGATCTCACGATATTCGGTAGTCTTAGTACCGGCGATTATCTCGTCAAAATAGACCTTCCTTATCGGTAGGTATAGGGGGGGTTCTTTGATAGGTTTCATAATGCGAAGATATTGTTTTGAAATTAAAAAAACAGATGGAATCTCACAGCGCTCGCTGTCAGTGAGCCGGGGATGATCTCATGCTTTGTGTTTTGGATATTCCTTGTTCATCGGCGTAAGGCTTAGTTCTAATTCGGCCAATAGTCCTATAAGTTCATGCCTGAAGGCCTTATCTTGGGTTAACCTTAACATTACATCGGCGGCCGTGTATTTATCGGTACTTCCTTTCCCGTCTGTGTGACGGTCTTTGTCATCTTTCTGGCTTTGGTTATTCATAACGTTGTTCTTTATTGGTTAACACAGGAAACAACGGCCCGGTGGAAAGGCCGGGCCGTCAAAATAAAATGCTTCATTCGATGAATATCCCTATTTTTACATGCCAATCAGGAACAAGGCGACCAAGTTCCCGGCGGACACGCCTGCCGTCCATTCCCGTAAATCCAGTGCCGGCAACCTCGTAATATTTCACCATCAGCCGCCCGTTGTCATCTATTACCGCAACCGCAAAGCAATCGGGGCATAACGGGTGGGTGAATACGTTTGCGGATTTCATTTTTAAAGTTTCGCTCTTGAGGTTCATTTTTCATTCTATGTTATACGTTTCAGTTGTACGATAGTTGTTCTCTCGGTCGCCACGATAGGCTGAACCTGCCGCCATCTTGATTTTTAATTCCAAATCTGCACGGAGATTTTGGTATCGTTTTCTTTCAAGCAAGGAACGTTCTGCTGTTTCAGGATCAGAGGCTTTGCCCGAAAGTAGTTTGCGCTCCAGTTTCTCAATACGGTAGGCGTGGTAACGATTGCGCCAGTGTAACGCAGATGTGATAATTGCCAGTTCTTCAGTGTTAAATGTGATTGTTGTCATAACTATTTGGTTTATTTGGTTAATGTATCAAACGTTAAAAATTCGCCGTCCTTTTCCCATTCACGGAGAGTGTATCGACTTTTCGACAAGTAGTCCGCACGGCGGACGGCTTCGGCCTCGGTGGGGAACATCCCCAGCAAATAGCCATCAATAGGAAAGTTCGTAAATCATCATCTTTGCCTGCTCCACAACGGTCTATATTTTCTCAAAGAACCGGACACGGAATTTGTTGAGGCGATCCATAAACCATTTGTCTCGCTCATCGTCCGGAATAGCTGGATAAAGTCCGGGGGTTACATAATCTCGGCAAATGCGCATCAGAGTGACAAACGCCACCTCGTCGAGGCCGGTGCCCCGTTGGACATTTTGGGCGATTCTTAACAGTTGTAACGTCTGTTTGGTTGTCAATCCTTTCATATCAGTAAATTGTTATCAGATTCTCGATTTTGAATGACCTCCAGTTGGCCGCCTCAATGTCGTAATATTTCACTGTCTTGGGTGTTTCCGTTCCTGTGCCTTTGATAATAGACGAAACGCCCCGTAACGTGCCTTTTGCTTTGCGTAGTGTCCCGTTTATCTTTTCATAGGAGAATTGTACTACACTGGATCGCATTCGCTGTATAAGGCGGAAAATAACCCAAGAACGGGAAAGGCATACGGCAAAGGCTTTGCCGGTCGTGCGGTACATCTCCCAGGCCCGCAACATAATGTTCCTCAAATCACTTTTTCTCATCGTTATATTAGTTTAAGAGTTTGTATAATTCGTTAGCGTCAAAGTCGCTGTCCACTTCGTTGCCCTCGCTGTCATAGCAATCGGCGCTCAGTACGTCAAATTCTTCTTCATCCACCACCGCCAGCATCTCAAAGTCGTAACCCTCGTAAGAACCGCCTATCTCATCCTTGTACCCTATTCGGTGATTTACCTGAACGACCAGCAGGCAATCGCCGTTCTCAAATTCTATCACAGATTCGGCGCTTTCATCCGATATCTCGCCGTAAATCTTGTTTACTATCGCCTGGTAGTCTGATGTGGTGAAGTGTGCTCGCATGGTCTATAATGTTTTCAATTATTTTTACACCACAAATATAATGTAATAAATTATAACAACCAAACGTTTGATAAAAAAAGTTAACCAAAAACGTAATATTTTTTGCGTTGATATATTTTTATACATTATAAATGACTATATTTGCCCTATAATCTAATTCGTTATAAAATGAAACTGAGAATTAAAGAGGTCTTAAAGGAGAAAAAGGTAACGGCGTTATCCCTTGCTGAAAAAATAGGTATCGCCCAACCGAGCATGAGTAATATCGTAAATAACAAAGTAACCCCATCCCTTGATACTATTGAAAAGATCGCCAACGCTTTAGATGTACCGGTATCGGAGTTGATAGACGAGCCAAAGGCCGGGAACTTTACCTGCCCATATTGCGGCACGGAATTGCGGTTGACGGCTGAAAAGATAGGAAAGGAGTAAGACTATGACAAAAAAAGACGCTATAAAGCTTTTTGAAGACAAGCAAGTGCGTTCCGTGTGGGATTCCGAGGCTGAGAAATGGTACATTTCTATTGTCGATGTGATTGAGGTGCTAACTGATAGTGCAAATCCCCGTCGTTATTGGAGCGATCTCAAAATCAAACTTGAAAAAGAAGGGAGCGAAGTGTACGAGAATATCGTACAGTTGAAAATGGAGGCTCCGGATGGGAAGATGCGCTTAACCGATGTTGCCGATGCCGAACAGCTTTTCAGGCTTATTCAATCTATCCCATCTCCGAAAGCGGAGCCATTCAAACAATGGTTAGCGCAATTAGGACGGGAGCGCCTTGAGGAAATAGACGATCCGGAACAAGGTATTGAGCGCCTGATGGAGTATTACCACCGTAAAGGCTATTCGGCTAACTGGATAAATCAAAGGCTTAAATCCATCGAGGTACGCAAAGAACTTACCGATGAATGGGAACGCCGGGGAATACAAAAAGGGCGACAATATGCTATCCTTACTGATGTTATTACGCAGGGTTGGTCTGGTCTATCAACAAAGCAGTACAAGCAATATAAAGGGCTTAAAACCGAGAGCCTGCGGGATAATATGACTAACCTCGAATTAGTCCTCAATATGCTTGCAGAAGCCTCAACAACCGAGATTTCCCAGAAAGAGGAGCCGGAAACCTTTGAGCATAGCAAACAGATCGCACACCGGGGCGGTAAGGTTGCCGGTGCCGCCCGGAAAGAACTGGAGGCCCAAACCGGTCAAAAGGTCGTTAGTCCGTTAAGCGCTAAAAAGGTTCTCAAGAAGTAACTACTTGATAGACATCCGGGCATCACAATTTGTGATATCAAAAAGAATAGCCACCCGTTGAGGTGGCTGTTTCTTTTATACGTGTTTGCTTATTCGGATCGTCTGCCCCTTTGTTGCAAGGGTATTTACGGGATATTGTGTTACGATTTAATTTTGTGCTTCAGTATCAAAATTTCGCATTTTCGCTTGATTCGCTGGAGGTGTATTATCAGTTCGTCCCGTGTCATGTTTATAGTCACATTGTCGCATTTGTCGTCCCGTGCTCCACCTCTGCGTTCTCGTACCTGTCGTGTATCGTTCATATCCCCGATTTTTGCTATCTTTGACTTGTCGAGAATCAAAAAATCGGGGAAGCTGCTTTCGAGAGGCTTTCCCTTTATTTTCCGAACAATCCCAAGCTATTCCCGATAGCACGTTGCATATCGTCGCATTTTCTCAGTCGTCGCAATAATCTCTCGTATTGTCGTGTCGGTTTGCCTCGATAGGTTTTACGACATTTGCGCAGTTGCTCGTTGATCTCGATCTGTCGGGGAAATATCGCATAATCGTATAATCGATATTGCTTTGAAAGGGTTTGCCGATCATAGCAACACCCACGGAACGCTGAGCGGTGGAAAAACCAGCCTTCCACTCCGTAAAGAATCCGGCAACGTTTACCGGTTTGAGGGCATAAGAAATACCATATCCGCCCCTTGCCAAGATTCGATGCAACCGAGACCAGTTGCACCCGATAGTGACGAGGTTCGTCTCCGAATCTGTAATCGAGTTCGATATACATTTCCCGGGTGTCGATGATCAGGTCGATATTGCCGGCCGGCCTACCTCGACTGCTCCATGACATCGAGGCAGCGATACGCTGAGGTATCCACATTGCATATCGTTTCCACAAATACGAAAGTTCTATGCGATTGCACTCCTCAAAAAGTGTAGGCCACGTTCTTCGCTTTGCCATAACCTAAATTATTAGGGATAGACGGATGTATAGTCCGTCTAATAAATACCCCGTTAACCTTTCGGATTATTAAACAAACCACCATCGTACGCCTGTTGTATGGCAAATGGATTGAGTTGCACAACCCTTTTGGCTCCCAGTACTCCAATGGTAGCATCCATCTCCAAATCTATGTCTATGATCGAGCGGTAATTGTTTTTGTTGACCGCATACATCCCGTAATTCTGGGCCAGCGCATCGAGCTCGTGGATAGCTGCAATGGCTTTCTGAGCCGCATTATACACCTCAACCTGCGATGGATGCGAGATACACACGTTTCCGGCTTCTGCGAAAGCCTTATCAATCACTTCGGGGTCGCACCCTATACCGCTGTCAGCCCCCACCGTATAGGCTTCTATGGGGATATACTTGAAATCCTCGATTGTCTTGCAAGCCTTTCGGGTCAGTTCGTCGAACTGTGATAGCAGGGCGTCATATAACGCCTCCTTCTGCCGGCGTTCCGCCGGGAATAATACAGCGGACAGCGAGGCATTGAATTTGTCGAGCATCCGGGAGCGGATAGCGCAGCCGCCTTGCAATAATTCCTGGATAAATGCCGTTGTCAGTTCCTCCCCGTATTCACCTACCCTGTCGGCGGTTACAAGTTCCCGCAATTTGGCTATCGCCTGATCGAATAAATAGCGTGTGTGTTCCTGGGGTATTTGTCCAATGCAAATTGTTTTCATCGCTTACATAGGTAAATTTGTGATAGGATCTACTGCCAGCGAACCGTCGGAATTGCCGGTGTTATCTTTGCCTTCGATGATACGACGGGTGCCCTTGTTGATAAATGTCGCAATTTCGGCGCCTTCATTTGCGTTGTCATTCGAATCGCCCTCGCCGTCTTGGTTGACAGCCATTTCGTAAGCGACATCAGCACCGTATTTTTCTGCTGCTTGCAGCATCTTTCTTAATTTTTCGTTGTTCATGATATTTGATTTTGGGGTTAATTACTCTTTCGCCAGCCTTGCAAACTTTAATAGGGCCTCAGCGATCTCCACCGTTCGGTCTGGCGTGAAAGTGGCAACGGCTTCGGGATCATCTTCTCCGTTTCCATATCCTTCGACGAGGAAATACACTTCTGAGGGGGCGGGCTTGTCGTTAATCGTGGTTTCACTTACCCCGACAGTCAAGGTTGCACCGTCATGTTTGAAAATCTTACATGGCAAAAATGCCGTCTTTTTCTTGTTCTGCTTCATTGTTTTTTTTTATTTAGTTGGTTAAAACGGTTTAATTTCGGTTGTCTTGGATGGATGTTTGTCATGCACGGAATCTGCCCGCTATGGTTAATTAATGATCGTTCGTAAGCGTTCGCCTGTCATTACGCTTACAAGCCCCAAACTATCTATCAGGGTGTAGATATTCGGGTTGAGATTGCCGAGGTGTTGTAATGCTTGTTCTTCACGGTTGAGAGGCCGGATAGGAGCTTTGGCCGATTCCGTTGCGGGGATGTTGTTCGGTTCTGGTATCGAGGCTTTGAGCTGACGGATCAGGTAATCGGCAATGTCGAGTCCGTTTATCCTATCCTCGTCGGTTGCCACCGTCTCCAGTAGGTTAGAGATCGTTACGGTGCATCCTATCGTCGCCAATTCCTTTGCCTTATCTGCCCAAAGGGAGTAAGTTTTGCCGTCTGTGTCGGTATCCGGGAACATTATCACGGTGTGCCCCATCAACACTCGGAGTTTATCAATAGAGAGCTGCGAGCGCCCACCGGTCGCCACCCATAGATATTCGGGATAGACCCCGGCGGCGATAAGCGCCGATTTCTCCGATTCGACCAAAGCCACTACTTTATCCGGATAGCGCTTCAACAGGTGTTCCCCGAACAGGCATTGCACGAGATTGAAATCATCAGGCAATACCTTGTCCCGCTTCAGTTTGGCGTGAACCCAGTCTATCGCACCGTTAGCGTTCTTTACCCGCTTGCCCGTTACAGGGTCGTACTGCATTACCTTTCCCGTTCGGATGCGGTTGCGTTCATCTATCTGCCAATAGATAATAGAGCCGTTTTTAGTGCAGCCCAAATAGTAGTCTGCCATTACTCGCCTGATGGTCGGAGATTCGAGGGTGTAGCGGTCGAAGATCAAGCATAGGAACGCTACAAAATTGCTATTATATCCCAATGACTGAATGATATACTGCTTTGGTATCCGGCCCGGTTCTTTTTCTTCAACCCTTTGGGTAAACTTGGGGTGATTCTGTTTTACCCTCGCTGTAACCTCACCCTCTTTTATAGTGTTCGAAAACTCCGATAATTGAGGGTTGTCCTGGTAGTACTGCTTTGGTGTGTAGTGATAGCCGCAGCCGCTTTCATGGTTACACCGGCCAACGTTTGGATGGATAACCTCGCCCGTGTCCCCGTTGAGATACCATGTGAAAGAATGCTTATCATGGCAGGCCGGGCACTCGTGCCGGGACTTACGGCCTGTGTACTTCTCTAAATATGGTGGATTGTGTCGTATCATACCTGAAAAAATAATTTGTTTTTCCTGCGTCATATTCGTCATGTGCGTCATATTTTGGTCGAGGATATGACGATAATGACGCAAATGACGATGAAATAAAACTTTATTTTTTTGCATAGACTATTATCCCATGCATGGTTTTCTTGGATTCAAACAATAGCGACCTCAACCTATCGGACATGGTTCTGATGGAACAAGCCCTATATCCGTTATCGGTACAAAATGTTTTATAGTCTCCGTAAATCCCTTTCAGAAATACGAAGTCCTCAACGGCGGGCTTATACCCCTCATCCTCGATAAACATTGCCACGCTGTCGGATTCCCGGCGATAGGCATCGACCTGATCCTGCACCATCTCGGACTGGGTAAATTTTCTTTGAGCCAATACCCGGCGCAACCCATCTAGCAACCAATTAAATACGCCACTCAATTCCGAGGCTATAATCTTCTTTGCCAGTTCCGGATCTTGCTCCGATTCCGGGATAGTTTGATTGAACGGAATGATGATGAACCGGCGGAAAAACGCATTGGTTTGCTCTACTTCTTTCGGCAACTCATTGCAGTTGAACATCAGTTTGCCATAGTCCCGCATTACGAAAGGCTTACCGTATATCTGCCGGGCCTCAACGGGTTCGCCGCTTACCAACTGCTTGAATATCGACGCTTCCAGTTTCCCGTTGATCTCCGAGGCGTAATTCAATAGCTTGTTGGATAGTTCCGCTCGCTGGTAGCTGTCGTATTTAGTGAGGTTCTGCAACGAATAGGAGCAAATATTCTCGTCTCCCAGAATAGCGTTCACAATCTCGAAAAATACCGATTTACCGTTTGCCCCGCTACCGTACAGGATCAGTGCCTTTTCGAGCTTCAGATTATTGATGAAGATGTAACCGAGGTATTCGGCCAACACTTTCCGGCAGTCGGCATCAGGTACGACACGGTTGAGGTATTTATCAAACATCGGGCACCGGGCATCCGGATTATACTCAAATGGTAGTTGATATTTGAGGAAATCCTCCCGGCGTTGCCCTCGGAGCTCCTGCTTATCGTCTGCAATCTCGAAAGTGCCGTTAAGCAGGTTTATCAGGACATTCTTCTTGGTTTCCGGTGTTGGCAGGTTCGAGGCCGAAAGGAATTGCTTATAAAGCTCGTCCTTGAACTGATGGTATTTCGCCTCCAGTACCGGTACTCCCATTCTCATAGCGGCATCCGCTAAAAAAGGTTTAAAATCTTCTGCGTTCACTACTTGCCAATACTTACCGTTAAAGACATAGATAAACCCGTCTTTGGTGCATAGTCCCCAATTATTACGGATAGCTGTGTCGATTATTTCATCAATGGCGATCACTACATAGAGTTTGCGGGTGATCTTGGTGTCCTCGTCAAGTCCGGCCCGCTCCCGGAAGTCCACCGGCTCGATCTGGGTAAGCAGTTCCCGCAATACCTTTTGATAGGTCTTGCCGGTAAGGACTTCCTTTTGAACCTCAACGTGCAACCGTTTGGCTTTCTCCAGTTCCGCCCCTATTAGGCCGATATAGTCCGGCATCTCCGTACCGTTTGTCAAAGACTGTATGCTATCCATTGAAAGCCTCCTTTCCAAATAAAGTAGGTTGGTTATCCTGCTCCAGCCAATAGAGTTTGCGACCGTCATCAAGGCGAATATCTTTTATCCGCATTCCCTCCCTGCGTAATGTGCTGATAACCTTGCGAGCATCGTTAAAACCAACCCGATCATTTATTTCTTTTGCAAGGTATTTGCCACCCGATAGAAAGAGTAGCCGGGTTTGCTTTTTCGGATAGTATTCACTATCTTTGAATTTGATTTGGGTGCCGTTCTTGTCGTTTGCGACCGGGGCGGCATTTCTGTTACCTCTCATTATCGCCGTCCTCCTTTCATGCAATAACTCTGTGCCTTCCTCTCAATTTCATCGGTAGTGCTTACCCGATTTTGCATAAGCCAGCGCTCCAGTTCATCCCTCTCGAAATAGAGGAGTTTGCCAGATGGTTTATAATGCGGAATACGTTGTTGTGAAGTCAGCTTGTATAGGTACGACTTCGACAATCCCGTAAACTGTACTGCCTCCTCAAATGAGAGGATTTTCTTTGTGGCAAGCCCTGCACCTTGTATGCAGCGTTCCACCATTGATGTAATTTGATCCTGTGTCATTTTTAATTTGATTTAGGATCACCGGTGATCTATTAACAGGAGCAAATTTGGCAAGTATTGAAAAATAAAAAGGGTTACAGTATATTACCGTAACCCTTACCGTTTGCAAAACTATTTTATTCCAATATCTCATCTATTAAATCTGAGTTTTTGGGATTTTTAATCCATCCTCCCGTTGTTTTACTGACACCATTTTTCATGGCATTAACATTTGGCTCCCGTTCCTTAACCCGAAAGGCTTGTCTGGTTATAGCCCATAAATTATTCGCATGGGCCTGAGAGCATATTTTATTGATAAAGTACGCCAAAAGAGATTGACTTTTTAACCATGAAATAGCCTTGAATGTATCGGGGCGCTCTCCGCCATTGAGGACATATTCAATATGACTTTCAGGCGTTTCAGAGTTGATGATTTTTTTATCAATCAGTCCTGCGTGGATAGTCCCTATTTTATCTTCGCTCAGGCCTAAGCTAAAATGGGTTTCTGTAATGCTTCTTGTCGCTTCTTGTCCATTAGTAGATGGGAGCGCCATCTTTTCGAGTTCTTTATACATTTCGGCAATTTTATTAACCGCCCAATTAATGTCTCGGATAATCATAGATACAGAAACTAATATATCCTCTGCCTCTTTATGGGTTATTACTCCCATCTCCACAAGAGGCTGGACACGTCTGGAGTACTCATTATCGTTCTGATTGAAAAGTAGATTGTCAAACGAATAATAATCTTTATCCGGGATGCGAGAAAGTACGTCTTTGAACTTGACACGTGTAACCTGCAAATATTTTGGAATGCTGTCAATATCAGGACACATCTCCATAAATTCATGCTCTAAATCCTTTGCTGTAATTACTCCGATCTGCAAAGCATCCAAAACTATGTCGGAATATGGCTCTCCCGTCCATAAGTTATTCCTACGCATAAAATCCAGCACTCTCTCCCGGTTTGTAAAGTCCCCCTCAACTAACATCATCGGACATATTACATAGCACATTAGCGCCTTTGATCGTGTCAGTCGTTTCAGTAATAACTCCTTATCGAAAACGTGTTTTAGTGCATCCTCATCTGTTGTGAATATCTCCCGCCCGGATTTGTCAAGATAATACTGTCTTATCGCTTCTCCTTTATTCGTTGCATCCTTCAGAATCGCTTTTAACTCATCATTAATTCGAGCATCAAATAAAAAGGGAGAAAGCGAAAATAACACTTCTTTCAAAAGCTCTATACATTGATCCGTTTTGATGATTGCTTTCATTGCATACTACAATTTTATTTCCGGTAGGCTGTTTATGGCTTCCTGCTTTAACTTGTCTACCGCCCGGGTGTATTTCTCTGTGCTTTTCAGGCCGCTATGCCCTAACAAACTGGCAACGGTTTTTATATTCGCTCCATTGTTGAGGATGTTTACGGCGAACGAGTGCCGGGCACAATGCCAGGTGATATGCTTGTCTATCTCGGCTCGTTTAGTCCAATGCCGTAACGCTTTCAGACACATCGTATGGCTGGGTAATGGGAAAATACGATCATCCGTTTCCGGCTTCGGGCCGATCAGTTGCAGATGGCTTTCATTTAACGGAATAACAACGCCGCTATTTGCGCTGTGCCCTTTCGTTTTGGTCTGCTCAAAGGAGAGTAACATATTAGCGTAATCGACATTGCTGTATTTCAACTCGATAATATCGCAAAACCGGATGCCGGTATAGAGCGAGAAGATAAATGCCCTGCGTATGGTTTGGCTCTGACCGGGATATGACGTTTGGATAAGGCGCTGCACTTCTTCCATGCTCAAAACATCTTTCTTGAGAGTCTGCGTGTCTATTTTGCAAATTACTCCATTGCACGGATTCTGTTTCAATATTCCATTCTCATAGGCGTATTTAACCACTTTCTTAAAACGTTGATAAACGGTATGCGCCCCCTCTCCCTTGCTTTTACTCTCCAGATAAGCGACAAAGGCGGACATCATTTCCTTCGTCAGTTGTTCCGGTTTTATGGCCGCTTGATAAATCGGATAATGAACGCTTAGGAAGTCTTTGAATTTACGCAGTCCGGCGTTGAGATGGCGGACGTCCTTTTTCGTGTAATTATCTATGTAGGACTGGAAGTAATCGAGAAAGTTAATATTCTTCGATTTGCTCAGACGATAGCCGTGTATGTCGTTCTTGAGTTCCTGTTCTTTTTCGGCTCTTATTCTTACGGCAAGCTCTAATGTCTCCTTGTTGGTTTGACGTTCGGCAGGGGTGCGTGGAGAGGCAGTCAGGTAGAGATTCAGCGACTCCTTGCGCCGATAATGCTTAACCATCACTTTGCCTGTCTCCTCATCAGTCCATTGTGAACGACCAAGATAATACTCAAGATAAAGGCTTATCCGCCCGTCAGAAAGTGTATTCTGATGCAGTTTCGGATTCTCCTTTGTCTTTACCGTCAATTTAGCCACCTCGGTATTGCTTTGGTTTTCATTTATTTTCTTATCTTTGCAAAGATAATGAAAGATACGATACCAAGGTGTACTAAAAGTGTACTACTTCACAAAGAAAGGGCAAATATCGGAATAATAGCAGGTGTGCACATAATGATAAATAGTTTAAAATCAAGTATTATTTTGTTTTTACTTTCCGATATTTCCCGGGTTGGTTGCCTTTCCTGGGCACTCGAAAACGGCTTAGAGTAATTTCTAAGCCGTTTTATTTTTAGAGTCCGCGCCGTTCGCCGACCGGATTCCTGCTCTGTTCCTTCAGAGTATATGTAGTTTCTTGAAATTTACGGTTTTTGTATCTTTCAATCTGAAAAACAGCAATCTATTTCATTGATACCGTAAAAAATATTTTTAGAGAAGTCTCTCTGTCCGGTAAGTTGCACACAGCTTTCCCGTATAGCATTGTATTTGAAATTGTATTTGAATGCGGAAAACGTTAATCGGACGTAATTTGTAGAGCAAAAAATTTTTCACTGAAAGATAATTGCAAGCTCATTGAAAGTCTTTTGAAAAACTTGCGACCGATCCTGTAAAGCCATTGCTATCTTTCAATGTTGTACCCGTTTCTCTGTAAGAGACGAGACTTTCCTTATGCAAATATTGTAATTATTCGTTTAACAGCCAAACATTTTTATTTCCCAATGCATTTTTATGTATGACTAATACTCTGACATCCACTATGATACGTCTTGATATTCAGGCAGTAAGGATCTTCTCTGATAATTCTAATAGATTCGATAATTATTATGATTAAACGGCAGTTATGTAGTAAGCGACTTGCAAATGATCTGCAGAGCCATTCTGTTAATAATATTAGATATCTAATTATAAGCATAATAAGTATCATTCTCGTCTCTTACAGAGAAACGACACTGATAAGAAAGGGATATATTTGAAATTATCGTTTGCAACAGCCTTAATACTAGTGAAATAAATAGTATCGAGGGATTCAGAGTTATGTTCATATATTAAATTTAGCGGCAATCGAGCCTGAAAAATAAAGGAAATTCGGACACGTGACATATGGGGGAGCAACCTGTCTGGTATGTAATGCGTTTTCTGTATAACCGTAAATCGGATACGCGGAAACGTCTGGATAAAGCTGCTGTCGAAACATTCGTTCCGATGCACTGCGAAGTCAGAATCAGGAACGGCAGGAAGGTACGTGCCGATGTTCCTGTGATAAGAGATTTGCTGTTTGTGCACTCCACAAAGACTGTATTAGCCCCTTTTTTGGAAGCCGATAATTATTTCCAATATCGATATCGCCGGGGCGGCGGACAGGCCGAGCCCCTTGTCGTTCCCGATAGTCAGATGGAACAATTTATCCAAGCGGTGAAAGGGGCCGAGCGGCCCATCTATTTTACGCCTCAGGAGTTGAATATCAGCAGAGGAACTAAAATTCGTATTCACGGCGGTCCGTTTGACGGGATTGAAGGGGTGTTTATGAAGGTGAAAGGTGCGAGGGCTAAACGGTTGGTAATCGAATTGCCCGGTACTCTGGCTGTGGCGGTCGAAGCTAATCCCGACTTGATTGAAATTATTTCGGAATAAAACGAGTAAATCGGTTTGTCTGTACGATTGATCTCATGCTCAGGAATAAAACAGGAATCTTCATGACTGAAGCCGATTTGCGGGCATTGCTCCCGTTTTTATATAATCATCGGGTAAAGGGACAGAACGACGTGCGGATCGACGCGCTTTCTCGGATGTTTCTCGCTGTCGGCGATCTGGTTTGCGTTACGTCGTTACACAATTACGCGTTACGTCATAAAATCATCTGCAGGATCGATGCGCTTTATCGAGACCTGGAGCGTTCTTCGGTCGAAGGGTTGTGCCGGATGTATCGTCTGATAAAGGAGTCCGCGTTGGTTGCTTACGGAGAAAAAGACGAAGAATGCAGCGGATTGTATTACGAGCTTATCGGCAGTTATCTCCAAAATCCGGATTCCGGGCAGGAACAGAATGTACTGAAGTGCATAGCTTATGAATTAGGCAACGTTCTGGACGATAATACAAAATTGGATTATTACTCGTTCTATCGGGCAAAAAGTGAACAGTGGGTCGGAGAATTGGATACGGAAGGTTGCTGGAGCGGACTTTCACAAGAGAAAGCCGTACGCAGACTTGAATCGTTGCAGAATTATTATTACACTTTCCGGGACGACAGTTTCAATAACGCGGTTTTTCGTGCGTACAACTATTATACGGAACGTTTGATCCTCCCTGTAAATCTGACTGCCGAACAGCTCCCGTTGTTCGGAGCCTGGTACGATCTGTTACGGAATCCGGGCATGTTTTCTTGCGCGTACGATCTGCAGAGGCGGATCGCCGGACTGATGGAAGATTTTGCAAATACTGTGGAATTCTGTTCCGATACATGGTACTTTGCCATCAGCTACGCCGTGGTGCAGTGTTGCACGGATATCGTAGGTAGAGTGCAGCATGAAATGATGCAGGAAGCCGGATGACCGGTGGAAATCCGGCGCCGGAAGATTTCCGGTCAATCGAACGAATCCGTTTGGGACGGGTATCGCACCGACATTCCGTACCCCGATCCCGTATTATTGGATCGATCTCCGTGCAGGAATGGGGAACGGATCTGAAATTCAATCCGGTTAAGGTCTGTTATCATTTGGCGGAAGGTTATGTTTGTGAGGGGTATCCTTGAAATCTTCTGCTCTTATTTTGTTCGGACAATTACGATCTCATAGGCTTTCTTTCAGGACATAATCCTACGCTTTATCCTTAACATCCGACACTATGATTCCTTGCCCGTTTGCAGCGGGCGGAAAGCTGGAGTTTGCCGGGAGGCAAAAACATCGGTTTCCGGGGAGCGTAACATAAATCGGATCAGCGACGAATCTTCGGTTTGATAGGTATTCCGGCTTGTCTTTTTGTATAGTTAAGTCGCCTCTCCTTGGTTTTTCGAGCGTGACCGGCCGTATAATTTTTTTAAATCACAGCAATAATACGTTTACGAATGAGTAGATTGGGAATAATAATTCAGGCCCGTACCGGTTCGACGCGATTGCCGTCCAAAATGATCCTTC
>ERZ772893.625-NODE-625-length-43459-cov-5.940674_pt1 | contig 43459 bp, 44 predicted proteins | sample MGYA00511482_ERZ772893 | MGnify/ENA primary metagenome ERZ772893 (study PRJEB29015, sample SAMEA2737687) | human gut metagenome | biome: human gut; feature: human-associated habitat; material: faeces | place: China | collected 2012 ... | reverse complement strand
CTGTATTAAGATTGCATTAAGGCGCTCATTCTTTGAAAAAACAGTGCAGAGTATAACAAGCGGCACAGACAAAGGCGGATCGTTTGTAACCGTTGTGCGGCTTGAAACGGAAGTCAGAGCCACTCTTACAGAACAGCAAAAGGCTCTGTTCGAACAAATTAAAAAAACGGATGTAGAAATTACGACCGGAATGAGCTACAAGCGTTCACAAACGGATTTCGATTTGCATCGCGGCTGATGATGGAAGTGTACGAGCCGACACCTGAATTAGAACCGTAACAAAGTAAGATAATCGGAAACGGGATCACACGATCCTGTTTCTGTTTCGAAAATATAGATTGCAACAGGCAAAGGATATCACCGTCCTTTGCCTGTTTTCTTTTTGCGGATGGCCTTCGGGATTTTGAACATTTTGTAAATTCTCAAATTTTAAGGTGTTAGAACACCCGATTTTCGGCATGAAAAGTGAGGGGATAAAATTTTCAGCGCATTGCCATGTATAGTTTTTCCTTTGGACAAGTGTAGGAATAAAAATTTTGGTTGTACCCTACAAGAAGATAAGGATGTATTCCCTTGAGGATGGCAGAAAACAGCTTGAGAGATACAACCGAAAATCCAACAACATATCGAAGAGTTGCCTGAATTACAGATCACCAAACGAAATGTTGCAAGACTATCTTGCAGTTCTTTAATCGCACCGATTTTTAGCCAATTCACTCGTCGCCTACGGCTCCTCCTTCCTTGGCCAAAAATCATAATATAGTTTCTTTATATTTTTTGGAGTCACTGTCACCTATCATTGACATTCCTACATTTTTATTTGTATTATTTTGCTGTGGGTTCTTGAATTCGCCACAATTCTATGTTATACTATATTTAACTGATTAGTTAGTTATCAAGAAGGAAGTGGCGTATATGAGAGCAACAGAGGAACAGCACAACGCGCGCAAGCGTGAAATGATGGAAAAATGTTTTGAATGCTATGCCGAAAACGGGCTGACGGGAACGGGCATCAAGGCTTTGGCGGCAGCGTGCGGCTGCACTACGGGAAATCTTTATTCGTATTTCAGCAGTGTCGATGAGCTGATCATTGAATCTACCGCCTACTGCATGGAAAAGGTCGAGGACGACTTTATGGAGATGGCGCCCACCGACCCCAAGGATGTTGTCCGGTTTGTGAAAGAGGTTCCGTATTGGACGGCTAAAAAGCACGGCAAGAAATATCGGCTGATGTATCAGATCTATACGCATCCGAAGTATATCGAGCACGGCAAGAAATTCTTTGAAGGCGTCAACGAGCGCTATACGGAATATGCTAAATCGTTGGAGCCTAAGATCGGTATTCCCTATACGGTCATCACGCCGCTGATTTTTATCTTCGTCCGCGCCTGCGTACACTACGCCATGTTCGAGGATGAATATTACCTTCAAACCCAGATGGAGGTCTTAAAGCAGGGGGTCGCCCTGTTTGTGGATAAGTACAAAGCAAACCAAGCATAAGCCGATCGACCGCCGCTCATTTACGGCGTGGGCAGTGGTGCAAAGCTCCGCCGTGATAACCGATTCCGAACGGAGGAAAGAAGATGAAAACAGGGAAAAAACTACTCACAGGCTCACTTTTGGCGCTTTGCGCCGCTCTTTTGGTGCTTTGCATCGTGCTTGCCATAGGATGGAGCAAGGCGGCAAAAACCAACACCGCACTGCCGGAGGTGCGGAACAACGGCACGGCGATCCAGTGGAAATACAGCGATGAAACCGATTGGCGCGACCTGGTGGCGCTTACCGAGCTTACGGGCGCTGCCGGAGAAGCCGGCAAGGACGGAGTCAACGGCGAGAATGGCACCGACGGTAAAGACGGATTAAACGGTACGAACGGTCAAAACGGAGCCAACGGCAAAGATGGCATTAACGGGGTTGACGGAAAAGACGGAGCCGACGGGAAAAACGGCAAGGACGGAATTGACGGCATCAACGGCAAAAGCATAGAAGTACAAAGAGCAACGGAATACATACAGTGGCGTTACGAGGGCGACGAGTGGCAGAACCTTGTTGCGATAGCCGATATCACAGGCCCCGCCGGACAGAACGGTAAGGACGGAGCAAACGGAAAAACACCGGAGTTCCGCGTGAACGAAAACATATTGCAATGGCGTTATGTCGGCGATGAAATATGGCTGAATCTTTACGACCTTACCGCATTAAAAGGTGCGGATGGCAGAGACGGCGCTGACGGCAAGGATGGTATAAACGGAAAAGACGGAGCCGACGGTAAGGATGGAGCAGACGGTCTGAACGGCACAAACGGGCAAAACGGTTCCGACGGCGAGGACGGAAAAACACCTTTTATCGGTGAGAACGGCAACTGGTGGATAGGAGAAATCGACACCGGCGTAAAGGCTGTCGGAACAGACGGCATTGACGGCACAAACGGTGTTGACGGCGAAAAGGGAGACAAAGGGGACAAAGGCGACCCCGGCGACAAAGGCGATAAAGGCGACAAGGGAGATAAAGGCGACAAGGGCGACGCCGGTCAGAACGGCGGCTGTTCGGGGTATTTTCATGCAAAAGCGTCAATAGGGACGGCTCTTCTTCAAAACCATGCCGCAAGATTTGAATTTACCACAAAAATAAACAAAGGCGGTTTGATTTCAGCTTCCGCAAATGAAATTACACTGAAAAAGGGACATATATACAATATCACCATAAGCGGCTCTCTGGGAGTCAGCTCAAACGCTTCCGATAACAGCGGTTTTTATGGCATCCAAATGACAGATAGCAGTGAGGATGCAGATTTTTGCAGGAATATTACACGCATAAAAAGAGATGGAACAAAACTTCCGTATAGTAACGACTATCATTTCTTTAACTTCAACAGAATGTATGACGCATCAGCCAGAGATATAACATTGAAATTTTTATTTGAGCAATCGGAATACAATACACTTCTTGAGGGGTTCAGCGGCACAATTACAATAACCGCTCTTGATTAAGTTTACATAACGGAGGTGGCGAGAAATGAAAAAACGACTGATCAGCATCCTGCTCACCCTTTGTATGGTGCTATGCTTTGTACCGATCACGGCAAGCGCAATGGAGATCTACATTGACTTGACCATTGTCGGTCAGGCAAACTTAACGCTCGAGGTTGAGGCGACCGACAGCATTGACGATGTCAAGGAAAAAATTCGGGATAAAACGGGCTTTTCTCCCGATGCGCAAAGACTGTTTTTGGGCGAAAAAGAGCTTGAGAACGGGCGCACGCTGACAGATTACAATATTCGGAAGGAAAGCACACTACGCTTGCGTCTGCAAAGGAAGGTACAGCTTGGCACAGATGCACTAAGTAAAAATGTAAATACAGCGACCGCACCGACCGTGTATTTCGGGCAAAACCATGAAAATAATCCCGCCGCATGGCGCGTGATCGGCTATGACGGAAGCGGCGTTACCAGCGCACAGGGGGATATGACCCTGCTTGCGGCAGGCAATATGGGAGTTATGCAATTTGTCGGTAACGGAGCAAGCAACGAATACGCACCGAGTGATTTGAAAACCGCAGTAGACGCGCTTGCAGAAAAGCTGACGACAGAAGAAAATGCTGCTGTAAAGAAGCGGACGCTTACAAGCGGAAGTTATAACGGAGAAAATACCGACTGTGTAGCAGGAGCTCAGGTGGATAACGCTGTATTCTGGCCGCTTTCCACAGCGGAAGCGTCTGCGGTAAATAAGGATCTGCGAATTGTGGATAAAGAACATCCGACTTGGGATTCAAGCAATTGGTGGCTGCGCTCCCCCGGCGAAGAAGATTACATCGACGGCATCCCTTCTGCCGTCGTGCGTGGTGGTGGTGGTGTCTTATACTTTGGGATCAATGTCACCAGATGGTATGGTGTACGTCCCGCTTTTAGCTTAAAATCAAGCTCCGTACTCTTTACCTCCGCTGCTGTGGGCGGAAAGCCTGACGGAGGATTGACCCCGATTTCCGAATACACCGGAAACGAATGGAAGCTGACGCTATCGGACAGCGACCGAAGCGGTTTCCTTGCAACGCTCAAATCCCATTCGGGAAACAGCGTTCGCTTTGATTACAAGGGGGCGAAAACCGGCGCAAACGAATATATTTCCGCAATGGTGATCAACGGCGAAACCGTAAAATACTATGGCAGACTTAAAAATGTGAGCGAGACGGGCATGGAAAACGGGAATTTGACACTTACTTTGCCTGTTGCTGTGGATGTGGAAAAAGGCGATCGGCTGTTTGTTTTCAATGAGCAGTGCAACGGCGACTGCAAAACCGATTATGCAAGCGATCTGCTTGAGCTTCCGCTGAAATCGGTAGGCTCAAATACACCAAGACTTCGTATCAATGCCGAAAGTAACGAGTGGGAGGTTTCCTATGATGAAGGTCAGACCTGGATTTCGCTCGGCGTGAAGGCGACCGGCGCAGACGGACAGGATGGCAAAGACGGAGTTGACGGAAAGGACGGCGCCCCTGGTAAAGACGGCGCCCCCGGTAAGGACGGCGATAAGGGAGACAAAGGAGATAAGGGCGATAAGGGTGACACCGGAAAGGACGGAAAGGACGGCGTTACGCCACAATTAAAAATCGGGGACGATAACTTTTGGTATGTCTCCTATGACGACGGTCAAAGCGGGATTTCCCTCGGCATAAAGGCAACCGGCGAGAAAGGCGAAAAGGGCGACAAAGGAGATGCCGGCGCTGACGGACAGGATGGCGCCGATGGCAAAGACGGCGCCGACGGTAAGGCTGGCGTCGATGGTAAGGCCGGTACAACGCCCCTGCTGAAAATCGGGGACGATAACCTCTGGTATATCTCCTATGACGACGGTCAAAGCTGGACTTCCCTCGGAGTGAGAGCCTCCGGCGATAAGGGCGACCGTGGAGAAAAAGGGGATAAAGGGGACAAAGGCGATAAAGGCGCAGACGGTCTGACCCCCTTCATCGGCGAAAACGGCAACTGGTGGATCGGCGAGAAAGACACCGGTGTGAAAGCGGCGGCGGATGCAGCCGTTCCCGCAGGTTCCGAAAACATATCGGCAGCTTTTCCTGCTTTGATTGTTATCGGTTCTGTTGCGGGGCTTGCGCTGCTTGGTAACTTCGGCTTGATTTTGTACATTGTACTGAAAAAGAAAAAGGGTCTTGTTTAAGGCTGCAAAACGGAGGTAACGAGAAATGAAGAAACGAATACTCAGCATCCTGCTAACCCTTTGTATGGTGCTATGCCTTATGCCGACGGCGGCGCTGGCGGCGGATGAGGTCTCCGCAAAGGTCAACGGAATTGCCGTGCCTGCGGCGGGCGGAAGCATCACGGGCGAGGGCATTTCGGGCAGCGTTGTTTTTGACGCGTCCGCCAAAACGCTGACGCTCGAAAACGCCACAATCAGCGTGACGACCGAAAACATAGCCATAGAAATCCGCAGCGGCATTGACACGCTGATCCTTAAAGGAAAAAACGAGATCAAATGGGCGGACGAAAGTGATAAGAAGACGTATCTTTATGCGATCTCCGCCTCAAGCAGTTCCTTTCTCATCAAGGGAAACAGCCGTGAGGACAGCCTGACGGTCACGCTTCCCGGAACGACGGGCGGGTATAAGTACGCTTATGCCATTTCAATGGGAAAATGTGAAATCCGTAACTGCTCGGTAGATATCACGGTGATCGGAGGCATGCAAAATGCCGGCGACAACGTTGCGATCCGTGTGTCCGACTTTACGGTAAAAAACGCGGCGTTGAATCTTATCGTCGGCAAAGACCGTCAAGGAAACATGCAGAAAGCGTACCAGGGCGCGTGTGTTTATGCCACCGGTAGAATCTCGATCGAAAACTCGTATATTAATGCGGGAATCTATTCGTCTTTAGAGCGTCAACGTGCATCCATTTACGCAGCTTTGCAGGGCTGCGGCGGAACCACCTGCACAGACAGCGTGGTTTATGCGGAGTCGGATGTTTTGCAAGCGGGAAGGACAATATGCTTAGACGGCGTAGACACGACTTTTTCCGTTAAAAACAGCATATTCAAGGCAAAAAGTAATCAATACGCATTCTCCGGCTACAATTACGCAAAACCGACTTTCGAAAGCAGTCTGGTGGAGCTTGAGTCCAAGGATATCGTGATGCGCGGTCCCACCTTCGGAACCATAAGCGGCTTTACGAAGATCACCGCCACCGACAAAAACAGCAATGTCACCACATATAAGCCCGGCGACGATCTCAGCACACTCAGCACCGATTCACGCAAGGTCGTGATCGAAAGTCAGATTCACTCTCACTGCGTCTGCGGCGGAGAAAATGCGGCGGAGGGACATACGGTGCATTATCCGCTTATGTGGACACCTTGGACAAAGACGGATTCTCTCCCGACCGCGGCAGGAAACTACTATCTGACGGGCAATTTGCTCCTGAAATCCAACTCCGATCATTCTATGCCCGACGGGGTGCAAATCTGCCTGAACGGATACACCATCCGCAGCGCGGGCGGAACGAACAAACCGACACTTTATGCAAACGGCGGCACGCTGACAGTCACCGACTGCAGCACACGGGGAGCCGTCAGGGATATCAAGATGTCGTCCGGTGAGCTGCTTATGTACGGCGGCAGATTTGTCTGGGAGCTTATCATCGGAGAAACCGGCGCCCTTACCGCGGCGGACAGAGTCGGTATCGGCGCCGAGGTGACGAATAAAGGCGTCATTTTCGGCGGCATATTTGACGGCGCTGTGATCAATGACGGCGGAACCATAGAAGGCGGAACCTTTAACGGCAGGGTCAATCTGAAAAGCGGCGATGTGATCGGCGGCATCTATTACGGAAGGGTGACATACGGCGGAGCGGTTATCCATGACAGCGCATGCCGTTATCTGACCTTCGACACCGACGGCGGCAGCGCGATGGATGCGCAGAGAATTTTGCGCGGACAGAAGGCGACGCCCCCGACCGAAAACCCCGTCAAAACAGGATATATTTTCAGCAGCTGGACAGGGTTTGATTATACGAAGCCGATGCTTGAGAATGCCAAGGCGACGGCGATATGGACGGTGTGCGACCATTCAGGCAACACCACGCAGCTCTCCTGCACGGATCCCGTTGCCTGCTCGGTCTGCGGCGGCACAATCGCGGCTTTGGGGCACGATTTCTCCGCATCCGTATGGCATCATGACGGGGACACCCATTGGAAGAAATGCGCCCGCTGTGATGCAAGGAACGAGGAGAACCCTCATGTTTGGGACAATGGAAAGGTGACCGTACCGTCTACCTGCCTGACGGAGGGCAACAGAGTATTTACCTGTGACGAATGCGGCGCGACAAAAAACGAGCCGATCCAGGCGAGCGGTCACAGTTGGGATCAGGCATGGCAGTACGATGCAACGCATCATTGGCATGAGTGCCTCAACGCCGATTGTGATGTGAAGAATAACGATTCCGCAAAGGACGGATACGGTGCGCACACCGGCGGTACGGCTGCCTGCACCGCCGAGGCAATATGCGAGTACTGTCATCAGTCCTACGGAGAAAAGGATCCCGCCAACCATGTGGGCGGCACGCAGGAGTGGACAATAAGGACCGCTTACGTTCACGAGCAAAAATGGAGCTGCTGCGGCGCTGTGATCGTGGCGAGTGAAGATCATGAGTGGTCGAACGGCGTGTGCAGCGAGTGCGGATATGCGTGCCTGCACGACGATGCGGACAAAAACCATATCTGCGATATTTGCAGCAAAGTGATCTCCAACCATGAGGATGCAGACAAAAACCACGTGTGCGATTTCTGCGAAAAGATAATCTCAAATCACGAAGACGCGGACAATAACCATGTCTGCGACTACTGCGATAAGGCGAGCTCCAATCATGAGGACGCAGATAAAGATCACGTCTGCGACTACTGCGATAAGGCGATTTCCAATCATGAGGATGCAGACAAGGATCATGTCTGCGACTATTGCAAAAAAATTATCTCTAACCACGATGACGCAGATAAAGATCATGTCTGCGACTACTGCAAAAAAATTATCTCTAACCACGATGACGCAGACAAAAACCACATTTGCGACTACTGCGGAAAGACGATCTCCAATCACGAAGATGCGGATAAAGACCACGTCTGTGACTTCTGTGGCAAAGTGATTTCCAACCATGAGGACGCGGATAAGGATCACGTCTGCGATCACTGTGGCAAAGTGATTTTCAACCACGAAGATGCAAACAAAGACCACGTCTGCGACTATTGCGAAAAGGTAATCTCCAACCACGAGGACGCGGATAAGGATCATGTCTGCGATTACTGTGGAAAGGTGATCACAAACCACATCGGAGGTAATAAAACCTGCAGGGATAAGGCAGAATGCGAGGTCTGCGGCAAGGCTTACGGAGAGCCTGACCCGAAGAACCACACCGACTTAAAGTATATCCCCGCAAAGGCGGCGACCGAGGACAGCGAGGGCAATACCGAGTATTGGTACTGCGGCGGCTGTGATAAGTATTACAGTGACAAAGACGGCACCAAGGAAATCGCCAAAGCCGACACCGTAACGGCGAAGCTGCCGAAGTCCCCCAAAACCGGCGACAACAGCAATCCTTTGATGTGGGTTGCACTGCTGTTCATCAGCGGCGGCGCTTGCACGGCGCTTACCGTGAAACGCAAAAAAATGTATCGACACGGAGGTAACGCAAAATGAAGAAGCGAATACTCAGTATAATACTTGCTCTATGTATGGTATTCTGCCTTGTGCCAACCACGGCATTGGCGGCAACACAAACCGCCGGCAGCTGGAGCGAACTGCAAACCCTTATAAACCAAACCAACAATCTTTCGGTAACCCTTTCCAGCGATATTTCCTGGGGCGGAAGCTCTTTAACAGTCCCTACCGGCAAAACCGTAACACTGGATTTGAACGGCAAGGCAATAGACGCTAAAAGCAACGGCACCGTACTTGTGGTAAACGGTACGTTGACCATAAAAAATAGCGGCGCCGATCTGGCAGGCCCCATTGGGGTCGGCGCAGGCCCTATTACCGGAAACATTAAAAATGGTAAAGCGAGTGACCAAGAAGCAGGCGGCATTTTGGTTGCAGGCGGCGGAAAGCTTGTTATGAATTCCGGTTGGCTTACCAATTGCGTTGACGGCTCGGGCAAAACAAGCGCCGCCGGAGGAATTTATGTTTCAAAAAATGCCGTGTTTGAAATGACCGGCGGAATCATTACCGGCTGTGTCGGAAGCGATCTTCTGTGCGCCGCCGGTGTGGTAAACTACGGAACATTCACAATGAGCGGAAACGCAACAATTTCCGGAAGCAAGACCGGCTATAACAGTGACGGGGTTGCTATTTGCAATGCAGGCATATTGGACGCAAACGGCGGCACCGTTCAGACCGGACAAAAGTGCGTAAATTACGCTACTGTTCAAAACACCGAGAAAAGTGCCACGGTCTTTTACTGTAATGTTTTAAACACGGGACTTGGAACGATTAAGGGCGGCTTATACAATTATCCTGTCACAAATGCCGGAATCATTACAGGGGGCACGTTTAACGGTACGGTCACCTCCAACGGCACCATCAACGACGGCATATTCAAGGGCACCGTCGATAATACCGGCGTGGTTACCGGAGGAACGTTCAACGGCACCACGACCGGGATATACACCGTCACCTTTGGTTCCGGCGTGCCTTCACAGATACGGGCAAACTGCCCGGCAACGCTGCCCGATTCGCCGACCAAAAGAGGCTATATCTTCAACGGCTGGCTTAATGGCGGAACGCCGTATGATTTCACACAGAATGTCACCCAAAACATACACCTGACCGCCGATTGGACGCCAAAAAGCTATACCGTAAAGTTTGATACAAACGGCGGTACGGCCATTGCCGATAAAACCCTTACATGGGACGACAAGGTTTTAGACGGCGTTTCCAATCCTACAAAACCCGGCTATGATTTTGCGGGCTGGACATTCGACGGCGGAAATGTACTTACGAGAACCACATATGCCAACCTTGCGGCTGACGATACCGTAACGAGCATCACGCTGACGGCGCAGTGGACCCTCCATTTGTACACCGTTACCCTCGATGCCAACGGCGGCACATTCGATGCCAGCGGCAGTACGGTGGCGCAGGACACAATGCAGGTCACATATGGCGGGAATTTTGAACAAATGCCGATACCCCGATACAAGGGATATTTTTTCCGTGGCTGGTATGATGAACAGTGGGGCGGCAGGCAATACGGCGATGAAGACGGCCGTGGCACGTACACATATGACAAAACGGAGGACTGTACCCTGTATGCCCTGTGGGAGGAGGCTCCCCTTTGCACGGTCACCTTCAATCCGAACGGCGCGGCACACTGACCGGTGCGGAAACGTGCCAGGAAAAGCAAAACGAGCGTATCCAAAGACCCTATGAAGAGCCGATAAGGGAAGGCTACTACTTCCGTGGCTGGTATAAGGACGCCGACTGCACACAGATGTGGGACTTTGACGACCCGATTCCAGGGAATATGACTCTGTACGCCGGATGGGACATCCTTTCGTACGTAATCAGAGTCAGGCTCGAAAACGGTGAGCAGGATATTATTATCAATCAGAATTATGGCACGCCCGTCACCGTCCCTGACGATCCGACGAGAGAGGGCTATACCTTTATCGGCTGGGATATCCCATTCCCCGCTAAAATGCCCGCAAAGATTACGACGATCACGGCGCAGTGGACAATAAATCAGTACACGATAACCTTTGACACCGCCGGCGGCAATGAAATTGCTCCAATCACTCAGGATTACGGTACGCCCATCACCGCTCCTGCTAACCCGACAAGAGAGGGTTATACCTTTATGGGTTGGGACAAAGAAATTCCTGCGACAATGCCAGCGGATAATGTGACGATCACCGCACAATGGGAAATCAATCGGTACACAATTACCTTTGACACCAACGGTGGAAATGAAATTGATTCTATTACGCAGGATTACGGCACACCTATCACCGCTCCTGCCGACCCCATAAGAGCGGGATACACCTTCATAGGCTGGGATAGAGAAATTCCTTCGACCATGCCTGCCGGGGATATGACGATCACGGCGCAGTGGGAAATCAATCGGTACACCATAACCTTTGATACCGCGGGCGGCAGTGAAATTGATTCTATCACGCAGGATTACAGTTCAATAATTACAGCACCTGCCGATCCGACAAGAGAAGGTTACACCTTCATCGGTTGGGACAAAGCGATTCCTGCGACAATGCCAGCGGAGAACATAACGATCACCGCGCAGTGGGAAGACAGCGAAAATCCGACGGGCGAAATTAAAATCAGCGAGAATAGTTGGAAATCGTTCCTCAATAATATCACCTTCGGTCTGTTCTTTAAGGATACGCAAACGGTGACGATCAACGCAAGCGATAACGGAAGTGGTATAAAGACGGTTGAATATTTGCTGTCAGCTAAAGTCTTGACCAAAGCGGAGCTTGACAGCATTACCTTCACAGCGTACACTGCACCGTTCAGTATTGACCCCGATAACGAATATATTATCTATGTCAGACTGACTGATAAGGCGGGCAATACGGATTATATATGTTCGGACGGCATTGTACTTGACGGCACCGCCCCCGTGATCACCGGCATAGAAAACGGCAAGACCTACTGCGAGGCGCAGACGGTCACCGTTGACGAAAAGTATGTGGATACCGTTACCGTAAACGGCACGGCGGTCACGCTTGACGCAACCGGCAGCTTTACCCTTGCTCCGGCAGACGGCGAGCAGAAAATCGTTGTCACCGACAAGGCGGGCAACACCGCCGAAATGACCGTAACGGTCAACGACGGGCATACCTTTGGCGAATGGACATCAAACGGCGACGGCACACACACCCGCCAATGCACGGCAGACGGCTGTACGGAAGGCGTCGAAACGGATAGTTGTACCGATGAGGATAAAAACCACATATGCGACATTTGCGGAAATATAATCTCCAACCATGAGGATGCGAATCAGGATCACGTCTGTGACCTCTGTGGCAAAGTGATTTCCAACCATGAGGACGCGGATAAGGATCACGTCTGCGATCACTGTGGCAAAGTGATTTCCAACCACGAAGATGCAAACAAAGACCACGTTTGTGACTATTGCGAAAAGATAATCTCCAACCACGAGGACGCGGATAAGGATCACGTCTGCGATCACTGTGGCAAAGTGATTTCCAATCATGAGGATGCAGATGAGGATCACGTCTGTGACTTCTGCGGAAAGACAATCTCCAACCACGAGGACGCAAACAAAGACCACGTCTGCGACTATTGCGAAAAGGTAATCTCCAACCACGAGGACGCAGATAAGGATCATGTTTGCGACTATTGTGAAAAGATAATCTCTAACCACGAAGACGCAAACAAAGACCACGTCTGCGACTATTGCGAAAAGGTAATCTCCAACCACGAGGACGCGGACAAAGATCACATCTGTGACCTCTGCGGAAAGACAATCTCCAATCACGCAGACACGAAAAATAACCATGTCTGCGACTATTGCGGAAAGACGATCTCCAACCACGAGGACGCGGATAAGGATCATGTCTGCGACCTCTGCGGAAAGGTGATCACCAATCATGCCGGTGGTAAGGAAACCTGCAGGGATAAGGCAGTATGCGAAGTCTGCGGCAAAGCTTACGGAGAGCTTGATCCGAAGAACCATACCGACTTAAAGCATTTCCCGGCCAAGGCGGCGACCGAGGATGCCGAGGGCAATGTCGAGTATTGGCACTGCGATGACTGCAATAAGTATTACAGCGACAAAGACGGCACCAAGGAAATCAAAAAAGCAGACACCGTAACGACGAAGCTTCCGAAGTCTCCCCCGACCGGCGACACAAGCAACCTCATGCGGTGGATCGCACTGCTGTTCATCAGCGGCGGAGCTGTTATCGGCACAGCTGTTACCGAAAAGAAGAAAAAGCAGAAATAAAACCCGAATGCAGACACACATATGGAGCAGGGCGGCGGGTTGCGCCGCCCCTGTTCTTAAAAAACGAAAATTAACATGTAAAAAACCGCGAAGCAGTTGCTTCCTCTTGACATTATTCCAAGTTGAGAATATAATATAGTTAGAGAGGAGATGTAAACGATGTACGGCATAAAATACATTTCTGCTATTGAAGCGGCGGAACGCTGGCACCTTTCAAGACGCCGTGTGGTTGCTCTTTGCGGAGACGGACGCATAATCGGAGCGCAAAAAGCCGGGGCATATTGGATAATCCCCGAAAATGCAAAGAAACCGCCAGACGCCCGTGTTAAAACCGGAAAATATATCGGAACCCACGTGGCGGAAAAGAAATCAAACTGAGACAGAAATGCTTTCATACACAGACCCGTAGGCAAAGGAGTTCCGGCAAAGCCCACGAGCCAACAAAAGAAAACGAGGCATCGGCTTTGCATGGCAAGGTCGGTGCCTTACGGCATTTTACAGGAGGTGCGAGAAATGAAAAAGGTTATCACAATAGGACGCGAGTTTGGGAGCGGCGGTCGTGAGATCGGTCGCAGAATTGCGGAGAAACTGCAAATTGCCTATTACGATCAGGAGATCGTAACCGAGATCGCCAAGCGCACAAAGCTCTCCGAGGAATATGTGGAACGCATCACCGAAGACCGCCCGTATATCTCTTACCCCATTCATGCCGGCATGAGTTTTCATACGGCATATTATGCTTATACCGAGTTTGACAGGAGCCTTACGGTGTTTGCCGAGCAGCACAATATTATTAAGGAGCTGGCGGAGAGATCCGATTGTGTTATCGTCGGGCGATGTGCCGATTACATTTTGAAGGAAAAAGATCCGTTCCGTATTTTCGTCTACGCGGATGCAGAGAGCAAACTGAAACGCTGCCGGGAACGAAGCCCGGAGGATGAAAACTTATCCGATTCCAAGATTAGAAGAAATATACGCTCTATCGATAAAGGAAGGGCAAGATATTACAACTATTTCAGCCGACAAAAATGGGGAGCACGTGAAAACTACGATCTGCTTATCAATACATCAGGTAAAGATGTCAAGCAGGTTTCTGAAGCGGTTGCCGATTATCTGAAGAGATATCTGTTTGAATGACGGATAATTCAGCTGCGCGGGGTGAAATTATGCAGAATAATTGGGAGTCAAAACGGGATTGGATACTGTTCCGTGAAAGAATCGCAGGATGGCAGGAAGCATATATCGGGAGGCTGAACCGGGAATACATTGAGCTGCTCAGCCGTGACGGCCCGGAAGCGGAAAAGTTTTGGGAACTGTATAGACGCATACGCCGGGATAAATGCTGCACCGGTGTGCAGGCGGAAATGCGCAACTCGGAGATTCTTGCTAACCTTTGCCGCCTGGTCAATGAAGGGGCAATCGGTTATGACGATCTCGACGGATTCAGTGAAGAATTGCGTGAGGACGTGATTCGGATCACATCATATAATGCACATGAACTAGAATGATTCGGAGGAAATTGTGATGAAAACAAAACGATGGATGGTTGCTATTGTATGTTTGTCTGTTCTTGCAACAGGGATGATGAGCCTTTCCGGCTGCGGGACAACGGTGCAGGCGGCGAATCTTATGGAGGGCATTACGGCAAAGACGGTTTCCGGCAAGGCTGTGGATGATGCTTTCAAAAACAGCAGTGCGGACTTTGCAATCAAGCTCTTTCAACAAACGCGAGATGGCAACAAAAACAGCCTTATTTCTCCGCTGTCGGTCATGTTGGCGCTCTCTATGACGGCAAACGGAGCGAAGGGCGAGACTCTTGCGCAAATGGAAGCTCTGCTCGGCGGAGATATTCCCATGGAAACGCTGAACGAATATCTGTATTCCTATATAAAGGCATTGCCCTCTGAAAAAACGGCAAAGCTGAATAGCGCAAATTCTATCTGGTTCAGGGATAACGGATTTACGGCGGAAAAGGCTTTTTTGCAGAAAAACGCGGATTACTACGGCGCTGAGGCATATAATCGGTGTTTAACGAAAAAACGCTGCGGGATATCAACAACTGGGTAAAGAAGAATACCGACGGCATGATAGAGAAAATCATTGATGATCTTGACCCGGATGCCGTAATGTATCTGATCAACACCGTTCTGTTCGACGCTGAATGGGAAAATATTTATAAAAAGGACGAGATCAGGGACAGCACATTTACTGCTCTTGACAGCACAAAGAGAACGGTTTCGATGATGTATTCGACCGAGCAGCGATATCTTGACGACGGCAAGGCAACCGGTTTTATTAAGCCGTATAAGAGCGGCTACAGCTTTGTTGCGCTGCTGCCGAACGGGGATATTTCTCTCAGCGACTATGTTGCTTCCATGACAGGGAAGTCTTTTATTGACACGATAAAAAGCGCCAAGGATGTCCCGGTGGAAACGGCGATACCGAAGTTCTCCTACGATTATGACATTGAAATGAGCGGTGCGCTGAAGGCGCTCGGTATGACAAAGCCGTTTGATGCGGCAAAAGCGGATTTTTCGGCGCTCGGATCTTCCGATAGCGGCAATATATTCATCAGCCGCGTGCTACATAAGGCGTATATCGCCGTGGACGGAAAAGGCACAAAAGCCGGTGCGGCGACCGCTGTGGAAACAAATCTTATGAGTGATACGGTGGGAATATACAGAGTGACGCTTGACCGCCCGTTCGTCTATGCTATTATAGACGACGCAACCGGGCTGCCGGTATTTATCGGCACAGTCACAGACATCGGAAAGTAATGTACAGTTAACGATTTATTGAAAGCAGGGGGAGGGCGAAAGAGGTGAAACGGAAAGTAATTACAGGGATTTTTACGGTTCTGATGCTCAGCACCGTATTTATTCAGTCGACTCATGCCAACTCCGCTCAGCGTCACTGGAGCGGAACAGACAGCACCGGCGCACTTGTGAAAGATAAGAACTGTCCGCTTGTGGTGGATAAGGAGCTTCTGACCTTTGATGTGCGGGAGTTCCCGAAGAATTACTACAACAGTACCGAAGAATTCCTCGCCTATACAGGGAAGGTCACGGCTGAGTACACTTTCCGCAACCCCGCCGACTATACGGTGACCGCCACGCTTGTCTTTCCGTTCGGTAACCTGCCTCATTACGGGGAATATATCTACGATTCCCCGACCGATAAGCATATCGCCGTTTCGGATACCGAAAAGTACGGTGTTAAGGTCAACGGCAAGTTGATCAAGGCTACCGTGCGTCATACGCTGAAAAACATAGGCACACCGTTCTCTTTAGACGAGGATATGCCGAAGCTGACAGACGGATATATATCCGATGGCTTTTTCCGTCCCGATCTCCCTGTATGGGTACAGCAATATTCCGTTGAAGGCATCGGTGCCGAAAACCAAGCCGCAACTGCTGCTTTTGTTCTGCGTGAGGATTCTTCAAAAACACGGGTGCTGTGGGAGGAAAAGAGCGGCATAGCTACGCTGAAAGACGGTATCCGAATGTCCGGCTGGACAAAAACCGGCGACACACTTACCGTATATATTTTCGGTGAACCTCCGAAGGACGGTATCGCATGGTCACTTTATGAAAACGGCGCGTGTAAAAAGAAAATTGACGGCACTATTACATTGAAATGTTCGGAACAGATGACCTTCTGGGATTTTGTTTTCAGGGAATACGACAATAACTCCGGCATATCGGAGAGTGATTGGTATAATGCGCAGGTTGCATTTCTGAATGACGGTTCAAAGGATTGGATGTACGGCGGAATTTACACCGAAAAATCCTCCTTTTCACTGATGCGGTGGTACGAATATACCCTGACGCTGGAACCGGGACAGACTTTGACAAACACGGTAACAGCTCCGCTGTATCCGGCCATTGATGCGGGCTACACGCCGAGTATTTATACTTACTCCTATCTGCTCTCTCCTGCAAAGACATGGGCGCAGTTCGGAGAGCTGAAAATCGTAGTAAACACACCGTATTACATGACCGAAAACAATCAAAGCAGTTTTTCAGGGACGGAAAAGGGCTATGAGCTGACCATGCCGGGACTGCCGGAGAAAGAACTGACCTTCACATTGTCGGAAGCAGAGCATCCCCGACCTCCAAAGCTATCGATTCCGTTCAATCCGGTCTTCCTGCTTGCAGGTTTTGTCGGCTTTGTGCTGATCGGCGGAGTTGTGATTGCCGTTTTGCTGATTCTTAAAAGGAAAAAGAGCTATGGGAAAGAGCAGTCCTGAAAAAAGAGAAGCAAGCCCGCTTTGCTGCAGGGCTCTGTTGCGGGGGCGTCCGTTGCACTATCTGCTGACGGCGGTTTTCGGAATACTCGGAGGCCTTTTGGTGGCATTCTTCTCTGAATTTCCGTCTGACGGGCTGTGGGCGGCGGCATATTGGAGCACGTCCGTTTACGGTTTCTGGATATTCACGACCTCGCTTCTTGTGCTGTGGAGCGAGAAGAGACATGTTGCCTGCATCGGTTCGGGGCTGTATATCTTTTTTATGTTCCTTGTGACGACGGTATATATGTCGCTCCGGATCTTTTACCGCGGCGGAACACCGTATGAGACGCTCTTTGGTATGGCACTGCACAGCATTTCCGGCTGGCTGTGGTACAGTATCCCTCCCGCGCTTCTCAGCGCCGGGTTTGCTGCCGTGTTATGGGGAGGACGAAAAGCCGGAATGGTCGGCACGGTTCTTCGATGGCTGCCGTTTGTCTTTCTCTGCCTTGAGACGGGCTGGCTGTTCTTTTATGTATTCACGCAAAACACATGGCTGTTCCCGGCATTGACCGATCTTTTATGTACCGCAGGATACTTTATTCTGATCCTGCTTCCGATACTGATGAAAAGAGGTGATCGTAAATGTTGAAGCGAAAAGTTTCTGCCATATGGGTCTTAATTTTTGCCGTAATAACCGCTGCCGCCTGCATTTTTGCGACGGTGATATATATCCGATACGGCAAACAGGCACCGGATAAGGCTCGTGAGTTCGGGCAGCTTCGCTTTCTGAAAGCCGAAAGCGACTCTGCGGGAGTAAGTTTTGAAGTTATCAATGTCCGTGAGGTAGGTTCGGACATTGTTCTGGAACTGCGATGGGTAAACCGCTCCGGAAAGCCGATTCAATACGGTGCGTCGTATGAACTGTTCCGACGGAAAGACGGCAAATGGGAAAAGATTGAAGCGGAGCCTGAGCTTATATTTCCAGCTATAGCCTATAGCATAAACAGTGGTTTCACTGCCGATCATTCTTATCGGATTCCGGCTCAGTATAAGCCGAGTCCTAACGAGAGATATCGTTTTCAGGCAACATTTCAATTTCAGCGCGGTTCTGAGCTCTCCGGAACGATGGTGAACAGCCTTGAGTTTGAAGTAAAAGGGGAAGGTTGACTCCAAGACCGACGTTACGTCTCTTCGGATCAAACTCAAAGCGGATGCAGAGATCGATAACGACGGATTTCCTGCCGTGCTTTGCAGTTGTGATTGGACGGCTCCGGCATCGGAAGGAGGCGGTCAGAGGACAAATACAAATGCCTGCGGCACCGGAATCCGGGCGTAAAATAATCCGCCCGAAACAAACGCTTCAGTACCGACAGAAGCTTTGCTGCTTTTTGATACAAAGCCTTATACCGTGACGGAAAAATGTCTTAAACAAGGCGGCAGCGTTGAGGATATATGCAATATCGACCGCTCGGACGGAAAGTACTCCTTCAGCCTGATAAACGGCAAATATGTCTGCCGTATCATAGCCGAACGGCATAGTGGCAACCGTGCGGAATACGGCTTTGTCGCACGGTGTTCAATGACCGTCTAACAAAACCTCAACTTTGATCGTGTAATTTTGAATATGACACCGGTGCGGCTGTATCGATGCCAAAGCCGTAAAAGAAAAATGACAGAAAGCCAACAGGTGCACAGACCCGGTACCAAAGGGAGCTGTGCGCCTGCTTTAATATTTATCATACCGACTGCCCGTCTGATGCGATGAAAGGAATAACCGATATGACCTATACGAAAAAACAACGGAAAATCTGCGGCGGCTTGCTGCACTGTCAGACGAGAGGAACGGCATTCTGCCGGATATGTACACCGAACATACCGCGGTTATATCGGCTTCCGACCCTCTGAGATGGTCAATAGCAAAAAGTAGAACAGCGTGACTTCCGCCACGCTGATCGCTAGTATAATGTGAACTCTGTATTATGCGCGATGCAATCCTCGGAAACCGGATATTACGGAATCCGAAGGCGTTTTTCTTGTTTTGGCTTAATCGGCTTTTTCAGCCGTTTTGATTCTGCGGTACATATCCTGCATCTGACGGTCGATTTCCGCTATCTTTTCGGCGCAGTTAAACATTTCCTTGTTGATTCCCTCAGGCAGCTTGGTCTTATCCACCTTATACCGGATGTCGTGCTCAAGGCTTGCCCAGAAATCCATGGCAATCGTGCGAAGCTGGATCTCCGCTACCACATACTCCGTTCTGTCAGAAAGATATACCGGGATACGGGTGTCGAGATGCAGGGAACGGTAGCCGTTGTAGTTCGGCTCCTTGATATAGTCCTGCTTTTTGAGAATCTCCACATCCTTCTGCCGTTCAAAAATTTCGGCTACTCGGTACACATCGTCTATATAGTTACAGACAACGCGCACACCGGCAATATCGTTGATATTTTCTTTAGCGGTGGCAATGGTAAAAGGAATACCTTTCTTTGCAAGCTTTGCCATAATGCTCTGCGCAGATTTTACCCGGCTTTCGATATGATGAATGGGGCTGCGTGAATACTGTATGTTGAATTCGCTGTTCAGCACTTCAAATTTCAGAGCCAGCTGTTTTACGGCAGACTCATAAAGATTTCGCATGACAAGAAATTCCTGTGCACTCTCAAAGGGGCTGGTTTGTGTTTTATCCATTATTAAGAACCGTCCGATCCGTATTACTTTATCCTAAAAACAGGACCTGCAGTACCTCGGTGCTGTAAGTCCTGTTTTCGGGTTACTTCTTCAGAGCATCCTTAAATGCCTTGCCGGCCTTAAAAGCCGGAACGGTAGAAGCCGGGATGTCGATCGTGGCACCGGTAGCGGGATTGTGCCCTGCGCGTGCAGGTCTCTTACGCGATTCAAATGTACCAAAGCCTGTGAACCGGACAGAGTCGCCTTTCACGACAGCGTCGGTAATCGCAGCAAGCAGCGAGTCAATGACAGCGGCGGTATCCTTTTTAGATACACCTGCACTTGCGGAAACTGCATCAACGATTTCTTTTTTGGTCATTTTCCGTGATCTCCTTTCTCGTATTGCTTTTCTGCTTAACCGATCTTGCCGGATAAGCAAATGCATTATATCATATATTTGTAACTTTTTCTACTGTTTTTGTTTTAATAGCCATTTTGGGTGGTAGAAAGCACGGTTTTTGAAGAAAAAACGGTAAGATATTTCTTGCACAAAAAAGTCCGACGGTACTGTTCCGCCGGATTCCCCACAACACTATTATTATAACACACAACAACCCGATTGGTCAATACATACAAAACAAAAAGAAAAAGTTTGTATATAAGCATAAAACCGAATGTAGGAATTCGTATATCCTGCCGATTGTTTTTTTGAGGAAAATATGCTATTCTATAGATGCAAAGAGGAAGAGGTGATTCCAATGACCTAAGTGCTCGCTCCCTTATATAATGTGTTAAGGGAGAAAAGTCTCGGCACCGAAAGACGACATTACGCCTGAAATGCAAGCCGTTTCAGCAGGCAAGGTCATCGCACTGCGGTGTTTATATATAGAGAGGCGTAGATTTGGCGGACACAGCGAGGTGCCACCAAACAAGGAAAGAGAGGTATAAAAAAAGATGTTAGATATCAAGAGTGAGGGATAGCCCTTGATTGCTGAGATGAAAGGCAATCAAGGGCTATCTTTTTTTGCGATATTAACGGTGAACTATAACGGAAGAAATCTGAACTGACAGAATTCAGATTGGATTTGTTCCGTTATTTTGGTTGTTCGAGATATGTGCAGGCAGAAACTGCGGCAACCGTGCCGTCGGAAACGGCAGTTGTAAGCTGGCGAACGCTTTTTTTGCGGCAGTCTCCGGCGGCAAACAATCCGGGTGTTTCGGGGACTGCCATTTTTCCGTCAGTAAACACATAGCCGTTTTCGTCAAGTGCAGCAAGACCGATGAGCACTTGTGTATCCGGCAGTCTGCCGAGGGCAGCGAACAGCCCGGATACCGGCAGAGTTTCGTCTTTTCCGCTTTCGCTTTTCAGTTTTAAGCCTGTTAATTGCCCGTTTTCCTGTATCAGCTCCGAAACGGTCGTGTCAGTCAAAAGAGATATGTTTTTGCGCTGTTTCACTCTATCAACAAGAATCTGCTCGGCACGGAAGCTGCTTCTCCGATGAATCAGTGTTACATGATGGCATCGTTCACTCAGAAGAAGAGCATCATCAAAAGCAGAATTTCCTCCTCCGACTACGGTCACATCCTGGTCTTTAAAAAAGCTGCCATCGCACAGTGCACAATAGCTGATGCCGTGACCGACAAGCTCTGCTTCACCGGGCAATCCGAGGGTTCTCGGCCGCGCACCGCAGGCATAGATAACAGCTTTGGCACAGTATTCGCCATCGTCTGTATCCAGCCGAAAAATTCCCGAAGATTCTTTTGCTATCTTTTGTACATCCGTGAGGCTTATCCCAGCACCTGCCGCCTCCGCCAGCGCCGCCATAGCGGCAGCCTGTCCGGACACGCTTCGGACAATATATCCTGCACCGTTCAGATATTCGGTCAGGTTGGCGACGATCGTCTTATCGTCCTCCACTAACAGTATCTTGAGCATAATAATCGAACCTCTGTTTGTTAAATGATGAATAGGCGGGAATGAAGAAAAGCCGTGCCTGGTCTATAAAACAATAGAATCCTGATGCGATGACGGAGTGTGGGCAAACGCAGAGGCACGGGGTTGCCCGGGTCATTTTTCAGACGGAAAGAACGGTTGATCTGCCATTATTATACTACATGAACATCAGAAAAGCAAGGCGACAAAGTCTGCTGCGATGCGCCGGGAGGAGTCGGTAAGAATGATTTTATAAATGAGCACCTCCACCTTAAGTTGCGCTGCCGGCTTTAGCCTTTTGACTGACAAGCCAGACTGTCATATCCCGCAAGGTCTCCTCGATCGGGCGCGGTCGATATGCAAACCTCTCCGTTGCGGCATTATGAGTAAACCGTCCGTTTGAACCAAGAACAGCAACAGAATAAGGTGTGAAGAAAAGCGGCTTTTTCTCTTTCAGGCAACGGCGTTCAAAGTAAGGTGCTGCAAGCTTTGCGAGTTTTAACGGCAAACAAATGGGACGATATATCAGCTTGGCTGCTTTTCCGACGATCTGCAGCATTCTGCGGATGGTGATGTAATGTCCAGACAGAATGTAACCCTTACCCGACTCGCCGCTTTCCGCGCAAGCCAGAATTCCTTTTGCCACATCCCGTACATCTACAAAATCATACCCGCCGCGCACGGCAAAGGGCAGCTTTCCGGCAAGGAAGGATTTTGCCATTGATGTAAAGCTTCCGCCTGACACATCACCGGGACCGATGATTCCGGAGGGAAAAACAATGCTGACGTTAAGCCCCTGCTGTGCTGCACTAAAGACCAATTCCGTCGCAGCTGCTTTGCTTTTGGCATAATCGCCGTCTACAAGTCCCGGAGAAAACTCGCAATCCTCTGTAATGACGCAATTTTTCGGTTTTTCCGGTATGGCATGTACAGAACTGACATAGATCATTTTTCCTATGTGATGCTCCAGGCATTGCCGGACGACCTTACAGGTGCCGCCTATATTGACCTGATAGAGCTTTGAACCGGATCTTGAGGCGACGGAGATAATGCCGGCGCAGTGAATTACACAGGTTTTGTCATCAGTGTCTGCAAAGAACTGCTCAAGCGAGGCATCTTCGCATACATCGCCGACGACTGCATGAACCTCTCCCGGCAATAAAGCCGCATAAGGGTCATTATGCAGCACCAATGCGTCTACCCGTACATTGCGGCGTACCAGTTTCTCAACCACTGTCCGACCGAGAAAACCGGTGGCGCCGGTAATCAAATATCTGTTATACATACAGAAAACCTCCTTGAGATATCCATACAGATGTTGACTATCTTTCACAAGTATAGTATACTAAATATAAAAGATAAAAGCAATCGGCAATCACAGTCTATTTGAAAGAAAAGCAACATCACCTACGGAAGTGCTGCCAAACTTTGTAAACTTTTTTCGGAGGAAATTTGAATGGGGAAAACAGATGCCAGGAAACGCTATACACAAATGGTGCTTAAGCAGTCTTTATTAAAACTGCTGAAAGAGAAACCGGTCAACAAAATTACCGTAAAAGAGGTGTGCGAGTTGGCACAGCTGAACCGGGCGACCTTCTACGCTCATTACAGCGATTGCTTTGCACTGCTGGGGAGTATTGAAAACGAGCTTATCGGAGCGTTTGAACAGTCCCTTCGTTACGTAAACTCATTTGATGTTACGGCTCTTATAGAAGCTATTTACGAAATGATCGATCAGAACCGGGAGGCTTGCAGGGCTTTGATTCTCGGAAACACAAGTTCCACAATCCTTAAGCGAATGATTGCACTCGCCAAAAAGGACAGTATTGCTTACTGGCGAAAGGAACTGCCTATGGCCGGGGATGCGGAGCTTGAGATGATGTATACCCACCTGTCAAACGGTTTGATGCATGTTGTTGTGGAGGGCTATGATCAGTATAGCAAAAAGGAAATCATTCGCTTTGTCAGCAGAGTGGTGAAGATCAGCCTTTCGCTGCTCAAAAAGCCCGCAGAGTCTTTTTCGTAACTCAAAGAAGAATCAGAAAGAGGAATAGTTATTATGAAAGAAATAAAAACTGTTAAGAGAAGCTCTGAACAATATCCGCCATGATAAGGTAAACGCCATTCTCGCTAAACAGTCGGCGCTCGAACGTCAGGTTTAGGAAAGCCGTAAAGAAGAGTCGAAAACAACCGAATAGTTTAAGGCGAGGGATATCCGCCCTCGCCTTTTTGAAAATAAGTGTTATTGACTTTGTGCCGGAAGATTGATACTCATCAGCCATTACTGTTTGCAATGGCCTGATCGATAAGCTTTTGCAGCATCTCTGCCTGTTTCTTGGCGGTTATCGCACCGACGATAGGCTCGCCAACGATGTTGCCGTTTTTGTCAACTACATATGTGGTCGGATAGGAGTACAGTCCGGAAGTGAATTCACCAGCCTCGCTTTTTGAGTCAAACCAAATGTTTTTGTAGGATACACCCTTCTTCGTCAGAATATCCTTTGCATCGCTTATCGCCGTTTTATCCCCGTCAAGAGTGAACGAGTTGATTCCGACTACCGCACCGCCCTTTTCGGCAAGCTGTTTGTTCAGCGCTTCCAGGTCGGCAAGCTCGCCCACGCAGGGGCTGCAGGTGGTAAACCAGAAGTTTACTACGGTAACGGTGTTTTCCGCAAACAGAGTGCTGCTCTTCACTTCGTTTCCATCAAGATCCTTACCGTCAAATGCGGGGAATTTCATCAGATTGCCTTTTTCTGTCGGTTTGCCGTTCTCTGCCGGAACGCTCATATCGCCGTCGGACGGCTTTTTTCCGCAGCCGGGGAACTTTTGCTCAAGAACCGTCAGCTTTCCTTCGATCTCACGGATCTGTTCGGCGCCTTCTTTAAGCAGTTTCAGCTCATCTGCCTTGAATTGGTCCTTGGCGCCGTCGATAGTTTTAAGCAGGAAATCTCCGTAGTTTCCGCCGTCCTCGATCATCGCTGTGCCTTTATTGGCAGAGAGAAACACCTTCTCCCAAAGAGCGCTGTTTTCGGAAAGAATTGCATTTTCCTGCTCCATCAGTTTTTGATGAAGCTCGGTTGCTTCGTCCTTCGTGCCGGGTTCCATTGCCATAAGAGCTGCAATTGCTGCCTGTTTGTTTCCGTCATCTTTCTTGTTGTCTTTGCCTGTGCTGCAGGCAGCAAGGCTGAATATCAGCAGGAAGGCGGTCAATACGGTTAAAATTCTTGTTGTTTTCATTGTGTTTACTCCTTTTCTGTATCGGATATTTGTTTTGTTGTTTCCGTCTTTTCTGCGGGACGATCGCTTTCTTTTTCGTTGCCGAAGCCGTAGCGGAAGCTTACGGCCTTGGTGGGGCAGGCACGGACGCACATGCCGCAGCGGATGCATTCGGTGTGGTCGGGGGCTTTGGTTACATCCACATCCATCTTGCATGCTTTTGCACATTTTCCGCAGGAAACGCACTTGTGTTTATCAACTTTCATTCCAAAAAGCGATACCTTGTTAAGCAGCGCATAAAACGCGCCCAGCGGACACAGCCACTTGCAGAACGGGCGGTAGAAAAGCACACTCAACACGATTACTGTAATCAGAATACCGAGCTTCCACGAAAAGAGCGCACCGAGTGCGGCGCGTATGCCGGAATTGACGGCGGCGAGAGGTATCGCTCCCTCAAGTACTCCTTGCGGACAAAGGTACTTGCAGAAGAACGGATCTCCCATGCCAACATCGTTTGTGATAAGCATTGGCATCAAAACCACCATAAAAAGCAGAACAGCGTATTTTATGCAGGTCAGCGGCTTCAGCTTTTTGGTGGAGATCTTTTTGGTCGGAATTTTGTGCAGCAGCTCCTGAAACCATCCGAAGGGACACAGAAAACCGCAGATGAAGCGGCCGAGCAGCACACCGAGCAGAATGAGAAATCCTGTGATGTAGTAGGAAAAGTTGAATTTCGACGACCCCACCACTGCCTGAAACGAGCCGATCGGACAGGCACCCGAGGCCGCCGGGCAGGAATAGCAATTAAGTCCCGGTACACAGACAGCCTTTCCTTTCCCTTGATAAATTCCGCCCTTCAAGAAATTGGGCAGATGAAGGTTGGTCAGCAGCGTTGCTCCTGCTTGGAACAGTCCACGAAAGCGTGAGAGAAACTGCGATACGCCGCCTTTTTTCTTCTTCGCATTTTTGTTATCCAATTCCCACACACTCCAAACACAGCCGTATTGCCTTGCTCAGCACGGTCTCTGCCTCTCCGCGCCATGCTCCGTAACACAGCATCGCAGCTCCGCAGATAAGCAGCGTAGCCTGAATTACGGCTTTTTTCGATCGAATCAATTCGGTCACCCCTTTCATTTGTGTTCTCATTGTAGCACAGAGGATATAAAATTCCTGTTAAGAACGAAAACTTAACGAAAATTTTATTTTCATGTGATATAATATCCGCAGAAAGTCTTGCCGCGCACGACTGTGGTATTGACGGCCTCCCAAAAATGCCGTTACGAGCGAGCAAGCATTTTTGCTTCGCGGTATAATATAGTTGAAAAAACGTAAGGAGATTTCCTATGCATATTTTAGTAGTTGAAGATGAACGCGCGTTATGTGAGACGATCGTCCGCAGTCTCAGGCGGCTCGCTTACAGCGTGGATTTTTGCTGTGACGGAAACAAAGCGATTGAGTTGCTCGGTGTGGAGCGGTACGATCTTGTTTTACTGGATCTGAATCTGCCGGGGGCGGATGGAATGACGGTGCTCAGAACGCTGCGTCAAAACGACAGAGATACGAAGGTGTTGATTTTGTCGGCGCGCAGTGAGGTCGCTGACAAGGTGGAGGGGCTGGATGCCGGAGCCAATGATTATTTGGCAAAGCCTTTTCATTTAGAGGAGTTGGAAGCAAGGATACGCAGTCTTACCCGTCGTCAGTTTACACAGAATGATGTGGTTCTTACCTGCGGTGAGCTTTCCTTTGACACTAAGACCCGTATCGCCGCCGCCGGCGGACAGGAGCTGTCACTTACCCGTAAAGAAATCGGGATACTTGAATACCTTCTGCTCAATCAGGGGCGTCCCGTCAGTCAGGAAGAACTGCTTGACCATGTATGGGACAACAGCGTGGATAATTTCAGCAATTCGATTCGGGTACATATTTCCGCACTGCGGAAGAAGCTGCGTGCCGCACTTGGTTTCGACCCCGTCCGCAACCGAATCGGTGAAGGGTACGTTATGGAGGAAGAGAAATTGTGAAAAAGCTATCCTTGCAATGGCGGATCACCTTAATGACGGTACTTCTTATCGGAGCAACCTGTGTTTTTATGAATGTTCTGATCGGATATTCCGGCAGGCATTATATGGATTCCATAGGCTCTTATATTACGGGCTACGGGGACACGGACAGGGGAGAACCTGATTATTTTGATCCCGAGCAAAAGAAGCTCGACGAGGAATTGACCATTGTTGTACACGGGGCGCAGGAATCGTTTATCACCACTAACTGGTATATCACGGCAGCGGTAACGATTCTCGGCGGTGTGCTTGCGTACTTTTTAAGCGGACACGCGCTGAAGCCCCTGCGCACTTTTACTTCTCAAGTGGAAAAGGTTCAGCTGAACAATCTGACAGATATGAAGATCAGCGAAGATGTACTGCCGGAGTTCCGGCAGTTCAGCCGTTCGTTCAATCAAATGCTTGAACGTCTTGACGAAGGCTTTACCGTTCAGCGGCAGTTTACGGGAAATGCCGCACATGAGTTGCGCACGCCGCTTTCGCTGATGCAGGCACAGCTTGAACTGTTTTCCGCAGAGCATCCCGAGGTATTGCCGGAAACGGCGGATTTTCTGCGCCTGCTGCGCGAGCAGACCGAGCGTATGACGCAAATGACGAAAACGCTGCTTGAAATGAGTGAGCTCAAGACGGTACCATGCACTGACCGTATTGAATTGGCTCCTATGGTTGAGGAGATCTTTGCCGACCTTGCTCCGCTTGCGGACAGAAACGGCATAATCCTTGAAAGTGAAGGTGACGGAGCTATGATCGGCAGTGACACGCTGATTTACCGTATGCTCTTTAATCTGACTGAAAATTCCATACGCTACAATCGCCCGAACGGGACGGTGCGTATTGTGATCACCGATGAAAAAGACCGGCTAGTCATTCAGGTCGCAGATACCGGCTGCGGCATACCGGAGAAATACAGAGAAAGCATTTTTCAGCCCTTTTTCAGGGTGGATAAATCCAGGAGCAGAGAAAACGGCGGCGTGGGATTGGGACTTTCGTTGGTGTGGGAGATCGTCGCACTGCACGGCGGAGAGATTCGGGTTGAGGAAAGCTCGGAAAAGGGGACGACTATAGCGGTGAAGTTCCCAACAGACACGAAAATAAAATAGCGGAGGTTATTTATGAAAACACTGATTGTTATCGACATGCAGAATGATTTTGTTACGGGAGTACTCGGCTCGAAAGAGGCGGTTGCTGTTCTGCCGAATGTTAAAAAGAAAATTGATGCATACATTGCTGCCGGTGATGAGGTGATTTTCACTCGCGACACACACGAAGAAAACTATCTCGAGACCAACGAGGGGCGGCATCTCCCTGTGCCGCATTGTGTCAAAGGAACGGAAGGTTGGCAAGTTGTAAAAGAAATCGACTGCCCTGACTGCGAACATATTGACAAGCCGACTTTCGGCTATATTCATTGGGCTGAGCAATTCAAAGACAGCAGAATTTCGGGAATTGAGATTATCGGTGTATGTACCGATATCTGTGTGATATCTAATGCTTTAATATTAAAAGCGGTTTTCCCAGAGATTGATATAAGCGTTGATGCAAGCTGCTGTGCCGGAGTTACGCCTGAAACGCACAGGGCGGCATTGACCGCAATGAAGGCTTGCCAGGTTAATGTTATCGGGGAGTGAACCAAACAACATCAATAGCTTTATTATGTAAAGTTCAGGGGCAGGGTCCGAAGACCTTGCCCCTGAAAAAATATGATTCGAGGCGGAATATCATCGATACTCAGGTTTCAGAATGTCCGATATGGAACCTTTCTCGATTACAAACTCCGGAGTCCCCATGCTTCCCGGGGCAACCTCGTATTTATCAAAAACGATAACAATGTTGCCGTCTTTATCCCAATAGAAATTATGCTTGTCATCGAGTGATACGAAGTCCTGACCGATTTCCGCATTTTCAATCCAGTATATTTTACTGCTGTCCTTTGCCATAATTTTTTTCATCTGTTTACGGAGATTGTCTGCCAAAACTGCGGCGAAACCGTCTGATGTAAACAGGTCTTTAAGTTCTACGATTTTGCCGTTTACTTTATCGATATGGTAGAATCTATAGTAGGTATTGCTGCTGCCTGCCGCCTCATGAACACGAATCTTCAGCGTGAACCATTTCTCTGTATTTGTAACCACCTCATAATCCACAAAAATACCGCCATGTCCTTCGTTTCCTATTTCTTCCAGTTCATCATTAAAACGGTCGACCAGAAGCTTTGTTAATTCGTCAACATCTTTATTGATATAATCGGCGGCCGAGCTTTCGCTGCCCTCAATCTTCGGGACATCAATATCCATCTGATGATAATCATCGGAATAAAAGTAATTGCGAATGGTAACCACTCTTACAATACTGCCGATAACGGGGATTTTTTCTAAGGCCTGTGCATACACAGCGCTGCAATTCGGAAGGATAACGAGACACACAAACACAAAACAGGCTGCTATCGCTATTGCTTTCGGAAATGTTCTGTATTTGATAATTTCACTTTTCTTTTCCGGCAATTCGGAGATGCTTTGCTCAACACGCTCTTTGATGATGTCGGGAACAGAACGGTCTTCCTTATCGATTTTTTCCTTCATATATTTATCGAATGCATTCATTTTACGAAATCCTCCTTCAATAATTCCCGCAATTGTTTTCTTGCACGGGATAATTGCTGCTTAACCGCAACCGCTGTTGTATCGGTTATTTTTGAAATTTCGCTGATTGAAAGATCTTCATAGTAATAAAGGATCGTTACGGTTCGGTACCTTCTTTAACAATTTATACGGCAACGTTGTAGACAAGAATATTCCCGCTATGAAAAAAAGGTAATATTGCCCCAAATATTTCAGGTAGTCATACCTAAAAACCGACCATGCACCTTTTCCGAAAAATGGGAAAAGCCTCGTAAATAAAATGCCTAACTGCGTAATATCATTTACAGCAAATACCGTCCAGGTAAGCGGGATCAAAAATATCATATAAACATGACCAAACAGTTTGTGTTTATTCAACAGCTTTCCGGTCCACAATTTTTCGGAAAGTATAATCAGAAATAGAATCAAGCCCCAAAGCAAATAATTGTAGCCTGCACCGTGCCATAGTCCTGTAAGCAGCCAGACGATCAACAGATTGATTGTTGTTCTCGGAGTACCTTTTCTATTCCCACCGAGTGGTATATACACGTAGTCCCGAAACCATCTTCCGAGCGTTATATGCCATCTGCGCCAAAATTCTGTCATCGTAACACTCACATATGGGTGTTTAAAGTTTTCCGGCAAAGTAAACCCCAGCATTTTTCCAAGGCCCACTGCCATCAAAGAATATCCGAAGAAATCAAAGTAAAGCTGCAGGGAAAAGGCAATAACCGACATCCAGGCAAGCGGTGTCGATACGCTTTCAAATCCGATCGCTTGCGACTGAGACCAAAGCTTTCCGAGTGGGTTTGCGAGCAACACTTTAAGCCCTAGACCAAATATGAATATTCCGACACCCCGCAAAGCAGTTTTAGCGGTTATTTTCCTTCGGTACAGTCGGTCTGATATTTCATCGTAAGTTACTAATCGATCCCGCGGCGGAATCTGTGCTTACCAAGATATGCATTGAGCTGGAGATTCCCGTATCAATTGTCTTTCACGGACGAGGAACAGCGATAAAAAGTATGCTGGATCTTCTCGGAATAGAATCGCATGAGAGACGTGTTTTTATGGCGATCGCCGATGGGGAAAAGAGCAAAAGATATATAGAGGAACAAAAGAAAAAACTCCATCTCGGAGTGCCGGGACACGGTATTACGGTTGCCGTGCCCGTGAAAAGCGTCGGAGGAGGACAGGCAGTGAGTTATTTGAGCGGAAGCGGCACGGGGGCAAAATACACAAGACCGGAGAAATTTGATTATGAACTGGTCATGGCGATCGCAAATGCCGGCACAACAGATATTGTGATGAATGCCGCACGTGCCGCGGGGGCGCGTGGGGGGACGGTGATACACGGAAAAGGAACCGGCTCGGGAGACGCGCAAAAGTTTCATCACATTTCGATAGCGGACGAAAAAGAAGTTGTTTTGATCGTCGCCGCAGCAGAAATCAAATCGGCCGTCATCTATTCGATTCTTGAAAAGGCAGGACCGGGAAGCGCGGCAGGAACACTTGTTTTTTCTCTTCCCGTTTCTGAGGCGGCAGGCTTCGGATTTATCCAAAGTGAGAATTAAACGGTAACTGCCTGAAACGGTATTTAACGGTTGGTTCGGAGTTTAAAGGAAAGGAGAGATATCTACATGGCAGTTATAATAACACGCCCAAAGACGGCTTTTTTTGCCGGACACAGAAAGCTGCCATCGGACACGGAGCAGATTTCGACGGCTCTGGAAAAAGAATTGACAGCACTGATTGAATCCGGATACCGATTTTTCGGAGCCGGAGGCGCAACCGGGTTTGATACGGTCGCCGCCTTGTCTGTTCTGAAGCTTCGGGAAATGTTTCCTCATATCCGACTTATTCTGGTTCTGCCGCACCGTGCACAGGCAAAGCGCTGGAGCAAGAAAGACATTGCAGTATATGAGGATATCAAGGACCGCGCAGATAAGGTGGTATATATCTCCGATGAATTTACACGAGACTGTGTATACCGCCGTAATCGGCATTTTATAAACGGAAGCAGCATGTGTATCTGCTATCTTTCAAGGGAGGACAGCGGAACCGAGAAAACGGTGCGCGTAGCCCGAAAGGAAGGTCTTCAAATAATTAACATCGCCGAAAAAGCCTGACGGCAAATCTGGGCGAAAAGGTTTACATGATATTAGTGAGTCCGGTTATCGGGATCACCTTTTTTGAGACAAAATTCAGTTATCCACTTGACATCTGCTGCTGTAACTGTTATAATTACAGCAGCAGATGTAACAAAAAACATTACAGAAAGATTTCGTATACCGAGGAGGTAATCGTTACGAACAGTTCATTCAGCATTGCCGTCCATGCGTTGGTCTATCTCAATCACATGGAAAAGGTACTCAGCAGCGAGGAGCTGGCACAGAATGTCTGCACCAATCCTGTGCTGATACGCAAGGTCATGTCCAAGCTGAAAAAGGCAGGCTTTGTGGATACCAAGGGCGGCAATAATGGAGGCTACATATTTATCGCCGATGCCGATAAACTCACACTGGAGCAGGTCGCCGAGGCGATTGACGCAAAATTTGTCGGTTCGCCGTGGAGAAGCGGTGATATGAATAAGGAGTGCTTGATCGCTTCGGGAATGGGAGAGATTATGCAGAACATTTACCGGCAGCTTGATGAGAATTGCAAAAAAAGTCTGCACGGTATTACTGTGGCGGATATCGACCGAAAGATACTGAAGCATGGAATGGAGCCGACTGTCAGTAAAGAAATATAGCCGAAAAATCGGTGCGGTTCTCATTTTTACCGCCACTTGTTGCGAGTGCCGTCGTAGGTTGTTTGTATTACGCTGTACGGTGGCATACGGGAAACTGTGTCGTCGGCAGAAATGCTTTTCTCCGTACCGAAGTCGGAGCGATGTTTCTTCTTCTGACGGCAACTCTTTTTGTACAGGCAAGATATAAAACAGCAATCGGACAGAGCTCCGATCGTAAGTCACCAAGGAGGCGGTAATATGAAACGAATCATACGGGTTTCAGTCTTTCTTTGGGCAGCGGTTCTTCTTTTTACCGGGTGCGGAATCGGCAAGGATATAAATAATACGGATGTAGAAGGCTTGCCAAAGGAGGCAGAACAAATGGATTTTTCAAAAGAAAAGCAGAATGTGATCTATCTTGCCGGCGGCTGTTTCTGGGGGCTGGAACACCTGATGCAGTCGATCCCCGGCGTTATCGATGCCCAAAGCGGCTATGCCAACGGCACGTGCGAAGCGGATGCCGACTATAAAACGGTTTGTGCGGGCGGCACCGGTTTCCGTGAGACGGTGCGGGTTGAGTATGATTCCGAAAAGGTCAGCCTTGACGCTTTACTGCTTGCATATTTCTATGTAATAGATCCGACGGTGCAGAATCGGCAGGGAAACGATGTGGGAAGTCAGTATCAGACCGGAATTTATTACACAAACGAAGCTGCAAGAGAAACGGCGCAGCGGATATATGACCTTGAAAAGCGTCGCAGGACGAAGTTTTTTGTAGAATGCGGTCCGCTTCTCAATTTCTATCCGGCCGAGGAATACCATCAGAATTATCTGCAAAAGAACCCGGGCGGTTATTGCCATATTCCGCGAGAGGAAATCGAACTGTTTTCAAAACTGAGGATCGATCCGGGTGACTACAGAAAGCCTGCTGCCGAGTCAATACGCGAAAAGCTTACGGCAGAGCAATATCGCGTCACTCAGGAAAATGAAACCGAGCGACCGTTCCAAAATGAGTTTTGGAACAAATTTGAAAAAGGTATCTATGTGGATGTAGTGACCGGCGAACCGCTGTTTTCCTCAACCGATAAATTTGAAAGCGGCTGTGGCTGGCCGGCATTTTCAAAGCCGATAGAAGCCCCTGCAGTCATTGAACGGCAGGACGACAGCCACGGAATGCGCAGAACAGAGGTGCGCAGCCGAGCCGGAGACTCCCACCTCGGTCATGTGTTTGAGGAAGATCCCGATTCGCCGAACGGTGTGCGCTATTGTATCAACAGTGCGGCGCTGCGTTTTATCCCCTTTGAAAAAATGGAAGCCGAGGGATACGGATATCTTTTGTTCCTCTTCGACTGACAAACAAAGGAGACCGACATGGAGGTTGTGATTACCTTTTTGGAAGGCTTTATTTCCTTCATTTCCCCCTGTATGCTGCCGCTTTTGCCACTGTATATCTCATATTTTGCTGGAGGAGCGGATAAAAAGCATAAAGTTTTTTTGAGAGCGCTTAGTTTTGTGCTTGGCTTTACCGTCGTGTTCAGCGCGCTCGGACTGTTTGCCGGCACGATCGGAGCTTTATTGAGGGAATATAAGATCGTTGTCAACATTATCGGAGGAATGTTGGTCGTTGTGTTCGGTCTGTCTTATCTGGAGTTTATTAAGCTTCCGTTCTTCAAGGGGGTGCAGAGCGGACGAACTGCTGATACCGCAGTGTCGGCGTTTTTGTTCGGTGTTGTTTATTCTGTAAGTTTGACTCCGTGCATCGGAGCTTTTCTCGGTTCGGCACTGGCACTTGCCGGAGCATCCGGTACGGCGGTCAAGGGTGTGCTGCTTCTGGTTACTTATTCGCTGGGACTCGGTGTGCCGTTTCTTTTGTCGGCACTGCTGATCGAGAAACTGAATACGGCTTTTTCCTTTATTAAAAAGCATTACCGTGTTATCAATATTGTTTGCGGCAGTTTTCTGATCCTCATCGGCATTCTGATGGCGTGCGGTCTGATGGATGCCTTGGTATCAATCTTTTCATAGGAGGAAACTAAAATGAAATTTGACCCGACAAAATTCAGATTACCGGGATTTTTTCGAAGGCTTCTGCAAAACAGGCAGATGAAATATGTGTTGCTTGCCGTTGCCTTTTCGGTGCTTATTACCGGTTCAGTGCTGGCTTACGGCGTACTTTCGAGACGGTATGAGCAAGAAATACAGCCGCCCGTCCGCACGGAGCAGACGATGAAAACAAAACCCGGTACCAAAGTGACGAACGAAAAAAAGACTGCCGAAACCGCGGATGAGGGAGAAAACACCGCAGATTCCTCTTTGGAGAGTGCGGCAACAACGGATCCTGAAAAATCGCTTGAAAAAGAAACGGAGCGAGTTTCGGGTGCAACAGGGCATCCTGTCCGCAACTCCGGTGAAGAGACTGCACAAAAGCCACCGACGGTTCCCGGAACGTCACAGCAACAGACGAACACGGAAAAACCGAAGGATGCGGAAAAACCAAATAATACAGAGAATCCTGCCGGTACTGCAAAGCCGGAACCCGGAATGCCAAATACAGAACCGCCTGCTACGGAACAACCGGAAACAGCCGCTCCTGAAACAGATCCTCCCGTAACGTATGATCCGGACAAAAACACCGCGCCGGATTTCACGGTGCTTGATGCAAACGGAAAAAGGATACGTCTGTCGGACAATTTCGGCAAGCCTATCGTCATCAATTTCTGGGCAACATGGTGTCCTCCATGCAAACGAGAGCTCCCGGATTTTGACAAGCTCTGCAAGGAATACGGAGACAAGGTGGTCTTTATGATGGTAAACCTGACCGACGGCAGACGCGATACTGTGGATGGCACAAAAAGCTTTGTTTCAAAGAACGGTTATACTTTCCCGGTGTATTTTGATACCGAATACAACGGTGCCGATGCCTACAATGTTTCGTCTATCCCGCAAACCACCTTTATAGATGCAAACGGAAATGTCTATACAACACGCATCGGGGCAATGAATGAACCTGTGCTTCGCAGCTATATCAACGCTTTGCTCGGAGGATAACGGAATGAAAATCACACTTAACCCCGATAAAAGCGTTGTCAATACAGTTAGGGACGGGCTCCGGCGCACCGGCGGCTATTGTCCCTGCCGCCGTGAGAAAAAAGAGAAATATAGGTGCATCTGCGATGAATTCAAAGCGCAGATTGAAGATCCGGCCTTTGAGGGCTACTGTCATTGCATGCTATACTATAAATCCAACAAAGGATGAGGCTTGTGTGAAACCGGAATTGGAATTTACCGGTTCTCCTGCGTTACCGGGAGTGCCGTCTGCTGCTGATGACGGCAATTAATGAAAATGCACATGCAGCACACTCCGGTGCTATGAATAAAAAAGCGCCTGAAAAACTTTAAAAATCACTGACGGAGGTAAAAACAGATGCTGAATATCACAAAAAGCAAATTTGAAAAAGAGGTTATTTTCTCTGAAATTCCCGTTGTTCTTGATTTTTGGGCGACGTGGTGCGGTCCTTGTAAAATGCTTTCTCCCGTTCTCGATGAACTTGCCGCGGAATACAGCGACAGGGCACGCTTTTGTAAGGTCAATGTGGAGGATGAGCCGGAGCTTTCCGCCCGTTTCGGTTTTGCAAGCATTCCAACGCTGATCTTCTTTAAAAACGGAGAAATTCTAAAAAAGACCGTCGGGTACCGCGAAAAAGACGAGCTTGAGGAGACGCTGAAGGAACTTCTCTGAGGTTGTTGCTGCGAGTTGAAAATGATGCTTATACGCGACTTTCGATTCTTACGGTTTTGTGACAATTTTCACGCGCTTTTGCGGTGAATGGGCTGCTTTGTTTTGATATACTTATGTTGCGGGAAGGAAAACCGCAAATAATAATAAAGGAGCACTTACTATGAAAAGCAAAAAAACCGTATTTGCAGCAGTTCTCACTCTTGTACTTGCGCTGAGCATTGTTACCGTATCTGCAACTGCTGCTTCGGCAAATGTGAAGAAGTCGGGAGAACCTGTGAATGATCCATGCATTGCCGCTGCAGAGGTTTCCGGCGAATGTGTCGGACAGCCGCTTGAAGGCTTTGTTAAAAATCTGAGCTCACTGAGCGAACAGGAGAAATCGGCTCTGCTTGCAGACCTTGCCGAGATTGAAAAGTATGAGAATCAGATCAACGAAATCTACTCCCGTATGACAGATGAAAACGAGAAACGACTCTGCGATGAAATCGACACCCTTGATGAAAAACTCACGGCGGTTCTCGAAAGAAACGCAGAGCTTTGGGAACGCGTCAACGATGAGTATGATGAAAAGATTGCGGCAAACGAGCCGGATATGACCCTTGAACTGAATGAAGCGGATTTTGATGACATCTGCCCGGCAGAGGGCTCCTACGAGGAATTCATCAAGGGTATGAGCTCACTGAGCGAACAGGAGAAAACGGCTCTGCTTGCAGATCTTGCCGAGATTGAATCGCTGGAAATGCAGATCGACGAGCTTTACTATCGCATGACTGATGAGAACGCAGATCGACTTTATGGTGAGGTCGATGCTCTCTACGAAAAACTCGACTCGGTTCTTGATCGTAATGCGGAGCTTTGGGATCGTGTCGACGCCGAGTATGATGAAAAGATTGCGGCAAACGAGCCTGATATGACATTTGAACTTAAAGAAGTCGATCCTGAGGTCTGCGAAAGAAGCAGATGAATTTTACATACAGAGCCGTGTCGGAGCGGCACGGCTCTGTATCGGTTTTGGGGGGCATCATGAAACAGCTTATCTATATTGCAGAGGATGAAAAAAACATAAGAGAAACTCTTCGGAGCTTTCTTGAGAATGACGGATATGAGGTGTGCGCGTTTGAAACAGGCGACGCACTTTTAGGCGCGTTTTTTAAAAGACGCTCCGATCTTGTTATTTTGGATATTATGATGCCCGGAACCGACGGACTTACCTGCTGCCGCCTCATCCGTGAAAAGAATAATGTTCCCATCATTCTTCTGACGGCAAAGGATACCGAATACGACTATGTTAACGGTATTCTGCAAGGCGGTGACGACTATCTGACCAAGCCGTTTCGTCCGACGGTTCTCCTGATGCGTGTTAAATCTCTTCTTCGCCGCGTAGAGATGGAAAGAGGCGGAGACCCGACGGACAGGGATGTTGCCGTTGGAGACCTACGTTTTTCGGGTGATGAGAAGCAGCTTTTCTGCAAAGAAAAGCCTCTTGCACTTTCTCCGAATGAGCTGAAGATGCTCCTCTTTCTGATGCGTGGTGAGGGCAAAGCGTTTTCACGTGACGAGCTGCTTAACCAGATCTGGGGATACAATGACGAAGTGGAAACCAGAGTGACCGATGAAACACTGCGCCGCATACGCAGCAAGCTTTCCTCTGCGGACAGCAATGTGCAGATTGAGACGGTTTGGGGGTACGGTTATCGCCTGCGATCGGACGGAGTCGGAAAATGAAAAATATAAGAAGAAAAATTACCGTATCCGTTCTCGGTACGATGCTGTTTGTTTTTGCGTCGATGCTTGCTACCGTTAATATCTTTATTCCGGAATATCTGACTTCAGAGGCGCAGAAGGCGATACTTTTGGAGGATGAACGTAAGGATCCTATCCCGCTTGCCGAAACAATGGACGATGGGGAGGAGCATTTTCTTACATCCAGTGTTCGGTATCTTGAAGTTGAAGATGGTCTTACAGAGTCAGAACACCTTTCAAAAGCTGAATATCAATTGAGGAAATACTGCCGGGAGGAAAAAACGGCCGCTGATGAATTTCATACACTGAAAACCAGCGGCAGCCGATTTGTTTTCCGAATATCACAGGTTGAAGCCGATGAATATGAGGACGCATATTCGTACATTCTGTATGTGGATGTCGGGGCAGTTATGCAGTATTCGGCTTATCTGAATGCCGTTTTTTTCGCGGTGCTGGCAGTGCTCAGCGTGCTGGTCTGTCTCTTTGGCTGGAAACTCGGCGGCTATGTTGAAAAGGCGCACGAATCCCAGAAATGGTTTTTTCAGAATGTGTCACATGAGCTGAAAACGCCGATGATGGCAGTTCAGGGCTGTGCGGAGGGAATTCATACCGGGGTTCTGGATCCTGCCGAAGCATCGGGGGTTATTCTGGAAGAGATTGAACAGATGTCCGAATTGGTAGAGGAACTGCTTACGCTCTCCCGATTGGAGTCGGGACAAGCTAATGCGGAGTTCCATTCGATGGATGTTCGTGAGGTTTTATATGACTGTCTGCGCAGCACGGAACAACTGGCGGAGCAGAGAAAACTGTGCATCACCCCATGCTTTGACGAAAAACCTGTTTTGGTAAACTGCGATGAGGTTCAGCTCCGCCGTGCGTTTACCAATATCATCACCAACGCACTGCGGTATGCAAAAGGGAAAATACAAATTGAATGTAGGGCAGACAGAGGAAAAGCCATTGTCCGTATCCATGACGATGGAGAGGGCATTGCGCCGGAGCTTTTGCCGCACATTTTCGACCGCTTTTTCAGCACCCGTAAGGGCGGCGCCGGAATCGGACTTTCTCTTGCAAAGGAGATTGTGTCATTGCACAAAGGCACAATATCCGCGTCAAACGACGGCGGCGCGGTGTTTGAGATCAGCCTTCCCCTGAGATAAACGACGTAATTGTTAATGTTGTTCGGGTTACAGATAATGTTATGAAAACAAAACCTAAAGTGAAAGGAAACTATATTATGAAAAAGATTATTGCGCTTGCACTTGCTGCCGTCTTTGTCCTTTCTTTTGCAGCCTGTGCAAAACAAAACGGTGAAAGCGGGACAACCACGCCTTCCGATGTCCCCAAAGGGCAGGTCAAAAGCGCTTTGGAAATTCTTGAAAAGGTCTGGAGCAAGTATTCAACCGACGAAAAATTCCCTGCAACAGGCGGTTCCGAAAAGCATATGAAGGAAGATATGCCCGGCAAATTCGATGTTTCCGATGCAGAAGCCCTTGACTTTGAACTCGGCTTCCCGAAGGCAAACGCTTCCGAGATTGACGATGCCGCATCGCTTATGCATATGCTGAATCAGAACAACTTTTCCTGCGGCGTATACCATGTTAAAGGCTCCGGAAACGCCGAAGCACTTGCGGGTAAAATTAAAGAAAACATTCTTGCACGCCAGTGGCTGTGCGGATTTCCCGAAAAGCTTGTCATTCTGACCGTCGGCGATTATATCGTTTCCGTGTTTGGCGCAAGGGAACTGACAGACACCTTTACAGCCAAGCTGTCCGCTGAATACAGCTCAACAAAACAGCTTTTCGATGTTCCCATCGCATAAGACTGAGCCATGCTGTTTTCAAGTATAACTTTTCTGTATTGCTTTCTGCCGTGTGTTTTGCTCGTGTATTTCGTTGTTCCCGACCGTATGAAGAATCTTGTGCTTCTTTTGGCAAGCCTGTTCTTTTACGGTTGGGGAGAACCGAAATATCTCGTTTTTATGCTTGCGGCGGTCACGCAGTCATATATTGCCGCGCTTTTGGCCGAACGCTTTCGCGGGACGAAAATTGCCAAGCTGGCGCTTGCCGTTTCGGCAGTCGCCAGCCTCGGTCTGCTTGCATATTGCAAATATGCGGACTTTTTTATCGGAAACTTCAATGCGGTAACAGGTCTTTCCATCCCGCTTCTGAAGGTGGCTCTGCCGGTAGGTATCAGCTTTTATACATTCCAGATCCTGAGCTATGTCATAGATGTTTATCGCGGCGACGTGCCGGCACAGCGCAATTTTGTTGATCTTGCCATGTATGTTGCGATGTTTCCTCAACTGATAGCCGGGCCCATTGTCCGCTACTCAGACATTGCCGGAAGCCTGAAAAACCGGAAAACCACGCTTGCCGATGCGGCGGAGGGAATCACGCGTTTTTTCGTCGGATTTGCAAAGAAGATACTTCTTGCAAATTCGGCGGCACTTCTTGTATCCGAATTCAAGGCGTACGGCGAGAAAACCGTGCTGTTTTATTGGCTGTACGCCGCGGCATATATGCTGCACATCTATTTCGACTTTTCCGGGTATTCAGACATGGCGATAGGACTCGGACGCATTTTCGGATTCCGCTTTTCCGAAAACTTCAACTATCCGTATGTTTCCGCAAGCATTACGGAGTTCTGGCGCCGCTGGCACATCTCCCTCGGCGGCTGGTTCCGCGACTACCTTTATATTCCCCTCGGCGGAAACCGCGTAAAGCCTATACGGCATGTTTTTAACATCCTTGTCGTCTGGGCGGCGACCGGCTTCTGGCACGGAGCATCTTGGAATTTCATTCTGTGGGGACTTCTTTTTGCGGCGCTTTTACTGTTTGAAAAATACATTCTGCACCCGAAAAGACGGAATGCCGTGTTTATGCACATCTACACTATGCTGTTTGTCGTGCTCGGTTTCGTGCTGTTCGATTCTACAAGTATTGCCGACGCATTTGTGAGCTTTAAGTCTCTGTTCGGGCTTGCCGGAATCCCCGCCGCGAACACGGCTTCGCTTTATTATCTGAAAAGTAATCTCATACTGCTTATTATAGCTGCGCTCGGCGCAACCCCTTTGCCTAAAAGGATTTATGAGAAAATCGGAGGGACGGCGGGCGGCAGCAGGGTTCTTGCCGTTCTGACGCCGACAGCGACGGTCGCTTCGATTGCCGTATGTACGGCGTATCTGATCGACGGTTCGTTCAATCCGTTCGTTTATTTCCGGTTCTGACTTGCTGCTTTAAACTTTTCCCCGGAGGAGTATTATGAAGAAAACCCAACAAATACTTACATTGGTTTTGTCACTTGGCTTCATTGCGGTTTTTGCCGCTTGGTTTTGGATTTTGCCCGACGCCGATGAATCGACAGTCGAAAGACGGCATCTTGCGAAATGCCCCACGCTGTCCTTTTCGTCGGTTGCAAACGGCAGCTTTATGAACGGTTTTGAAAACTATATGCTCGACCAGTTTCCGCTGCGGGACGGCTTTCGAACACTCAAAGCAGCCGCAAATGCAAAGGTGTTTATGCAAAAGGATAACAACGGACTTTATTCCGTCGGAGAGCACCTCTCAAAGCTGGATTTTCCGACGGACTTCGATTCGGTTGACCGTGCCGCACAGCGGTTTCGGTATGTGTATGACGCTTATCTCCGGAACAGCGGAACAAAGACATATCTGTCGGTAATACCCGATAAAAATGTTTTTATTGCATCGCCAAACGGCTATCCAGACAAGGATTACAAGGCTATTGTCAAACGCCTCGAAAACGGATTTCCGGAGGCAAGGCATATTGATATTTCAGGGCTTCTGTCGGCTGATGATTTCTATTACACCGATTCACACTGGCGCCAGGAAAGAATACTGAAGGTTGCCGACGAAATTGCGGATAAAATGGGCACGGAGCGGATGGGAAAGTGTGAAAAGCATGACGCAGGCGTTTCTTTTTACGGCGTCTATTACGGTCAGGCAGCCCTCCCGCATGCACCGGAGAGGCTTTTCTATCTCGATAACGCGGTGATACGGAGCCTTAAGGTATATAATGCCGAAACATCGTCTGACATTCCTGTTTATGACCTCAGCGCTGCCGCAGGCAGAGATCCTTATGAAATGTTCCTCGGCGGTGCGCGTTCGATCATCAGGATCACAAACCCGAATGCCGCGAAAGAACGGCGGCTCATAGTTTTCCGGGATTCGTTCGGCAGCAGTATAGCACCGCTTCTTACAGCGGGCTATTCCGAAATAACGCTTGTCGATATCCGCTATATCTCGCCTTCCTCTCTCGGAAAGCAGATCGACTTTACGAAAACAGACGATGCGCTGTTTCTTTATTCCGCATCGGTCATCAATAACAGCGAAACGATAAAGTAATGAGGAACTACATCTATGATGAAAACGAAAAAAGCTGTCCGCGTTGGGCGAGATCCGGTGTAGACAGTCTCAAAAAGAGATAAAACAACGGCATTATTATATAGAGCGCTGTGGGTTATTACGGTTGAAAGTCAAGGCAGCTTTTTTGAGAAGCCGGACACCAAGGCAAGGGCGCGCAAGCCGTCAATGTCTGTAATCTCAATACAACCCTTTGATTTGTGAATCAGTTTTTTATCATTTAGCTTTTTCAGGGTTTTTGTTACTCGCTCACGGCTTGTTCCGATGTACCGTGCAATATAGTCGTGAGTGAGGGGTATATGCGTTTTTCCGTACCTGTCGTATTCGGCCACAAGAAAAACGGAAAGACGCTGTTCCAGACCGTGAAACAGAATCCACTGCATTGAGTCCATAACCATATTAAACCGTTCGGCGATCAACTCATAGGCAAAGCAGCGAAAATACAGATTGTTTCGCATCAGCTGCTCCATGATTGACATATTGACAATGAGAACCTTACTGCAGAAGTCTGAGGTAAGGAACACCTGAAAGGATAGTTGGTTGAACAGGCTCAGAGCAGAGAATATGCAAATACTCTGATCGTGAAGAGAAAACAGGGTGATCTCTCTGCCATCCGGCGACAGTAAATACGCCCGAATTCTGCCCTCGACCAGCATCATAAGGCCGATGTCTTCGCCTGCCTTAGAGTGAATGATGTATGAATCTCTGTCAAAGGAACGAATATAGGCGTTATTTTGAAGCAGATCTTTTTCAGCATGGTTCAAATGATCCCAAAACGGCAGCGCGTGAAGATGTTTTGTTGTTATGTTCATCGGGCGGACTCCTCTCACTATATAATTATTATATCATGCTTTTGCACCGTTGTACAGTGCCGCAGGCACATAGAAAAAGGAAAAACATGACTCAGACCCGGAAAACCGACTCCCGAATTCACATAAAGAGTTTGGAAAAATACCGCAAAAAAAATGAACTGCACCCCATTTGTTAGACAATGTGATATAATGTCTAACAAGTGGGGTGATTTTTATGCCAAAAGGGATACCGAAAAAACGATACACACCGGAATTCAAGAAACTGGTCGTAGAAACCATGCAAAAAGAAAAACTGAGCTACCGTGAAGCGGCAAGACAGTTCGAGATCAATGATCATAAATGTGTTGCCGCAT